>Ga0111539_10001439_pt1 | contig 31749 bp, 18 predicted proteins | sample RhiMethybrSRZTD1_FD_79667 | JGI IMG/M metagenome (GOLD analysis project Ga0111539, IMG submission 79667) | Populus rhizosphere microbial communities from Tennessee, USA - Rhizosphere MetaG P. TD hybrid SRZTD1 (version 2) (version 2) | ecosystem: Host-associated > Plants > Roots > Rhizosphere >...
AGGCCGTGTTCCCCACCGGCCACCCGTACTCGTGGCCGGTCATCGGCAGCCAGGAAGATCTCACCGCTGCGTCGCTCGAAGACGTCAAGGAGTTCTTCCGGCAGTACTACTCGCCAAGCAACCTCTCGATGGTGATCGCCGGCGACTTCGATCCGGCCGAGGCGAAGCGCCTCGTCGAGAAATACTTCGGCACCATCCCACCTGGACCACCGCTGGACCGGCCGGCCAAGGGCACCCCGAAGCTGGACGGGGAGAAGATCATCGAGGTCAGGGATCGAGTGCCGCAGGAGCGGACCTACTTCGCGTGGCATTCGCCCGCCTACTTCGCGCCCGGTGACGCCGAACTGGATCTGGTCGCGACGATTCTCAGCGACGGCCTTTCGGCGCGGCTGAACAAAGCGCTCGTCTATGACCGGCAGCTCGCGTCCGACACGACCGCCTTTCAATCCAATCAGCCACTGACCGGCTTTTTCGTGCTATGGGCGACGGCCAGGCCGGGGGCCGATCTGTCACAGGTCGAGGCCATTGTCACCGAGGAGATCGCACGGCTGGCCAAGGATGGGCCGACGGAAGAAGAGCTCAATCGCGCCCGAACGAAGTGGGAGTTCAACTTCGTCACCGGCCTCGAAGGCATCGGCGGCTTCGGCGGCAAGGCCGACATCCTGAACCAATACAACACGTTTCTGGGCAACCCGGGCATGTTCGAGGAGGACTTCGCGCGCTACCGCAACGCGACGGCGGCCACCGTCAAGGCGACCGTCAACGAGTACCTCAACACGCGGAACCGGCTGCTCGTGCGTTTCAGGCCCGAGCAGTCGGGTCCCCCATCGACGGTCGCGCTCGATCGCACGAAGGAGCCGCCGCTCGGGGCCGATCGCCCGTTCACCGCGCCGGACGTGAAGTCGGCGAAGTTGGACAACGGTGTCGAGATTTTCGTCGTCGAGCGTCCCGAGCTCCCGAAGGTCTCGGTATCGCTGGCCTCGCGCAGCGGCAGCATCAACGATCCCGCAGGCAAGGGCGGTCTCGCGAGCCTGACGGCGCGCGTGATGCGGCGGGGGACGAAGGCGAAGAGCGCGCTCGATATCGACAACACGCTCGGCGATCTGGGCACCTCGCTCACGTGGGGTGCGGGCCGCGAAAGCGCACGACTCGGCCTGGAAGTCCTCAAGAGGAACGTGTCGCCGGCGATGGCGGTTCTCGCCGACGTCGTCCTGCAGCCCGCGTTCCCGGCGGCGGAGTTCGACCGTGAGAAGAAGCTGGCGCTCGACGGGCTCGGACAGCAGGCGAACAATCCCAACGCGGTCGCCAACCGCGTGTCGTTCATGCTCGCCTTCGGTCTCGAGCATCCCTACGGTCGCTCGCCCGCCGGGCTGCCCGCCACCGTCGGCAGCATTACCCGTGAAGATCTCAGCCGCTTCCATCAGGCGCAGTGGAAGCCGGGCAGCTCCGCGCTGGTGTTCGTCGGTGACGTGACACTCGCCGAGGCCACCGCGCTCGCGAAACAGCATTTCGGCGCGTGGTCGGGCGGCGCCGCGCCGGCGGTCACGATTCCGCCGCCGCAGCCGGTGGGGCCCGGCAAGATCTATCTGATCGATCGACAGAACGCGGCGCAGACGGTGATTGCGCACGTGTTGCCCGCGCCGCCGCGCGCGTCGCCGGAGTACGCGGCGGTGACGCTGGCCGATGCGGTTTACGGCGGTGGCGGGTTCGGGACGCGGCTCAATCTCAACCTCCGCGAGGACAAAGGGTATTCGTACGGCGTCTTCTCCAACGCGTCGTTGCTTCGGCAGTCGGGCACGATCATCGCGTCAGGCGGCGTGCAGACGGACAAGACGAAGGAGTCGGCCGCCGAGTTCGTCACCGAGCTGAAGAACCTGGCCGGCGCGAAGCCGATCACCGAGACCGAGCTCACGGCGGCGCGTCTGACCAAGATTCGCGGCTACGCGCAGCAGTTCGAATCACTCAATCGCGTATCGGGCCAGGTGATCAACCTCTGGGCGCTCGGGATGCCGATGATGGAGCTGCAGCGCGAGCCCGAAAGCCTGCTCGGCGCGTCGCTGGCGGCGGTGAACGCTGCCGCGTCGAAGTATGCCGCGCCTGCGGGCACGACCTTGCTGCTCGTGGGCGACCGGTCGAAGATCGAAGCCGGCCTCAAGGACCTCAACGCCGGGGAGGTCGTCATCCTCGACGTGGAAGGACGACGTGTCAAATAGCGCGCCTTGACATGATCTACGAGCCCGCATAGCGTTCGAACGATGCACATGAAGCATCGGCGGACGCAGGACGGCGACACCGTGGTCGGCCACGGCGTGGCCGAAGGCTATCTCTCCACCGACGAAATCGCGCGGCTGGTCCGGGAAGGGCTGGCCCGCCTCCCGCTCGACGGCCGGCGCGTCCTCGTGCTCATCCCGGACGGCACCCGGACGATGCCGATGCCGCTCATGTTCGAAACACTCGAGCGTGAGCTCGGCGAGCGTGTGACGGCGCTGGATTTCCTGGTCGCCCTCGGCACGCACACGCCGATGAGCGACGAGCAGCTGACCCGGCACGTCGGCCAGGCCGTCGTCGAAGGAAAGGCCGGCAAGCGGCGGATCTTCAATCACCGCTGGGACGATCCGGCCACATTCGTCAGGCTCGGCGACATCCCGTCGGCCGATGTTCGCGAGCTGACGGGTGGGCGCCTCAACGAGCCGGTGCCGGTCGCGCTCAACAGGCTCCTGGTCGAGTACGACCACGTGCTCATCTGCGGGCCCGTGTTCCCGCACGAAGTCGTCGGGTTCTCGGGCGGCACCAAGTATCTGTTTCCCGGTGTCGCCGCACCCGAGATCATCCACTTCACCCACTGGCTCGGCGCGTTGATCACGAGCTACGAAGTGATCGGCACCATGGACACGCCTGTCCGTGCGGTGATCGATCGGGCGGCGAGCCTCCTCTACACGCCCCTCTCGTTGCTGGCGCTGGTCGTGACCCACGACGGAGTCGCCGGGGTGTTCTGCGGCAATCCCCAGGAGACCTGGCGCGACGCGGCCACGCTCTCGTCGCGCCGCCACGTGGTGTGGGTGGACAAGCCGTTCGAGCGCGTGCTGGCGATGATGCCGCCGATGTACGACGATCTGTGGACGGCGGCGAAAGGGATGTACAAGATCGAGCCGGCGGTGGCGGATGGCGGCGAGGTCGTGATCTACGCACCACACGTGACCGAAGTCAGCTACGTCCACGGCAAGCTCCTCGACGAGGTCGGGTATCACTGCCGCGACTATTTCCTGGCCCAGTGGGAGCGCTTCAAGCATTATCCGGGCGGCATCCTGGCGCACTCGACCCACGTGCGCGGACTCGGTACCTTCGATGCGTCCTGCGGCCTTGAAACGCCCCGCATCCGCGTGACGCTCGCCACCAGCATTCCGCGCGAGCGCTGCGAACGAATCAACCTCGGGTACATGGATCCGGCCACGGTGAATCCCGCCGACTGGCAGCGGCCTGGTTGGCTCGTGGTGGCGAGAGCCGGTGAGATGTTGTATCGGGTGGGGCAGCCGCCGGCGTGGGGTGAATAGGATGAGATTCAACCAAATCCCAAGCTCCAAATCCCAAATCCCAACGTACTCCCAACCGCAAAATCCCAAGCTGACTGCCACCTTGGGATTTGCCTTTGGAGGTTGGCTTGGGGATTGGAGATTGGGAGTGCATTGGGATTTGGGATTTGGAGCTTGGGGTTTGACATGACCTACAAAATGGGCGTCGTCGGCCTGGGCGTGATGGGAGCCAGCCTCGCCCGGAACATCGAAAGCAAAGGGTTCCCGGTCGTCGGGTACGACCTCGACACCAAGAAGACGCAGGGCTTTCTGAACGGTCCTGCGAAGGGCAAGGCCATCGCCGGCGCCGAGCGGCCCGAGCAGCTCATGGAGATGCTCGAACGGCCGCGTCGCGTGTTGATGATGGTTCCGGCCGGTCCGCCCGTTGACAGCGTCATCGCGCACCTGAAGCCCCATCTCCAGGAAGGAGACATCCTGATCGACGGCGGCAACTCGCTGTTCACCGATACGGATCGACGGAACGACGATCTGGCCAAGGCGGGATTCCGGTTCGTGGGCGCCGGCGTGTCGGGCGGAGAGGAAGGGGCGCTCCTGGGGCCGGCGATCATGCCCGGTGGTCCACGCGAAGCGTGGGACGCGCTCGCGCCGATTTTTCGGGCGATCGCGGCCAAGGCCGAGGATGGCGAGCCCTGCGTCGAGCACATGGGGCCGCGCGGTGCCGGGCACTACGTGAAGATGGTGCACAACGGCATCGAGTACGGCGACATGCAGCTCATCGCGGAGGTCTACGATCTCCTGCACCGCGGCGCAGGGCTGCCCCCGCGCGAGCTCGCCGACATCTTCTCAGACTGGAACCAGGGCGAGCTCAAGTCCTACCTGATCGAAATCACCGCAAAGATCTTCGAACGCATCGACGAGGAGACGGGTAAACCGCTCGTCGATGTGATTCTGGACGAGGCACAGCAGAAAGGCACCGGCAAGTGGATGAGCCAGAATGCCTTCGACATCGGCGCGCCGATCCCGACCGTCAATGCCGCGGTCGAAGCGCGCATCCTGTCGGCGCTGAAGACGGAACGTGTTGCGGCGAGCCGCGTGCTGCGTGGACCATCGCCGGAAGGGCGGGGTGACCGGGCCCGGCTGATCGATGCCGCGCGTCAGGCGCTCTACGCCTCGAAGATCACGTCGTACGCGCAGGGCATGGCGATGCTGCGGATGGCGTCGAACGAATATGGTTACGGCATCGATCCGGGGGCGGTCGCGAAGATCTGGCGCGCGGGCTGCATCATTCGTGCAAGCCTGCTCGGCGACATCCGGCACGCGTTCGAGCGCGATGCCGGTCTGGTGAACCTGCTGCTGGACGACGCGTTCCGTGATGCGATCGCGGAACGCCAGGACGGCTGGCGGTATGTGGTGCAGACCGCCGTCGGCCTCGGCATTGCGGTACCCGCCATGGGGTCCTCGCTCGCCTACTACGATTCATACAGGGCCGCGCGCCTGCCGGCAAACCTCACGCAGGCGCAACGAGATTTCTTCGGCGCTCACACCTACCGCCGCGTCGATCGCGACGGCGTGTTTCATACGAGCTGGACGGGTGACGCCGTTGCCGCGCAGGGGAGCGACAAACACTGATGGCCAATGAGTCCGGTCCGCTGAAGGTTCCATCCGAGGGCGCCCTCGATTTTCTGGCGCTGGGTGCGCTCATTCATCGTCTCGATCCAGGGGTGATCCCGTTCCGGAAGGCCATGACGTGCGCCATTCACGTCAGCGGCGGCGAGTTCAACACCGCCGCCAATCTCGCCGACTGCTTCGGGCTCAGAACCGGGGTGGCCACGGCGATGGTGGAGTATCCGGTCGGCGAGCTGATCGCCGGGCGCGTGCGCTCGATGGGCGTCACGCCGTTCTACAAGATGTTCAAGCACGACGGCGTCCGCGGCCCCAACATGGCCACGGTCTACAGCGACCGCGGCTTTGGGGTTCGTGGTCCCGTCGTCTTCTACAATCGCGCCAACGAGGCCGCCGCGCAGCTCAAGCCTGGCGACTTCGACTGGGACCGGATCTTCAGCGCCGGCGTCCGCTGGTTCCATAGCGGCGGTATCTTCGCGTCGCTGTCGGAAACGACCTCCGAGCTGATCATCGAAGGGATGGAGGCGGCCCACAAGCACGGCGCCGTCGTGTCGCTCGACCTCAATTACCGCGAGAAGCTCTGGGCCGCGGCCGGCGGCGCGGGGCGCGCGGTCTCGACGCTGGCGCGGATCGTCGAGCGCGTCGACGTGCTCGTGGGCAACGAAGAGGATCTTCAGAAAGGCCTCGGCATCGCCGGCCCGGAAATGACCGCGAAAGCCGCCTCGGCACTCGATCACAGTACGTTCTCCGGGATGATTGAGGGTGTCGTCAAACGTTTTCCGCGAATCAAGGTCGTGGCCACCACGCTGCGCCACGTGCACTCGACGAACCGGCACTCGTGGAGCGCGGTCGCATCGATCAACGGCCAGATCTACGTGGCGCCGACCTGCGAGCTCGACGTCTACGATCGCGTCGGCGGCGGCGACGGGTTCGCGTCCGGCCTGTTCTATGGGCTACTGACCGGCGAGCCTCCCGAGGAGTGCGTGAAGCTGGGATGGGCGCACGGCGCGATGATCACCGCATTCCCGGGTGACACGACGATGGCCACGCTCGAGCAGGTGCGGGCGTTCGCCAGGGGTGGTTCGGCGAGGATTCAGCGATAGACAAACGATTACTCTTTCGAGGAGACCCATGTCACGACTGATTTGCGTGATTCCGCTCTTCGTCGCGGTCCTGGCCGCGCATCCGACGACCCAAGCCGCTCAAGCGCCTTCCCGACCTCTTCGAATCATCGCGTTTGGCGCGCATCCCGACGATGCGGAGCTGAAGGCGAGTGGTGTGGCGGCGCTGTGGGCGGCGGCCGGGCACAAGGTGAAGTTCGTGGCGATGACCAACGGCGATGTCGGCCACTTCGAGCAGGCCGGCGGACCCCTGGCGAAACGGCGGACGGCCGAAGTGGCGCAGTGCGCAAAGATCCTCGGGATCGAGAACGAAGTGCTCGATATCCACGACGGCGAGCTGGTGCCGTCGCTCGAAAACCGCCAGAAGGTCGCCCGCCTGATCCGCGAATGGCAGGCCGATATCGTCATGGGCCATCGTCCGTACGATTACCATCCGGACCACCGCTATACCGGCGTCATCCTGAATGACACGGCGGTGGTGGTCGTCGCGCCGTTCTTCGTGCCGGACACCCCGCCGACGCAGCGCAACCCGGTCTACATGAACTATTCCGACGGATTCCAGGATCCGAAGCCGTTCACGCCGACGATCGTCGTCGGGATCGACGAGCAGGCGGAGAAGAAGTGGAAGTGCATCCAGGCGATGCCGTCGCAGTTCGGCGACAAGGACTCGTGGCAAGGGCGCACGTTGCCCAACGTGCCGCAGGACGAGCGCGAGCGGCAGTCGTACCTGCTCGACATCGTCAAGAAGCGCAACATCGCCGTTGCCGATCAGTATCGCGAGCGCCTGATTGCACTCTACGGGGCTGAGCGCGGCAAGAAGATTCAGTACGCGGAAGCGTTCGAGCTGAATCAATACGGCCGGCAGGCGTCGGTCGACGAATTGAAGAAGATGTTCCCGGGGATCCAGTAGTCGTTGACGGGCGAGCGGTTCCAGGTGCCGGGTGCCGGGTTCATGGTTCGGTTCCGGGTTCCCGGTTCGGTTCCGGGTTCACGGTTCCGGGGGCGCGGCAACCCGCGAATTCAGCGCTGGGACGATCCTCAGTGTCGCTTAAAGTCGCTGATTCGGAGCTGCCACGGAATCCGGAACTGGGAACCGCGAGCTGAACCGGGAACCACGAACCGAACCGGGAACCACGAACCGAACCGGGAACCCGGCACCCGGAACCCGGAACCCTCGAACCTACTCCAGGCTGAGATACTAGCTGGCCGGCTCCGCCTGATGGACGATCTTGCCATCGACGATCGTCACGTAGGCCTTGATGGTCATGATCTGATCCTCGGGAACCGTCAGGAAGTCCCCGGTGAGAATGGCCAGATCGGCCAGCTTGCCCACTTCGATCGAGCCCTTCTTCTTCTCGTCGAAGCCCATGTAGGCCGCGTTGATGGTCGTCATTCTCAGCGCGTCCAGCCGGGAAATCCGTTCGGCGGGCCCGATCACCTGGCCACCCTGCGTCCTGCGGGTGATCGCCGCCTGCATCGCCAGCAGCGGGTGGTACGGGTTCAGCGCGCCCACGGGATCGAAACCCTGCATGTGGTCGGCATTCAGCGCGACGCTCACGCCGTTGTCCTTCCACGTTTTCACTCCGATGAAGGTGTTCATGTACTTCGGGCCGAGCGCCTTCAGCAGCGCGTCGCCGTCCTTGTAGAACCACATCGGCTGGGTATCGACGACCGCGCCGAGGCTCGCGGCGCGTTTGGCCGTGTCGGCCGACGCGAAGTAGGCATGGATGATGTTGTAACGCTTGTCGAGCATTGACTTCTCTTTGTTCGCTGCCTCGATGGCATCGAGCACGATGTCCACGCCGCGATCCCCGGTCACGTGCGACGACATCTGCCAGCCCAGGCGGTTGCCCGCGCGGACGTAGTTCCTGACGCCATCGGCGCTCAGCCCCTGGCCCCGACCGAACTCGCCACTGTACTTGGGATCGGTGATGCCGTACAGTTCGTGTGACGTCGCCGGGTACGGCTCGCGCATCACTGCCGTGCCGTAGAGCGCCCCACCGTCGATGCCGATCTTCAACGGTCCCACGCGGACCCAGTCGTCGCCCTGGTCGTACTTCACGCCAAGACCGGTAATGATGCGCTCGATGGAAGCCTCGGAGTTGTCGCCGGTGCCGATCCGGAACGTGACGCGGACGCGGAGCGGGAGGCGCCCCTCGGCCTTCAGCTGCTGATAGTCCTTGAATCCGTCGGCGTTGCTGCTGCGCTCGCCTATGCTCGTGATCCCGACCTCGTTGTATCTCTTCATCAGCGCCGCCAGGCTGTCCAGGTATTGGGACTTGGTGACCTCGCGCTCAGGTATGTTCAGCAGCGACTGGCAGCTCTCCATCCTGCCCGTGAACTCGCCGCTCGGCGTGAAATGGAGCGTGCAGCCCTTGGGCGCGACAGTCGCCTTGCTGATCTTCGCGGCCTTGATGGCCGCGTCGTTCAGGATCTGGATATTGCGGTTTGCATACTGCCAGGTGTACACGGCGGGATTGTTCGGCGCCGCTTCGTCCAGATCGGCCTTGTTCGGCAGGCGGCCTTCCTTGATCCGCGTCACGTCGATGCGAGGCAGCTGCACCCAGCCGCCGGCGCCGACGTCACGGGCCCTGGCGCGAACCCAATCCTTGATCTCCTGAATCGAATGAAGCTGGATGAAAACCTGCGACACCTCGCCGCGTGCCGCGCCGGTGGCGTGCACGTGCGACTCGATGAAACCAGGTACCACGGTCCGCCCGCCGGCATCGATCACCCGGGTCTTCGGGCCGGCCATCGCGCGGATAGCGGCAGTGGTGCCGACGGCGGCAAACGTGTTCCCGCGAATCGCGACCGCTTCCGCCTGCGTATTCGCTGCGTCGACGGTCAGCACCTTTGCGTTGACCACGATGAGGTCCACCGGCGGCTGCTGGCCCGTCGGCACCGTGACCGCGCTTAAGAGACAAACTACGGCAAAGCCGGTCGTGAGCAGGGGTTTGGTTGGCATCGGTGCTGGAGGATAAGCGGCGGACGAGACGGACGCAAGCGCATCCGAGGGATGAAGTCGGTTCCGGGTTCATGGGTGCCGGGTTCGGGGTTCGGTTCGGGGTTCCGGGTTCGGTTCCGGTTCCCGGTTCATGGTTTCGGTGCGATTTCAGCTCACGCGTCACAGCAGTGGGTGCGTCCCGTCGCGCGCCGCCGAACCCAGCACCCGGAACCCCCGAACCGAACCCGGAACCCCGAACCGAACCCGGAACCCGGCACCCAGGAACCCGGAACCTATTTCATCCCCTCCACCGGACTCACCCGCGTCGCCCGCAGTGCCGGCGCCAGGCAGGCTGCAGCTGCAGCCAGCACCAGCACACCCGCCGCTGTCGTCAGGGCAATGAGATCAGTCGGCCGGGTTTCGAACAGCACCTCACCGAGGAGGCCGCGGGCGAGCTGGGCGCCAGCGAGGCCGAGCACCACGCCCAACCCTGCGAGCGACAGGCCCTGCGTCGTGACGAGCCTGGCGAGGGCGCCGGGCTGGGCGCCGAGCGCAAGGCGGATCGCCAGTTCGCGCCGCCGATCGCTGACGGTCCACGCGAGCAGGCCGTAGACGCCGATGGCGGCGAGTACAGCGGTGAGCACCGCAAACGTGACCAGCACACCCGTGAGCAATCGGGGGCCCGCGGTCGCGGCGACGAGCCGCTCGTCCATCGTACGGACGATGCCGAGTGGCAGCGATGCATCGAGGCCTCGCAGCGCGGTACGCAGGCCGGCCACCACGGTGGCGGTATCCGCGCCGCGGCCGACAACCGTCATCCCCCTGAACGGAAACTGCCGGTGCGTGTGATAGATGACCGGCTCGCTGCGCCGCCCGATTGGCGCCTGCTGGATGTCGGCCACGACACCGACGATGCGGAAGGGCACCAGTCCCGGCAGGTTCCTGCCGAGGGGACCGATCTGCTGTGCAGTCGTGATGATTTGTTTGCCGATGGCATCCTCGGCGGGGAACGTCCGGCGCACGAAGGTCTGGTTCACCAGGATGACCGGCTCGCCAGCCAACGAGTCCGTCTCCTGGAAGAGCCGGCCCTGCACCAATCGCGCGCGGACGGTTTCGAAGTAGCCGGCGCTCACGCTCACGTGCTGTGCGATCAGCGCTTCGCCGACTCGTGGCGCGGGACGTCCCTCGATCCGGTACGGGAGACGCCATCCGGCTTCGAGCGCCAGCATCGTCGATGCGCCCACGCTGTCGATTCCCGGCTGCTGGCGCGCCGACTCGAGCAGCGCCGTGTAGAACTGCTCGACCTTTCGCCAGTCCTGGTAGGCCGCTCCCGACAGCTGGATGGTGGTGGTGACGACGTTCGCTGAGACGATCCCGGTTGGAGCGTGCATCATCCGCACGACGCTTCGGACCAGCAGCGCCGAAGCGGCCAGCACGGCGCAGGCGAGCGCGACCTCGGCGACGACCAGCGCGCGACTGATGCGCCGTCCACGTGCGCCGGTTGACGAGCGGGTGCCGTCCTTGAGCGATTCCGCCGCCGGAGCGCCCGCCGAGACCAGCGCCGGCACAAGGCCGAAGAGCAGCGTGGTGAGGCCGACGACCGCCAGCGAAAACGCCAGCAGTGGAACGTCGATGGTGACCTGCTCCAGCCGGGGCACACGCGCCGGCAGCGCCGCGACCGCGGCCTTCAGCAGCAGAACCGCAGTGAGTGCGCCGGCCGCGGTCCCTGCCGTCGCCAGCAGCAGGCTCTCGACGAGCATCTGCCGGACCAGGCGCAGCCTCGACGCGCCGAGCGCTGCGCGTACTGCCATCTCGCGTGCCCGCGCGGTAGCGCGCGCGAGCAGCAGGCCGGCGACGTTGAGACACGCCGTGATCAGGACGAGCGCGACCGCGCCCAGCAGCACATAGAGAGCCGGACGGTAGTAGCCCAGCATGTCATCGAGCAGGGGCACCGGTGTGGCCAGCCACCCGCGATTGGTCGACACGTTCTCCTGGCCGAGCCGCGCGCTGATCGCCGAGAGCTCGCGAAACGCCTGCGCGTTATCCACGCCGGGCTGGAGCCGCGCGACCGCTTCCATGAAATGCGCGCCCCGACTGTGTTTCGTCAGGTCCCACTGCAGCCGCAGCCAGATATCCACGTCCTCCGGGAAAGTGAAGGAAGACGGCATCACGCCAACGATCGTGTACTGACCGCCGTACACTTTGAGCGGCCGACCGACGATCGATGGGTCGCTCTTGAACTGCTGGCGCCAGAGGCGGTCGCTGATTACCGCGATGAGATCCTGCGAGTAGAAAGGACCACCCGCAGGAAAGCCGGGACCGAGCGCCGCCGGGACCCCGAGCAGCTCGAACAGGTTGCCGCTGGTTTCAACCATGTTGACCCGAACGGGCTCGCTGCCCGGCTCCGCCAGGTTCCCGTCGGTCCGCCACCAGGCCGCGGCGTCGACGAACGCCGCACGGCTGGCGCGGTAGTCCATGAAGTTGACCGGCGAGAGCCGCTCTTTCGGCAGCGCTTTCTCCGCGTTGCTCTCCCAGATCGAGACCAGCTCCCCGGGTTTGTGGAAGGGCAACGGTCGCAGCAGCACTGTGTCGACGATGCTGAAGATGGCCGTCGCGGCCCCCGCTCCGAGACCCAGCGTGATGATCGCGATGGCCGCAAATGACGGCGCGCGCCGCCACTGCCGCCACGCCCAGCGCAGGTCGCCTGCGAAACCGGTCAGGCCAGAGCCTGATGCATCGTTGGTCGGCATGTCGTGCGGTTTTGACGGAGGGCAGGGCCGAAGGGTTGGCTGGGCAACTCGCCCGACTAACCGAAGAGCCCCCTTGCGCCCCGATCTATGAAATGAACTCCGGCCCCAGCTGGTGGACCGAAGGACACCCGAGCAGCTTCATCGTCCGGATCATGTCGGTGCGGAGAATGTCGATGGCCCGGGCGACCCCGACATGGCCGGCGGCGCCGAGGCCGTAGCCATAAGCGCGGCCGATCAGGACCGCGCGGGCCCCGAGGCACAGCGCCTTCACGATGTCGCCTCCGCGGCGGATGCCGCCGTCCATAAGGACCTCGATGCGGCCGTTCACCGCGTCCAGGACGCCAGGGAGCAAGTTGAGCGAGGCCGGGACGCCGTCCAGCTGACGGCCGCCGTGGTTCGACACGATCACCGCGTCGACGCCGACGTCCACGGCACGCCGGGCATCGTCCGGGACGTGCACGCCCTTCACCAGGATCGGGCCGCGCCACGCCTCGCGGATCCAGGCGAAGTCATCCCACGTGACATCCGCTCTCTCGAGCGACCCGCCGACGTCGGCATAGGCCATCGGTCCGGTGTCCGGCAGGACGACGTTCGGGAATTTCATCATCCCGCCATCCTGGAGGAAGCGGGCCAGCCAGCGCGGGCGCGCGAGGAATTGTCCGACGAAGGGCAGCATCGGACCGAGTTTCCGCTTCACGAGCTCGCGGGAACCGTTCCGGAAATCGCGCTCGCGCAGTCCCGCCACCGCGGTATCGATGGTGACCACCAGCGCGGAGTAGCCGGCGTCCTGCGCGCGCCGCATCATCGATCTCGACACGTCGCGATCGCCCACGAGATACAGCTGGAGCAGGCACGGCCCGCTCGACGCGGATTTCACATCCTCCAGCCGGCAGCCCGAGAACGTGGAAAGGGTGTAGGCGATTCCCGCGGCGCCGGCGGCGGCCGCGGCCACTTCTTCCCCCCGCGGGTAGAACATCCGGCTGCTGCCGAGCGGTGCGAGCATGAACGGCATCGACAACGGGATCCCGACGACCGACGTTGCCAGATCGCAGTCCGGCGTCTTCACCGCACACTTCGGCTGGAAGGTAACGGCCTCGAACGCGCGCAGGTTCTCGCGCATCGTGACTTCGCCATCCGCGCCGCCGTCGATGTAGTCGAAGATGACGCGGGGGAGCCGGCGGCGGGCGGCCAGCCGCAGATCCTCGATGCTCACGATCCGGTGCGGTCGCATGTGAGCGGGATTCTCTCATGGCGCGGAAAAGATTAGAGTTGTTGGCCGTGCGCATCCTGGTCACGCTCCTGCTGCTCTCGCTGATTCCCACCATTGCCGCCGCGGAAGACGGCCACGCCGCGTGGTTGCGGTACGCGCCGCTCGAGGCCGCGGCCCGTGCGCGGGCGGCTTCGCTGGTGCCGGATCGGATCGTCATTCACGGCGACTCGCCGCAGATCCTGCGCGCACGCGACGAGCTGATCCGCGGTATCCGCGGCATGGTCGGGCGGGACGTGCGCCCCGAGCAGTTGCCCGGTGGTTCTCGCACGATGGTGATCGGCACCGCCGCGCGGCTGGCGCAGAGTGGTTCGCCGTTCTCGATATCTGGCGCGCTCGGTCGCGACGGCTACGCGATCGAAACGGTACGTGACGGCGGAGCGGTGGCGGGCACGGTGATCGCCGGCGAGAGCGATCGCGCGGTTCTGTACGGTGTCTTCGCCTACCTTCGCGGGATCGCGGTCGGCCGGCTCTCGCCGGATCTTCGCGAGCGGAGTGCACCGACGGCGCCGGTGCGCTGGCTGAATCACTGGGACAACCTGGACGGCACGATCGAGCGCGGCTACGGCGGCCGTTCGATCTTCTGGGAAGGCGGGAGGATTCGCGACGACTTGAGCCTGGTCGACGATTACGGCCGCCTGCTCGCGTCGCTGGGCATCAACGGCCTGGCGATCAACAGCGTCAACGCGAACCCACTGGTCCTGACGCTCGAGTTCCTTCCTCAGATCAAGCAGGTCGCCGACGTGCTCCGACCGTGGGGTGTGCAAGTCGTGCTGGCGGTCGATTTCGCCAGCCCGCAGAAGGTGGGAAGGCTCGAGACCTACGATCCGCTCGATTCGCGGGTCGTGGACTGGTGGAAGAACACTGTCGACACCATCTACACGCGCGTACCCGATCTCGCCGGGATCGTGCTCAAGGCGGATTCCGAAGGCAGGGTCGGCCCCTCCGCGTACAAGCGCACGCACGCTGACGCCGCCAACGTGATCGCGCGAGCGCTCAAGCCGCACGGCGGCCTGTTCTGCTATCGCGGGTTCGTTTACGACCACCGGATGGACTGGCGCAACCTGAAGAACGATCGGGCGCGCGCCGCCTACGACAATTTCAAGAGCCTCGACGGCCAGTTCGACGACAACGTCATCATTCAGATCAAGCACGGGCCGATCGATTTTCAGGTCCGCGAGCCGGCCTCGCCGCTCTTCGGCGCCCTCGAAAAGACGAACGAAGCCATCGAGCTGCAGATCACGCAGGAGTACTTCGGGCAGGGACGCCACACCGTCTTCCTCGTCCCGATGTGGAAGGAGACCCTCGACTTCGACATGCAGGTGAAGGGCCCGGGCACCCCGGTCAAGCAGATCGTGTCGGGCAACACGTGGGGCAATCCGACCGGGGGGTTCATCGGCGTCTCGAACGTCGGCCGCGATCCGAACTGGTTCGGCAATCACCTGTCCCAGGCGAACCTCTACGGGTTCGGCCGCCTGGCCTGGAATCCGGATCTGACCTCGAAGGAGATCATCGACGAGTGGGCGCGGCTCACCTTCGGATCCGATCCGAAGGTCGTGGAGACGATCAACGCGATCCAGCTGCAGTCGTGGCGAGTGTTCGAGAACTACACGGGTCCGCTCGGCCTGCAGACCCTCACGGACATCGTCGGCAACCACTTCGGTGTGTCGGTCGAGGCGTCGGAGCGCAACGGCTGGGGCCAATGGCATCGTGCTGACGAGAAGGGCGTCGGCATGGATCGAACGGTGACAACCGGGACGGGATACATCGGTCAGTATTCGCCAGCGATCGCGAAGCTCTACGAATCGGTCGAAACGACCCCTGATGATCTGGTGCTGTTCCTTCATCACCTGCCTTACGAGCACAAGCTGCGCTCGGGTAAGACGGTGATTCAGTTCATCTACGACTCGCACTATGAAGGCGCCGATTCCGTGGCGGGCTGGGTCCGCGACTGGAAAAGTCTCGAGGGTCGGGTCGACGCCGACCGGTATGCCGCGATTCTCAAGCAGCTCGAGTACCAGGCCGGCGCGGCGGTGCTGTGGCGCGATGCGGTCGCCCGCTGGTTCCATCGCACGTCGGGCATTCCCGATGCCGCAGGACGGGTCGGGACCTATCCGGGCCGTCTCGAAGCCGAGAAGGCCGCGCTCGACGGCTACGTGCCAGCAGCCGCCACGCCCTGGGAAGCAGGATCAGGCGACGGCGCGGTCGAGTGCAAGGCCCAGAAGTGCACCGCCACGTTCACTCACTCGGGTCCGGTCGGACGCTACGACATCGTTGTGCAGTATTTCGACGTCAACAGCGGCGCGGCGCGTTACCTGGTTCGCGTGGTCGGTGCGCAGCCTGGCGGTAAGCCGGTGCAGGCCGAGTGGACGGCCAACGACAGGTTCCCGACCCGCCGGCTGGACGGCGGATCGTCGACGCGGTTCATCCTTCCGAATGTCGCGTTGAAAACCGGGGATCGGATAGTGGTCGAGGGCACACCGGACGCCGCGGAGACGGCGGCGCTCGATTACATCGAGATTCTCAAGAGGTGAGTTTTGACGAATGCTCACCTCAATTGAGCGACCAGGTAATACCCCGCGAACCCCGCCATCACAACCGTCGCGATCCACAGCATGATCGTCGTGCCCGTCGACGGCTGAATGTCGTCCGGCACGTGCCTGTGACGAAGATAGATCGCGGCGATCCCGATCAGCGGCAGCATCGCCGCCTGCGCGAGGCCGCCGGCCAGTACCATCTGCACCGGTGATTCGATGAACCAGTAGAGCAGGGGCGGAATCAGTGCGAGCGCAATCAGGAAGCGTGTCCTCCACCGGCGCCGGGCCTCGGCATCGTCGCTGTCGTAGACTCCGCCGACCCGGACGGCGTCGGCGAACAGCCGGGAGTGGGCCGCCGTGGACGCGAAGATGGTGCCGTAGAGAGTGATCACCGCGCCCGCGTAGAAGAGCCAGAGCGCCCAGTCGCCAAGCGATTGCGTGTAGAGCCGCGACAGCACCTGGATCATGTCACGCTGCGCCGGGACGAGGCCGCTGCGATTGAGGATGCCGGCCCCGAGCAGGTAGAAGGCCACCGTCGCGAGCGTGTAAATGATCAGCGAGCAGGTGATGTCGAGGTGCATCACGCGAAGCCACCCGCGCGCTCTCGCGACCCACGCTGCGCTGCCGTCACGGGGTCCGACGCACTTCGCGTACCCCTTCTCGACGCACCAGTAGGGATACTGCACCAGTTCGGTGGCGCCGACGCCGGTGATGCCGAACACCGCGATCGCGGTGGCCAGCCCCGCGGCGGGCAGGTGAAAGCTCAACCCTCCGGCGAGATCGGCCGCGCTGATCGCACCAGGGCGAAGGAAGAGGACCGCGGCCGCGCAGACCGTCAGGAGCGAGAAGAATCCGACCTTGACGAGCGCGAGCTTCTCGATGCGGGTATAGCCGCCGCCGAGCAGGACCGAGATGGTGATAGCGAGGCAGACGGCCACCCAGACGTTGACCGGGACTGCCGGCACCACCAGGTGAAGCACTTGTGCGACACCACCATACATCCCGCCGACCTGCAGCATCGTCAGCAGCACGGTGATCGCCCACGCCCACACCAGCCAGCTCACGCCGAGGCGCGGCCCGGGCATCCGGTTGAATCCCTCGAGCCCGGTGTGGCCGGTGGCAATCGTGTAGCGCCCGAGTTCTCCCTGGACCACCGGCTTGATCGCACAGCTGACCAGGATGATCCACAGCGCCGTGAAGCCGACCTGCGCGCCGAGGGTGGTCGTCGCGATGAGCTCGCCCGATCCGACGATGGAAGCGGCGAGCACCATGCCGGGACCGATCCGCCGAAGCGCGAGGGCCAGCGAACTCGGCGGCGTCTCAACGGCTGAGGGCGTCAGGACGTAGGGGTCATCATGAGCTGCCGGATCATGCGGCAGGGCCGGGTGGGGTTGGGCGGCGGTCGTCATGGGCAGCGCTCGCAACTTAGCACCGTCAAATCCCAAGCTCCAAATCCCAAAATCCCAACGCACTCCAAACTTCACTTGGGAGTGTCTTGGAGCTTGGAGCTTGGAGCTTGGGATTTGACACGCTCACAACCAATCTGGCCGCCTGAAAACTGTCGTACATTAACCAGGATCATGACTCGACCGACTCTCCTCCGCGGTGCCCTTGTAGCCAGTGGCGGCCTGATGTTGATGGTTCCGGTGATGCGCGGCGACCAGAGCCCGCCGGGATCGACGGCGTCCTCCAGACCCGCGGCGCAGGTTCGGCTGACGAAAGCGGACGCCGCTGCGTTCGCCAAGGAGGCGCGCGCCAGAGTCAACGTCGAGATGCCTGCGGGAGTCGAGCTGCGGCTCTGGGCGTCGGAGCGCCTCATCTCGGACCCCGTCGCCATCGATGTCGATCCTGATGGCACGGCGTACGTGATCAGCTCGAGCCGTGCCGACCTGCCGCTCGACATTCGCGGCCATGCCGACTGGTTGCCGACCGTGCACACGTTGAAAACCAACGAGGCGCTCCGGGAGTTCTACCGGAAGGACCTTGCGCCGGAGAACAGCGCGCGGAATAGGTGGATTCCCGATCTCAACAAGGACGGCTCTCGCGATGGCCGGGACCTCACCGAGCTCAAGGAACGAATCGTCCGCATCCAGGACACGGACGGCGATGGCGTTGCGGACACCTCGCGCGTGATGAAGGAAGGGTTCAGCGACGATGCGACATGGGACGTAGGCGGCGGGATCCTGTCCTACGGCGGCGACCTGTATTTCGGAATGGCGCCGGGCGTTTTCCGTCTGCGCGACACCAATGGCGACGGCGCGCTGGATACGCAGGCCACCATCAGCGACGGCTACAACACGCATCCCGCGTTTGGCGGCCACGGCATCTCCGGCGTGATGCTTGGACCGGACGGGCGGCTCTACTGGGAAGTGGGCGATATCGGTTTCAGCGTGATGGACAAGAGCGGCAAGCGGTGGGCGTATCCGAACCAGGGCGCGGTCCTGCGTTCCGAGCCCGATGGCTCGGGCTTCGAAGTCTTCGCGGCGGGCATCAGGAATCTGCAGGAGTTCTCGTTCGACGACCACGGCAACCTCATGAGCGTGGACAACGACGGCGATCACGATGGCGAGGACGAGCGGGTTGTCTACATCCCGTTCGGATCGGACAGCGGCTGGCGATCCAACTGGCAGTACGGCAAGTACACGGATACGCGGAACAATCGCTACAACGTCTGGATGGACGAAGCGCTGTACAAGCCGCGCCACGATCGTCAGGCCGCCTACATCCTTCCACCGGTGAGATCCTGGCATGCGGGGCCCTCGGGCATGGTCTACAACCCGGGCACCGCGCTGTCCGACGAGTGGCGCAATTACTTCTTCGTCACCAGCTTCCCGGGGTCCGCGTCCAACGCGAGGATCTACGGTTTCCGGTTGAAGGAAAGCGGCGCAGGCGTCACCTACGAGGACGAGAAGCTGCTGCTGCGCGGCGTGCTGGCGATTGGTATGCGCTTCGGCTCCGAAGGGGCGCTTTATCTCACGGACTGGATAACCGGCTGGGACTCGAAAGACGAGGGCCGGATCTGGAAGCTCGATACGCCTTCGACCGCGGGCAGTGCCACCCGCAAGGAAGTCTTGTCGGAGCTGCGCGCCGACTTCCGGGCCCGGCCAGCTGCGGGCGTTTCCAGCCTGCTCCGTCATGCTGACATGCGGGTCCGGCAGAAGGCGCAGTTCGAGCTGGCCCGCCGCGGCGATGTGCAGCCGTTCCTTGCGGCAGCCCGCGATGCATCGGCGGGGCTCGGACGGCTTCACGCGATCTGGGGGATCGCGCAGCTGGCGCGCCGGCAGCCCGGTCACGCCTCGCACCTCTCGCAGTTCCTCGCGGACCCGGATGCGGAAGTACGTGCGCAGGCCGCCAAGATGATCGGCGACGTGCGATACGCGGCGGCAGGTGACAAACTCGTGCCTCTTCTGAAGGACAGCGCGCCGAGGGTCCAGTTCTTCGCTGCGGAAGCACTCGGCCGGATCGCGCACAAACCAGCCATGGCAGCGCTGGTCAACATGCTGGCCGCGAACGACGACCGTGACGTCTACCTTCGGCACGCGGGCAGCCTCGCGCTCGCATCGCTTGGTGATGCGGCCGCTCTCCAGGCACTCGCGCAGCACGAGTCACGCGCGGTGAGGCTCGCTGCGGTGATCGCGTTGCGTCGCATGGCCAATGCCGGCGTGGCCCGTTTCCTCGCCGACAAGGACGAACTGGTCGTGGCGGAGGCGGCGCGGGCGATCAACGACGATGGCGGGATCGAGGGGGGCCTGGCGGCGCTGGCAGCGACGCTGGGAGAGGCGAGGTTCAAGACCGAGCCGCTGCTTCGCCGCGCCATCAGCGCGAACCTCCGGCTCGGGACGAGTGCAGCAGCCAAGCGAGTGGCGGCCTTCGGTGCCGACTCGTCCCGACCGGCGGTGGTCCGGGTCGAGGCTGTCTCGGCGCTCGGTGTCTGGTCTGCTCCATCCCCGCTCGACCGCGTCGACGGATTTCATCTGGGCAGCGCCATGCAGCAGCCTCGCGAGGGATCCGCCGCACGCGACGCCGTGCTGCAGATGATTGACGCACTGCCCAAGGGAGAGAGCACGCCCGAGATGAGGGCTGCGCTCGCCCAGGCGGCCGGACAGCTCGAGATCACAGAGGCCGTTCCCATGCTGACGGCACAGCTGAAGGGGGACCCAGCCGTCGAGGTCAGGCTCGCGTCCCTGCGCGCGCTGCAGGCGCTGAAGGTCAAGGACGCCGACGAGGTGATGAAGATCGCGCTCGCCGACAAGGATCCCGCCGTGCGGAAGGCCGCTCTCGGCATCCTTCCGGGCCTCGCGATGACATCGGCGGCGAAGGTCCAGCAGTTGACGGCGCTGATCAAGGGAGGCTCGCCGGCCGAACGCCAGGGCGCGCTCGAAGTGCTGGGAACGCTCAAGACCGCAGAATCGCGTCACGCGCTCGGACAGTATCTCGACGAACTGCAGGCGGACCGCCTGGTGCCCGAGCTCCAGGTCGATCTCGTCGAGGCCGTCCAGGCCGATGCAGCGCCGGCGCTGACGGCACGCCTCGACGCATTCCGCAAGGCGAAGGGTACCGAGACGCTGACGCTGGCCCTGCGTGACGCACTGCGTACAGGAGGCGACGCCCGGCGCGGAGCGGGCGTGATCTTCACGAACCCGGCGGCGGAGTGCACCCGCTGCCACGCGTTCGAAGGCACGGCCGCCAACGTCGGGCCGAATCTTTCGAACATTGGCGCGACCCTGTCTCGCGACCAGCTCGTCGAGGCGCTGCTCGAGCCGAGCGCGCGAATTGCGCCCGGGTTCGGCACGGCGGGCGTCTCACCGATGCCGCCGTACGGCGCCATCCTCAAAGCGAAAGAGATCCGCGATATCGTTGAGTTCCTCACCGTGTTGAAGCGATCTGGAGCTGACAAATGAGAACAGGCCGAGTCTTCATGCCCGTCATTGCGGCGCTCGTCGCGGGCGCCGGCGCCGTGCTTCTGGCGCAGACAGCCACGAGCACGGCAGCGATCCCCAAGGCTGACGCGAAAGACTGGATACAGCTGTTCAACGGCAAGGACCTCACGGGCTGGACGCCGAAATTCGCCAAGCACGATCTCGGCGAGAACTACAACGACACGTTCCGGGTGGAAGAGGGACTGCTGAAGGTCCGCTACGACAAGTGGGAAACCTTCAACGGTGAGTTCGGGCACATGTTCTACAAGGATCCGTTCAGCTACTACGTGATCGCTGCCGAGTACCGGTTCGTGGGCGATCAGGTGAAGGGCGCGGGGACGGCCCTGTCCTGGGCCATCCGTAACAACGGCCTGATGCTGCACGCCCCCGATCCCAAGACGATGATGAAGGATCAGGATTTCCCGATCTCAATCGAGGTCCAGTTGCTCGGCGGCTTCGGCAAGCCGCGCACGACCGCCAATCTCTGCACCCCCGGCACCAACGTCGTCATGGACGGCAAGCTCGAGACCCGGCACTGCATCAATTCGAAATCCCGGACTTACGAAGGCGACCAGTGGGTGCGGGTCGAGGTGCTGGTGCACGGCGACGAGCTGATGCGCCACTACGTCGAGGGGGAGCCGGTCCTCGAATATACGAAGCCGCAGATTGGCGGAGGGAATGTGAGCCCCGTCGACCCGAAGGTCAAGGTCGATGGCACCCCGCTCACGGGCGGCTACATCTCGATTCAGGCGGAGACGGCACCGATCGATTTCCGGAAGATCGAGCTCCTGAATCTCGAGGGCTGCAAGGACCAGAAGGCGAAGACCTACAGGGCCTACTACGTGAAAGACAATCCGAAAGACTGTCGGCGATAGGCCGCCGGGATCGCGGGTTCGGGGGTTCGCGGGTTCGGGAGTTCGGGCAGCCCGTAGTACTCAGAGGCAACCGTCGCAATCCAGGCGGTTGGCTGCTTCTGAATACCACCGGCTTCGAGCCCGCGAACCCGCGAGCCCCCGAACCCCCGACCCGCCGTCCCCGTTCTCGAGGGGACTGTGCCCTATCGTGCGACCGTCTGCCGATTGCGCAGGCTGCGTACCTCGTCGTGGGCCCGCCGGACCTGGCTGGCGAACTGCTGGACCAGTGTCAGGCTGGATGCCGGCAGCGACTCCCGCAACGCCTCTTCAAATGTCGACTTCGCCACGTCCTCGCCGCGCTCGGCCTCGACCAGGATCGCGTGATCGTCCTTGCCGGTCACCGCTGATTTGATGTCGAGCCAGCCGCGGTGCAGCGCGCCGCTCATGCTGCCGCTCTTCTCGGGGTCGCCGCCGAGCCGGCGCACCTCGGCCTGAAGATCGGCGCTCATCTGCGCGCGCTCGCGCGCGTACTGCAGGAATCGCGTTTTTATCTCCGAGCTCGTCAGCCCTTCGGCTGCGGTTCTGAAGCCCTTCTCGCCGTCCTTGCACGTTTCAATCAGGTTGTTGAGTACCGAGATCGCGTTGTCGTTCTGCATCTTCGATGTTCCTCCTTTCGACCTCCACGTATTCGAAGCAAGGATGGATCCGGCTGGTCCTCTTGACACCCGCCTCAGCTGATGACAGGCTCCGGCCCGGCACGTGGCCGCTCGTCCGTTCAGAGAGGTGGCTCATGATTCAGCGCATGCGGTTCGCAGTGACCCTGCTCGGCGTGATCGCGTTCCTCGATGCCGGCATCGGCGCGCAGGTCACCACGGGGACCGTCGTCGGGGCGGTTCGTGATGCGAATGGCGTCGTCCCGGGGGCGGCGGTCACGATTCGCGAAGTCAACAAAGGGACCGCGGACACGTACGTCACCGACGAGAACGGCACCTACACCGCTCCCTTCCTCACGCCCGGCACCTACACCGTCGAAGTGAACGTGCAGGGGTTCCGGCGCTGGCGCCGGGAAGGGGTCATTCTCCAGGTGAACCAGCGTGCGCGCGTCGACGTGGCACTCGAAGTTGGCGGTATCGAGGAGACGACGACCGTGATCGCCGAGGCGCCGCTGCTCCGGACCGACTCGTCCGAAGTCGGTACCGTCATCGAGGAGCGTGCGATCAAGGAGCTGCCGCTGAACGGCCGCAACTTCGCGACGCTCGTCTATCTCACGCCCGGCATCACGCCCGGGCAGGCCGGCGAGAACCTCTCCGGTGCGAGCACCTTCAATCCGCGCGGCGCGTCGAACTTCAACGCCCTCGGCCACCAGGCCAACGCGAACGGATGGCTGATCGACGGCATCGACAACAACGAGTACACGTTCAACACCGTGATCATCGCGCCCTCGGTCGAGCAGGTCCGGGAGTTCAAGGTCCTGTCGGGGGTTTTCTCGGCCGAGTTCGGCCGCGGCGCCGGTGTGGTGTCGGTGGCCACCAAGTCCGGCAGCAACCTGCTCCATGGCACCGTCTTCGAATACCTGCGCAACGACGCGTTCGACGCGCGCAATTTCTTCGTGCGCAAGCTGGCGCAGGCCGATGGCAGCCTGATGAAGGATCCGAAGCCGCCGCTCGATCGACATCAGTTCGGTGCCGCCGCCGGTGGACCGCTGGTGATTCCCGGCCTCTACGACGGCCACAACCGCACGTTCTTTTTTGCCGACTACGCGGGGCTGAAGGAAAAACGAGGGCAGGTCTTCGTCAACACGGTCCCCACCGCCCGGACCAGGGTCGGCGATTTCAGCGACTTCCGTGATACGAACGGCAACCTGATCGTCATCTACGATCCGCTCACGACGCGGAACAATCCGGCATTCGACTCGTCCCGTCCGGTGAGCGCCACCAACCCGCAGTTCCTGCGCGATCCCTATGCCGGCAACGTGATTCCGCAGAACCGTATGAACCGCGTCGGCGTCAACGTCGCGAGCATCTATCCGCTCCCGAACGGCCCTGGAAACTTCAACAACTACACGTCGACGGTGAACCGCGAAACGACCGACAACGTCTATTCGGGACGCATCGATCACCAGGCATCGTCGAACGACTCGTTCTTCGGTCGATTCAACTGGGGCCGCTTCAAGCTCGATGCCCCGCAGGGGCAGGCGGCCTGCTGCCTGCCGACGCCGGCGGAAGCAGCCGCCCGGTTCGAGCTGGGACCGTACGTCGCCGGCATCCAGAACACGCGGCTCACGACTCACGGCGCTGCGTTCAACTGGGCACGGATCGTCTCGTCCGCCCTGGTAAACGAGCTCCGGGTAGGCTACGCGCGGACCTTCCCGTCCACGTTTCAGTCGGACTTCGGAATCCGGGCCGCCGACTCGCTGGGCATCCGCGGCATCAACGTCTCGGAGATCACGACCGGCCTTCCTAACATCGGCATCCCGGATCTGACCGGGATCTCCGGCGGGCCGGCGTTCCTGCCGGTGAACCCGAAGCAGTTCCACTGGCAGATCGAGGACTCGCTGGTGTGGATGAAAGGCCGGCATCAGCTCAAGTTCGGCTACCGCCTGGTTGACCGTTATCCGTCGCCATTCACCCACACGGATACCCGCGGGACCATCAACTTCGGGCGCAACTACACCAACAACCCGGTCACCAACACGGGAGGGTCGGGCATCGCGTCGCTCTTGACCGGCTACATCAACAGCGCGGCGCGCGGGTTCCTGCTCGACTACTACACGCTCCGGACCCAGGAGCACGGCCTGTTCATCCAGGACGACTTCAAGCTCAGCTCGCGATTCACGATCAACGCCGGGCTGCGCTACGAGATCTTCGGGGCCGAGACGGAAGTGGACGGCCACATCGTCAACTACGACCCGGTCAACATGCGATTGATCTATGCCGGTGAGGACGGCGCCAGCGCTTCGGTGAACAAGGAGACCAAATACCTGAACCTCGCACCGCGCCTCGGGATGACCTACGATCTCCTCGGCGATCAGACGACGATTCTCAGGACCGGTTTCGGGATCACCTACTTTCCCGAGCAGCCGTCGGCATCGAACATGATCGGTCAGCAGGTCCCGTACACGATCTCCCAGAACGTGAGCTTCGCGACCAATCCCACCGACTTCAGTGCGGTTCGGACCCTTGACGATCCGTTCCCGGCCATCGTCCAGGTGAAACCGCGAACGACCGCCGAACTGCAGGCCGCCAACCCGCGGGTGCTCGGACACTCGTTCGCGAACGAAACCCCGTATGCGGAGCAGTGGCACCTGGGCATCGAGCGCCGCCTGCTCGCCGCGCTGGCCGTCGAGCTCACTTACGCCGGGAGCGCCGGCAAACACATCGTGTTCTGTTACAACCCCAACGAGGTGCAGCCCGGCATCGGCTCGCAGGAATCCCGGCGGTTGATCCAGCCCCTCAACCGTCTCAACAACATGCTGCAGTGCGATCCCCGCAATCGCTCGACGTATCACAGCGGTCAGCTGAAGGTCACGCAGCGGTTCCGCGGCGGGCTGCAACTCCTGGGCAGCTACACGTACGGCAAGTCGCTGGACTATGGCGGCTCGGCGGCGAGCGGCGCGGGGGCGGTGGGCAATCCGCAGACGGTCACCAACCTCGAGGCGGGTCACGGACCATCGGGCTTCGACGTGCGCCACCGCGCGGTGGTCAGCTGGGTGTACGAAATGCCGTGGGGACCTGGGCGGCCGTGGCTGAACAGCGGCGGAGTGCTGGGAGCGATTGTCGGCGGCTGGCAGTTCGCCGGCATCTCGACGTTCACGACCGGACGGCCGTTCACCGTGTTCATGCAGACCGGCGTCAACAACGGTGCGCCGAGCTGGCCGAATCGCATCGGTTCAGGCCAGCTCGACGACCCGACCGTCGACCTCTGGTACAACCCGCGCGACTTCGCGACGCCGCCGGCGAACACATACGGTGACAGCGGCCGCGGCATCCTCTACGGACCTGGCCACGTGAACTTCGACACCTCGCTGTCGAAACGCTTCACCGTCCTCGGCCGCTCGAACATCGAGTTCCGCTGGGACGCGTTCAACCTGTTCAATCATCCCGGCTTCGGCTTCCCGAACCAGAACTTCGACTCGCCAACTGCCGGGCGCATCACGTCGACCGCAGTCGACAATCGATCGATGCAGTTCTCGCTGAAGTTCAATTTCTGATCCGCGGCCCGCGGTCCGCGGTCCGGTACCGTATCCGGCTGCCGGACGTCCGGATTGCCGGACTGCGAACCGCGGACTGCGGCCCGCGTACCCCGAATGACCAGACTGGCCGCCGTCCTCTCTGTCGTCGCCCTTGCGGTCGCTCTCACCGCGCAGGAACGCCCGCTCGTCTTCCAGGTCGGCTCCGAGCTCGTGGTGCTGGACTTCATCGCCACCGACGGGAGCGGCCGCGAGGTGTCGGACCTGACTCGGTCCGAGATCCAGATCGTGGAGGACGGTTCGCAACGCCCTGTTCAGCAGCTGCAGCTGATCTCCCGCAGCGTCGAGCTGCACGATCGCGGTGTGCCTCCGGCCACGACAACGGCCGGGTCCCGGCCGGTCGCCCCGCCCCAGACCGGCGCGGGGCCGGCAAGCCTGATCGTTGCGCTTGATCTCAACAGCATGCCGCCGGACGCGATGCCGCGCGTTACCGCGGCAATCCTGGAGACCATCGCTGCGGCCCCGCCGAAGACGCCGACGATGATCATCGCGCTCACCGAGCAGCTCGAGGTCGTGCAGCCGTTCACGACGGACGTCGAGCTCCTCCGGCAGTCGCTGGGGCGCCTTCCGTCGGGTGCGGCTTCGCAGCCGGACATGGCGCCGCTGTTCTCGCGGCTCGACCGGATCTGCGGCATCGCGCCACCGTCGGACGTCGTGAACACGGGCATCGCGGCGGGACAGGACATTGTCACGGAGGCCAACCGGCGCATGCTTTTCACCACCAACGCGCTCGCCGGGCTGGCTCAGTCGATCTCCGGGCAGTCGGGCCGCAAGCACATCGTCCTCTATTCGGAAGGCTACTCGTTCAATCTCGTCGGCCGGGTCATCGACATCGTGACCGCCGTTGTCACCGCCTGCACGACGGAGCAGGACATGCTTCGGGTCCGCCGGTCGCTCGGACAGCAGCTCGGGATGCTCATGCCTCCCGACGTCACCAGCAGCATGCGGCTGATCATCGATCGAGCGACGCGCGCACAGGTTTCGTTTTACACCGTCGATCCGGGCGGCCTCACCAGCGTCGCCGTCCTGCCCCAGCAGAAGGGCTCGACCCGCGGCGGGCGGGTACCGCTGCCGAAGTTCGCGTCGATGACCGAGCGCAGCGGTCACGATTTCCTCGAGACGCTCGCCAGGGACACCGGTGGCCGTGCATTCCTCGACAGGAACGATCTGAAAATCGGTCTGGATCAGGCGCAGCGTGATGCGGAGTCCTACTATCTGGTCGGCTACGAGCCGCTCGAGACCGGCAAGAAGGGAACCTACCGCGCGGTCAGGATTGTTACGACCCGGCCCGACGTCACGCTGCGTTATCGGCACGGCTATTACGCGATGAGCGACCGGGAGAGAGCGAACGCCGACGTCGAGGGTGCGATGCAGACGCCGTCGGCCTTCAGACGCGACGGATTCCTGGTCGCGGCCACGACCGTCGAGCGGACGCTTCAGATCGATGTCCGCATCCCTTCGAGTGCTCTCCGCATCCGGCGCACCGGCGCCACCGAGCGCGCGACGTTCGTGGTGCACGCCGAACTGCGCTCGACGACGGGGAAGCGCAATGTGAAGGCGCTGCCTGGCAAGGACGTCGTGCTGGATCTGAGCCCGGAGCGCATGAACGCGATTCGCGCCAGCGACAAGGTCGCGGTGCGCCTCGACTCACCGGCACCGTCGCCGGGCACGTACCTGCTCACCGTTGTCGCGCGGGACAGCGGCGGGTGGATTGCGGCGAATCTCAGCGAGATCGTGGTGGCGAGATAGCACGGCGACCGTCTATTTCCTGACCATCTCCGTCTCCTGGTGATGCGCCACGAGCCACTTCCCGTTGCGCCGGGTCCAGACGGTCGATGCAATCGTCACCTGCTGGGCTGACCGGTCTTTCGAGCTTCCGGTCGCGATCCAGGAATAGTCCACGATCGCTGAATTCTCATCGAGCCGGACGACGTGAGGATTAACCATGCCCCAGTCGCTGTCCTGGAAGGCCTCCAGTCCGTTCACCAGCAGGTTCAACGGGATGAAGCCCTGGTTGGTCGCCCAGACACCCTCCGGGAGGACGAGCGAGTTGAACGCTGCCTTGTCCGCCGTTGCCACCGCGGCATGGAGTGCCCGCTCGTTGGCGAGCAACGTCGCTTCGAGAGCATCCGGCGGTTTGGCGGCGGGTTTCTGTGGCTGGTCGGTCACGGCGAGTGCCAGGACAATCGACGGCAGGATCGCAACGGTCTTCGACATTTCAGCTGTCCTCTGCCTTTTGACGCTCGGCCCAGGTCGCCGGCCTCATCGATGATTCGAGCCTGCATGGGCACGTCCTCGGCGCCAGGTAACTATAGACAGATTCACAAGGCGCCCAGAACGGGATTGGTAAGATAAACATCGTGACTTCAGCCGGCACCGCCTCCTCGCGTTTCGAGGACGGCTACAACGCATTCAAGGCCAGGCGCCTGGATCTGAATTTGACCCGTGGCAAGCCATCGTCGGCACAGCTCGACTTGAGCTTGCCGCTTCTCGAGCTGCCGCGGCCCGACGACTATCAGGCCGAGGACGGGACAGACTGCCGGAACTATGGCGGCCTGCAAGGACTGCCTGAAGCCCGCCGGCTGTTCTCCGGCCTCCTGGGCGCACCGCCTGAACAGGTTGCGGTGGCCAATAACTCGAGCCTCGCGTTGATGCACGATGCCGTGACGTTCGCCCTGCTCAAAGGCACCTGTGATAACGCGAAACCCTGGTCGCGGGAGCCCGAGGTCTCATTCTTGTGCCCGGTGCCGGGCTACGACCGGCATTTCAGGATCTGCGAGGACTACGGGATCAGGATGATTCCGGTCGCGCTCGGGGACAACGGACCGGACATCGACGAGGTCGAGCGGCTGGTCGCGAGCGATGCCTCCATCAAGGCGATGTGGTGCATGCCGAAGTACAGCAACCCGACCGGAGCGGTGTATTCGGACGCCGTGATCGAGCGGCTCGCGGCGATGCCGGCCGCCGCGCCCGACTTCCGGCTGCTCTGGGACAACGCCTACGCGTGCCATCACCTGACGGCCGAGCGCGTGGCCATCGCCAACGTCCTCGAGCTCAGCGAACGGCACGGACACGCCAACCGCCCGCTGGTATTCGCCTCGACCTCGAAGATCACGCTCGCGGGCGCCGGGCTGGCTCTGTTCGCCGCGTCGCCGGCGAACGTCAAATGGCTGCTGGCCCGGGTCACTCCGCGGACGATCGGTCCCGACAAGATCAATCAGCTTCGTCACGTGCGGTTCTTGCAGAACGAGGCGGGCATCCACACGCTGATGGAGCGTCACCGCGCGATCATCGCGCCGAAGTTCCGGGCGGTTCTGGACCTGTTCACGTCCATGCTCTCGGACACTCCCGGCGTGAGCTGGACGACGCCGAAAGGGGGCTACTTCATCAGCCTCTCGGTCCCCCGGGGCTGCGCCCGACGCGTCGTGCAGCTCGCGAAAGAAGCCGGCCTCGAGTTGACCCCGGCGGGGGCCACTCACCCGTACGGTAAGGACCCGGACGACCGCGTCATCCGGATTGCGCCAACATTTCCGGAGCTGGCCGACGTGAAGCAGGCGGCGGAAGGCGTCGCCTGGTCGGTGCTGATGGCTGCTAACGCCGCCTGACCGGGGCGGGTCACCCGCTCGACCCTCGAAACGATCACTGCGCACCCGGACCGCGGACGACGACGCCACCCTTCATGACGAAGGACACCCGTTCCATCACCTTGATGTCCTTCAGTGGATCCCCGGGCACGGCAACCAGATCGGCGAGTTGGCCCGGAGCGATGGTTCCACGATCGCCCACGCCCAGCAGATCGGCGGCACCGCTCGTAGCGGTACGGATGGCTTCGATCGGCGTCATGCCGTATCCCACGTAGACTGCGAACTCGCGGGCGTTGACTCCGTGAGGGTAGACGGCGGCGTCGGTACCGAAAGCGATCTTCACGCCTGCCTTGATCGCCTGCCTGTGACTCTCCTGCGCCAGCGGAATGATCTGTTTCGCCTTGGCGGCGATCGGTGGCGGGAGCAGGTCGAGCGGCATCGCGGTGAGGAGGTAGGCGGTCGGGACTAGATATGTCCCCTTCTTTTTCATGAGCGCGATGATTTCGTCGTTGAGCATCGACCCATGCTCGATCGACGCAACGCCAGCCTTGACAGCGGCGAGGATTCCCTGCGTGCCGTGCGCGTGCGCGGCAACCTTGAGCCCGTGACGCCCTGTCTCTTCGACGATGGCCCGGATCTCGTCGTCCGACAGCTGCTGCGCCCCGACTGTGGCATCGAACGACAGCACGCCGGCGGTCGCGCAGATCTTGATCACGCGGGCGCCATGCTTGATCTGGTAGCGGACCCCGCGTATCGCCGCGTCGACGCCGTCGACGATGCCCTCCTCCGGACCACCTTCGAGAATACCCGGTGCCCATCCAGTGGCGTCGCAGTGTCCGCCAGTGATCCCGAGCGCGTGCGCCGAGGCGATCATGCGGGGGCCCGGCACGAGGCCGGCATCGATCGCTTTCATGAGCGCGATATCCGCGAAGCCGCCGGCGGCGACATTCCGAACCGTGGTGAAACCCGCTTCGAGGGTTCGCTTCGCATTCCGGGCGCCGCGCAACGCGGCATCCGCAGGGAGCTCTCGGACGTCACGTGTCACCCAATCGCCCTCGAGGTCGCCCGTCAGGTGGGTATGTGCGTCGATCAGCCCGGGCAGCAGCGTCACGTCGCCGAGATCGACGGTTCGGGCGCCGGCAGGAATCTCTCCGCCCACGCTCGTGATTCGCCCATCCTGGACGACGACGACTGCCTGGGCGCGGATCTGACCAGCGGCGACATCGAGCCATCGCGCTGCGCGAAGGATGAGCGGGGCTGGCGGCTGTGCGAACGTGGATGCACAGAGCACGACAACGAACAACGCGGTGAGACGACGCATGCGACTAGGGTATTCGACTGAAGAGGCCCATTCAATGACGGGCCGAATACTACTTGACTCGCGCGGTGGGGAAGTTCATGCTCCAGGCAAACAGCCTCGAAGGAGGCAGCCGTGGAAGTGCCACCGGACTAGTTGGCGCCTCACGGGGTTCTGTCGCGCACGCGCCGCACGGCTTTCCGGATTGCCACGACTTCGCTCGCGGCCATATACAAAAGATCCGGTGCACGCGGTCTCACCCAATCTCAGGCCCGACAGAACCCCGCGCAGGTCTCTCCTTTACTTCAGTTCAACTTCGATCACGCGCACCGGCGTCTTGCCAGGGTTCGTCGGTTCGTGTGTCACGTTCGCCTCGCGAAACCCGGCGCCGCCGCGGTCCAGTTTCGCTGTCTCGGTCTTGCCGTCCGGGTACCGGAACACCAGCGTGCCGCCGTCGATCACCACTCCCACATGTGGCAGCTTGTGCGTGTGCATGCCGGTGACGCCCGGCGGGAAGCTGACGTCGCGCACGCGCACGCGATCGTTCTCGAGCACGACCTTGACGTTGGCTTCGGCTTTTTGAGGCGCGGCTTGAAAGGAGTCGGTCGCGCTTGCGAGAGCCGGCGCGGCGCCCGCCATGGCGGCGGCGGTCAGAGCCGCGCCCGTGGCAATACCCGCTATGAACAGTGAGAAGCGTGTTTTCATGCGGGGATTTTATCTTGGGACGCTTTAGCGGCAGTGGGGTTAACTGGCGGACTGGATCAGCATTATTTGGTTTGCGTCGCGGGGGCCCCACCCCCGCGACGCCGCGTGGGGCCCCACCCCCACGCGCTGCCAGCGCCTCGCTGCGCTCGGCGCCGCTGTTCAGCAGCCCTTAGACAATATGGAATGCCCGGCCCGCTATCGTAACGTCGTAGTGCTGTCCGCACTCGACAAGGTGGTCTGTGCCACCGAAATCGCGGGTTAACGCCTCGCGGCGCCAGAGCCGCATCGATAGGAGCCGGTCATGGAACAGGGTACTACGTTCGTTGGAATCGACGCGCACAAGAAGGACCTCTTCGTGGCGATGCTGCG
>Ga0111539_10001440_pt1 | contig 31737 bp, 30 predicted proteins | sample RhiMethybrSRZTD1_FD_79667 | JGI IMG/M metagenome (GOLD analysis project Ga0111539, IMG submission 79667) | Populus rhizosphere microbial communities from Tennessee, USA - Rhizosphere MetaG P. TD hybrid SRZTD1 (version 2) (version 2) | ecosystem: Host-associated > Plants > Roots > Rhizosphere >...
CTCGGAAATCGAGTTATGGCCGCAGCCCGCGCACAATGTCGTCTTGCCACCCTTGTAGACCTGTGGCTCGAGACCGATTCGGTTCACCTTGATTGGGGTCGCCATCGCTTATTCTCCGCCCGTCATGCCCGCGCCGGTGCCGACGCGAGCGGTTTTCTTCGCCACTTCGAAGCCCTCCTGAGCCAACACGTCATCGGTGATGCTCCGGGCGTCAATCGGCAGGCCGCTGTAGTGGAGCACGCTCCGCAGCTTGGCCACGCGCTCGGGCGTGAGTTCCAGCGTCATGAGCTGCTTCAACTGGGCATCGCGGTTCTGCTCGATGACGTAAATCCGCTCGTGCGCATCCACGAACTTCGGCAGTTCGTCGTTGAAGGGATAGCCACGCAGCCGGAAGTAAGAGGTTTCTACCTTTGTCTCCTCCAGCAGCTGGTCGCGGCTCTCTTCAGTTGCGAAGTGTGAGGTGCCAAAGGCGATGAAGCCGATCTTCGCTTTGGGGTTGGTTTGGACGACCGGCTTGGGCACATGACCGCGAGCGGTCTCAAATTTCCGGGCGAGGCGGTCCATGTTCTCGACGTAGTCGTCCGGCCGCTCGCTGTACTGTCCTTTGGCGTTATGGCCGGATCCGCGGGTAAAGTAGGCTGGCAAATTGTCACCGGGCACGGTTCGGTAGGGGATGCCGTCGCCATCGATGTCTTTGTATCGCCCCCACTCGCCGAGTTCCTTCAGCTTCTCCGCGGTCAGCCGCTTCCCTCGGTTGATCGGTCCGGTCGGGTAGGTGAACGCGTCTGACATCCAGTTGTTCATGCCGAGGTCAAGATCCATCATCACAAACACAGGCGTCTGGAAGTGCTCGGCCAGATCGAACGCCTCCATCGCCATCGTGTAGGCCTCCCCCACCGTTGCGGGGAAGATCATGATGTGCTTGGTGTCCCCGTGCGAGAGGAACGCAACCTGAAGCAGGTCGCCTTGAGCGGTCCTGGTCGGCAAGCCGGTGGACGGACCGACCCGCTGGACGTTAAAGATGACCGCGGGCGTCTCAGCGTAGTATCCCAGGCCCGCGAACTCCCCCATCAGCGAAATACCAGGACCGGCAGTGGCGGTCATCGATCGCGCACCCGCCCAGCTCGCCCCGATGACCATGCCGAGGGATGCGATCTCGTCTTCCGCCTGCACGACGGCGAAGGTGGCCTTACCGGTTTCCTTGTCGATCCGGTACTTCTTCAGGTAGCCAATGAGGGACTCGCAGAGGGACGAAGACGGTGTAATGGGGTACCAGGCGACGACGGTGACACCGGCCATCATGCAGCCGATCGCGGCGGCGGCGTTCCCCTCGATGAGGATCTTCCCCGCCGTTTCGTTCATCGCCTCGATGCCGTAGGGATCCTGCTTCGTGAAAGTCGCCTGCGCGTATTCGAAACCCGCCTTGAGCGCTCCGGCGTTCAGGGCGACAGCCTTGGCCTTCTTGCCGAGCTGCTTGGCGAGCGCCTTCTCCATGAGCGCGAGATCGATGCCCAGGAGCTTGGCCAGAATCCCGTCGTAAATCATGTTGCGAACGAGACGTCGCAGCTTGGCGTCGGGACAAACCGGCGCGACAAGCTTGTCGAACGGGACTGGATAAAAGACGACGTCGGTGCGCAGCGTGTTGAGCTTGAGTGGTTCGTCGTAGACAACGGCGGCGCCAGGTTCGAGCGTCAGCACATCTTCCTTGGCGGTCTCCGGATTCATCGCGACGAGAAAATCGACTTCCTTTCGCCGCGCGATGTATCCCCGCTTGCTGGCGCGGATGGTGTACCAGGTCGGCAGTCCTGCGATGTTCGACGGGAACATGTTTTTGCCCGAGACCGGCACGCCCATCAAGAGGATGGACCGCAACAGCACCATATTGGCAGTCTGACTGCCCGAGCCGTTAACCGTGGCGACCTGAAGGCTGAAATCGTTAATGACGCGCTGGCTACCTGAAGTGTGACGCTGTTCCTGAATTGCCAGATCTGTGGGTGACATTCGTAAACCCTTACGGCCTATGAATAGTGAGGAAGAACCTGGAACCTCTGGGGGAGGCCGATCCAAAATGAGTATAACACGCGGAAAACAGGGTGTTTAGCTGCCAGTCATTTCCTTGATGGCTTTACCCATATCTGCCGGACTCTTCACGACGTGCACGCCGGCCGCCTGGAGCGCGGCCATCTTTTCGGCGGCCGTGCCTTTTCCCCCAGCGATGATTGCGCCAGCGTGTCCCATTCGGCGGCCGGGAGGCGCCGTCTGGCCAGCGATGAAGGCCACCACTGGTTTCTTGAAGTGCTCCTTGATCCAGGCGGCCGCTTCTTCCTCGGCGCTGCCGCCAATCTCTCCAATCATGATGACGGCATCGGTTTCCGAATCGGCCGCGAAGAGCTTCAAGGCGTCGATATGGGACGTGCCGATCAGGGGATCGCCGCCAATGCCGATGCAGGTTGTCTGTCCAAGGCCAAGCCTCGTGAGTTGATGGATGGCCTCGTAGGTAAGCGTGCCGCTCTTGGAGACGATGCCGATGCGGCCTTCCCGACAGATGTGGCCAGGGATGATTCCAGCCTTCCCCCGCCCAGCTGAAATGACACCGGGGCAGTTGGGACCGACGAGCCGGACGTGGGGGCGCGACTTCAGATAGGTCATCGCCCGCATCATGTCGAGCGTCGGGATGCCCTCCGTGATGCACACGATCACGGCAATTCCAGCTTCGGCGGATTCCATGACCGCGTCGGCTGCAAACGGCGGCGGAACGAAGATCACCGAGGCGTTGGCGCCTTCCTCACGCACGGCGTCGCGAACCGTATCGAAAATCGGCCAGCCTTCGTGAGTCGTGCCACCCTTGCCGGGTGTCACCCCACCGACGACCGTTGTTCCGTAAGCCGCCGCCTGCTTGGCATGAAATGTTCCTTCGCGGCCGGTGAGCCCCTGAACGAGCAAGCGCGTCGATTTATCGATTAGTACGGACATATCTGGTTGGTTCTTCGGGACGTAGGCCCGACCTTCAGGCCGGGCGCCGGCTGCGCGGCCTCACCTGTCGCCCGAGCTGAAGCTCGGGCCTACGTTTTGGCCGCCAATTGCACAACCTTGTTGGCAGCCTCACCCATTGAGTCTGCGGTCGTGAAGTTCATGCCGCTTTCTTTCAGCAGCCGCTTGCCTTCCTCGACGTTGGTGCCTTCCATCCGGATCACGATGGGTACACGAACGCCCAGCTCTTTGACCGCCGCGACGACGCCCTGGGCCAGGACGTCGCACCGCAGGATGCCGCCGAAAATGTTGATCAGAACGGCTTTCACGTTCTTATCGGACATCAGGATGTTGAAGGCGTTGCGAATCTGCTCGGCATTGGCGCCCCCGCCCACATCCAGGAAGTTGGCCGGCTCGCCGCCCGACAACTTGATGATGTCCATCGTCGCCATCGCGAGCCCGGCGCCGTTGACCATGCACCCGATGTTGCCATCGAGGTGAATGTAGTTCAGCGAGAACTTCGACGCTTCGATTTCGAGAGCATCCTCTTCGCCGAGGTCGCGCAGATCCTTGATCTCGGGGTGGCGGTACAACGCATTGTCGTCGAAGTTCATCTTCGCGTCGAGCGCCAGGAGATCCCCCGACGCCGTCACAACGAGCGGATTCACTTCAATCATGGAGGCATCACTGGCCAGAAATGCGTCGTAGAGCGCCCCCATCAGCTTGACCGCCTTATTGACCTGCGGTCCATCGAGGCCGATGGCGAACGCGAGCTGGCGGGCTTCGAACGGCATCAGGCCCACGCCCGGCTCAATGTAGACCTTTGTGATTTTGTCTGGCGTCGCAGCGGCTACTTCTTCGATATCCATGCCGCCGGCTGGACTGGCCATCATCACGGGTTTGCCCGACGCGCGATCCAGCACGATGCTGAGATACAGCTCGCGGGTCATCTGCAGCCCTTCTTCGACGAGTACGCGAGACACGATGCGTCCGTCGGGGCCGGTCTGATGCGTCACGAGCGTCATGCCGATCATCGTGTCGGCAAGTTTCTCGGCTTCCTCGGGCGATCGAGCGAGCTTGACGCCGCCTCCCTTCCCGCGCCCACCGGCGTGAATCTGCGCTTTGACGACAACGATGCCGCCACCGAGTTTGCGTGCAATCTGGCCGGCTTCTGCCGCACTGAATGCAACTTCACCTCGAGGCGCGGGGACACCGTGACGCGCAAGGATGGCTTTCGCTTGGTACTCGTGGATTTTCATAGCGAGAGGAACCTGATGCTAACTTGCACGTTCTCGCAGCGCAACAGTAAACTGGCAGTGAATGTCGTCGCGGATCCGTGCGCTGACCTCCTCGGTCGGCAGCAAGTTGCTGATCGGGGCCACCGGTCTCGGCCTTGTCGTCTATCTCCTGATTCATGTTTCCGCCAACCTCATGGTGTTCCTGGGACCCGAGGTGTTCAACGGTGTGGCGGATAAGCTCGAACGCATTCCGATCCTCCCCGTGATCGAGATCGGCCTGCTTCTCGTCTTCCTGCTGCATGTGGTCAAGGCGATCGAGATGTTCCTGGGCAACCAGCAGGCGCGGCCGGTTGCGTACGCCAAGAAGAAATACGCCGGCGCTCCCAGCCGCAAGAGCCTGGCATCGTCCACGATGATTCTTTCTGGGCTGTGGCTGTTCGTGTTCATCGTCATCCACGTGAAGGCGTTCAAGTTCAGCCCGACGTATGAGTGGGCCGACGGCGGCAAGGACTTCTACCGCCTCGAAATGGACAACTTCAGGAACCCGCTCATCGCGGGCTTCTACCTGCTCAGCATGCTGGTGGTGGGTTCGCACCTCTGGCATGGCACGTCGAGCGCCTTCCAATCTCTCGGCATTGAGAACCAACGATGGACGCCCCGACTTCTGGTGGCGGGCCGAGCCCTGGCGGTTCTGGTGGCCGGAGCCTTCATCGGGATCACCCTCTGGGCGTACTTCGTGGCGAGCCAGGCATGACACTCGACGCGAGAGTTCCAGCCGGCGACATCGCGGACAAGTGGGATCGTCACAAGTTCGAGATGAAGCTGGTCAATCCGGCGAACAAGCGCAAGTACACGATCATCTGCGTCGGCACCGGCCTGGCTGGGGCGTCAGCGGCGGCCTCACTCGGCGAGCTCGGCTACAACGTCGTCAACCTCTGCATTCAGGACAGCCCGCGACGCGCGCACAGCATCGCGGCTCAGGGCGGGATCAATGCCGCCAAGAATTATCAGAACGACGGCGACAGTGTGTACCGCCTCTTCTACGACACCGTCAAGGGCGGCGACTATCGCTCGCGGGAAGCGAATGTCTATCGACTCGCGCAGCTGAGTGTCAACATCATCGATCAGTGCGTCGCCCAGGGCGTGCCGTTCGCCCGAGAGTACGGCGGCCTCCTCGACAACCGCTCGTTTGGCGGCGCTCAGGTGTCGCGCACCTTCTACGCACGCGGACAAACCGGCCAGCAGCTCCTCATTGGCGCCTACCAGTCGCTCATGCGCCAAGTGCACGAGAAGCACGTGCAGCTGCTCCCGCGCCGCGAAATGCTCGACCTGGTGCTGATCGACGGCCGGGTCCGCGGGGTCATCGCCCGGAATCTCGTGACCGGCGCGATCGAACGCTACGCCGGGGACGCCGTCATCCTGGCCACAGGGGGGTATGGGACGGTCTACTACCTGTCCACCAACGCGGTGAATTCCAACGTCACGGCCGCGTGGCGCGCCCACAAGCGAGGAGCGCTGTTCGCAAACCCGTGCTACACACAGATTCATCCGACCTGCATCCCCGTCAGCGGCGACCATCAGTCGAAGCTCACGCTGATGAGCGAAAGCCTGCGGAACGATGGCCGGGTCTGGGTGCCAAAACAGAAGGGCGATGCACGGTCGCCGGAACAGATCCCCGAGGACGCGCGCGACTACTACCTCGAAAGAAAATACCCGAGCTTTGGCAACCTGGTGCCGCGCGACGTGGCGTCAAGAAACGCCAAGCAAGCGTGCGACGACGGCCGCGGCGTCGGCGATAGTGGACTCGCGGTATATCTGGATTTCACGGATGCCATCAAGCGGTTGGGACTTGAAACCATCCAGGAGAAGTACGGCAACCTCTTCCACATGTACCGGAAGATCACCGACGAAGACGCCTACAAAGTCCCCATGCGCATCTATCCCGCCATTCACTACACGATGGGTGGTTTGTGGGTCGACTACAACCTGATGAGCAACCTTCCCGGCCTGCACGTTCTCGGCGAGGCGAACTTCTCCGATCACGGTGCGAACCGGCTCGGTGCGAGCGCGCTGATGCAGGGCCTCGCGGATGGTTACTTCATCATCCCGTACACGATCGGCGATTACCTGGCGAGCACTGGCCTGCCAAAGGTAACCACCGAGCACCCGGCTTTCGACGAGGCAGCGGCCGGCGTGCAGGCGCGGATCACCCAGCTCCTCGCAGTCAGGGGGACACGCGGCATTCGCGAAATCCACCGCGAACTGGGTCGAATCATGTGGGACGACGTGGGAATGGCGAGGACCGAGGCAAGCTTGAAGCGCGCGCTCGAGTCAATTCCACACCTGCGAGACGAGTTTTGGCACAACGTGTCGGTACCCGGCAGTCCCGATAATCTCAATCAAAGTCTCGAATACGCCGGCCGCGTGGCCGACTACCTGGAATTCTCGGAGTTGCTGGCCTACGACGCGCTCCACCGCAGGGAATCGGCGGGTGGCCACTTCCGTGAGGAGAGTCAGACGCCCGACGGCGAAGCCCTTCGGGACGATGCCAACTATTCGTACGTGGCCGCCTGGGAATTCACCGGCGTCGGCCGGCAACCGGGATTGCACAAGGAACCCCTGGAGTTCGACGAAGTACATCCCACACAGAGGAGCTACAAATAGTCGGGAAAGCCGCAACGGACAACCGGCGGCCGAGAGTCTACGTTCGAGGCCGAGGGAGTGCGAAGCCGCCCCAGCGAGCGGGGTGGTGCCCCGCGAGAAAAAAGAATGAAGCTCAATCTGAAAATCTGGCGCCAGACCGGACCTGCGGTTCCCGGGAAGCTGGTGAATTATCAAGCCGATCATGTGTCGCCGGACATGTCGTTCCTGGAGATGCTCGACGTCGTCAATGAAGAGCTCACCAAGAACGGGCAGGACGCGATTGCGTTCGACTCCGACTGCCGCGAAGGCATCTGTGGCATGTGCAGTCTCGTGGTGAATGGAGTCCCGCACGGGCCAGACCGCGGGACGACCGTCTGTCAGCTGCACATGCGCCGATTCAAGGATGGCGACACCATCACCATTGAGCCGTGGCGCGCCAAGGCGTTTCCGGTGGTCAAAGATCTGGTTGTCGATCGCAGCGCGTTCGACCGCATCATTGCCGCTGGCGGGTATGTGTCGGTCAACTGTGGCGGGGCGCAGGACGCGAACAGCATCCTGATTCCCAAAGCCATCTCCGACGCCGCGATGGATTCGGCTGCCTGCATCGGCTGCGGCGCCTGCGTCGCCGCCTGCAAGAACGCATCGGCGCATCTTTTCGTGGGGGCGAAGATTTCCCATCTCGCTCTCCTGCCCCAGGGACAGGTTGAGCGGGCCCGGCGCGCGGTGGCGATGGTCGATCAGGCGGACGCCGAAGGGTTCGGGAGCTGCTCGAACGAAGGCGAATGCGAAGCAGTGTGCCCCAAGGAGATCCCCATCTCCAACATCGCCCGCATGACACGCGAGTACGTGCGCGCGACGCTCTTCGCCGGCAAATAGTCTCCGCTCAGGGCTTGCTTGGATCGATCGCCATCTCCTCGTATGGCAACCACTGCGGTCATCGTGGTGAGTCCGGCGAATGTGCTCAAACGTTTGCCTGGAGTGCAGCTCGTGCCGGTGGGCAATGGCAGGGCGCTCATCTCACTCGCCCCGTCGAATTCCATCGCGCAGCTCGAGCCAGCGGAACGGGATGCCGTCGAGAACAAGGAATCGAGCAGTGCGGAGCGCGCGACCCTCAAGGCGATCGCCGACGTGCTTCAGGGAGCGCGGCGTTCCCGGGTGTCTCGCTCGAGCGGCGGACCATCATCGTCTCGAGCGGCGCCGCCAGCGGCGAACCGTCGGCGGGAACTGAGGCGTGGCGGCTGTCCTTCACACCTTGATGACGTCCACCAGCTCCTGAACCGCTGCCGCCGATTTTTTCAACGCCGCGTCTTCTTCGGGCGTCAGCTTGATTTGGATGATCTGCTCGACGCCCCGCGCGCCCAGCTTCACAGGAACCCCCACGAACAGATTCCGGATTCCGTATTCGCCCTGGAGGTAGACGGAGCATGGGAGAATCTTTTTCTTGTCCTTGAGGATGCACTCCACCATTTCTGCGGCCGCGGCCCCTGGCGCATACCAGGCGCTCGTCCCCACCAGTTTGGTGATCTCGGCGCCTCCATCGGCGGTCCGCTTGCAAATGGCGTCGACCTGCTCCTTCGACATCAGCTCCGTAATGGGCACGCCGGCAACGGTCGAGTACCGTGGCAGCGGCACCATCGTGTCGCCGTGGCCACCCAGGACAAAGGCATGAACGTTCTCGACCGAGACATTCAATTCCATCGCGATGAACGTGCGCATCCGCGCTGAGTCCAGCACGCCGGCCATGCCAATGACGCGTTCACGGGGGAAGCCACTCAGCTTGTACACGGCCTGGCACATGGCATCCAGTGGATTGGCCACCGGAACGATGATGCAATCGGGCGAATGCCGGACAATCTGTTCGGTCACGGCTTTCATGATCCCGAAATTCACGTTCAGCAAGTCGTCGCGGCTCATGCCCGGTTTTCTCGGCACCCCTGAGGTCACGACCACGACGTCGGAATTGGCGGTTTGCGAATAGTCCGAGCCGCCAAGGACCCGGCTGTCCGACCCGGTGATCGGGCATGATTCCAGCATGTCGAGTGCGATGCCGGCGGCTTTCTGATCGGCGATGTCGACCACCACCACATCGGCGAGTTCCTTGTCGGCAATGCACCGGGCTACGGTGCTTCCGACGTTCCCGGCGCCACCGACTACGGTCACCTTGCGATTCATCTTCGTCTCCCAGTCACGACGATCACACCAGAGGCGGCAGGGCTCGCAGAGGTAAAGCATTCTCTGCGTATTCTGCGAGCTCCGCGGTTACCCGTCTGTGTGTTTTCGTAGCTCTGTATTCGTTTCGTGTTTTCGTGTTCGTGGCTCCGATTGTTTCGTGCTTTCGTGTTTTCGTGGCCCGTGTTTCGTGGCTACATGTTTCTGATCATCGCGTCCCCGAACTCGGACGTCTTCAGCTCCTGCGCACCGGTCATCAGGCGCGCGAAGTCATAGGTCACCTGTTTGGCGGCAATGGCGCCATCCATGCCCTTGACCACCAGATCCGCTGCCTCGGTCCAGTTCATGTACCGCAGCATCATTTCACCCGAGAGAATGACCGAGCCGGGATTGACCTTGTCCAAATTGGCGTACTTGGGTGCCGTCCCGTGCGTGGCTTCGAACACCGCGTGGCCGGTCACGTAGTTGATGTTGCCGCCCGGAGCAATCCCAATGCCGCCCACCTGCGCGGCCAGCGCATCGGACAGGTAGTCGCCGTTCAGATTCAGCGTGGCAATGACATCGAACTCGTCCGGGCGAGTCAGTACCTGTTGGAGCGTGATGTCGGCGATTGCATCCTTGATGACGATTCCAGCACCCGGCTTCCCCTCGGGAATGCGACACCACGGTCCCCCATCGACTTCGACCGCCCCGAAGACCTGCTTCGCCACCTCGTAGCCCCAGTCACGAAACCCGCCCTCCGTGAACTTCATGATGTTGCCCTTGTGGACGAGCGTGACGCTCTTGCGCTTGAACTTCACGGCGTAACTGATGGCGCTGTGGACCAGGCGTTCGGTCCCAAGCCGGCTTACTGGCTTGAGGCCGACGCCCACTTCAACACCAGAGCTCTTGCGCGCCGGCGCACCGATCGCTTCGAGTTGCGATTGCCAGGCGGCGCCGGCGTCACTGGTCCCGAACCGGATCTTTTTGAACTCCTTAGGAAATTCCTTGGCGAAGAAATCCAGAATCTTCTGCGCGTCGGGGGAACCCGCCGCGTACTCGATACCGGCATAGATGTCTTCGGTATTCTCCCGGAAGATCACCATATCGACTTTTTCCGGATGTTTGACGGGCGAAGGCACGCCGTTGTACCACCGGACCGGGCGAAGGCAGACGTAGAGGTCGAGCATCTGCCGCAGTGCGACGTTCAACGAGCGGATACCACCCCCCACTGGTGTGGTGAGCGGTCCCTTGATGCCGACCAAATGCTCGCGGAACGCGTCGACCGTGTCATCGGGCAACCAGTTATTGAACTGTTTGAAACTCTTTTCACCCGCGTACACTTCCTTCCAGACGATTTTCCGAGTCCCTCGATAGGCCTTCTCGACGGCCGCGTCGAGCACCCGGACGCTCGCCCGCCAGATGTCCGGCCCCGTGCCGTCGCCTTCGATGAACGGAATGATTGGATCGTCCGGCACGACGAGCTGCCCTTGACGCCTCGAGATCGATGTTCCAGTCTTGGTGGTGGCTGGCATTTAGGTCAGGTCCCCCGGAACTCATCAGAGGATTCTCACAGGAACTGTGGAAAACTCTGTGGAAAAGCACGTTTGTTTACGGTGCTGTGATACGCCATTTGGAATGTTTTAGCGATTTGCACCACAGCAGGGCGGACGTCGCAGCGCACATTCCCAACGAACAAAACCTCGGGATTATACTGTAGGGACGGATTGAAACCCGCACCAGCAGGGAGGCTCGCCCGATGAACCGGACAAGATGGACGCGTCTGACTTCACGAACCGCGATGTTTGCGTGTACGGTCGCAACCGCGACCTGGACGTTGGGATTTGCCGGCGCGATCCAAGCGAACGCGACGGCACAAGATCACGATCATGCCGCGACGGCTCAACACGATGCCGATCATCCGGCTCCGGCCCAGCATGATGGCGACCATGCGACTCCGGTCCAGCATGAGGCCGGGGCGCACGTCCACGCCGATGCAGCAAAGCTGATCAACCCGGTCAAGTCAACGCCCACATCGATCGCTGCCGGGAAGGCCCTGTATGACAAGCAGTGCGTGTCCTGCCACGGCGCCACCGGCAAAGGAGACGGCAAGTCCGGGGCCCTGCTGACGCCCAAACCGTCCGATCTCACCGACGCCAGCTGGAAGCACGGCCCGAGCGACGGCGAGATCTATACCCTGATCAAGGATGGATCGAAGAACACGGGCATGAAGGGCTACGCGAGCAAGATGACGGCGCAGGAAATGTGGAGCGTCGTGACCTATCTCAGAACACTGAAAACCGCCAACTAGGTAGATCGGTCGAGGCCAGAGGTTCCCGAGCCTCTGGCCTCGACCTCGTTCCGTAACCTCTGTCCCCTAACCTCGAGCCTCTCACCTCTAACCTCTTATGAAGATCATCGTCGCCGACGACCTGCCGGAATCGGCCTTGGAACTTCTCCGTGCCGAAACGGGATGGCAGGTTGATGCCAAGAGCGGCCGCACACTCATCGCCCTCGCGAGCGACCTGGCCGACGCCGACGGGTTGCTCGTGCGTAGCGCCACCAAGGTCACTGCCGATCTGTTGCAATCTGCGCCGAAGCTGCGCATCGTTGGCCGGGCCGGGACCGGCGTCGACAACATCGACGTCGCCGCGGCGAGCGGACGCGGCATCCTGGTGGTGAACGCTCCGGGCGCCAACAGCATCAGCGTCGCCGAACATGCCTGCGCGCTCATGCTGGCGCTGGCGCGCATGGTGCCGGCTGCGGACCAGGCGATGAAAGCCGGCAAGTGGGAGAAGAAGCGTTTTCTCGGTATCGAACTGCGAGGAAAGACCTTGGGTATCCTGGGACTCGGCCGCATCGGCCAGGAAGTCGCCGTGCGAGCCCGGTCGTTCGGCATGCGGATCGTGGCGCACGATCCATTCATTACCCAGGAAATCGCCGAAAGCATGGGCGTCGAGTTGCTGACGCTCGACGAGGTGTGTGCGGGCGCAGATTTCCTTACGCTGCATCTGCCCGCGACGCCGGAAACACGGCATCTTTTCAACGACGCACGATTCGGGAAGGTGAAGCCTGGCCTGCGGATCATCAATACGGCTCGCGGGGAGCTGATCGACGAGGCCGCCCTCAAACGCGCGCTCGAAGCCGGCACGGTTGCAGCGGCAGGCCTTGATGTCTTCGAGAAGGAGCCACCGGCCGATTGGGCCCTCGCGCACATGCCGCAAGTCGTCGCAACGCCCCACATCGCGGCCTCGACCGAGGAAGCGCAGGAACTCGTCGGCCTGGATACCGCGGCAGCCGTTCGAGATTTCCTTCGCGACGGGGTCGTGCGTAACGCCGTCAATTTTCCATCGATTCAGCCGGCCGAACTCCACCGATTGCAGCCTTGGATTCGACTGACCGAATCGTTATCGGCCATTGTCACGCAAATGGGACCCGCGCGGATTCAAGCCATTGGGCTGCGCTATTACGGCGCACTCGCTGAAAGCCGCGCTACGGACATCCTCGGCGCCAGTGCCGCCGCCGGCGTGCTGCGCCCAATTCTTTCAGGCGGCGTCTCGATCGTGAACGCTCGGGCTGCGGCGCGCGAACGCGGCATGGAGATCATTGAAACGCGCAGTACCAGGGCACGGCACTACACGAGTCTCGTCTCGGTGAAGCTGCACACGAGTGAGGGCGAGCGCTGGGCGGAGGGGACGGTGTTCGAGCCCAACAGCCCACGGCTCGTGTCGGTTCGGGGTGTCGCCGTCGAAGCACCGCTGGCAGGGACGATGCTCATCGTCTCCAACGACGATCAGCCAGGAGTCATCGGTGAGGTTGGGACCATCCTCGGACGCCACAAGGTGAACATCGCAAACTTCGCGCTTGGCAGGAGCGATAGCGGCGCCATCGGCGTTGTCAACGTCGACGAAGAGGACCGCGGGCCGCGCACGCTTGACGATGCCGTCGAGGCGATTCGCAAAGTACCCGCGGTCCGAGAAGCCTGGGTCGTACGCCTGCCCGCGACGAATGCTTGATGGCGGCGGTCCGATTCGACGCGCCCGAATGAGGCGCCCGAGCTGAAGCTCGGGGCTACTTCAGCAACCTACTTCAGCGCCAGCCGTATCGTCGTCGAATCAGTCACGTCTGTGAGCTCGACGACGTCGCCCGCGATTCTGATGACCCGATAACGCGGCGTGACAAACTCCCCTTCCTTCACGAGAAAGAGATCATCGAAGCCGGAAATAATCGCGGTCCTGGCGAGCCCGCCCGTACCGTTGACGTCGGTATCCTCTGCCACTCCAATGAGCCTCAACGGCGGGGGCCCAGCAGGAGTGGCGATCGCGGCACGACTGAGAGGCTCGTCGACCGAAGGCGGCGGGATGGCCCGACGTGCGGGAGCCGCGTGGAATTGAAACAGGTTGCGAGCCGGGTGCTGTGGCGGCGTCGTCGGGTGCAGTCGATCGCGCAGTCGCGCGATCTCTGCCGCCAGCGCTGCGCCGGTGGCTTCTGTTGCCTTGGTCTGCGGGCTGTCGCCTGTCGGTGCCGCGATCCGACCACGGCCGCTGGTCGCGGCGGAGGTGACGAGGGCGGCAAGACCGCCAGCGATCGCGACGAGGGTGAAGATTCGCTTCCAGTTCATCGGCGTCGATCCGGAATCGTAGCACGCTGTGCTATGATTCGTCGTGCACCCTGCATCGACTGGTTCCGCGGTCGATCCTCCGCTGCAAGTCGTCGCCGTCATTCCCGCCCGATTCGCCTCCACGCGATTCCCCGGCAAGCCGCTCGCCCGTATCGATGGTCGATCGATGATCGAGCACGTCTACCGTCGCGCCGAAGCCTCCGACATCGTGTCACGCGTCATTGTGGCGACCGATGATCTCAGAATTGCGACCACCGTGAATGAATTCGGCGGCAATGTCCGCTTGACGCGTGCCGACCATCAGACCGGCACCGACCGGCTGGCCGAGGTCGCGTCGACGCTCGACTGCGACATCGTCGTGAATGTGCAGGGTGACGAGCCGCTCCTCGATTCCCGCGCGATCAGCGAAGCCGTGGCTCCGTTCAGCGATCCAGCGATTCCGATGACGACCCTCTACCGGCGGATCGTGAAGGCCACCGAGTTGACCGACCCGAACGTGGTGAAGATCGTGCTGGACCGCGCCGGATTCGCGCTGTACTTTTCCCGCGCGCCGATTCCCTATGCACGCGATCCTCGCGGCGGGTGGCCGCCGATGTATCGCCATGTCGGGCTGTACGCGTATCGACGAAGCACTCTTCTGGTCATCGCGGCCCTGGATCCCACCCCTCTCGAACGGGCGGAAGCACTGGAGCAGCTGCGCGCACTTGAGCACGGAATCCGCATCAGAGCGGTCGAGACCGCGTACGATTCGATCGGCGTAGACACCCCAGAAGATTTGGAACAGGTGCGCCGCCTCCTGGCGGCGTCAGCTTCGAGTTGATGATGCCCAACACCAAGTACATTTTCGTGACTGGCGGCGTTGTATCCTCCCTCGGCAAAGGACTCGCTGCGGCCTCGATCGGCGCGCTGCTCGAGGGCCATGGCTACACGGTCAACCTGCAGAAGTTCGACCCCTACATCAACGTGGATCCGGGAACCATGAGCCCGTATCAACACGGCGAGGTGTATGTGACCGACGATGGCGCAGAGACCGACCTGGATCTGGGCCACTACGAGCGCTTCACCAACACACGGACGGCGCGAAGCTCCAACTGGACGACGGGCAAGATTTATCAGAGCGTCATTCAGAAAGAGCGGCGCGGCGATTACCTCGGACGCACGGTCCAAGTCATTCCGCACATCACGAACGAAATCAAAGACGCCATTCGCGCCGCCGCTCACGACGTGGATATCGCGCTTGTCGAGATCGGCGGAACCGTCGGCGACATCGAAAGCCTGCCGTTTCTCGAAGCCATCCGCCAGTTTCGGCAGGATGTCGGACGCGACAATTCGCTCTATATTCACCTCACGCTCGTGCCGTTCATCGGCACGGCCGGCGAGCTCAAGACCAAGCCGACGCAGCACAGCGTGCGTGACCTGCGTTCAATCGGCATTCAGCCCGACATTCTGCTCTGCCGAACCGACCGTTTTCTCGATCCCGATCTCAAACGCAAGATTGCGCTCTTCTGCGACGTCGCCGAAGAGGCCGTGATCACGGCAAAGGATGTCTCGACCATCTACGAAGTGCCGTTGGTGCTGGGAGCGGAAGGCCTCGATCGGATCGTCCTCAAGTACTTGCACCTGCCGCAGTCCGAGCGCCGGATGCAGGCCTGGGAAGACCTGGTCAGCCGCATCAAGAACCCGCTCGATGAGATCACGATCCACGTGGTGGGCAAGTACGTCGGTTATGAAGACTCGTACAAGAGTCTCAACGAAGCCCTCTACCATGGCGGCTTTGCGCATCGGCTCAAAGTCAACATCAAGTGGATCGAAGCTGAGGCGCTCGAAGAGCCGAATGGCGAGGCGCTGCTCGATGGCGCCGACGGCATCCTCGTTCCGGGAGGCTTTGGCGATCGGGGCACGCGCGGGATGATGAAGGCGGCGCAGATTGCGCGCGAGCGCGGGATTCCCTACTTCGGCATCTGCTACGGATTCCAGTGGGCGACCGTGGAATTTGCCCGCAGCGTCGCCGGCCTGACGGACGCAGACTCCACCGAGTGTGCGCCGGACACGCCGACCAAGGTGATCTACAAGCTTCGGGATCTGCTGGGGGTGGATGAGCTCGGCGGCACCATGCGGCTCGGCGCCTATGCCTGCGAGTTGGCGCCAGGTTCGCTCGCACAGCGGATCTACGGCATCAGCACGATCAGCGAACGGCATCGTCACCGGTTCGAATTCAACTGTGCCTACGAGCGTCAGCTGACTGAGAAGGGGCTCCGGATCTCAGGCAGGTCGCCCGACGGAAAGTTCGTCGAGATCGCTGAGCTTCCGGGGCACCCGTGGTATGTCGCGGTGCAGTTCCATCCCGAGTTCCTGTCCAAGCCCACTCGTCCGCACCCGCTGTTTGCGGCGTTCGTTCAGGCGAGTTATCAGCACAAGACCGCCCACGTGCCCAAGCCGGAAGCAGAATCGGTCGCCTAACTGGGACAGGGAGGCCGGGTGGGACGGGTTGGGCAGGTGGCCACGACCAGCGTTCTTTTCCAACGTGCCCACCAGGCTTGCCAGCCCTACGTCCCCGACCAGCCCCATATAATGTGACCTCGTGACCCCCATTCAGCTGGGCAGCATCACCATTGGAGGCGACCACCCGTTCGTTTTGATGGCCGGCCCCTGCGTGATTGAGAGCGAGTCGCATGCGGCTGAGCTCGCCACACGGCTGGCTGACGTGACCAACCGGCTGCGCGTGCCGTTCATCTTCAAGGCGTCCTTCGACAAGGCCAATCGAACGTCGAATCGCTCGTTTCGCGGGCCAGGACTCGTGGAGGGCTTGCGGATTCTCTCCGTGATCAAAGCTCGGTTGAAGGTGCCGATCCTGACGGATATTCATGAGCCCGGTCAGGCCGCCACGGTGGCGGAAGTCGCCGACGTCCTCCAGATCCCGGCATTCCTCTCGCGGCAAACCGATCTTCTCGTGGCGGCGGCAAGAACGGGACGGGTCGTCAACATCAAGAAGGGGCAATTCCTCGCTCCTGACGAGATCAAGTACGCGGTGGCAAAGGTGGTGGACGCGGGGAATCGCCGCGTGATCGTCACCGAGCGCGGGACCAGCTTTGGCTATCACAATCTCGTGGTCGACATGCGAAGCTTTCCGATGATTCGGGAGCAAGGAATTCCGGTCGTATTCGATGTGACGCACAGCTTGCAGCTTCCGGGCGGTGGCGACGGCGTGACCGCCGGCCTCGCGCAGTACATCCAACCGCTGGCGTCGGCCGGCGTGGCCGCGGGTGTCGACGGCGTGTTTCTGGAGGTACACGACGACCCCTCGCACGCGAAGAGTGACGCACAGAACGCGCTACGGCTGGATCGGCTCGAACCGCTGCTCATACGGCTGTTGGCGCTCGATGCCATTGCAAAGGGAACGGGGGTTCATGGCTGACCTCGCGCTCGCGCGGAAGGTTCTCGAAACCGAGGCGGCGGCGATCCTTGCCCTGGTACCACGCGTGGATCACCGTTTCGATCGGGCGATTGAGCTGCTGCTCCACTGCCGCGGCCGGGTGATCGTCACCGGCATGGGCAAATCGGGCATCATCTGCCGCAAGATCGCCGCGACACTGACAAGCACCGGCACGCCCGCGCTCTTTTTGCATCCGGCCGAAGCGGTCCACGGAGATCTGGGCGTGATCCAGGGCGACGATGTGGTGCTCGCGCTTTCGAATAGTGGGGAGACGGCGGAGATTCTTCAGCTCCTGGAAACGATCCGCCGGTTGGGTGCGCGGCTCATCGCCATTACCGGCGGACCCGAGTCGACCCTGGCTCAGGCCGCAGACGTGGCACTCGACTGCAGCGTGACCGAAGAGGCGTGTCCGCTGAATCTAGTCCCGACAGCGAGCACGACGGCGGCGCTGGCCATCGGCGATGCACTCGCCGTGACGCTTGGCGCCGAGAAGGGCTTCAAGCAGGAGGACTTCGCGAATCTTCATCCCGGCGGCAAGCTCGGCAAGCGGCTCATGCGCGTCGCCCAGCTGATGCACGGCGGCAAGCAATGCCCGACCGTGCACGCCGACACGCGGATGCGCGACGTGATCTACGAGATGTCGAGCAAAGGTCTGGGGATGACGTGCGTGGTGGATCCAGACGAGCGGCTGCTTGGGATCATTACCGACGGCGACTTGAGGCGGCAGATGGAGCGGGTCTCGGACATCCTCGAGCTTCGAGCCGGCGATGCGATGACGCGTGGACCAGTATCCATTCCCCCGTCGACACTTGCGGTCGAAGCGCTCAACATCATGGAGCAGCGAAAAATCACATCAATTGTCGTGATCGATCCGGCCACCGCTCGCGTCTCTGGAGTGGTCCACCTCCACGACTTGTGGCGCACCGAAATGGTCTGATGGTGGAACCGGGAACCCTCGAAACCAAAGCCGCGAGGATCAAGCTGCTGTTGTTCGATGTGGATGGGGTCCTCACTGATGGCGCGGTCATCATTCACGGTGACGGCACTGAGAGCAAGCGCTTCGGTATCCGGGATGGCATCGCCATGGTGTGGGCACAGCGGTCGGGCCTGAAGGTCGGGCTGCTGTCAGCGCGAACCTCCGCGACGACACCTCAGCGGGCCGCACAGCTCGGCATTACGCTTATTCATCAAGGCGTCGTGAGCAAGGCAGCCGCGTACGAACGGATCCTGGCGGACGAACAGGTGCGGGACGAAGAGGTCGCGTTCATGGGCGACGACATCGTCGATCTGAGCGTGCTTGGCCGTGTCGGCCTGTCGGCCGCCCCTGCGGATGCGGTCGCCGAGGTGCGCTCGCGGGTGGATTGGGTGAGTCATTTTCCGGGTGGCAACGGCGCGGCTCGAGAGCTCGTCGAAACGATCTTGCAGGCGCAGCGGCTGTGGGACGCCGTCCTGACCCGCTATCTCCGCGAAGGGACTCCGTCGTGAGCTTTCTCGTTGCGCTGATCGCGCTTCTGGCGGGACTGGCGATTGGAAAAGCCTGGGAGCGCTACAAGCTCCGCGACGGCAAGTGGATCGACCGCCGCCGATCGCGAGAGTCACCTCACTACATTCTCGGCTTGAACTTCCTCGTCGCCAACCAGATCGATCTGGCCATCGAAGAATTGACCCGAGCGGCCGGCCTGGACGAGGACGCGCTCGAGGTGCACATGATTCTTGGGAATCTGTACCGAGAGAAGGGACAGGTCGGCAAGGCCATCACCGTTCATCAGTCGCTATTGCAGCGATCGCGCCTCAGTCGCCTTGAACACGCGTACGTGCTGCTCTGTCTGGGGCTGGACTACAAGCGCGGCGGGTTCGTCGATCGCGCGCTCGAGGCGTTCAACGAGGTGCTCCGGCTGGATCCCAAGAACGAATACGCGCTCGTCAACCTCCAAAAGCTGCATGAAGAGCAGCACGCGTGGACCGACGCCTACGACACGCGGCAGCGGCTCACGAAGCTGGTCGCCACCGACTCGCAGCCCCAGAGCCAGGCCATTCTCGCCTTCCTGGAGAACGAGATCGGCCTCGAGGCCATGCGTCGGAAGGATTACACCGAAGCCACGCGCCGGTTTCAGGCCGCCATCGACCTCGATGCGCGCGCCGTACCCGCGTATCTCAATCTCGGCGACGTGCGCCTCGCTCAGGAGAACGAAAAAGGAGCCGCGTTGATTTGGGAGACCCTGGTGCAAGTGGCTCCCGACCGCGCGTACCTTGCGTTCGATCGGCTCGAGAAACTCGCAGTGCTGAGCGGGAGTCCTGAGCGCTTCACCCGCCTCTGCCAGCGGCTGATTGCCGACAACGCCCAGGACTGGCGCGCGCGGCTCGCGCTGTCACGCCATCTCGCCGCGAGCGGCAAGCCGCAGGAGGCGCTGGATCTGCTCTTCGCAGCCTTGGTCCAGAACCCGCACGCCCTCAGCATTCACCAGGCTATCTGGCGCGCGCTGGGGCAGCTCCGCCACCCACCCGCGCTCGCAGATCGCTACGGCGAGCTCACCAAACATGCCGTTTTCTACCTGGATCCTCACGTCTGCATGCGGTGTCGGTACCGCAGCACGGAACTGCTGTGGCAGTGCCCCCATTGTCACGATTGGAACACGTTCGTCGAGGAACGCATCGCTCCGGCTCAGGATACAACCGAGGTGGAGGTCTAAGATCGTCGATCGTCGATCGTCGATCGTCGATCGTCGATCGTTAGATTCTGAGATCCCTCAACACCTCTTCTACTCTTGCGTCGGTTTCCGCCCGGGTTCCATCCGTCCGGATCACCAAATCGCCGCGCGCAGCTTTTTCGGCCGCCGGCATTTGCGCGGCCAGGCGCTGCTCGGCCTCGGCTTCGGTCATCCCGCGCTGCAGGAGACGGGCGAGTTGCAACGGGCGTGGGCATACGGTCACGATGACGCGATCGAAATCCCCTTCCTGGCCGGTCTCATAGAGCAGCGGAATATCGACGATGGCGAGTGGAGAACCGCCGATCAGCTCGAACGCTCGCAGCCCCGCGGTGATTGCGCGGTACACAGCCGGATGGACAATCGCTTCGAGGGCACGCCGCGCCGTCGGGTCGGCGAAGACAATGGCTGCCATCGCGCGGCGATCGACCGAGCCATCAGCCGCGAGAATTCCGGGGCCGAATCGCTCGGCAATGGCGCGAGTCCCCTCGGTGCCAGTCCCCGTGACGCCGTGCGCCAGTTCATCGGCATCGAGACACGGCACACCAAGCCGCCTGAACTGATCGAGGACATAACTCTTCCCCGTCGCGATGCCCCCGGTCAGAGCGACTCGCTTCATATAAAGCAGGTGGGGCTGGTGGGCCTGCCCTACCCCGCCTGTCTCTCCAGTCGCAGTTGAGCCGCGCGCAGCGTGTTCTTCAACAACATGACGATTGTCAGGGGCCCGACCCCTCCGGGAACCGGCGTGAGCGCTCCTGCCACATCAGCGACCTCCGGATGGACGTCCCCCAGGACCAGCGATCCGCGCCGGGCAAATGCCTCGAGGCGCGGCGAGCCAGCGGCGTAGAGTCTTTCAACGGTCGCGCGATCGCTCACCGGGGTCGTCCCGATATCCACCACCGTCGCGCCAGGCTTGACGAAGGCGCCGGTCACGAATGCCGGACGTCCGATCGCGGCCACGAGGATGTCGGCGTGCCTGGCAACCGCAGCGAGATCGGTTGTGCGCGAGTGACAGATGGTGACGGTCGCATGATGGTGCAGCAGCAGCAACGCCATCGGCTTGCCGACGATATCGCTCCGCCCGATGACCACGGCGTGTTGACCCGCGATCGCGATGCCCGACCGCTCCAGCAGCTCGATGACGCCCGACGGCGTGCCTGCCGCGATCGTGGCCCGGTTTTGCACCAGCCGTCCCACGTTGACTGGATGGAACCCGTCGACATCCTTCTCCGCATCGATCGCATCGAAGACACGACGCTCGGCACCAGGGCCCATGGAATCGGGCAGAGGCGACTGCACGAGAATGCCGTCATGCGCGTCGCTGCGATTGAGCCGGTCGACCACGCGAAGGAGATCAGAGAGCGAGGCTGAGGCCGGTAGTCGTTCCAGATCGGCGCGGAGTCCGTTCTCGCCGGCAGACTTCACCTTGTTGCGGACGTAAATCGCCGACGCCGGATCCTCGCCGACCAGGATGATCCCGAGACCAGGTGGGCGTCCTGCGAGCGCCGTGAACGCGTCCACGCCGGGCCGCACCTCCGCCCTGATCTGTTCCGCGATAGCCTTACCATCGAGTAGACGTGCTGTCATCCGAACGATGCCGTGGAAAGAGGCTGCAAACACCGCCATTCTAGTTCCAATCGCAGGCGCACCGGCAGATCGCACGCCGGTCCGTGTCGTTGACTTTTCGCGCTACATGCCGGATTCTCCATGCGCGGCGGTCGACGGCATCCAGACCGAGGTGATAGTCTCGGGGCTGCGGGTTGAACGCTGCCACGGCAGGACTGACGTCCTGCACGACGAGCGCAGGTGTCAGTGACCACGCCGGTACGTGGAGGATCTCGATGGGTAGCGGTGCACATTCCAGACGGCCACGACGAACATCCCGGATCGGGGTCCTTCTCGTCGTAGCGATCCTTGCTGTGGCAAGCGCATGCGAGCGCCGGCAGGGTGCAGCGAGTGACAGCGGCGGCGAGATTGTCATCGGCATGTACGGGTCATTGACCGGCGATGGCGCTTCATTCGGGCAGTCATCCAAGGAAGGCACCGAGCTGGCGGTCGAAGAAATCAACGCCGCCGGAGGCCTGCTCGGCGGGCGCAAATTCAAGCTCCTCATCGAAGACGATCAGAGCAAGCCGGAAGAGGCGTCGAACGCCGTCACCAAGCTCATCTCTCAAGACAGGGTTGTGGCGGTTCTCGGTGAGGTCGCCAGCCGCCGATCCCTGGCCGCGGCACCCATCGCCCAGCGATTTCAGGTCCCGATGATCACGCCCTCGTCCACCAACGAGCGCGTGACCGAGGTGGGCGACTACATTTTCCGTGTGTGTTTCATCGATCCATTCCAGGGTGAAGTCCTGGCGAAGTTTGCCTTCAATGATCTCAAAGCGACGAAGGTGGCCGTTCTCAAGGATATCCAGCAGGACTACTCAGTCGGCCTCACCGACTCAATCGTGAGCCACTTCAAGGCGCTCGGCGGCGAGGTGCTCGACCCGGTCAGTTATACGTCCGGCGACTCCGACTTCAAGGCCATCCTCACGCAGGTGCGCAGTCAGAAGCCCGACGCCGTGTTCGTCACCGGGTACTATCCGGAAGCGGCGATCATCACGCGCCAGGCACGGGAGCTCGGCATGACGATGCCGATGCTCGGCGGTGACGGCTGGGTCGGCGACGCGCTCAAGAACGGCCGCGAGGCGCTCAAGAACACCTACATCTCGAACCACTACTCAGGCGACAACCCCGATCCCCTCGTCCAGACATTCAGGAAGTCATACCGTGCGAGGTTCACCCGCGAGCCCGACTCGATTGCCGCGCTGGCGTACGATGCGGTGAAGTTACTCGCCGACGCCATGACCCGCGCCGGATCAACCGAAGGTCCCAAGGTCCGCGATGCGCTCGCGAAAGCCGACCTCCCGGGCGTCACCGGCCAGTTGAAAATGAATGCCAAACGGAACGTCGACAAACCGGCGGTGATTCAAGAGGTGACCTTCGTTGACGGCGACGTGAAGTTCGTCTACAAGGCCACGATCAATCCGGGCTAGCCGGTGGAAACGTTCTTCCAGCAACTCATCAACGGCCTTTCGCTCGGCGCCATCTACGCCCTCATCGCTCTCGGTTACACGATGGTGTACGGCGTGCTGCGCCTCATCAACTTCGCCCATGGCGACGTGTACATGCTGGGGGCATTTGCCGGGTATTTCCTTGCCAATGCGCTCCAGCTCGACGCCAACCCGTCCGTTGTGGGCACCATCGCCGTCACCATCGGCTCGATGGCGATTTGCGCCGGCATCGGCGTGCTCATCGAACGATTCGCGTATCGGCCGGTCCGGCATCATTCACGCCTGACCTCCCTCATCACCGCCATCGGCGTCTCATTGCTCCTCGAATACGGCGGCCAGGTGGTCTTCGGCGCAACGCCCCGGTTTTTTCCGCAGATGATTCGCTCCCGCATCTACTCCTTCGGCGGCGTGCAGATCACCAACCAGAGCCTGCTCATCATCGTCGTTGCCGTGATCGTGATGTTCGGCCTTGAATTCGTGGTGCACCGGACGAAGATCGGCAAGGCGATGCGGGCGACCTCGTTCAATCTCTCGGTGGCCAAGCTGATGGGCATCAACACCGACTTCGTCATCGCGTTCACGTTCGCCCTGGGGTCGGCGCTGGCGGCCGCCGGCGGTGTGATGGTGGCGCTGGCGATTCCGCGGATCGATCCGCTGATGGGGCTGATGACGGGGCTGAAGGCATTCGTCGCCGCCGTGCTCGGCGGAATCGGCAATATCCCGGGCGCGATGGTTGGCGGAGTCCTCATCGGTCTCATGGAAACGTGGCTTGGCGCCACCGCGTACTCGACGTACCGGGACGCCGTGGCCTTCAGCGTGCTCATTCTCATCCTGCTGTTCAGACCGGCGGGAATCCTGGGGACCGCCACGATAGAGAAGGTCTAGCTGCTTGCGCCTCCCCCGAAAACTCCTTGCCATCGGCCTCGGGACCGCCGTTCTCGTCGCGCTCAATCAGGTCTTTGAGCACGGCTTCGGAAACTTTCAGATCAACCCGTACTACGCGCGGATCATCAATCTCATTGGCATCAACGTCACCCTCGCGGTCAGCCTGAACCTCATCAACGGCCTGGCCGGGCAATTCTCGATCGGGCACGCGGGCTTCATGGCTGTGGGTGGTTACACCGCCACCTACTTCACCGTGTATCACGGACAAGCACTCGCCGCCCTTGCCGGCAGCACCCTCAACGACGCCGTCGGCGGATCGCTGGCGATGGTCGTGAGCCTCACTTTGGGAGCATCGGCCGCAGCCCTGGCCGGGCTGGTCGTCGGTATTCCCTCACTGCGGCTCCGCGGAGACTACCTGGCGATCGTGACGCTGGGCTTTTCGGAGATCATTCGCGTTCTCATCCTGAACATCCCAGCGGTCGGCGGCGCCACGGGCTTCACCGACGCCATTCCGATCACGAACTTCTTCTGGATCTTCGCGATGGCCATGGTGACGATCGTGGTCGTGCGCAACATCGCCACCTCGACATTCGGTCATGCGCTGGCGACGATCCGGGGAGACGAAATTGCCGCAGAAGCCATGGGCATCAACACAACGCGCCACAAGGTGCTCGCGTTCGTGATCAGCGCGGCCCTCGCGGGGGTGGCAGGCGGACTCTCGGGGCAGCTATTCGCCAATCCCCTCAATCCTCAGAACCTCAACTTCGTAAAATCAATCGAAGTGATTGTCATGATCGTGCTGGGCGGCATCGGATCGATCACTGGCGCAACGGTCGGTGCGACGATTCTGACAGTGCTGCCCGAGGCACTACGCTCATTCGATCGGCAGTTCCCCGGGCTGCGGATGGTCGTCTACGCGCTGCTGCTCATCCTGATGATGATCTTCAGGCCCCAGGGCTTATTGGGTCGGTGGGAGCTCACGTGGTCCTGGCTCGGTTCCAGGCTGTGGAGGCGACCGGCAGCCGGACCGGCGGGAACGGCGGGGCTGGACCGATGAACGGCGCAGCGGACTCATCTCTGCTTCAGATCCGGGCCGTCACCAAGCGCTTCGGCGGCATCACCGCGGTCAAGACGTTGACGATGGATGTCACTCGCGGGGCGTTGTACGGACTCATCGGTCCGAACGGGGCGGGCAAGACCACTGTTTTCAATCTGCTGACCGGCGTCTACGACACAACCGAAGGCGAGATCCGATTCGACGGCGCGCGGATCGACGGCAAGAAGCCCTATGAGATCACCCGCCTGGGCATCGCACGGACATTCCAGAACATTCGCCTCTTTCCCGATCTGACCGTGCTCGAAAATGTGATGGCCGCCCGCCATCTTCGTACCCGGCAGACCCTGGCCGACGCGATCCTCGGGACAGCCCGGCATCATCGCGAGGAAGACGAAACCCGCGACCGGTCGCTGAAGCTCCTCAAGCTCTTCGATCTCGATCGCGTGGCCGATGAGCGCTCGACCAGCCTGCCGTACGGCAGCCAGCGCCGACTGGAAATTGCCCGCGCTCTGGCGACCGACCCGAAGCTGCTCCTGCTCGACGAACCGGCCGCCGGCATGAATCCGCAGGAAGCGTTCGACCTCATGCACTTGATTCGTCGGCTTCGCGATGAGTTCGCGTTGACGATCCTGCTGGTCGAGCACAACATGAAAGTGGTGATGGGCATCTGCGAGACCGTGCAGGTGATCGACTACGGCGAAGCGATTGCCCTTGGCACACCGGCTGAAATACAGCGAAACCCACGCGTGATTGAAGCCTATCTCGGAGGAGCTTGAACATCTACAATCGACGAACTGCGGAACACGCGGTTCAGGCATTCTCAATTCCTAATTCCGAATTGTAAATTCTTCAGTGCTGACACTCGAGAACGTCAACGTCTTCTACGGCGCGATTCATGCCCTCCGTGACGTATCCCTGACCGTCAACGCCGGAGAAGTCGTGTCCCTGATCGGGGCCAATGGCGCCGGGAAGTCGACGACGTTGCGCGCAATCACAGGGCTGGTCACGCCTGAACGCGGGCGGGTCATCTTCGAGGGGGCTGACGTCGCGGGACTCCCAGCCCACCTGCTCGTCGCGCGTGGAATCTCGATGGTGCCGGAGGGCCGTGGCATCTTTGCGAACCTGACCGTCCTCGAGAACCTGGAAATGGGTGCCTACCTGGTGAAGGACCCCGCTCGCGTGAAACAGGATATGGAGCGGGGATTCGCGCTCTTCCCGCGTCTCAAGGAGCGCATGAAACAGCGAGCGGGAACGCTTTCCGGAGGCGAGCAGCAAATGCTCGCGATAGCGAGAGCGCTCATGTCGCGACCCAAACTGCTCCTGCTCGACGAGCCGTCACTCGGGCTGGCCCCGCTCGTGTGCCACACGATCTTCAAGACCATCGACGAGATCAAGGCCGCCGCCACGACGGTTCTGCTGGTCGAGCAGAATGCCAAGGCGGCCCTCCAGCACTCCGACCGCGGCTACGTGCTCGAGACTGGTGAAGTGAGTTTCCAGGGGACCGCAGCAGCCATCGCCGGTGATCCGCGCGTTCGCGAGGCATACCTCGGAGAGTAGGAGCGATGTAGTATGAGAGTGAAGCCGTGGAGCACCACAAAAGTCTCGCCATCCTCGTCGGCGGCGGTCCTGCCCCAGGTATCAACAGCGTCATCGGTGCGGCGACCATTCGTGCCAGACTCGAAGGAATCGACGTCGTCGGTCTGCGCGACGGCTTCGAGTGGATCATGCGCGGTGACGTCGATCATGTAATCCCGCTGGATATCAACGCCGTGAGCCGGATCCATTTCCGGGGCGGTTCGTACCTCGGCATCTCGCGGGCAAACCCCACTTCCGACCCTGTCCACCTGGAGAACACCGTCATTTCGCTGTTGCGATTGAACGTGTCGCAACTCATCACCATCGGCGGCGACGATACAGCGTTCTCGGCGATGAAGCTCGAACAGCACGCCGCGGGCCGAATTCACGTCGTGCATGTACCGAAGACCATCGACAACGACCTGGATCTGCCGCCGTACGTCGACACGTTCGGCTACCAGACTGCCCGTCACTTCGGGGTCGACATTGTCAAGAACCTGATGGTCGATGCGAAGACGACCTCGCGCTGGTACTTCGTCATCGCGATGGGGAGGAAGGCTGGCCACCTGGCCCTGGGCATCGGAAAGGCCGCCGGGGCGACCTTGACCCTCATATCAGAGGAATTCCCCAGGCCCATTCGGCTCCAGGCGATCGTCGATTCGCTGGCCGGCGCCATCATCAAGCGCCTGAGCTACGGACGGCCGGACGGGGTGGCGATCATCGCCGAAGGAGTCGTCCTCGATGTCGCACCCGGCGATCTCGAAGGACTGAGCGAGGTCGAACACGATGCGCACGACCACCTCCGCATCGCCGAGGTGAATATCGGCGAGATTCTCAAGGCCAAGGTCGCCGAGCGTCTGAAGCAGTTCGGGCTCAAGACGACGATCGCGGCAAAGAACATCGGTTATGAACTGCGCTGCGCCGATCCGGTTCCGTTCGACATGGAGTACACCCGCGATCTCGGCTACTGCGCGGCAAAGTACCTCTTGGCCGGAGGCAACGCGGCGATGATCTCGATTCAGGGCGGGCATTTCGTACCGGTCCCATTTGCGGAGATGATGGACGGCGAGACCGGGAGAACGCGTATCCGTCTGGTCAATGTCACATCCACGCGATACGCGATCGCACGCCGGTACATGATCCGGCTCCGGCGCGACGATTTTGAAGATCCGCACGAACTGGCAAAACTCGCGGCAACGGCGCACCTCTCACTCGAGGAATTTCACCGCGAGTTCGGTTACCTGATCATCGCTGAACCACCACCTCTTGCGATGGACGAGCAAGGGGAGCGGATCGCGTCGTCCGATGGCGCGGCGGCACCCCGACCGTGACGGGGCCTTGGCGCCCTACCCGAGAGCAGCGAGAAGTGCTTTGACCCGTGCTTCCGGGTTTCCGGTGGCCAGAAGATCGGAGATCACGGCAACCGCGTCCGCGCCTGCTTCAACCACCGCTGGTGCCCGCTCGAGCGTGATGCCACCAATGGCGACGAGCGGGAGTTTCTTGGCGCGGGCCACAACGGCTGCCTCTCGAACCGTCCCCAACCCGATCGCCTCATACCCGGTTTCCTTGCTGACGGTCCCAAAGACCGGTCCGATGGCGACGTAACTCACCGGTTCGGCCACGGCGTGCCGCACCTGATCGACCGCGTGGGTGGACAGTCCCACATTCGAAGCCTCACCGACGACCGAACGGACGAGCGAAGGCGCCAGGTCGTCCTGTCCGACGTGCACACCGCCTGCGGCGGTTAGCCATGCGATGTCCGGACGATCGTTGACGATCACTAGGGCATTCGCCGATCGGGCACGCTCGACCACGGCGAGAACGGTGTCGAACAACCATCGGCTGGAGGCCGTTTTCGCGCGGATCTGCAGCACCTGCGCCCCGCCGCCGAGGCACGCGCAGGCGAGATCGAACACCGTCCATCCGGCACGCTGACACGCCTCCGCATCACAGATCGCGTGTAGGGGGCTCGTGGACCACGTCATGGTCGTCTCGTCACGAAGCTACGATGACACGTAAGGGTGGTGACTTCGAAGAAAGGAAGTTGGTGACGGTCTAGACGGCTTCGGCGAGACGGCCGCCCGGACGTGGACGCGCGAGGAATCGTTCCATGAACGACGTGCTCAGTTTGCCGGCGATGAAGTCGGGATCGGCCAGGATGCGCAGATGCATCGGGATATTGGTCTTGATACCCTCGACCACCGACATTTCTAGCGTTCGGCGCATGCGTGCGATCGCTTCGGATCGGTCGCGGCCGTGGGCGATGATCTTGGCAATCATCGAATCGTAGTATGGCGAGATCGTGCACTCGGAATGCGCGAGCGTCTCGACCCGGACCCCGGGGCCGGTCAGCACGCTGAACACGTGGATGAGCCCGGGGGACGGCACGAACGTATCGGGATCCTCTGCGTTGACGCGACACTCGATGGCGTGCCCGGTGAAGACCACCTCGTTCTGCTTGAACGACAGGCGTTCACCGGCGGCAACCCGGATCTGCTCCTTGACAATGTCAACGCCCGTGACCATTTCGGTCACTGGGTGTTCGACCTGCAGTCGGGTGTTCGCCTCCATGAAGTAGAAGCGGCCATCGGGATCCATGAGGAACTCGAATGTGCCGGCATTCCGGTACTGCACGGCCTTCGCCGCATCGACGACAATGCCGCCCATACGTCGCCGGATCTTTTCGCTCAGTGCAGGCGACGGCGATTCCTCGATCAGCTTCTGATGTCGCCGCTGGATGGAACACTCACGCTCGCCAAGGTGCACGATGTTGCCGAAGTGGTCCCCGAGTATCTGGAACTCGATGTGGCGCGGTGATTCCACGTACTTCTCGACGTAGACATCGCCGACACTGAAGGCGGCCTCGGCCTCGCGCTGAGCGGTCTTGAAGGCCAGGGGCAACTCACCGGCCGAACGGACCACGCGCATGCCGCGCCCGCCTCCTCCGGCCGTCGCCTTGATGATGATCGGATAGCCGATGTCCTTCGCCACCTTCAGGGCTTTCTCTTCACTTTCGATCAGCCCCTCGCTTCCGGGCAGGATGGGCACGCCTGCCTTTTTCATCACGCGTCGCGCGCGGGCCTTGTCCCCCATCAGGCGGATCGCCTGCGGATCGGGGCCGATGAACTTGATATGACAGGCCTCGCAGACCTCCGCGAGATACGCGCTCTCGGCGAGGAATCCATAGCCCGGATGGATGGCGTCCGCGCCAGTGACTTCGGCCGCGCTGATGACGGCCGGCACATTCAAATAGCTGTCAGCGCTGCGGGCTGGTCCGATGCAGATGTCTTCATCCGCGTAACGCACGTGGAGAGAGTTCTCGTCCGCCTCCGAGTACACGGCAACCGTCTTGATGCCCAGTTCCCGGCACGCGAAAATGATGCGGAGGGCAACCTCGCCACGATTCGCGATCAGAATCTTTTTGAACATTTATTTCGTCTTGATGGCGAACAGGCGTTCTCCGTATTGCACGGGCTGTCCGTTCTCGACGTAGACATTCATGACCTCGCCGTCGCACTCGGCATCGATTTCGTTCATCAGCTTCATCGCCTCGATGACGCAGAGCACCTGCCCTTTCTTGATGATCGATCCGACGTCGACAAATGGCGCGGCCCCGGGTTCCGGCGAGCGGTAAAACGTGCCCACAATCGGCGATTTCACAACCGCCAGCTCAATCTCATCCTCCCCCATCGGGCTGGGCGTCTCGGTCGGCGCCGCCGCCACGGGTCCGGACGCAATAGGACCCGACATCGCCGGGGCTGCGGCAACCGGGACGGGAGAAACCGGCCCTGCTGTTGGCAGCGGCAGGAGCTGGCTGTGAGCCTCCTTCCGGACCTTGAGCCGCAACCCCTCGTGCTCGATTTCGAACTCGGAGAAATCGTGGTCGCGTACAAGCTTGAGAATCTGATTCAGTTGGTCAAGGTCCATCAATGTCCGATCCGGGGAACGTAAGAATGCGGCCGCTTTTACATCCTTAGATTTCCAAGAGCTCGGTCGTGACGTGCGTTAGCAATTCGACTCCCGTCTCGGTCACGAGCACATCGTCTTCGATTCGGACCCCCGACCAGCCCGGGAAATATGCGCCGGGCTCGATAGTGAATACCATTCCGGGCGCCACCGCGTCCTGCTGCTCGTCGTCTGCCGCATCCACTCCGTGCCGCCGGCGTGAAATCCGCGGCTCCTCGTGCACTTCGATGCCGAGGCCGTGTCCCGTCCCGTGTCCGAACGCTTCGGCCATTCCGACGCCGGCAAGCGATGCCCGGGCAGCGCCGTCGATCTGGAACCTTGAAATGCCCGGCTTGACGGCCTCGATTGCCAGATCGTGCGCCTTGAGCACGGCCCCGTAGACTTCGCGAGCCCGGGGTGAGGCGCGTCCCACCGACACGGTGCGGGTGAGATCGACGCAGTATGAGTCGTAGACGCCGCCAAAGTCCAGCACGACCAAGTCACCTTCGGCTAACTTTCGCTCGCCAGGTTTGGCGTGTGGCAATGCCGCATTCGGTCCGGCGGCGACAATTGTCTCAAAAGCGGACCGCTCGAAGCCCGCATCTCGGATCCGCCAATCAATGGACAGCGCCACGTCGCGTTCAGTCCGCCCTGGGCGAATCTCAGCGACCATCTCCGATGCCACTACCGACAGGCGTCGACCAGCTTCCCTCAGCACGGTCAGCTCGTATGCGTCCTTCCTGACGCGCGCTCGTTCGACGACGCCTTCGGTAGGGATTAACTCCGGAACCTTGGGGTTGGTGGCAAGGGCCGTCAGCAGCCATCGATGGCGAGCCACGGACAGATGCGCCGCCTCGAAACCAATCCGGGTCGAGGACATATCGGCGAGCAGTTCCGCCAGGGTGACATCGTAGGAGCTCTCGACGGTCACGAGCTCGAGGCCGGGACATTCGTGGCCCGAGCCGCGCGTCTCCGAGATGGCTGAGAGATATCGGAAGTCGGTGATGAACAGCGCCCGGCTCCCGGTCATGACAACAATGCCCGAACTGCCGTTGAAGTTCGTCAGGTAGAGGATATTCGGCAGGCTGGTGACGATGAGTGCGTCGAGCGACTGCTCGGCCATCTCACGCCGAATCGCGGTGTGACGCTGTTCAAGCGCGTGACTGGGTGCGTGCGACATTGTTGGCGGCGATTGCGCTGAGCCACTGCTCGAGCGCGGAGATCGTCTGAACCGCGCGCGCGCCGCTCTCGCGCTGACTCTCCGACTTTGGATCCGGCGGCGGATCGACTGACGGCGACTGTAACACAGTCGGCGCGGGCGGCACCGTCGGTGAAGGCGGCTCCGAAGGCGCGACGGGGGCGGGCGGCGGCGTGAGCTTCACGCCGGCGGGCAGTCCCGCGCGCGCCGATAGCTCCTGCTGCATCTGCTCCAACGAGAGACCGTCTTCGGGATCGAACCGTCTC
>Ga0111539_10001443_pt1 | contig 31718 bp, 25 predicted proteins | sample RhiMethybrSRZTD1_FD_79667 | JGI IMG/M metagenome (GOLD analysis project Ga0111539, IMG submission 79667) | Populus rhizosphere microbial communities from Tennessee, USA - Rhizosphere MetaG P. TD hybrid SRZTD1 (version 2) (version 2) | ecosystem: Host-associated > Plants > Roots > Rhizosphere >...
CCGAGGTCGGCATCCTCCCCACCGCCCACGGCTCCGGGTTGTGCCAGCGGGGCGAGACCCAGGTGCTCAACGTCTGCACGCTGGGCCTGCTGCGCATGGATCAGCTCCTCGACACGCTGGGCATCGAGGAGAAGAAGCGCTACATGCACCACTACAACATGCCGCCCCACGCCAACGGCGAGACCGGGCGCGTCGGCAGCCCCAAGCGCCGCGAGATCGGCCACGGCCTGCTGGCCGAGCGGGCACTGCTGCCCGTGGTCCCCGGCCAGGACGAGTTCCCCTACGTGCTGCGGCTCGTGTCCGAGGTGCTGGCGTCGAACGGCTCGACGTCGATGGCGTCGGTCTGCTCGTCGAGCCTGTCGCTGATGGACGCCGGCGTGCCCATCAAGGCGCCGGTGGCCGGCATCGCCATGGGCCTCGTCTACGCCGAGGGCACCTACACGACCCTCACCGACATCCTCGGGGCCGAGGACGCCTTCGGCGACATGGACTTCAAGGTCGCCGGCACGTCCGACTTCGTCACCGCCCTCCAGCTCGACACCAAGATCGACGGCCTGCCCGCCGACGTGCTGGCGAGCGCCCTGCAGCAGGCCTACGAGGCCCGCACGCAGATCCTCGAGGTCATGCACGAGGCCATCCCGGCGCCGCGTGACGAGGTGGGCGAGACCGCCCCCAAGATCGTCAGCTTCGAGATCCCGATGGACAAGATCGGCGAGGTGATCGGGCCGAAGGGCAAGGTCATCAACGCCATCACCACCGAGACCGGCGCCGACGTGAGCGTCGACGACGACGGCATGGTCGGCCGCGTGTCGATCGGCTCGTCCGACAAGGGTGCGGTGGAAGAGGCCAAGCGCCAGATCCAGCTCATCCTCAACCCGCCCACCGCGGAGGTCGGCCAGGTGTACCCGGGCCGGGTCGTGAACATCACCAAGTTCGGTGCGTTCGTGAACATCCTCCCGGGCCGCGACGGCCTGCTGCACATCTCCAAGATCGGCGGCGGCAAGCGCATCGACCGGGTCGAGGACGTGCTCGACCTCGGCGACCAGGTCGAGGTGCGGGTCGACGACGTCGACCCCGGCGGCAAGGTGTCGCTGAGCCTGGCCTCGTCGCCCCCGCCCGCCGAGGGCGAGGGTGGCGGTCGTGGTCGCGACCGTGACCGTGACCGCGACCGGGGCGACCGCGACCGCGATCGTGACCGGGGCGACCGGGGTGGCCGCAGCGAGGCGTCCTCGGGCGCCGAGACGGTCAGCTTCGAGGAGAGCTTCGACGCCGAGCTCCGCGGCGACCTGGGCGACCTCGGCCCCGCCACCGCCGCCCCGAGCGACGGGCGCGGCCGGAGCGACCGCGGTGGCGACCGCCGCCGGCGGCAGCGCCGCTGAGTCGCTCGGCTCCGTCATGACGTCCGCCGCACCGATCGAGGACATCCGAGAGACCCGCCTGGCCAACGGCGTGCGCATCGTCACCGAGCGCATGCCCGAGGCCCGGTCGGTGTCCCTCGGCGTCTGGGTCGGTGTCGGCGGGCGTGACGAGCCCGCCGAGCTGGCGGGCGCGTCGCACTTCCTCGAGCACCTGCTGTTCAAGGGCACGCCCACGCGGTCGGCCCGCCAGATCGCCGAGACCATCGATGCGGTGGGCGGCGAGATGAACGCCTTCACCAACCGCGAGCACACGGCGTACTACACCCGGCTGCCGGCCGATCGCGTCGACCTGGGCATCGAGATCCTGGGCGACGTGCTGACCGAGCCGGCGTTCCGGCCCCCCGAGGTCGACGCCGAGCGCCAGGTCATCGTCGAAGAGATCCTCATGAACCTCGACGTGCCCGAGGACCACGTCCACACGCTGCTGGCCGAGGCCCTGTTCCCCGGCCACCCGCTCGGGCGCGAGGTGCTGGGCACCCGCGAGACCGTCGAGGCCGCCACCCGCGACGAGATCGCCGACTTCTTCGGCCGCTGGTACCTGCCCCGCAACCTCGGGGTCGTCGCCGCCGGCGAGCTCGACCACGACCGGTTGGTCGACGGCCTCTCCGGCACGCTCGGCCGGCTCGAGGGCGGCGAGCACCCGGTGCGCACCCGGCCCGAGGCCGCGGTCGAGCCGCTCGCCGTGCTCGACGACGACACCGAGCAGGTGCACGTGACCATGGGCTGGCGGGGCGTCGACCACTTCGACGACGACCGCTACGCGCTCACCGTCGCCAACCAGATCCTGGGCGGCGGCATGTCGAGCCGCCTGTTCCAGCAGGTCCGCGAGGAGCGCGGGCTCTGCTACTCGGTCTACTCGTGGGCCTCCACCTACGGCGACGCCGGCACCGCCGGCATCTACGCCGGAACCGGGCCGGCCCGGGTCGACGAGCTGCTCCAGGTCATCGACGACGAGGTCGCCAAGCTGGTGGCGTCGGGCGTCTCCGAGGGCGAGCTCGACGTGGCCAAGGGCTACATCGAGGGCTCGACGGTGCTCGGCCTCGAGGACTCGGGCTCGCGGATGGCCCGCCTGGGCCGCAGCCTCATGGCTCGCGGCGAGGTCGTGCCGGTCGACGAGCAGCTGTCCCGCATCCGGGCGGTCACCGCCGACGACGTGCTGGCGGTCTCGTCCCGGGTGTTCGGCAGTCCCCGCGCCCTCGCGGTCGTGGGTCACGTCGACCCGTCCCTGCTGCGCTGACGCGATTTCCACAGGATTTCCCCGTCTGGTTCGGGGGTCCTGACCCCCGAACCAGACGGGGAAAACCTGTCAGGGGAGCTCGGTCACACGGCCGTCGACGACCTCGACCACCCGGTCGATGCCGACGGCCTCGAGCATCGTGCGGTCGTGCGTGACGAGCACCAGGGTGCCGCCGAAGCCCTCGACCGCCTGCTCGAGCTGCTCGACCGCCTCGAGGTCGAGGTGGTTCGTGGGCTCGTCGAGCACCAGCACGTTCACGCCGCGCAGCTGCAGCACCGCCAGGGTGGCCCGGGTCCGCTCGCCGGGTGACAGCGACTCGGGCGGACGCTCGACGTGCTCGGCCGACAGGCCGAACTTGGCGAGCGCCGATCGGGTCGTCGACCGGTCGTCGATGCCGGTGGCGGCCTGGAACCCGGCGAGCAGGCTGCGCGCGCCGGCGAACAGGTCGCGCGCCTGGCTGATCTCGCCCACCACCACGCTGGGTCCGACCCACTGGCTGCCCGACGTGAGCGGGATGCGGCCGAAGAGCGCGGCCAGCAGGGTCGACTTCCCCGACCCGTTGCGGCCGACGACCGCGAGCCGGTCGCCCCAGCGCACCTCGAGCGAGACGGGCCCGAGGGTGAACCCGGCACTGCCGGCGTTGCCACCGTGTCCGGCGTCACCGGCGTTGCTGCTGTTTGCGGCGTTGCCGGCGGCGCTGCCGCGCTCGACCACCGCCTCGGCCAGGCGGGCGACGACGTCGCCGCCGCGGCCGGCGTCGGCGATGGTGAGGCGCAGGTCCCATCCCTCCCAGGGCTTGTCGACCGTGTCGAGCCGGGCGAGCGCCTTGTCGGTGATCTTCGCCTTGGCCGCCACGTGCTCGGAGCTCTGCATGTTGCGGTGGCGGATGAACTTGTCGGTCTCGCCCGACTTCTTGGCCCGGCGAACGCCCTGGTTGGCCCACTGCCGCTGCGTCCGCGCCCGCTCGGTCAGGCTGGTGCGCTTGCCGGTGTAGACCCGGTACGCCTGCTCGGCGTGCTGGCGGGCGAGGGCCCGCTCGTCGAGGTAGGCGAGCCACCCGCCCTCGTAGCGCGTGAGGGTGTGGGCGTGGTCGTCGATCTCGGCGACCGCGGTGATCGTGCGCTCGAGGAAGGCCCGGTCGTGCGACACGACCATGAGGGGCGCGTCGAGCGCCAGGACGAACCGCTCGAGCCGGTCGAGGCCGTCGAGGTCGAGGTCGTTGGTGGGCTCGTCGAGCAGGAAGACGTCGAACCGGGCGAGCAGCAGCGCGGCCAGCTGGGCCCGCGCCGCCTGCCCGCCCGAGAGCGTCGCCACCTCGCGGTCGAGCGCAGCCGTGGGCAGCCCCAGGTCGGCGGCGACCGCCGCGGTGCGGGCGTCGAGGTCGGCCCCGCCCAGTGCCATCCAGCGGTCGAGGGCGACGGAGTACGCGTCGGTGGCCGCGGCAGGGGTGGTCGTCGCCGCCTCCGTCGCCGCGGCGCTCGCGGCGCTCGCGGCGGGCGCTGCGGGCGCCGGCCCGGACGCGGTCGCGGCGCCGAGGGCCGCCGTGGCGTCGTCGAGTGCGGCTGACGCCTCGGCCACGCCGGTGCGCCGGGCCAGCATGGCGCGCACGGTCTCGCCGGGTCGGGGGTCGGGCTCCTGGGGGAGGTAGCCGACCGTGGCGGTCGGCGGCGCCAGCCGCACGGCGCCGCCGTCGGCGGGGCGGAGGCCCGCCAGGACGCGCAGCAGCGTCGACTTGCCCGACCCGTTGGGGCCGACGAGGCCGACACGGGCCCCGGGGGACAGGACCAGGTCGACGCCGGCGAGCAGCGGGCGGGGACCGGCGGCGACGGCGAGGTCGCGGGTGGTGAGGGTGGCGGGGGACGTCGACACGGCACTCCAGGGGCTCGAACAGGGATCGGGACGCGCTGGTGGGGCCGTGTCGCTACATCGCCGGGCAGGGTACCGGCCTCCGGCCTGCCCTCCACAGCATTTCCCCGGCGGGATCGGGTGCCGGAGCCCCCGCTCTCGCGGGGGAAATCTTGTGGGTTCGGGGGTGTGGTGGTCCGGTCGTTGCGTTTCCCCGGCGGGATCGGGTGCCGGAGCCCCCGTTCTCGCGGGGGAAATCCTGTCGACCCGGGGGTCACCGGGCGCCGGTAACGTTCCGGGCGATGACGGTGCGTGTGGGAGTGTTCGGCGCGGGCGGGCGCATGGGCAGCACGGTGTGCCGGGCGGTGGCGGCCGATCCCGACCTCGAGCTGGTCGGTGCGATCGACCCCCACCACGCCGGCCTCGACGTGCGCCACGCCACCGGCGTCGACGTCCCCGACCTGCACATCGCTCCCGATCCCGCGGCGCTGCTCGCCGCCGGGGCCGAGGTGGTCGTCGACTTCACCGTCCTCGACGCCTCGCGCGGGAACCTGGCATGGGCCGCCGAGCACGGCGTCCACGCCGTCGTCGGCACGACCGGGTTCACGCCCGACGACCACGACCGGCTGCGGGCGTCGTTCACCCGCAGCAACTGCCTCATCGCTCCCAACTTCGCCATCGGCGCGGTGCTGATGATGCGGTTCGCAGAGCTGGCGGCGCCGTGGTTCGAGACGGCCGAGGTCATCGAGCTGCACCACGACCGCAAGGTCGACGCCCCGTCGGGCACCGCGATGCTCACGGTCTCGCGCATGGCCGCGGCGTCCGACACGTGGGGCGCCGACCCGACCGAGAAGGAGGTGCTGCCGGGGGCCCGCGGCAGCGCCGGCCCCGGCGGCATCCGCGTGCACTCGGTGCGGCTGCGGGGCCTCGTCGCCCACCAGGAGGTGCTGCTCGGCACCGCGGGCCAGTCGCTGTCGATCCGCCACGACAGCTATGACCGCGACAGCTTCATGCCCGGCGTGGTGCTGGCGGTCAAGCACATCGGTGACCACCCCGGCCTCACCGTCGGGCTCGACGCCTTCCTCGGCCTCTGACGCAGGGCCACCGGCGCACCGCCCTCGTGGGCGCCGCCGCGCCCGGGGCCACTAGCATCTGACGGCGCGTCAGGGATCGGCGGTCGATCGCCGGCGCGAGAGGGGAGCGAGCGCCATGTTGCAGGCCCGCAACATCTGGGACCTGATCGTCGCCAGGGCCGACGAGACGCCCGACCGCGAGATGGCGGTCGACGAGACCGGACGCCGCCTGACGTTCGGCGAGTACCGCGACCGGTGCGAGCGCGCCGCCGCCGGCCTCGCCGCGCTGGGCGTCGGCGACGGCACGGTCGTGTCGTGGGTGCAGCCCACCACGCTCGAGGCGATGGTGCTGTTCGGCGCGCTGCGCCGCCTCGGCGCGGTGCAGAACCCGATCCTGCCGATCTACCGCGAGCGCGAGGTGGGCTTCATCGTCCGCCAGGCCGGCTCGTCGCTGCTCATCGTGCCGTCGACCTGGAAGGGCTTCGACTACGAGGCCATGGCGAGGGAGATCACCGCCGGCACCGGGACGCAGGTGCTGGTCAGCGACCGGGCGCTGCCCGCCGGTGATCCCGCCACCCTTCCGCCGCCGCCCGACGACGACATGCACGTGCCCACCGGCGAGCCGGTGCCGGTGCGGTTCCTCTACTACACGTCCGGCACCACGGCCGAGCCCAAGGGCGCCCGCCACGGAGACCGCTCGATCATGTCGGCGTCGGTCGGGATGTCCGAGCGCCTCGGCCTGGCCGACGACGACCGCTTCGCCCTGGTGTTCCCGTTCACCCACATCGCCGGCGGCGTCTACATCTACGCGGCCGTGGGCTACGGGCTGACGTTCGTGCTCGACGAGGCGTTCGACCCCGCCACCACGCTCGACCTGCTGCGCCGCGAGGACATCACGCAGGGCGGTGCGGGCACCTTCTTCCACCAGATGTACCTGAAGTCCCAGCAGGACCTGCCGCCGGGCGAGAAGCTCTTCCCGAGCGTGCGCACGTTCCCGGGCGGCGGTGCGCCCAAGCCGCCGAGCCTGCACTACGAGCTGAAGGAGGCGTTCGGCGTCGGGGTGGTGTCCGGCTACGGCATGACCGAGGCGCCCATCATCACGATGAACCACCACGACGCGCCCGATCAGGTGCTGGCGGAGACCGAGGGGCCCGCCGTCGCCCACACCCGGCTGCGCATCGTGCGGCCCGACGGCACCGACGCCGGCGTCGGCGACGAGGGCGAGGTGCGGGTCAAGGGCCCGCAGGTCACGCTCGGCTACCTCGACCCCGCGCTCGATGCCGACGCCTTCGACGCCGACGGCTGGTTCCGCACGGGCGACCTGGGCCGGGTCGACGCCGACGGCAACCTGACGATCACCGGGCGGTTGAAGGACATCATCATCCGGAAGGGCGAGAACATCTCGGCCAAGGAGGTCGAGGACCTGCTGTTCACGCATCCCCAGGTCGGCGACGTGGCGGTGGTGGGCCTGCCCGACGCCGAGAGCGGAGAGCGGGCCTGCGCGGTCGTGGTCACGGCACCGGGGGCCGAGCCGATCACGTTCGACGAGGTCAAGCGCCACCTGCTCGACGCCGGGCTCATCACCCGCAAGCTGCCGGAGCAGCTCGAGATCGTCGACGCCCTGCCGCGCAACCCGTCGGGCAAGATCGTCAAGGCGCAGCTCCAGAAGCAGTTCGCGGGCTGAGCGGCGCTCCGCCGGCCGGGAGGGGCGCGCGGGTCTGACCGAGCGCGCCGCCCGCCTCAGAGCCGGGTGACGGTCGACGTGCCGTACAGCGCGTTGAGCACGCGCTTGAGCCCGGTGACGCCGCTGAGCGCTCCCGCCCGGTGCCCGTTGACCAGCTCGCGCTGGCAGGCGCCGTCGCCCTCCCACGCCCGGACGCATCCCTCGAGGTCGACGTTGGCCACGGCCAGGATGGCCCCGCTGGCTCCCATGGCGGCCGCCTGGAGCGCCAGCGCGGCGTTGCCCGTGTAGACGCCGGTGCCCATCTCGCCGATCTCGATCGCGAGGCGGGCGGGGTCGCCCGTCGAGTCCTTGATGCCGACGACCGGGAGCTCGCACACGAGGTCGACGGGGATGCCCGGAGCCGACCGGGCCGGGTAGTGGTACGCCATGACCGGCGCGTCGACCGCCGACGCGATGGCGTCGTAGTAGGGGCGCGGGTCGTCGGTGGCGGGCGGGGCCAGCGCCAGCAGGGCGTCGGCGCCGTCGCCGGCGGCCCGGCGCGACAGGGCCACCGCCTGGCGGGCGGAGGCGGCGCCGGTGCCCGCGATGACGGCGGCCCGCCCGTCGACCGCGTCGCGGACGGCCACGACCAGCCGCGACCGCTCGTCGGCGTCGAGCGCCGCGGCCTCGCCCGTCGAACCGGCGACCAGGACGGCGCGCGCCCCCCGCTCGACGAGGTGGGCGGCGTGGCGGGCGGTGGCCCCGGCGTCGACCTCGCCCGCGGCGTCGAACAGCGTGACGAGGGCGACGCCCACGCCGGTGAACGGCGGACCGGAGGAGACCATCGGCCCGAACGCTACCGGTACGCTGCGCACGACCGTCCTCCGCCGGCCCGCGGGCCGTCGGAGGCGCCGACAGAGGGGCCAGCCATCACCGACGACCTGCTGTTCAGCTCCGCCGAGGCGGCGGCCGTGTACCGGGCGATCGCCCTGCGGCGCGACATGCGGCACTTCCGGTCCGACCCCGTGCCGCCCGAGGTGCTCGACCGGTTGCTGCACGCCGCCCACCTGGCGCCGAGCGTCGGCTACATGCAGCCCTGGCGGTTCGTCCGCGTCACCGATCCCGACCTGCGGCGGCGGGTGCACGCGGTCGTCGAGGACGAGCGCCGGCGCACGGCCGACGAGCTGGGCGAGCGCCGGTCCGAGTTCCTGCGGCTCAAGGTCGAGGGCATCCTCGACTGCGGCGAGGTGCTCGTGGTGGCCCTGATGGACGGCCGCGAGCGCTACGTGTTCGGACGCCGCACGCTGCCGGAGATGGACGTCGCCTCGGCGGCGTGCGCCATCCAGAACGTGTGGCTCACCGCCCGGGTCGAGGGGCTGGGCATGGGGTGGGTGTCGATCTTCGACCCGGCCGAGCTGGCCGCCCTGCTCGGCATGCCCGAGGGTGCCAAGCCGCTGGCCATCCTGTGCATCGGCTCGGTCGACGAGTTCTACGAGCGGCCGATGCTCGAGCAGGAGGGGTGGGATCGCCGGCGCGACCTGGCCGACCTCGTCGGCGAGAACGCCTGGCCCGAGGCGCCCGAGGCGCCGGCGGCGGCCGCCGACGGGCCGGTGCGGCGCGCGGGGCCGGTGTCCGCCGAACGGTCGGCGCCGCCCGACGCGCCGGTGCGCACCGAGGCGCCGTCGCCCGCCGCCGCGCCGACGAGCGGCCGTGGGTAGCCGGCGGGCGCCGGTCATCCTGCTGCCGCCGTCCGAGGGAAAGGCACCCGGGGGATCGGGACCGCCCTGGCGGCCCGGGACATCGGTGCTCCCCGCCCTCGACGGGGCGCGGGCAGAGGTGCTGGCCGCGCTCGGACCCGACGTCCGCGGCGCGCCGACGATGCGGGCGATCGACCGGTACACGGGCGTGCTCTACGCCCAGCTCGACTGGCGGTCGCTGCCCCCCGAGGCCCGGCGGCTGGGCAGCCGGACGGTCCTCATCGCCTCGGGCCTGTGGGGCGTCGCCGCGCCGGGTGACCCGATCCCGGCCTACCGCCTGAAGATGGGCGCGGCGGTGGCCCCGCTCGGCCGGCTGGCGACGTGGTGGCGCCCTCGCCTGACCGAGGCGCTCGCCCCGCACCTCGCCGGACGGCTCGTCTGGGACCTGCTGCCCGGCGAGCACGCCGCCGCCTGGCGACCCGCCGACCTGCGGCTCCGGCGGCGGGTCACGGTCCGGTTCCTCGACCGCGACGGACGCACGGTGAGCCACTGGAACAAGCTGCTCAAGGGGGCGCTCGTCCGGCACCTGCTGACCGAGCGCCCCGACGGCCCCGAGGACCTCGCCGGGTGGGAGCACCCGTCGGGCTACCGGGTCGACCCGGCGGCGTCGACGCTCGGCGCCGACCGGGCCGAGCTGGTGCTGCGCGAGAACTGACCCGGCCCGTCCCGCACCGGGGCGAGCGAGGGTGCGGCGACTGCCGCGTCCGCTGCTCAGGCGTCGGCCGGCGACCAGAGCGGCTCGGGCACCTCGAAGCCGACCGGGTCGCCCCAGCGGTTGCGGAAGGACACCTCGTGCACCGGCCGGCGGGCGGCGACGCCCCACCGCCCGGTCGGGTACCCGAACGACACGCAGCACGCCATGATCCACCCCTCGCCCTCGGGCACGCCGAGGATCTCGAGCGTCTCCCTCGGGTGGAAGAACCCCAGCACGCTCGTCAGCGAGCTGCCGACGCCGTGGGACCGGGCGGCGAGCATCGCGCTCCACACCGCGGGGTAGATCGAGCCGCCGGTGGGGTCGTGCTGCACGAAGCCGAACAGGTAGAGCGGCACGTCCTCGAAGTGGTCGGCGAGGTGCTGGGCCGACCGCTGGACCTTGACCATCTGGACGCTCTCGGGGTCGTCGGGCGTCGCCGCCGCGGTGGCCAGCCGCTCGGCGTACACGGATGCCCACAGCTGGGAGATGGCATCGCGGTAGAGGGGCCCGATCCGGCCCTTGACCTCGGGGTCGTCCACCAGCAGGAAGCGCCAGTTCTGGGTGTTGCCGCCGCTCGGGGCGCGGATGGCGGCGTCGAGGATCGCGGCCTGCACGTCACGTGGCACCGGCTCGGAGGTGACCCGCCGCATGGCCCGGGTCGTGTACAGGGCTTCCAGGGTGTCCATGCGGTTGGTCTAGCTGGTCAGGGCGGTCGGGGCCGGACTGCGGGACCGGACGGCGCACGCCGTAGGCTGATCCGTCCCCCGGAACGCGGCCCGACCACCCCCCGGAGCGCGTCCACATCGTCCCCGCAGACAGGATCCCGCCAGTGCAGACCCGCGCCGACCTGCGCAACGTGGCCATCGTGGCCCACGTCGACCACGGCAAGACCACCCTCGTCGACCAGATGCTCTGGCAGTCAGGCGCCTTCCGCGACAACCAGGACGTCGCCGAGCGCGTCATGGACTCGATGGACCTCGAGCGCGAGAAGGGCATCACGATCCTCGCCAAGAACACCGCGGTCCAGTACGGCGACGTGAAGATCAACATCGTCGACACGCCGGGCCACGCCGACTTCGGCGGCGAGGTCGAGCGGGGCCTGTCGATGGTCGACGGCGTGCTGCTGCTCGTCGACGCGTCCGAGGGCCCGCTGCCCCAGACCCGCTTCGTGCTGCGCAAGGCCCTCGAGGCGAAGCTGCCCGTCATCCTCGTGATCAACAAGGTCGACCGGCCCGACTCGCGCGTCGCCGAGGTCGTGAACGAGGTCGAGGAGCTGTTCCTCGACCTCGACGCCGACGTCGACCAGCTCGACTTCCCGATCGTGTACTGCGTCGCCCGCGAGGGCCGCGCCTCGCTCGACCGCCCCGCCGACGGCGCCGGGCTGCCCGAGGGCACCGGCCTCAAGCCGCTGCTGGACCTGCTGGTCGAGCGCATCCCGGCCCCCACCTACGACCCCGACATGCCGCTGCAGGCGCTCGTCACCAACCTCGACGCCTCGCCCTACGTGGGCCGGCTGGCGCTGTGCCGCGTCCGCAGCGGCCGGCTCCGCAAGGGCAAGGCCGTGGCGTGGTGCCGCACCGACGGCAGCATCGAGCGGGCCAAGCTCACCGAGCTGTACGTCACCGACGCCCTCGAGCGGGTGCCGGCCGACGAGGCCGGTCCCGGTGAGATCGTCGCCATCGCCGGCATCCCCGAGATCACCATCGGCGAGACGCTGGCCGATCCCGACGACCCCCGGCCGCTGCCGGTCATCACGATCGACGAGCCCAGCCTGGCGATGACGATCGGCATCAACACCGCGCCGCTGTCGGGGCGCGAGGGCAGCGCCCTGACGGCGCGGCTGGTCAAGAACCGCCTCGACCAGGAGCTGGTCGGCAACGTCAGCATCCGGGTCGAGCCCACCGAGCGGCCCGACACGTGGGAGGTGCAGGGTCGCGGCGAGCTGCAGCTCGCGGTCCTCGTCGAGATGATGCGGCGCGAGGGCTTCGAGCTGACCGTCGGCAAGCCCCAGGTGCTGACCCGCGAGATCGACGGCAAGGTCCACGAGCCGGTCGACCGGGTCACCGTCGACGTGCCCGAGGAGTACCTGGGCGTCGTGACGCAGCTCCTCGCCCTGCGCAAGGGCCGGATGGAGCAGATCATCAACCACGGCACCGGGTGGGTGCGGCTCGAGCACCTGGTGCCGGCCCGCGGCCTCGTCGGGTTCCGCACCGAGCTGCTGACCGAGACGCGCGGCACCGGGCTCATCCACCACGTCTACGAGCGCATGGAGCCGTGGGCGGGCGACATCCGCCCGCGCCGCAACGGGTCGCTCGTCGCCGACCGGACGGGCGTCACCACCGGGTTCTCCCTGCTCAACCTGCAGGAGCGGGGCCAGCTGTTCGTCGGTCCCGGCGTCGACGTCTACGAGGGCATGATCATCGGCGAGAACGCCCGGCAGGACGACATGGACGTCAACCCCACCAAGGAGAAGAAGCTCAACAACATCCGGTCGTCGACGGCCGAGAGCTTCGAGAAGCTGATCCCCCCGCGGTCGCTCTCGCTCGAGCAGGCGCTCGAGCACATCTCCGACGACGAGTGCGTCGAGGTGACGCCCAAGACCGTCCGCCTGCGCAAGGTGACCCTCGACCAGACGCATCGCGCCCGCGCGGCCAAGCGCGCCAAGGCATGATGTGACCCGAGCCAGGCCGTCTGGTAGACGGGTTACCGGCTGGTAGCGCGTTCGAACCGGCGCGATGGGTGCGGCGCCGAGTACCGTCGCGGTGTTCGGTGTCACAGTTGGGGAGCTGAGGGGGGTCCATGGCCGGTGACCGACGACGGTTGCGGGGTGCCGAGGGAAGGCCGCTGAGGGGGTACGCGCCCCTGGTCGTCCTGGTGGCGGCGTTCGTGGTCATGGTGGCGATCGTGCCCAGCAAGGTGCCGGCCGAGCTGGCCTCGATCGGGCAGGGCACCGCCACCGAGGTCTCGTCGGGTGAGCCGGCCACCGGATGGAACGACACGGTGACCGCCTGCCCCGACCGGCAGCTGCAGGTGCCCGACCTCGGCTACTCGCCGCCGTGCTACGCCTTCGCGGGCGACAACGGCGGCGAGACCGCCCGGGGCGTCACGGCCGACACCATCAAGGTGACCTACCGGCTCACCAGCGACCAGAACCTGCTGGTGCTGCTGGGCGTGCTCGGCAACGTGCCCCTCGACGAGTCCAACGCGGAGCAGGAGGCGACGGCCCAGGCCCTCGTCGAGTACTTCAACGCCAACTTCCAGTTCTACGGCCGCAAGATCGAGCTCGTCGGGTACGAGGGGCGCGGGCAGATCCTGCCCGAGTTCACGGGCGGCGGACAGGACGCCGCCACCAACGACAGCATCAAGGTCGCCAACGAGATCGGGGCGTTCGCCGACGTCACCGGGCTGACCCAGCCCTACGCCGACGCCCTGGCCCGCAACGCCGTCGTCAACATCGGCGCCCCGTACATGTCGCGCCAGTGGTACGAGTCGCACCGGCCGTACTCGTGGAGCACCTTCCCCGACTGCACGGCCACCGCCGAGGTCTCGGGGCTGTACGCCAACCAGCGGCTGTTCGGGCGCGACGCCCACTGGGCCGAGGGCGGGCTGCACGACGAGCCCCGCACACTCGCCGTCATCGCCCCGAACAACCTCGAGTACCAGCAGTGCGTCGACACGTTCGAGGAGCAGATCGGCGAGGCCGGCCACGACGTGGCGCTGCGCCTCGACTACACCCTCGACCCGAGCCAGCTGAAGACCCAGGCGGCCAGCCTGATGGCGAAGCTGAAGGCCGAGAACACCACCTCCGTGTCGTGCGCCTGCGACCCGATCATGCAGATGTACCTCGCCCAGGAGGCCACGGCCCAGGGGTACTACCCCGAGTGGCTCATCGCCGGCGTCGGGTTCATCGACATGGACCTCGGTGGCCAGATCATCTCGAAGAACGCCCCCGACCAGTGGGTGCGGGCCTTCGGTGGCAGCCCGTGGGCCGCGCAGCAACCGCCCGAGACCAGCGTCGCCTACGCCGCCTACCGCAGCGTGCGCGACGACGAGCCGTCGCTGCTGGTCGACCAGATCTACCACCAGCTGCTGACCCTGGCCCTCGGCATCCAGATGGCGGGGCCCGACCTCACCCCCGAGACGTTCGAGACCGGCCTGTTCTCGTACCCGCCCGGCACCGGGCAGGCCGGCGCCTGGGACTTCGGCCCCGGGCACTACACACCCGTCATCGACATCCGCGAGATCTGGTGGGATCCGAACAAGATCTCGCCGTTCAACGGCGAGCCCGGGTCGTACGCCGACAACGGGCAGCGGTACGCGCTGGACGAGGTGGCCGAGGGCGACCCGGAGGTGTTCCCGTGAACCAGCAGCGTGTCATCGCCGTCATCGGCGGGGTGATCGTGGCCCTCGCGCTGGCCACCGTCGCGCTGCCCGACCAGGTGCCCGCGGGCATCGTCCTCAAGGGCGCCCTCTTCGGGTCGGCCACCGGCCTGCTGGCCGTCGGCCTGGTGCTGACCTACCGCACCACCCGCATCATCAACTTCAGCTACGGCGCCATGGGCAGCCTCGGCGGCGGTCTGGCGGCCGCCCTCACCGAGGGCAAGGGCTGGAACTGGGGGCAGGCCGCGGTCGTCGGCGTGGCGACGGGCGTCGTCGTCGGCGCGCTCGTCGAGCGGCTGGTCGTGCGGCGCTTCGCCAACGCCCCCCGCCTCGTGCTCACGGTCGCCACGATCGGCCTGGCCCAGCTGCTCGGCGGCCTCGCCATCTACCTGCCGACCTGGCTCGACTCGCCGGCGTTCATCCCCCGGGTCGAGACGTCGCTGACCGACTCGACGTTCAACGTCGACCCCGTCACGTTCACCGGGAACGACCTACTGCTGCTGGCCGTGGTCCCGATCGTGCTGGCCGTCCTGTCGTGGTTCCTGCTGCGGTCCGAGGCCGGCATGGCCGTGCGCGGCATGGCCGAGAACATGGACCGCGCCCGCCTCCTCGGCATCCCGGTCAACCAGCTGTCGATGCTGCTGTGGTCGGTGGCGGGGGGCCTCGCCGCCCTGACCGTCGTGCTGCGGGCGCCGACCGAGGGCGTGCCGCTGTCGGCCGCCGCCGGCCCCACGGTGCTGCTGCCGGCGCTGGCCGCCGCCGTCATGGTGGGGATGCGGTCGCTGTCGGGCGCGTTCGTCGCCGGCGTCTTCCTCGGCGTGCTCGACCAGCTCGTGCTGTGGAACGTCGACACCGCCGCGCCCACGTCCGTGGTGCTGCTCGTCGTGATCGTCGCTGCGCTGCTGCTGCAGCGCCGGTCGGGGCACCGGGCCGAGGAGGGCGAGTCGTCGTGGTCGGTGGTCGGCGTCGGGCACGGGCTCACGCGGGCCTACGCCAAGCTGCCCGAGGTCCGCACGGCCAAGATCGTGCTCGGCCTCGTCGTGGTCGGCGCCGTGCTGCTGCTGCCCGTGTTCGGCTCCGATTCGCAGGTCAACTTCGGCACCGTCACCCTCGCCTACGGGCTCGTCGCCGTCTCGCTCGTGGTGCTCACCGGCTGGGGCGGCGTGGTGAGCCTCGGCCAGGTCGGGGTCATGGGCGTGGGTGCGGTCGTGACGGCCAACATGATCGCCGACCGCAACGTCGACCTGTTCGTGTGCCTGGTGCTGTCGGGCCTGGCCGGAGGGGCCATCGCCCTCGTGCTCGGCCTGCCGGCGCTGCGGGTGTCGGGCCAGTTCCTGGCGGTCACGACGCTCGCGTTCGCGGTGGCGATGGAGCTCTACTTCCTCAACCCGGCCAACTTCGAGCAGTGGCTGCCGTCCGCCTACCAGCGGCCCGAGCTCTGGGGCGCGCTCGAGCTCACCAACGAGCGCTGGCTCTACGCGCTCGCGCTCGCCCTCGTCGTCGGCGGGGTCTACATCGTCCGCAACCTCAAGCACGCCCGGGCCGGGCGGTCGATCTCGGCCACCCGCGACAACGAGCGGGGTGCCCAGGCCGCCGGCATCAACACCACCGAGACGAGGCTGGCCGCCTTCATCTTCGCCGGCATGCTCGCCGGCGTGGCCGGCGGCCTGCACGCCGTGGCGCTGCGGGGCATCGGTCAGTCGACCTACCCCGCGTCGATGAGCCTGCTCGTGTTCTCGATGGCGGTCATCGGCGGCGTGTCGTCGTTCAGCGGCGCCCTCGCCGGCGTGGTGCTCGTGCAGTGGGCCGGCTACCTGTTCCCGAAGGCGCAGCTGCTGCTGACCGGTGTCGGCCTGCTCGCCATCCTGCTGCTCATCCCCGGTGGTCTCGCCCAGGCCTTCGAGCTCGCCCGCGACCGCTTCGTGCGGGTGGTCGCCCGCCGGCACGGCCTGATCGAGCACGACGAGGTCGAGATCGTCGAGCAGGCCGTCGAGCCGGGCCACCTCGCCACGATCCACCGCGACGCGGTCGGCGCCGGCCTGATGGTGGGCAGCGTGCGCCGCGAGCGCCTCGGCACGCACCTGCTCACCTGCGAGGGCGTCGAGGCGTCGTACGGGTCGCTGCAGGTGCTGTTCGGCGTCGACGTCGACGTCGAGCGCAACGAGCTGCTCGCGCTGCTCGGCACCAACGGCGCCGGCAAGTCGACCGTGCTCAAGTCGGTCGCCGGGCTGCTGCCCGCCAGCAGGGGCCGCATCACCTTCGACGGGCGCGACATCACGCGGCTGCCGGCCGAGGAGATCGCCCGCCTGGGGCTGTCGCTCATGCCCGGCGGCAAGGGCGTCTTCCCCACGCTCACCGTGGCCGAGAACCTGCGGCTGGCGTGCTGGATGCTGCGCCACGACCAGGACGCGGCCCGGCGCCAGGTCGACGAGACCATCGCCATGTTCCCGATCCTCGGCGAGCGTCACGACCAGCTGGCCGGCGACCTGTCGGGCGGCGAGCAGCAGCAGCTCTCGCTGGCCATGGCCTTCGTCACCCGCCCGAAGCTGCTCTGCATCGACGAGCTGTCGCTGGGGCTCGCGCCCACGGTCGTCGACCGCCTCGTCGACAAGGTGCGCGAGATCCACGACCACGGCACCACCGTGGTCGTGGTCGAGCAATCCGTGAACGTGGCCCTGCTGCTGTGCCACCGGGCGGTGTTCCTCGAGAAGGGCCAGGTGCGGTTCCGCGGTCCGACGGCCGGGCTGCTCGACCGCCCCGACATCCTGCGGGCCGTGTTCATCGGGGCCGACAACGGCCAGGGCCAGCCCGGCATCCCCGGGGCGTCGAACTTCCCGGGCGCACCGGGCATCCCGGCCGCGCCGTCGGCCGTCCCGCCGCCGTGGGAGCGGCCGACGCGGGGCATCACGCTCGAGGCCCGCGGCGTGACCAAGCGCTTCGGCGGCATCCGGGCGCTCGACGACGTCCACCTCACGATCCACCCGGCCACCATCGTCGGGCTGATCGGCCACAACGGCGCCGGCAAGACCACGCTGTTCGACGTCCTCACCGGGTTCCTCCCGGCCGACGGCGGCCAGGTGCTGCTCGACGGGGTCGACATCACCGACTGGCCGCCCCACAAGCGGGCGATCGCCCAGGTCGGACGCACGTTCCAGGAGGCCCGCCTCTACCCGTCGCTGTCGGTCGAGGACGCCGTGGCCGTGGCGCTCGAGCAGCACCTCGCCAACCGCGACCCGGTCGCGGCGGCGCTGCGCCTGCCGGCGTCGGTCGATTCCGAGGCGTCCGCCCGCGAGCGGGTCGACCAGCTCGTCGACCTGCTGGGGCTGTCGCCCTACGCCGACCGGCCCACGGGCGAGCTGTCCACCGGCATGCGCCGCATCGTCGAGCTGGCGTGCCTGCTGGCCCAGGACCCTGCGGTCGTCCTGCTCGACGAGCCGTCCGCGGGCGTGGCCCAGCGCGAGACCGAGGCCCTCGGCCCGCTGCTGCGCCGGGTGCAGGCCGAGACCGGGTGCTCGCTGGTGATCATCGAGCACGACATGGCGCTGCTGTCGTCGCTGTGCGACGGCTTCGTGGCCCTCGAGCAGGGTGCGGTCATCGCCGGCGGCACGCCGGCGCAGGTGCTGTCCGACCAGCGCGTCATCAGCTCGTACCTCGGCACCAACGAGGACGTCGTCCACCGGTCCGGCGGCCGGCGCAGCTCGTCGTCCTACAGCACGCCACAACAACCGCAGTGGTGATCGCCGCCGGCGGCGGTCGATGGGCCTCGTCCGGGGCGCCCCGGAGCCGCCGGCGTCAACCGTCGTCGGGGGCGGCCGGGCCCGAGCGCCCGGTCTCGCGCTCGTCGGCGCGGTCGTCGGCGCGGTCGTCGCGGCCGGCCGTCGTGCGGCGGTGCCCGGCCTCCGCCTCGGCGTCGGCCTCGGCCTCGAGCTCGTCGTCGAGCCGGGCCAGCGACGCCACCTCGGTCTCGCCGCTGCGGGCCTCGAGGGCGATCGACACGAGCACGAGTCCGACCGTGACGACGAGCAGGATGCCCCGGTTCTCGCCGATCCAGTCGACGACGCTGTCGAGCGGCGCCTCGAACGCCTTGCCGAACACGCGCACCAGCCAGAGCCGGAACATCGACCCCGTGACGTTGAGGACGACGAACGCCCGGATGGACATGCCCGACGCGCCGGCGAACAGGCAGATGTAGTTGTTGGGGGCGATGAAGACGATGGGGTACGCGGCCTTGCCGAACCACCTCTCGACCTGGCGCAGCATCTGCCCCCACGTGCGGGTGCGGCGCTCCATCCACGCCACCGCGGCGTCGCCGTACCAGTAGCCCAGCAGGAAGAACAGCGGATCGCTGATCACCAGCCGGAAGAACCCGACCCCGTAGTAGCTCAGGGGGTCGAGCGAGTTCGTCACCAGCGCGAGGTTGCGGGTGCGGGCGTTGAGCAGCAGCAGCACCAGGGGGTGGGTGTCGACCAGGGTGGGCGCCATGGCGTCGCCCACGTAGCTGATGACCAGCAGGGCGACCAGCGGGATGCTGACGAGCGTGACTGCGCGCCGCGACGGGCGGCGTCGCGCCGGGGCGCCGGTCGGGTGCTCGTCGTCCGCCATGGGCGACCGAGCCTACGAGACGGGCGTCGGGGACCGGCAGAACGATCCGCCGCCGTCGCCGCTGTCGCCGTCCGTCACGGCCGTGCCGCGGTGACGCAGGCGACGAGGGCGCCGTCGATGCCGGTCGTCGTCACGTCGGCGACCGAGTACCCGGCGGCCGGGAGCGCGGTCGCCAGCGCGTCCAGGTCGGCTCGGGTGCGCCGCCTGTCGGGTGCGTCCACCACGAGAGCGAGGCACCCGCCGGGCGCCAGGTGGCCGTGGGCCCACGCCAGCGACTCGGGACGGGTCATCGCCGCCACCCGGGCCGCCAGGATGCGGTCGAACGGCGGCCCCGGGGCCCGGACGTCGGGCACCTCGCCGACGACGAACCTGGCCCGACCGTCGGCGACGGCGGCGGCGTTCCGGTGTGCCGCCGCCGCGGTCATCGGGCCGGAGCGGTCGAGCCCGACGTAGCGACCGGCGGGTCCCAACGCCGCGAGCACGGCCGTGGCCGCCACGCCGTGCCCGCACCCGACCTCGAGGACGCGGTGGTCGGGCGCGAGGCCGAGCTGCGAGACGGCCCAGGGGAGGCGGGCGGAGGGCGGCACGGGCCCATCGTCGCCCACCGCCCCTGACAGGGTGTGTCAGGGGCGGGAGCGCCCGGGCGCCGGAGGCGCCGGCCCCGGGACACCGTTCGGCCACCGCCACTAGTGTCGGACGTCACCTGACGTGGACGAGACCAGGACAAGAGGGGACCCATGCACGGGCTCATGCAGGACTTTCCGCTCACGCTGCCCCACCTGCACATGCGGGCGGAGCGTCTGTTCGCCGACAAGCAGGTCGTGACGGTCACCGCCACCGGGAAGCAGACGGTCACCTACGGCGAGTGGGCCGAGCGCACCCGTCGCCTCGGGGGCGTGCTCGACACCCTCGGCATCAGCGCCGACGGCCGGGTGGGCACGTTCGGCTGGAACACCGCGCGCCACCTCGAGCTCTACTTCGCCGCGCCCTGCACCAACCGCGTGCTGCACGCCCTCAACATCCGGCTGTTCCCCGAGCAGATGGTCTACGTGGCCAACCACGCGGCCGACGAGGTGGTGTTCGTCGACAAGTCGCTGGCCAAGCTCGTGTGGCCGCTGTTCGACAAGTTCGAGACCGTCCGCCACATCGTGGTGATGGACGACGGCACCGGCGAGGTGCCCGACGCGCCGGCGGGCAAGCAGGTGCACGACTACGAGGACCTGCTGGCCGCCGCGTCCCCCGTGGCCTTCGACGTGCGCGACGAGAACCAGGCCGCGTCGATGTGCTACACGAGCGGCACCACCGGCAACCCCAAGGGCGTCGTCTACTCGCACCGGTCGACGTTCCTGCACACGTACGGGGTGCTCACGGCGGCGGGCCTCGGCCCCCGCGAAGAGGACCGCGTCCTCCCCGTCGTGCCGATGTTCCACGCCAACGCCTGGGGCCTGGCCCACGCGGCCGTCGCCTGCGGGGCCGACCTGATCATGCCGGGTCCCGACCTGTCGCCCAAGGGCCTGGCGGGGCTGATCGAGTCCGAGCGGGTCACCCTCGCCGCCGGCGTCCCGACCATCTGGATGGGCGTGCTGCCCGAGCTCGAGGGCCGCGACACGTCCAGCCTGCGGGCCATCCCGTGCGGCGGGTCGGCGGTGCCGCGAGCGCTGTCCGAGGCGTACCGCGAGAAGATCGGCCTGCCCATCACGCAGGCGTGGGGCATGACCGAGACGTCGCCGGTGGCGTCGAGCGGGCACATCAAGTCCACGCTCGCGGCCGTGCTCGACGACGAGGGCAAGGCCGACCTGCGCACCACCGTCGGTCAGCCGCTGTTCGGCGTCGAGGCCCGCATCGTCCAGCCGGGGTCGACCGACGAGCAGCCGTGGGACGGCGAGTCGTCGGGCGAGCTGCAGGTGCGGGGCCCGTGGGTCGTGTCGAGCTACTACGACGACGAGCGCTCGCCCGAGTCGTTCACCGACGACGGCTGGCTCAAGACCGGTGACGTCGCCACGATCGACGCCGACGGCTACATCCAGCTGCGCGACCGCACCAAGGACGTGATCAAGTCGGGCGGCGAGTGGATCAGCTCGGTCGAGCTCGAGAACGAGATCATGGCCCACCCTGCCGTGGCCGAGGCCGCCGTGATCGGGCTGCCCCACCCCAAGTGGAGCGAGCGGCCGCTCGCCTGCGTCGTGCTCCGCGAGGGCCGGTCCGCCAGCAAGGACGAGATCCTCGGCTTCCTCGACGGGCGCGTCGCCAAGTGGTGGCTGCCCGACGACGTGGCGTTCGTCGACGAGATCCCCAAGACCAGCGTCGGCAAGTTCTCGAAGAAGGACCTGCGCACGCAGTTCGCCGACTACACGCTGCCGACCGCAGCCGAGTGACCTTCAGCCGCTGTTGCGCAGCGCGGTGGCGAGGCCGTTGATCGTCAGCTGGATGCCGCGCTTGGTCAGCTCGTGGTGGTCGCCGGCCCGCCACCGCCGGAGGAGCTCGACCTGCAGGTGGTTGAGCGCGTCGACGTACGGGAACCGGTAGCGCAGGCTGCGGGCCAGCTCGGGGTTGTCTGCCAGCAGCGTGGCCCGCCCGGTGACCGCCAGCACCATCGTCACGGCCCGCCGGTGCTCGGCGGCGATCAGGTCGAACACCCGCTCGCGCAGGTCGGGATCGGGCACGAGGTCGGCGTAGCGGCGGCCGATGCCGAGGTCGGACTTCGCCAGGACCATGTCGAGGTTCGACAGCACCGCGCGGAGGAACGGCCAGGTGTCGTGGAGGCGGCGCAGGCGCGCCAGCCGGTCGTCGTCGCCGCCGACCCAGTCGGCCAGCGCCGTCCCGGTGCCGTACCAACCAGGCAGCATGATGCGGGCCTGGGCCCACGAGAACACCCAGGGGATGGCCCGCAGGTCCTCGATGCGGGGCGAGGCGGTGCGGGACGAGGGGCGGCTGCCGATGTTCAGCTCGGCGATCTCGGTCAGCGGCGTCGCCGCCCGGAACCAGTCGATGAACCCGGGCGTGTCGTACACCAGCGCCCGGTAGCTGGCGCGGGCGGCCTCGGCCAGCTCGTCGAGCAGGGCGTAGGCGGCCGGCGCGTCGCCGCCCAGGCCCTCGACGTCGAGCAGGCTCGACTCGAGCGTGGCCGCGACGACCGCCTCGAGGTTGCGCCGGGCCATCTCGGGGTCCGCGTACTTGGCCGCCCGCACCTCGCCCTGCTCGGTCAGCCGCAGCGAGCCCTGCACGCTGCCCTCGGGCTGGGCGAGGATCGCCTCGTAGCTCGGACCGCCACCCCGGCCGACCGTTCCGCCCCGGCCGTGGAACAGGCGCAGCCGGACCCCGGCCCGCCGGAACACGTCGACGAGGTCGACCTCGGCCCGGTAGAGCGCCCAGTTGGCGGCCAGGTAGCCGCCGTCCTTGTTCGAGTCGGAGTAGCCGAGCATGACCTCCTGCACGTCGCCCCGGGCCCGCACGAGGGCGCGGTAGCGGGGCAGGGCGAGCAGCTCCCGCATCGTGGCCCCCGCGCCCCGCAGGTCGTCGATCGTCTCGAACAGCGGCACGACGCCGGGCCGCAGGGCCGGCGGCTCGCCGACGTCGACGAGGCCGACCTCCTTCAGCAGCAGCGTCACCTCGAGCACGTCGCTCACCGACCGGCACTGCGACACGACGTAGTTCGGCACCGCGTCGGAGCCCAGGGCCTCGACGGCCCGCCGGGCGGCTCGGAACACGGCCAGCTCGTCGTCGGTGCCCCGGTCGAGGTCGGCGCCCGGGCCGGCCAGCGGTCGTCGCGTGCTCAACTCGTGGTCGAGCACCGCCACGCGCTCGTCCTCGTCGAGCCCGCCGTAGTCGCCGGAGACGCCCGCCCACGCCAGCAGGTCGGCGACGACGCGCTCGTGCACCGCCGAGCTCTGGCGCAGGTCGAGGCCCGCGAGGTGGAACCCGAAGACGTCGACGGCGTGGCGCAGCCGGGCCAGGCGGTCGTCGGCCAGGGCGGCGGCCCCGTGGCCGCGCAGCGACGCGTCGACGGTGTCGAGGTCGCACCGCAGGTCGGCCGGCGTGGCGTACGGCTCGAGCGCGGCGTGGGCGCGGTGGACGCCCGGCACCTCGCCGAGCACGGCCTGGGCCGTGGCCGCCAGGCGGGCGTGCACGCCCTGGAGGGCCCGGCGGTAGGGCTCGTCGGCGCTGTAGGTCGACGGCCCCGCGGCCTCGGCGAGGGCGAGGAGCCGGGGCGTCGGCCGCACGAGGCGGATGGACATCGACAGCTCGACGCCCAACCTGTCGACCTCGTCGAGGTGGTGGCCGAGCGCGGTCGCCGCCTGCCGGCGCACGGCCAGGTCGAGCGAGGCGGCGGTGACGAAGGGGTTGCCGTCGCGGTCGCCACCGATCCACGACCCGGGCCGCAGCATCGGCCGGGGCAGCAGGTCGTGGTCCGGGAAGCGCCACTGCAGGGCGCGCCGGACGCCGTGGTCGAGGTCGGGCATGACCTCGAACAGCGAGAGGTCGTAGTACTGGAGGCCCTCGGTGATCTCGTCGGACAGGCGCAGGCGCTCGAGGCGCAGCAGCGCGGTCTGCCAGAGGGTCAGGATCGTGCGCCACAGGGCGTCGTCCCACGCCTCCCGCTCGCCCGGGTCGAGCGCCGTGCGGTCGCGGTGCCGGATCAGGTCCACGACGCGCCGCTGCACCTCGAACACGGTCTTGCGCCGCACCTCGGTGGGGTGGGCGGTCATCACGGGGCTGACGAGCGCGTCGCGCAGCGCCTCGGCCACCGCACCACCGTCGAGCCCGGCGGCGTCGATGCGGTCGAGCGCGCCCGCGACGGTGCCGGGCGCCGGGGGCAGCCCGGCCAGCCGGTGCCCGCGCCGCCGGCGGTCCTCGTCGAGGTCCTCGGCCAGGTTGGCGAGCAGGGAGAAGTGGCTGAACGCCCGCACGACGTGGAGGGCGTCGCGGTGACCGAGCCGGGCGACCTCGGCGATGAGCGCGTCGGCCGGGCCGCCCTCGCGCCGCAGGCGCAGCGCCTCGACGCGGGTGCGCTCGACGAGGCCGAACACGGGCTCGCCGGCCTGGTCGCGGATGACGTCGCCGAGCACCCGCCCCAGCAGGCGGATGTCGGCCCTGAGCTGGTCGTCCGCGCCCGGCGGCGGGCCGGACGGGGGCGGGGGCGCGCCCAGCGGCCTGACGTCGACCATGCCCGGAGTATCCCGGGCCGTCCGCCCGATCGGAACCCGCGGGCAGCAGCGTTCTCGCGGGGTTCACGCGGACCCGGTCGCCTCGTCCGGCGAATGGCCGGCCGTCGGAGCGCGGTCGTACCCTGACGGCGTGGCCAAGGCCCGCTTCCTGCTGAGTCCCCGGTGGCTGCTCTCGCACGTCTTCGTCGTGCTGCTGATCGTCACCATGGTCAACCTCGGGTTCTGGCAGCTGCGCCGCCTCGACGAGAAGCGCGACCGCAACGACCTCATCGAGGCCCGCATGGACCAGCCGGTCGTCGCCGTGCGCGACCTGATGGCACCGGGCGACGACGACGCCACGGCCGGAGCTCGCTTCCGGCAGGTCACCGCGGAGGGCGCCTACGACGACGACGCCACGGTGGTGGTGCGCAACCGCAGCCAGGACGGCGTGGCCGGCGCCTGGCTGGTCACGCCGCTGACGCTCGACGACGGGTCGCAGGTCGGCGTCCTGCGCGGCTTCGTCTCGCTGGACGCCGCCGGCGATGCGGTCGCCGCCCCGGCCCCGGCGGGCGACGTGACGGTCGAGGGCCTGGTCGTCGATCCCGGCAGCTTCGACGGCACCGCCCCGTCCGACCTCGCGCCCCTGCTGGGGCAGGACGGCATCCTGCCGGGCCTGGTGCTGGCCCAGCGGTCCGACCCGCCCGAGCCCGCGGGGGCGTCGGCCGACGACGCCACGCCCGACTCGATCCTGCCGGTGCCCCCGCCCGAGCTGTCCGAGGGCCCCCACCTGGGCTACGCCGTCCAGTGGTTCATCTTCTCGGCGATCGCCCTCGTGGGGTACCCGCTCGTGCTGCGGCGCGTGGTCGCCCGCCGCGGCAAGGAGGTCGACGACGACCTCGACGACCCCGACCCGCCCGACCCCCACGTGCCGGGTCGGCGCGACGCCGTCGACGCCGAGCTCGACGACCTCCTGCGCCAGGGGGGCTGACCCCCGTTGACCGGCCCGGCCGACGGCGGGGGAGCCGTCGACCCACCGAGCGGCGCGGCGGCGACCCGCCACCGGATCGTCGACGCCGCCTACGCGTGCATGGCGCGGGACGGCATCGCCGCCGCGACGGTCGAGGGCATCGCCCGCGAGGCCGGCGTGAGCCGGGCGACCGTCTACCGGGCGTTCCCGGGCGGGCGCGACGAGCTGGCGACGGCCGCGGTCACCGCGGGCGTGACCCAGTTCCTCGACGGTCTCCGGGCCGACATCGGCGACGCCCCCGATCTGGCGACCATGCTCGAGCGGGGCCTGGTCGCCGGCCGCCACCGCCTCGACGAGCACGCGGTGCTGCAACGGGCGCTGCACGACGAGCCCGACCAGATCGTGCCGTTGCTGGCCACGGTGCTGCCGCTGGTGCTCGCCGTGCTCCGGACCGACCTGGCCGACCGGCTCGAGCACGAGCACCTGCAGCCCGGGGTCGTGCCGGCCGAGGCGGCCGACCTGCTGGCCCGCCTGGTCGTCTCGATGATCGGCAACGCCGGGTCGTGGGACACCGACGACCCGGTCGCCGTGCGGGACCTGGTGCGGGGTCATCTCCTCGCCGGCGTCGTCGCCCGCTGACCCGCCGAGCGCGTCGGCGGCACGCGCATCTCCGACTAGACGATGAGACGGATCCGTGCGATTGTCTCAGCCGTGACCGGAGCGACCGTGACGCCGACCGAGGCCCCCGGGGCCCGTGCGCCGGGCGGTCCGGCCACCACCGTCGACGCCTGGGCCGCCGGCTACCTCGGCGCCGACGACGCCGAGCGGCGCCTGGTCGAGGCCGCCGAGCGGTGCATCGTGCGGTGGGGCATCCGCAAGACCTCGCTCGACGACATCGCGCGTGAGGCATCCGTCAGCCGGGCGACCGTGTACCGCGTGTTCCCCGGCGGCAAGGAGCGCGTCGTCGAGGGCGTGCTGTGCCACGTCGTCGGGCGGTTCTTCCACGAGCTCGAGGCCGAGCTGGTCGCCGCCCCCACGCTCGACGAGCTGCTGGCGGTCGGCATCGGGGCCCTGCTCCGCGAAGCGGTCGACAACCCGGTGCTGCCCTCGCTGCTCGAGCGCGAGCCCGACCTGGTGCTGCCGCACTTCGCCTTCCACCAGTTCGACCGCATCTTCGCCCTCGCCGACGCGGTGACCCGCCCCCACCTCGAGCGCTTCGTGGCTCCTGCGGCCGTGCGGCCGGCCGCCGAGCTGCTCGTGCGCTGCGTGCTGTCGTTCGCGTTCCAACCCGTCGACTGGCTCGACCCCCACGACGACGTGGCCGTGCGCCGCCTCGTCACGACCTACCTCGTCCCGGCCCTCACCGGCCTCGACCCCGATCGCCCCTCCACCCGCTGGGAGAACCGCACATGAGCACCAACGAAGAGCTGATCGGCCGCGCCGACGTCGACGACCTGGCGGCCATCCTGGCCGTGTCGAACCACGACGTCGACGAGGCCATCCACACCGTCGAGGACAACGCCGCCGCCATCTTCACCTGGGACTACGAGAAGGGCCGGCGCCCGGCGCTGAACCGCCTCTACGAGAAGGCGAAGACCTCGCAGTGGAACGGCGAGACCGACCTGCCGTGGGACACCGAGGTCGACCAGGAGGCCGTCGTCATGGCCAACGCCACCGCCAACCTGGGCGGCCTGGCCGGCGGCATCGACGAGAAGGTCATCGCCGACTCGCCCTTCGCCTCGTGGGGCCCCGAGCAGTGGATCCAGGTCGGCGTCGAGAGCCAGAACTGGACGCTGTCGCAGTTCATGCACGGCGAGCAGGGCGCCCTCGTCTGCACGGCCAAGATCGTCGAGACCGTGCCGTGGATCGACGCCAAGTACTACGCGTCCACCCAGGTCATGGACGAGGCCCGCCACGTCGAGGTCTTCGCCAAGTACCTCGACGACAAGCTCTCGGGCCACTACCCGATCAACGCCCACCTGAAGCTGCTGCTCGACGACATCGTCAACGACAGCCGCTGGGACATGACCTACCTGGGCATGCAGATCATGGTCGAGGGGCTGGCGCTGGCCGCGTTCGGGTTCATCCACCAGCTGACGACCGAGCCCCTGCTCAAGCAGCTGCTGCGCTACGTCATGAGCGACGAGGCCCGGCACGTCGCCTTCGGCGTCCTGTCGCTGAAGGAGTACTACGCCGAGCTCACCGACCGCGAGCTGGCCGAGCGGCAGGAGTTCGCCTTCGAGGCCGCGGTGCGCATGCGCGACCGGTTCCTCCAGCAGGAGGTCTGGGACCGCATGGGCCTCGACGTCCAGCAGGTGCTGCCGCTGATCATGCACTCGCCGCAGCGCCAGGTCTTCCAGTCGATGCTGTTCTCGAAGATCGTGCCCAACTGCAAGAAGCTCGGCCTGCTGGACGCCAACGGCGGCTGGCTCCGGGGCAAGTTCACCGAGCTGGGCGTCATCGGCTTCGAGGACAACCCCGACACCGGCGAGGAGTACTCGATGTTCCAGCTCGCCGAGGGCGAGGTCGCCGGCGCCGCCGGCTGACCCCGTCGCCGGGCGCCTGCCCCGACGTAGTCTCGGGCGGTGGACGGCATCCACGACATGGGCGGCATGCACGGGTTCGGCCCGGTCGAGCCCGAGGTCGACGAGCCCGTGTTCCACGCCCCGTGGGAGGGCCGCACGATCGGGCTGATGATCGCCACCGGGGCCCGGGGCGTTCGCACGGGCTCGATCCGCCCCGCCATCGAGGCGATCGACCCCGCCGCCTACCTGGCGTCGAGCTACTACGAGCGCTGGGCCCTCGCCGTCGAGACCCAGGTCGTCGCGGGTGGCGCCCTCACGAGCGCCGAGATCGACGAACGGGCGGCGGCCGGCGACGTCGAGCGCATCCGGTCCGACGCCACCGATCCCGACCTCGTCGCTGTGCTGCGGGCCGCGCTCGACGGCCCCTGCGAGCCGTCGGGCTCGCCGGTCGCGGCGCGGTTCGCGGTAGGAGACCGGGTGACCGTCGACCGGATGGCCCCGGCCGGCCACCACCGGTGCCCGCGCTACGTGCGGGGCGTGACCGGCGACGTGGTGCGCGTGCCGGGTGGGTGGCCGCCGCCGGGCGACGAGGGCGAGCCCGAAGCCACCTACACCGTGCGCTTCGCCCTGCCCGACCTGTGGGGCGACGACGCGGAGCCCGGGTGGCTGTTCATCGACCTGTGGGAGCGGTACCTGTCGTGAGCGCGGGCCACCACGGGGACGGTCCGTCGCCGATCGAGCGGCGGGTGGCGGCGCTCGAGTCGCTGTTGGTCGAGCGCGGCCTGATCACCTCCGACGTCGTCGACGCCGTGGTCGAGACGTACGAGCGCGACGTCGGGCCGCTCAACGGCGCCCGGGTCGTGGCCCGGGCCTGGGTCGACCCCGACTACCGGCAGCGCCTGCTGGCCGACGGCACGCGGGCGATCGGCGAGCTCGGCTACGGCGGCGCCGAGGGCGAGCACCTGGTCGTGCTCGAGAACACCGCCGAGGTCCACAACCTGGTCGTGTGCACCCTGTGCTCGTGCTACCCGTGGCCCGTGCTCGGCCTGCCGCCCACCTGGTACAAGAGCTTCGCCTACCGGGCGCGGGCGGTCCGCGAGCCGCGGGCGGTCATGGCCGAGTTCGGCACGGCGCCCGCCGACGACGTCGAGGTGCGGGTGTGGGACTCGAGCGCCGAGGTGCGCTACATGGTGCTGCCGCTGCGGCCCGCCGGCACCGACGACCTCGACGAGCCCGCGCTCGCGGCCCTCGTCACCCGCGACCACATGATCGGGGTCGTGCGATGACCGCGCCCGACGGGCCGGTGGCGGCGGGCCTGCCGGCCGACCTCCCCCGGCGCAACGGAGAGCTCGTCTTCGCCGCCCCCTGGGAGGGGCGGGCGTTCGGGTTGGCGGCGGCCTACGTGGACGCGACAGGCGTCGGTTGGGCGGCCTTCCGCGCCCACCTCGTCGCCGCCCTCGCCGACCTCCCCGCCGCGACGCCGTACTACGAGGCCTAGGTCGAGGCGCTCGAGCGGCTCGTGGCCGCACCCCGCTGACGGGACGGACCGATCGAGCTCCGCCCGTGTTTCGTGCGATGCTGTCGCCGACACGCGGTCATCCCCCCGGCCGCCCCCGCCCGTGAGGTGACGTGATCTCTCCCCGCATCGCGCTCGCGACGTCGGCCGACCACCCGGAAGGGCTCGGCGGCGAGGGCCTGCTCACGAAGTCGCTGCTCGAGCGCGACACCCGCCCCGAGTGGGTGGTGTGGAACGACCCCTCGGTGCCGTGGTCCGACTACGGCCTGATCGTCCTGCGTTGCACCTGGGACTACCCCGATCACCTCGACGCGTTCCGGGCCTGGGTGCGATCGCCTGCGGTGGCCGTGCGCCTCGTCAACACGCCGACGCTCGTGCTCGACAACCTCCACAAGGGCTACCTCGCCGACCTCGGCGAGCTCGCGGTGCCGACCGTGGTCGTGCCGGCGGGCATGACCGTCGACCTCGGGCGGCTGCGCTGGGACGCGTCGGTGGTCAAGCCGGCCGTCGGCGTCGGCGGCATCGGTGCCGTGCGCCGGGCGACCCAGGCCGACCTCGACGCGCTCACCCTGGCGAGCCCGGGAGTCGACGCCGTCGTCCAGCCGTACCTGTGGGACGTGGAGCAGCGGGGCGAGGTCTCGGTCGTGTGCATCGGCGGCGAGCCCACGCACGCGGTGCTGAAGCTGCCCGCCGCGGGCGAGTTCCGCATCCACGACCACTGGGGCGGCACGACCGAGCCCGTCGACCCCGACCCCGAGGTGCTCGACCTCGCCCGCGCTGTGCTGGCCCGCCAGCGGGCGCGACCCGACTACGCCCGGGTCGACGTGCTGTACGACGGGGAGGTCCCCCGCGTGGTCGAGGTCGAGCTGGTCGAGCCGTACCTCTACTTCGAGGTGGCGCCCGACGCCGCCGACCGGTTGGCGGGCCTGCTGGTCCGGCGGCTCCGCGAGCGGGCGTGACCCCTCAGGACCGGGGATCGCCCGCGGCGCCGCGCACGGATCTCGTCACCGGGGTGCGAGGGACGTCGCGGTACCCTGCCGCCATGCCTCCGTCGTCCGATCCCCGGCTGCTCGTGCTGCTCGGGCTCCGGCTCAAGGGCGCGGCCGACGCCGCCGCCCTGGCCGAGCACACCGAGCTGCCGGCGGCCCAGGTCGTGCGCCAGCTCCGGGCGCTGGCGGCCGAGGGCCTGGCGATCGAGCGCACGGGCGCGCTCGCCGGGTGGGGCCTGACGCCGGCGGGCCGCGAGGCCGCCGCCGACGCGGTGGCCGCCGAGGTCGACGCCGTCGGGGCGCGACCGGTGGTGTCCTCGGCCTACGAGCGGTTCCGCGCGCTCAACGCCGCCGCGCTCGACGCCTGCAGCCGCTGGCAGGTGCGCGACGTCGACGGCCGCCCCGTGCTCAACGACCACGCCGATCCCACCTACGACGCCGAGGTGGTCGGCGACCTCGCCCGGCTCCAGCGCGACGCCGACCCCGTGCTCGACGACCTGGCCGGGGCGCTCGCCCGCTACGGCACCTACGCGCCGCGCCTGCGGCGCGCCGTGCGCAAGGTCGAGGCGGGCGACGGCGACTGGTTCACCAAGCCGTCGCTGCCCAGCTACCACACCGTCTGGTTCGAGCTGCACGAGGACCTGCTGGCGACGCTCGGCCTCGACCGCAGCGCCGAAGCCGTCCCGTGACCGCCCGGCCCCAGATCCGCCCCACTCCCACAGACATCACCGAGGAGTCCCGTCGACGATGAGCACCGCTCGCTTCGGCAAGGTCCTGACCGCCATGGTCACCCCGTTCCACGACGACGGGGCGCTCGACCTCGACGGCGCCGCCGCGGTGGCGCGCTGGCTCGTCGACCAGGGCAACGACGGCCTGGTCGTCGCCGGCACCACCGGCGAGGCGCCCACGCTGTCCGACGACGAGGCGGTCGACCTGTGGCGGGCGGTGCGGGCCGCGGTCGACGTCCCCCTGCTGGCCGGCACCGGCAGCAACGACACGCGGCACACCGTCGAGCTGTCGCAGCGGGCGGCCGAGACCGGCGTCGACGGCCTGCTCGTGGTGTCGCCGTACTACAACCGGCCGCCGCAGGCGGGCATCGAGGCCCACTTCCGAGCGGTCGCCGCCGCGACCGACCTGCCGATCGTCGTGTACGACGTGCCCGCCCGCACCGGCCGGTCGCTGGAGGTCGACACGATCGTGCGGCTCGCGCGCGAGGTACCGACCGTCGTCGGGCTCAAGGACGCCCGCGGCAACCCGGGCGAGGCCGCCGCCATCGTCGCCGGGGCACCCCCCGACTTCGACCTGTACTCCGGCGACGACGCGCTCACCCTGCCGCTCCTCTCGGTCGGCGCGGTCGGGGTCATCGGCGTCTGCACCCACTGGAGCGCCGGCCTGCACGCCGAGATGATCGCCGCCCACGACAAGGGCGACGTCGAGCGGGCCCGCGAGATCAACGCCCGGCTCGTCCCGTCGTTCCGGGTCGAGGTCGGGCCCACCTGGGTGCAGACGAGCGCGGCCAAGGCCGCGCTCGCCGCACTCGGGCAGCCCGCCGGTCCGTTGCGCCTGCCACTGCCCCCGCTCGACGACGCCGTCCGCGCTGCCGTGGGTGCCGTGCTCGACGGGCTGGGGGCCACCCGTGGCTGATCCGGTCAAGGTCACCTTCCTCGGCGGGCTCGGTGAGATCGGGCGCAACTGCGCGGCGATCGAGTGCGAGGGGCGGATCCTCCTCATCGACTGCGGGCTGATGTTCCCCGACGCCGACATGCTCGGCATCGACCTGGTGCTGCCCGACTTCACCTACCTCCGCGAGAACGCCGACCGCATCGAGGGCTGCATCGTCACCCACGGCCACGAGGACCACCACGGCGGGCTGTCGTTCCTGCTGCGCGAGCTCGAGTTCCCGATCTA
>Ga0111539_10001446_pt1 | contig 31695 bp, 27 predicted proteins | sample RhiMethybrSRZTD1_FD_79667 | JGI IMG/M metagenome (GOLD analysis project Ga0111539, IMG submission 79667) | Populus rhizosphere microbial communities from Tennessee, USA - Rhizosphere MetaG P. TD hybrid SRZTD1 (version 2) (version 2) | ecosystem: Host-associated > Plants > Roots > Rhizosphere >...
GAAGACCGAATGCGATTCCGTCCTTTTGCGGATGCCCACCTCTCTTGGTGAATTCTTCAGCCGAGCGCGCGATGTCGATCAACGTCCGATCAAAGCTTCGAAATATCGGAACGTCGATCTCGTCGAATGCCTGCTTGCCGATCGCCAGCCACTCCGGGGTGGTGCGAGCTCCCAAGGGCACCAGAGGTTCCGGTTTCTTCGCCTGCAACATGTCCCAGTAGCCGGCGGGCTCACGGCCGGGGAAGTAGACCGGATAGGTGCGCACGAATTCGCCATCGGGTGCGGCGTAGTAGTCGCGTTCGGAAAAATGGCCAGGCCGCACGTCAAGACCCGCGACCGGGGTTGCCCAGTCGGCGAGCTCCCGGTCGTTCCAGAACCGCGGCGCGTCGATCCGGGTGCTGCTCGATTGGGCCGAAACGCCGACAGCCGCCAGGATACAAAAGGCGATTGCGCGTAAAGGCATGGGCTTCTCCTTGCGTTTTCCGGAGGATACCACCGTCGGCGGCTCGTTGTAGCATGACCTTCGCCGTGAGCGAGTCGTGAACGACGTGCTCGGCGAGCCGCTGGTGCTCGTGCTGGCGCCGGACTCTGCGAGCTTCTTTGCCTTTGAGCGTCCCGACGCAAATAGCGGTTCACGCTCGTCGAGGATCGTCTCGTCGCCGAGGGGCGGAGCTACGACCTGGCCGGCCGCGGCGACTCAGGCGCGCTGACGCCGGTGTTCGCCTCTCAAGAGTTCTGGCACAGCTGGAGAACGTTTCACCCGGGGACCGGAACCTACTGATGGTTAGTGAAAGTTGTGCGAGGCCACCTCGAACAGCATGTCTTTGAGCGCATGGACGCGCTCGGCGCGCACGTTGATCACGTTGTCCACATTCTGCAGCACGCCTTCGATCACGAGGAAGGGCTTCTCGATGAGCGTGATCCACTCTTTCGTGAAGAGTTGAGGGCGAACGATGACGTTGGTAAGGCCGGTTTCATCTTCGAGCGTGAGGAATACGAAACCCTTGGCGGTGCCGGGCCGCTGTCGCGTGATCACGGCGCCCGCCACTCGCACCCATCGTCCGTGAGGCACGGTGTGCACGTCGGCAGCGCGGAGGACTCCCCGTCGGGTCAGCGCCTCGCGTTGCAGGGCCATGGGGTGGCGGCCCAACGTCAGACTGGTCCCTTCGAAATCGGCGTGGATGCGCTCGACGAGATTCATGGCCGGGAGAGGGGAGGTGTCGTCGTCCACCTCGTCGAACATTTCGCCAGCCGGATGAATTACACGTTCGACCTGCCAGAGCGCCGATCGGCGTGTATGCCCGAAGCTGTTGAGCGCGCCGATCTCGGCAAGGGTCCTCAGCTCGTCCAGACGGACGCCTGTGCGCCGCACGAAATCATCCAGCGATCTGAACCTGGCACCTTGTGAACCTGTTGAACTCCGTGGGCCTGTTGAGCCTTCTTCGATCAGCTGTCCGACTTCCTTCCGGAGCCCATTGACAAATCGAAGCCCCAGCCGTACTCGTCGATTGGGCTTTCCATCGATCTCGTCGATCTCGATCGTACAGAGCCAGTCGGATCGCTGAACGTCGATCGGCGCAAAGCGCACACCCCGACGCTGCGCTTCTTTGACGAGCGTGGCGGGATGATAGAACCCCATCGGCTGATTGTTGAGGAGCGCCGTATAGAACACGTCGCCGAAGTGCACTTTCAGGTACGCGCTCGCATACGCGAGTAGTGCGAAGCTGATGGCATGTGATTCAGGAAATCCATATAACGCGAACGAAGTAATCGAGGTGACGATCTCATCCGCCTGTGCGCCGGTAATGCCCTTACGCCCCATCCCTTCCCGCAGCTGCACTTCGATCTTCTTCATCCGCTGTTCCGATCGTTTGAAGCCCATCGCGCGTCGCAGTTCTTCGGCCTGGCCGCCCGAGAATCCCGCGGCGACCATCGCAATGCGCAGCAGCTGTTCCTGGAACAACGGAACACCCAGCGTGCGATCGAGAATCGGCTCGAGTGAGGCGTGCGCATACGCCACCGGTTCGCGACCGGTGCGCCGGTTCAGATAGGGATGCACCATCTTGCCGACGATGGGCCCGGGGCGAATGATCGCCACTTCGACCACGATGTCGTAGAAGGTCGTGGGCGCGAGTCGCGGCAGCGTCGCCATCTGCGCGCGTGATTCCACCTGAAACACGCCGATCGTCTCCGCACGCCGCAGCAGTTCGTAGACGCCAGGGTCGTCGTCTGGCAGATGGGCGATATCGAAGGCGCCTGGCGCGACCGTCTGATCGACCAATGTGATCGCATCCTGCAGCGCGGCCATCATGCCGAGGCCGAGCAAATCCACTTTCACGATCCCCAGATCTGCGCAGTCTTCCTTGTCCCATTGGATGACGGTACGGTCGGGCATGGACGCGTTCTCGATCGGCACCACCGCATCGAGCTGGTCCTGGCAGATCACCATGCCGCCGGAATGCTGTCCGAGGTGACGGGGCAGATCCTGCATGCGGCGCCATAGATCGCCGAACTGCCTCAGCCCGGGTTGATCAGCCGACCAGCCGATTTCGGCGAGACGGCACGGCAGCGGATCGCCCGGCTCGGTGAATTCGAAGTTGTTCATCAGCTTGGCGAGGCGATCGATCTGATGCGGATCGAGGCCGAGTGCTTTGCCGACCTCGCGCGCCGCGCTCCGCCCTCGATAGGTGATGACATTGGCGGTCATCGCCGCGCCGTGCCGTCCATACTTTTTGTAGACGTGCTGGATGACCCGCTCACGCCGGTCGCCGCTCGGGAGATCGAGATCGATGTCGGGCCACTCCCCGCGCTCCTCCGAGAGGAATCGTTCGAACAACATGCCGTACTTCACGGCATCAACCGCGGTGATACCCAGGCTGTAGCAGACGGCGCTGTTGGCCGCGGATCCCCGGCCTTGGACCAGGATGTTCTCGGCGCGGCAGAATTGCACGATGTCCCAGACGATCAGAAAGTAGCCGGCGAGATCGAGCTTGTCGATCATCGCAAGCTCGTGCTCGATCTGCCGGCGAGCTTTCTCGTGGTATGGCTGATAGCGCTCACGGGCGCCGCGATCGGTGAGCAGCCGGAGATAGGAGCTGAGCGTCTCGCCGTGTGGTACGGGGTAGGTGGGGAAGCGATATCCGAGATCCTTCAGCGTGAATTGCAGACGATCCGCCAGGTCGCGGCTGACGGCGATGGCGTCTGGCAGGTCGCGAAACAGCATGGCCATCTGTGCCGGCGACTTGAGATAGCGCTCGCTGTTGCCCGACAGCCGCCGGCCGGCGTGTTCGAGATCGGTTTTGTGCCGGATGCAGGTGAGCACATCGAACAATGGCCGCTCGGCCGGTTGAGCAAACCGCACACCGCCCGTGGCGAGGAGTGGCAGGCGAAAGACGGACGCCAGATCGCGCAGCTTCGTATTGGCGGCTTCCTGATCCCGGAGCAGGTGACGCTGAAGCTCGACATACACCTGCGATCGGCCGAAGATGCCAATCAGCCGATCGACGGCGCGATCGGCGTCGGTCCCGAATGCCGTCAGCAGATCTCGACCCACCAGCCCCACGAGTCCGGACACCGATCCATCGAGATCGTCGAAGGCGAGCGCGCCCTCGCCTTTGGGTGCGCGCAACTTCATGCGCGTGATCAACTGACACAGGTTCTGGTAGCCGGCCCGCGATTCAACGAGGACGGGAATTGCAAAAGGCTGGTGGGGTGGATGGGCCAGGTAGGGCGGGTGGGCATGTTTTACCCGACCTGGCTGACCAGGCCCACCGGGCTCACCAGCCCTCAACGTGATCGCGGCTCCGAGAATCGGGCGGATGCCGGCCTCGCAGGCCGCGCGATAGAAGCGTGGAGCACCGTACACCCCATCACGATCGACGAGCGCCAGGGTGTCGTACCCGAGTGCCGCGGCGCGCTCGATGAGCGTCTCGGGGAGTGATGCACCCTCGAGAAAGCTGAAGGCGGACGAGGCGTGAAGCTCGATGTAGGGCACGATCAAAGGTTCAAGGGGTTCACTGGGTTCAGTAGGTTCGTTTCGCTCAATCAAGGATGGCGTTGATGAACCAGTGCGATCGCTGACGATCTTCGTGAATGCGATAGTGGGCGCCATCGCTGAGCGCGACATCCCACTCCTGCCAGCTGAAACGATCTTCTTCTTTCCACCAATCGCCTGATGCGCGCCAGGGGCCGCTGCACCAGGTGACCCCGCCTCCGCTCCAGCCGCGGCGGTCGGTGACCACACGCACCGGACGGCCGTGCTCGAGGATCACGCGTGCGGGAATTGGATGACGCAGCCGTCGCAGCGCCCGCGCTAATTGTGTTGATGGCGTTGATGATGAAGCGGCGCCCGACCTGAAGGTCGGGCCTACGATCGCGAAATCCTCCATCGCAAATGCACCCGGGCGATGCGTGTCGAGAAGACGCGCCATGCCGCACCGGTCTTGACCCATCAGCGCGCGAAGGCGCGCCATCAGCGTCGCCACGGCTTCGGGCGCGACGGTGGGGCGCGACAGCAAGGAGAATTGCGCTGCGCGCGCCGGTGTCGGCTCGAGGAACAGGCCGATGCGATCAATGCCCTCACCTGGCCTACCGGGCTCACCTGACCGACCTGCCTCAGCCGTTCCAATGGGGCGCCCCTCCAAATCGAGACAGAGCAACGTGCGCAGCGTGCGCGGATCGCGCATCGGTGTCGGCAACTCCAGCCGACGTAGCTGCCACGTGCGCGAGATCGTCAATCGCAGCCGCAATTCGACAACGGACGCAGCGCGATCGCGGAGTTCCAGCCGCGCGCACAACGGATCCAGGAGTCGTCCAAGCACGAAGGCGAGCGGTTCGATGCCTTCGATCGGCCAGTCAAGATCGTGCATGGCCTCGAATCGCTCCTCGACGGGTGTCGGGATGAGCGGGCGCGCATCTTCACCACGCGCGGTCTTCTGCCAGGCCAGCCCGTGCTGCCCGATCCGACTGGCCAGTCGATTCGAAGGGAGCGCCGCAAACGCGCCGAGCGTGAGCAAGCCCCAACGGTCGAGCATGGCGAGCAGATCGGGTGGGGCGCCCAGGTGAGCGAGCGTGCCGAGTGGTAATGGCGCGACCGCCGCGGCTTCAGTGCCCGCGTCAATCACGGTGATCCCGGGAAGACTTCGCGCTAGCAGTTGGGCAGCTGTGCGAGTACCGGCGATTGCGGTACTCGTCGTGCGGGACTTTGGTCCTGCAGATACAGATACGGCAGGACTGAAGTCCTGCGCTACGAGTACGGCCTGCTGTAACTCTTCGGCGATAGCGTGCGGTTCGCCGAGGAGCCGGCCCAGACCGCTGATGTCCAGCAGAACGATCGAGCCGCCGGGTTCGATCCGCGGCGAAAACGCGCGCGCCACACCCTCCAATATGTCGCGTGACGCCGACGGCGAATAGAGACAGGCGAACATACGTCACAAGATTTCTGGGTTCTACGGTTCTAGAGGTTCAAGAGGTTCTAGGGTTCTAAGGTTCTGAAGTGCCTCTGTTACCACCGTGTCACTCCGTGGTAGTGCTCGTGTTTCAGTCCCTCTGCGGGCTCTGCGTTGGACGTCGTTCTTGATGGAGATGGCTGGTTCCGGGGTTTCGAGAACTGAATGTGATCGGCGAAAGCTGAAAGGGCAGTCGCTGCCACGGCGATGTTTGCAGGACCGTTGGTGGAGCAGTGGTGAGCTGCAGGGTGAGTCCGCGGGCGCTGCGGCCCAGGCTCACATCGGCGAGCAGGAGTCCGACTCCGTCACTACCTTCGAGCACTCGCTGCAGACGAAGCCAGGTGATGAACGGGATGCGACGGAGGACGGGAGCCGGCATTTCCGCCAGATCGAGGACGACAAGCAGAGGGATGCCAGAACCGCCGGCCTGCAAAATCAGGTTGAACGCTTTGATCGCTCGCTCGCAGGCGCTCTGAAACAGACTGCCCGGCGGCGCACAAATGGGACTCTGTGTGATCGACGGACCGCGAACCCACAGCAGCCGTTCGAGATCGACGCCGGCGTCGGCGGCCGAAATCGGGTCGAACGTATCCAGGCTGTCGACCAGTGCGACGAACTCACCGCGAGCCGTCGCCGCCGCCAACAGCGCGTGCACCACGGTCGTTCGGCCCGACGAGCGCGCGCCGATCAGCTCAGACAGGTGACCGCGCGGGAACCCGCCATGCAGTGCGGCGTCGATGCCCGGAATGCCCACTGCTGCAAGGGCGTCCGCCAATGGAGCCGGCTGGGTTGACGCCAGCGTCCGGTCCAGATGCTTCGTGCGGAGGAGGGCTTCCAGATCGGCCAGTTTTACAGCGGAAGTCATCGTTGTTTCGCCTTATGTTCGCCAAACCGGCAGAGTAACCCAAGAGGGGGTGTGAGCGCAAGGAATCACGCATCCGTTCGGCGACTGATGTCTTACACTTCGGAAGGCAGTTAAGAGGTTAGAGGTTTAGAGGTTAGAGGTAGGTAGGGGTTAGATGAAAAGACTCAGCCTCCATGCGCTCCTCATCCTGACGTTGGCCAGCACGTCAGCTGCTGCTCAGACGACCGCTCCCGTGCCGACGTCGCCGCCGGCCACAGCGCCCGCGGCAAAAGCCTGGACCCCGCCTCGAACGGCGGATGGGCAGCCCGATCTCCAGGGCACGTGGGACTACCGAACGTTGACGCCGCTCGAGCGGCCCCGCGAGTTTGCCGGCCGGGAGTTCCTGACCGACGCGGAGATCATCGATCTGGAACGTCGAGCCACGGAGCGCGAGGATGGCCGTCCGCCCAGCGACGCACGGACGCTGCCGTCGGTGCATCCACCCTGGTGGCTGGATTACGGCACGAAGGTGGTCGGCACTCGACGGTCCTCGCTGATCATCGATCCGCCGGATGGCCGGGTGCCGGCGCTCACCGCCGACGCGCAGAAGCGGGAAGCCGCCCGCCGCGCTGGCGCCCGCGGGCGAGGGCCCTCTGATGGTCCTGAGGATCGCACGCTGTGGGAACAGTGCATCACGCGCGGGCTCCCGGAAGGGATGCTGCCGGCGGGCTACAACAACAACGTCAAGATTCTTCAGACGCCGGGGTATGTGGTCATCCTCATGGAAATGATCCACGACGCCCGGATCATCCCGCTCGACGGGCGTCCGCACCTTCCGTCCAATGTCCGTTCGTGGATGGGCGATCCACGCGGCCGCTGGGAGGGCAGCACGCTCGTGGTGGAAACGACGAATTTCTCGGACAAGGTGAGTTTTCACGGGTCCAGCTCGGGCCTGCGGCTGGTCGAACGCTTCACACGCGTGGATGCCCACACGATCGACTATCGCTTCACCGTCGACGATCCGACGACGTGGACGCAACCATGGACCGTGAATTTCCCGCTGGTGACGAGCGATGGCGAGATGTATGAGTATGCCTGTCACGAAGGCAACTACGGACTGGTGAACATCCTGCGCAACGCGCGCGCCGAGGAGGCACGCGTAGAGGGCGCACAGGACAGATGAGGATTCTCATGTCGCAGAAATTACCGATCGGGATGCTGTTGGCGAGCTTGCTGGTAGGGGCTGGCGCGGATACGGCGTTTGCGCAGGCGAGCTATGCGCCGCCAAACGAAGGGCCGAACCCATATCAGCTCGGCGTGAGTTGGGGACAACTGCCCGACGGCCGGAAATGGGGATCGACGGCTGGCGTCGATGTCGCTCCCGACGGCACGATCTGGGCCTACGATCGCTGCGGCGCCAATGGTTGCGGCGCGGCCGCCACCGCGTCGATGGCGCCGATTCTCCATTTCGACACCTCCGGGAAGCTGCTCGGAAGCTTCGGCGCCGGCCTGTTCATCTTTCCGCACGGGTTCCATGTCGATAGAGACGGCAACGTCTGGGTCACCGACGGGCAGAGCAATCAGGCCGCAGCGCGTGGCGCCGCTCCAGGAGCGGCTGCCGCTGCAGCTCCCGGCGCAGCTCGGGGAGCCGCCGCCGCACCCCCCGCGCCCACGGGACCACCAAAGGGCATGCAGGTCTTCAAGTTCAGCCCGGAGGGGAAACTGCTGTTAACTCTCGGGAAGCCGGGCGTGAGCGGCAATGCCCCCGACACGTTCATTCAGCCGTCGGACGTCCTCGTGGCGCCCAACGGCGACATCTTCGTCGCCGATGGCCACACGCCGACCACGATGTCGCGCATGGTGAAGTTCGACAAGACCGGGAAGTTCATCAAGAGCTGGGGCACGCATGGCCCGGGTCCGAGCGAGCTGCAACATCCGCACGCGTTGGCCATGGATTCGGCCGGCCGGCTGTTCGTCGGCGACCGCACCAATAATCGCATCCAGGTGTTCGATCAGGAAGGGAAGTTGCTTGCGTCATGGGCGCAGTTCGGCCGGCCGAGCGGCATCTTCATCGATCGTAACGACATGATGTACGTGACGGATTCGGAATCGAACGACACGCCGAACACGTACGGCTACAACCCCGGCGTCAAGCGCGGCATCCGCTTCGGCAGCGTCAAGGACGCCAAGGTCGTCGGCTACATTCCGGATCCGAATCCGAGCGGCGGCTCGAGCTCGTCGGAAGGCGTGGCGGTTGATCGCCAGGGGAATGTGTACGGCGCGGAGGTCGGACCGAGGGACATGAAGAAATACGTGAAGAAATAGAGGACGTTGCAGATCACTCGCACGAATTCATTCCGCAACGTCCTCCTTGGAAGAAGGCTGTGAAGAGATGAAAAGACTCAGCGCGCTCGTGCTCGTTGCCCTCGCGCTCACCGGAACAGCCCCCGCTGGCCAGACGCCGACGGTCGCGCCGAAGCCGGCTGCTCCAGCCAAGCCGGCGGCGAAAGCCTGGACGCCGCCCCGGACGCCCGACGGTCAACCGGACTTACAGGGCACCTGGGATTTCCGGTCCGCCACGCCGCTCGAGCGGCCGCGCGAATTGGCCGGCAAGGAATTCCTCACCGAGCAGGAAGCCGCGGACCTGGAACGCCGCGCGGTGGAACGCGAACAGACGCCTGGCGCGCGTGCGGTGTCGGTCCACCCGTACTGGTGGCTCGACTACGGCACCAAGGTCGTCGGCACCCATCGGACCTCGCTCGTTGTCGATCCGCCCGACGGCCGCGTGCCTGCGCTGACCGCAGAGGCGCAGAAGCGCGAAGCGGCGCGGCGCGCCGAGGCGGCGAAACAGGGCCCGCTGGATGCTCCTGAGAATCTCAATCTGTGGGAGCGCTGCATCACGCGGCAGATGCCCGAGGGGATGCTCCCCGGGCCATACAACAGCAACATCCAGATCGTTCAGAGTAAAGATCACGTCGTCATTCTGATGGAGATGATCCACGATGCCCGCATCATCCCGATCGACGGGAGGCCGCATCTGCCATCGAACATCCGCAAGTGGATCGGCGATTCGCGGGGACACTGGGAAGGCGACACGCTGGTCGTGGAGACGACGAACTTCTCTGACAAGACCAATTACCGCGGGTCTGGCGCAAATCTCCGCCTGGTCGAGCGGTTCACCCGCGTCGCTGCCGACGGAGTCCTGTACCGCGTGACCCTCGAGGATCCCACGACCTGGACGCGGCCGTGGACGATTGAAGTCCCGATGGTGACGAGCGAGGGGCTGTACGAATACGCCTGCCACGAAGGGAACTACAGCATCAAAAACAGCCTCACCAACGCGCGCGCCGCAGAGAAAGAAGGTCAGAAATAGACCCCGCGACCGCCATCGGTGCGGTCCACCTCACGATCGCGAATCTCGATCGCTCCGTTCACTTCTATGAGACGCGTCTTGGCCTCGCGCTGAGACACCGTGAGGATGCGACCGCCTGGCTCGGCGCCAAGGGACCAGATCTCCTGATCCTCACAGAATCGAAGACGGCGGTACGTGTGCACGGCACCACAGGTCTTTACCACTTCGCCGTCCTCGTGCCGACTCGACTCGAGTTGGCCCAGTCTCTTCGTCGTTTCGTCGACACGACGACGCCGATGCAGGGCTTCGCCGATCACGGCGTCAGCGAGGCCCTCTACCTGGCCGATCCGGACGGAAACGGCATCGAGGTGTATCGAGATCGTCCGAAGAGTGAATGGCCCACTGTCGACGGGCGGCTGCAGATGGGTACGGCGCCGCTGGATGTTGAGGGCCTGCTCGAGGAGCTTGGCGACCACCCGGACCCCTGGGCTGGTCTTGCGTCCCACACGCGGATCGGGCACGTGCATTTGCACGTCTCTCACTTGCCTGATGCCGAGCAGTTCTACGTCCAGGCGCTCGGTTTCGATCTGATGCAGAGATACGGGCACGTCGCGCTATTCGTGTCGGCTGGCGGGTACCACCATCACGTCGGACTGAACACCTGGATCGGTGAGGGCGCACCGCCGCCGCCGCACGGGGCGATTGGGCTGCGCCATTTCGTGCTGCGGTTGCCGGCGGCATCCGCGCTGGACGAGGTGGCCGGCCGCTTGCGCGACGCGAGCATCGCCGTGGAATCGCTTGGACGCGGTCTGCTGGTTCGGGATCCGTCCGACAACGCGATCCTTCTGACGGCTGAATGACATCCCGCCCTGTCCGACGAGTGGTCATGACCGCGCTGGGCCGGGGCCTCAGACGTCGCTGCCCGCACTGCGGAGGTGGTGCGCTGTTTCGAGGCCGAGAGCACCTGGCGAGCTGCTCGGTCTGCGGCCTCGTCTACGAGCGGAATCAAGGGGACACGTGGTTGTTTACCATCATCGGCGATCGGATCCCGATAGCCGCGATGATCGCCGCGATCTACTTCGGCATCGGCCGAAGCCACCGGGTTCTGATGGTGATCGCCTTCTGCGTCATGGGCGGACTCATCTTCTGGACCGCACGGAACAGGTGGGGGATGGGAATCGCCCTCCATTACCTCTCGCGCGTTTATTGGCCCGAACCAACTGATCCGATTCCGCCCTCGTACGAATAGGGGTACTCGGGTATACTCAACCCTTCGCATTTCTTTAGGTCGTAGGTCGCGACCGCGCGCGACATGTGAACCTGTTCTGAGGTGTCTGTGACCGCACGCGTCCATTTGGTCAATCCGAGCCACGTCTCATTCGGGGTTGCCGTCATTACACCCCGCTGGCTGTTTGTGCTCGCGGCCGCCACCGGGCGAAAGTGGGGCGATCCGGTCATTGTCGATGAGACGCTCGAGCCGCTTGATTTCTCGACCATTGCTCCCGGGGATGTCGTCGGCATTGGCATCCACACTGGCAACGCGCTGCGCGGCTATGAGGTCGGGCGCGCCGTGCGCGAGCTAGGCGCGTGGGTCGTCTACGGCGGGATTCATGCCACGCTGTATCCAGAGGAGGCGCACGAGCAGGGGCTCGCCCACGCTGTTGTCAAGGGCGACGGCGATCTGGTTTGGGAGAAAGTTGTCAGCGACTGCTTCGACGGAAAGCCGGCACCGTTGTACGACGGCGGCCGCGTCTCGGGCGAGCAGTTCATTCCCGCGCGCTGGGACTTGCTGCCGGAAGGCCGCTACATGTGGGCCTCGGTGCAGACGGTCCGCGGCTGCCCCAAGCACTGTTCGTTCTGCTCCGTGTGGCGCACCGACGGGCAGGAGCCGCGGCAGCGCGGCGTGGATCTTGTCATCCGCGAGATCGTAGAGCTGCGGCGGCTTGGCTTCCGATTCATCGCGCTTGCCGACGACAACTTCTATCCGGTCACCCTCGATGATCTCGCTCAGGCGCGGCGCCGCAAGGATCCCGCCCGGCTGCAGGAACTTGAGCGGCTGCGCCGCGAGCGCTTCGAGCTGATGGCCGAGCTCGAGCGGTTGCCGAGCGATCTCGTGTTCTACACCCAGATCACGATGGAAGCCGGTGAAGATCCAGAGTTTCTCGACGCGATGAACCGGGCGCGCATTCGCGGCGCGCTGGTCGGCGTCGAATCCGTCACGTACGAGGGTCTGAAGGACGTCTACAAGGGGTTCAACCTCGCCGGCGATGAGCTCATCACCCGTTTGCGGGCCTTTCGCCATCACGGCGTGCACGTGCTCGGATCGTTCATCTTCGGGCTACCGAGCGATCGCAAGGAATCGTTCGATGCGACAGTCGCCCTCGCCGACAAGGCCGACGTCACGTTCGCGCAGTTCGTGCTGCTCACGCCGTTTCCTGGGACGATCGATTTCGAGAAATGGGAGAAGGAGTCCGGTCGGGAAGACACAAAGGTGAACGGCATCCCCGTGACCCGTCACTGGCTGATCCCGCAGGGGCAGCGTCCGAAGCTGTTCACGGAACATCCGACGATGTCGCTCGAGGAGATCCGGGTGGGCACACAGAGCGCCTGGGACAACTTCTACAGCTGGCCGCGCATCTGGCGACGCTCGAGCGTGCTGAAGTCGGTCAAAGGACGTCTGGCGTTCGTGCTGATCTCCAAGCTGTACCGCCAGATGTACGCCAATACCGGCATTGCGACTGACAGTGCGCGGGTTCAACGCTCGGCCAAGTGGGCCAAGTGGATGGGGCTTGCCGCACGCCGGCTGTTCATCGCAGCCCCGATGCCAGAGCTCAATGTGCCGCCACCGCTGCGGCTCGAGAAATCCGCGTAGGCTGATTTCAACGAATCGAAAACGGCACCTGCCTGGACACCGGAACTCCCGCCCGCGCGCTGCTGCGCGCCTCGACCGACAGGACGTACCTTCCAGGCCTGAGGTCGTTCAACGGAATCGTCGTCAACACATGATGGGTGACGGACTTCTCCCGGGCGCGTTCGCTCGGTAGCGTCTGAGTCCGACGGAAGACCTGCCGACCTGATTCATCCCGTATCGTGCTGGTGACTTCGATGGTGTGGGATCGATCCGCTTCGTTGTCGTAGATTTCGACGTACTCGCGGAGCTCGCCCAACGACGAGAAATCGCGGCGGGTGGTCGGGAACTCGCCAAGTGTCTCCTTCCAGCGCAAGTCGGAACCGGTGGTCGGCATCGGCGGTTCGAGCACCGATGCGATCAGAATGCCGCTGATGGCGAGCTGGCCCTTGGAGAAATCCGGCACATCCAGATCCTGCAGGACGCTGCCTTTTGTCGTACCTTGCGCCGGATCGAGCGCGGCGATTCGGAGTTGATAGCGGCCAGGCTTCAACTCGAGCCGCGACACGACACGCGTTCCTCGATTGAGCGCGGCGTCGTAACTCCCGGGCGACAGCTTCATGCCGACTGATCCGCGTTCGCCCGCCTGCACTTTGCCATCCCCGCTCACCGCCGCAATGGCGAGGGTCAGGTTGGCGTCGAAATGCTCGCCGTTGGGCGTGAACTGCAGTTGACTGGCCCCCGCTTCCACGATGACGGCAACTGAGGCCGTGGATCGAGGTCCGCGAAATGATGGGGCCGTGACGCTGAGCGGCAGGCCCGGCACTGGGAGTGGACTCTGCAGGATCTCGGTCAGGGCCGGCGGGAACGCCGTGGATTTGGTCGACTCGGGATCTGCCTTGGCCGGTGCATCGGGAGTCCGCTTGGGGGCGACGTAGCCCGAACGCGCGCGTACCGTGAGATCAGGGCGGGTCGTCCGAACCTCGATCTTGCGAAACTTTCCGTCTCGAGTGGGATTGGAAGAAGTGAATCCCAGCACGTAGTACGAGCTGCTCTCCGTAACGATTCGATCGAGTGCGGCGGAGAAGTCGTTCGAGTGTACGGCCGCGAAGCCACCGGTGGCTTCAGCAAGTGTCACCAACGACTGGATGCGGTCCAGGTCGAAAGCTTCACCATCGTCTACAAAGACTGGCTTGATTCCTGGCATCGCCCCGGTGGGTACGCCAATGGGATCGATCACGTAGAGGCTCACATTCCCGCGCCCCGCGGCCTGGGTGAAGCGCTCGACGTCCTGGAGTTCGCCGGCTGCAAGCGTCAAGTCAATCTGGTTCATCGATCGCCCCAGACGCTCGCTGATGAGGACGATGCCTTTTCGTCGGCCGTCGATTTTGGCCAACCAATCGGCCACTCCGGTCAGCGAAATCATCGTCGAGTGAAGATTATCGGGGACCATCGCGCCCATAGCGTTAAAGGTGAAGGTCCGCTGGCCATACCCGCCCTCGAAGCGACGGGCGGCGTCAAGGAGGCGAGTCTTGTCGTTGGTGAACTCCCGCACCATGTCTCGTCGCCCGCTCGTGGCGACGATCGCCGCCCGATCGGTCTCCGTCAGGCTCCGCTCGATGAACTCCTTTGCAATGGCGCGGTAGTTCGCCGATCGTAGCGGGCTGGCGACCTGATCCTCGAGGTCGTCGAGCACGATGACGTACAGCCGTCCGGTTGGCTCGGCGTTGGACGCGACATCAGGATCAACTCGCGCTCCGGCCGGAATCGAGGAGCGGGGCGGAAGAGGCACATTGACCAGCGTGAAGGTCGTGATGAGCTGCTCACGCCCGTCCTCGAAGACGCGAAACTCGTCCTTTGTGAGGTCATCAATGAAGTGGCCGTCGCGATCGACTACGCGGAGATCGAGCTGCACGGCATCGACATCCGCTCTGAACGTAGGCCGGGCCGGTTGTTGCGTGGCCGGAGACTGAGCGGCCCACGGCGCAGAGGACAGGCCGACGAGGGTGACGAGCAGCGCGGCGAGAACGGCGCGGGCGAAACGGATCGTCACCGCGCCCTCCGTGGTTGCATGTCGTTAGTGAACGCCCGCCGCTTGCGCGTTCTGTGTTGTGACGGCTGCCGCCAACACGACGAGGAACTTTGCCAGCCACGCTGGATGCGCGGGCCATGCCGGAGCCGTCACGAGATTCCCATCGACGTGAGCCTGGTCGATCGGCACCTCCGTCCAGCGTGCGCCGGCGGCTTTCGCTTCGGGTCCGCACGCCGGGTACCCTGTGCATTGCCGGCCGTCGACAACGCCCGCCGCAGCGAGTAACTGCACGGCGTGACAGATGGCGGCGATCGGCTTCTTCTCGCGATCGAAATGCCGGACGATGTCGAGGACGCGCGAGTTGAGCCGGAGGTATTCCGGTGCACGTCCGCCGGGAATGACCAGGGCGTCGTAGGTCTGCTCCTTCACTTCGTCGAACGTCGCATTCAGCGTGAAATTGTGCCCGCGCTTCTCGCTGTAGGTCTGGTCCCCTTCGAAGTCATGAATAGCCGTGCGCACGACCTCGCCGGCCTTCTTGCCCGGGCATACCGCATGGACGGTATGACCGACCATGAGCAACGCCTGGAACGGCACCATCACTTCGTAGTCCTCGACGTAGTCACCCACGAGCATCAGGATTTTTTGTGCACTCATGATTATCCCCTCCGCGCTCAATTGTCAGCTCTCAGTTGTCAGCTTTCATCTCTCGGCAGCCCTCAGCCCTTTAGCGCTCAGCCCTGATAGCAGGGCCGCGTATCAACCCTCAGTCCTTTAGCCCTCAGCCCTGACAGTACGCTCCCGCCCTTCAGCCTGATAGTACGCCCCGAGGCCTGAAGCATAAGGCATGGCGTCTTTATATACCCGGGAGCACAATATTGCTGCTCCGGGGCTTGTCGCCCGCTGGAACAGATCGGAGGAACCCCATGATCATCGTGCGTAACTGCTTTGTCGCCAAACCGGGGAGTGCGAGCAAACTGGCCGCTCAGTTGAAAGAGGCCGCCGCGGTCTCGGCGCTCGGAACGTTTCGCGTGCTCACGGACCTGACCGGCGACTTCAACCGCGTGGTCCTCGAATACGAAGCCGAGTCGATCGGCGCGTTCGACGCCAGCATGCGCGACTACGCGACCAACACCGCATTTCGGGAGAAGATGAAGGGGTACACGGATTTGTACGTGACCGGCAGCCGAGAGATTCTGCAGATTGCGTAATCAGGAAGCACATCGATCGCAGCCACTCGCAATGAGGTGCAGCAATGGACGGTTCAATTGAGACGCTGGTAGATGCGTTTGCAGATCGCCGGCTAACCCGCCGCCAACTGGTGGCGTCGTTGACGGCGATGGTGGCGGTGGCGGGCACGTCGACATCAGCGCAGACGCCGCAGATTGCGCTGGCTGCTCAGGGACGGACGCTCAATCATGCGTCGCTGGCGGTGACCGATGTCGAGAGCTCGGCAAGGTTCTATTCGACGATTCTCGGACTCAAGGAAGTCAGCCGACCGGGGAATGGCGGCATCAACCTCGGCCTGGGAACGAGCTTTCTGGGCCTCTACCGGCTGGCGAACCCCGGGACCGTGAACCACATCTGCATCGGCGTCGACGATTTCGATCCGGATCGCATCGCCGCGAAACTGAAAGAGATGGGTGTGACGTCGAGAGTGGATCGCAATCCGAACAATCGGACGAGTGGTGGTGATCAGCTGTACTTCAACGATCCCGACAAGACGAACGTGCAGCTGTCAGCGAATGGATATCAAGGATAGAGGTTGGAGGTTAGGGGTGGGGGAGAGTAACGAATAGGGCTTAAGGGCTGAGGGCTAAAGGGCTGAAGCAGTGACGGCGCAGCTTCCCCACCCCATCACTGCGTCGTTCGAGTGGTTAACGTCCGGGCGGTGTGAGTGCCGGCGCTGTCGGCGCGCCCGCGCGACCGGCGCCGCCGCCACGCTGTACCGGCTTACCGTCAGGACCCACTTCGGTTTGGATCGTCTGCACTGGTCCTGGTCCAAAGATCTGCACGATGACGTCTTCGTCCTTGGCGCCGTCGTAGTGGTGCAGGCCGGCCGGGTGATACATCATGCCGCCCTGTTTGATGGCCACCATCTTTTCGGGCTCGTAGAGATCCCCAACCGCGGTGTACCAGGTTCCTTTGATGACCGTGACCCAGCGATCCTGATCGTGGTAGTGCGGTCTGCTGCCGCCCCCGATCACGCCGCCTCCGGGTCCTTTGCGGAACAGATTGCGGACGATATAGATTCCGGGCTGGCTTCCGGAACCGAAGACCGCTCCGCCCTCTTCGGCTTCTTCGGGCTGAAATCGCAGCTTGTCCTTGTCGAGCAGCGGCGGACGCGGCGTGCCTCGTCCGGCACCCTGCCCGGCGGCCGCACCGCCGCGCGCCGCTCCAGCTCCCTGTCCGCCCGCGGGGGTCGCGGGGGCCTGCGCCCGACTCAACGTTGTCGCGCCGACCACCAGGAGGGCGGCGACCACACAAAGTCCTGATGTGATTTCCCGAGAGCGCATGGATCCTCTCCTTCTTATAGTGCGTGGCAACGGACAGGCTCGCTCGCGACCGGCCGGGCCGCTGACGTTAACTATAGCGCACAAGCCGAGCGCCTTCCGGGGCTAGATTCCGCCCGGAATGCTGACCGTAATCGATGTGCCGCGTCCCGCAGCCGCGACCCTGGCGTGGCCGCCGAGCGCTTCAGCCGCCCGCTTCACGGCGAGCATCGACACCAGCGACGCCTGCCCCCCGGGCCGATCGACCCAGTTCTGATCGAACGCCCGCGCGAACCATGCGTCGGGCACGGCAATGGCGTTCTGGGCGACCGTGAAGGTCATCACGTCGCCGGGATCGGCTGACGCCGTGATCTTGACCGCAGCTCCTGTCGCATCGCCGAACACACTCAGGATCGCGCGGACGGCACTGGAGAGCGCGATCACCAGCAGGCGCTCGTCGCTAATCATCACGCCGTCCTGCGGCAGCGATGACTTCACTTCGAACTCGATCATCCGCAAACGCTGTTCCGCGGAGAAACCATTCACGACCTGCTCGAGCACTTTTCGCGCCGACAGCGAGGTTCGGAGCGCCGGCGGCGTCTCGCGCAGCACACGCGTGGCCTTCAGAAGCCCGGCGGCACGCCAGACTTCGGCACGCAGCAGCGTGTTCGCGACCGTGCGCGACAGCTCGGATTCAGCTCCGGAGACAAAGTCGGTGCAGGCCGTCAACGAACCGAGTGCTTTCTCCAAATCGGCGTCGGCATGTACGGACGCGGGCCCCGTCGCAGATTTGGCGGCATCGTCGGGCGCGGCTCCCGACGCCTTCATGACGTGCGAGGCCTCGGCCAGCCTCGCGGCCTCTTCGTCGTCGACGTCGTAGATGCGACACGGAACCTCGGTCATGCCCGCGGCAAGAGCGGCGGACAGGCGTTTGTGACCGGCGATGAGGCGGTGATGCCCCTGGCGGTTCTGGACGAGCAGCGGCTGCAGCACGCCGAATCGCGCAATCGACTCGACCAGCGGGCGAATGCTGGACGGCTCGGCAAACGGGGCGGCTTCGATGTCGCGAGGAGAGAGCAGTCGCTCGCGCCCAGGCGCAGGTTTGGACGTCAGCAGGTCGACGTAGTGCGAGTCTGCCCGCATCCGATAGGTCGGCGGCAGCCCTTCGCGGACGCGAGTCGAGAGTTGGTCATCGGAGCGAGCGCTGGAGAGATCCTCTCCAGCCGATTCAAGATTGGACATGGTTCGAAATGGAGTCGCTGTGAATGAATGAAGAGACAGGTGGTGACAACGGCAACCGAGGTCACAAGAATAGCAGACCTAGTTTCCGATTGCGATGCCGATCACCTTAATGTACGGGACGGGCACGCCGCCTCTGGTCGCGGGCCGATACTGCCAGGACCGGGCGGCCTTCAGAAGCTGAGCATCAATCGACGGGCTGATCGACTCCCGCATCACGGCGCTGCGGACGCCACCGCGTTCATCGATCGTGACCTCGATCACGCCCGAGCGTTTCGTGGCTCTCGTTGGCGAATCGAGCGTCACCTCCGGGATGTCCTGACGGACCACGACGGGAGGGGTGACACCGACGTCGGAGGCGTTGTAGATCGGCGGCGATGGCTTGGCCGACAACGCGGCCTGACCGCTCGTGACCACGGGCGGAATGGTCGCAGGCACCGGTACCGCTGCCGCCGGCGGAGGCGTGCGTTGTGCCGCGGCTGCTCGTGACAAGTCGAGGAATCCATCCACCAGGACGGACATGTCGGCGAGTGTATCGTCCCAGGCGTCGAGCGCTTTCGCGGCATCGAGCATCAGCCGTACGCGCGCCAGCCCCTCCATGCCCTCCGTGGCATTGCCCTGGTTCATCGCCTCGCGCGACGACCGGTACGAGTCGCGAATCATGCCCGGAAGGAGCCGCTTACGCACTTGAGTGAACATCGCTTCGATTCGTGGCGACGCATCGCGCGCATCGATTGCGGCGAGCGGATTGCGGCGCACCGCGGATTCCGCCGCAAGCTCGGCTTCGGAGGTTTTTCCGAGCGCGAGCAGGCAGAACGCGATGTACTCGTCGGCTTGCCGGGCAACGTCCTCAGTGCCTTTGTCCCGTATCGATCGAAGTGCCGTGAGGGCTTCCTCGTAGGCCGCGGATGCGTAAAGCTCTTTGGCGGCCGCAAGCGGGTCCTGTGCCGTCTCAGCCGCGAGGGGGGTGAAAACCGAGACGACCACGAGGAGAAGACAAATTGCCCGCACAGGCTACTTCGTCATATCCACGGAAATGCGATTGGGTCCCTGCATGGTGACCGTGAAGTCCTCCCGCCGCTCGCCGAGCTCCGGATGACGGAATACGATCTGGTGCTTCCCGAGCACGAGTGAATGATTGGCGATCGGCGTCACGCCAACCGCATTGCCGTCGATGACGACTTCCGCCCACGGCCGCGCGTTGGCATTCAGCTGCGCCCGTGCGGTTAGAGGAATGACGACGGTCTTTCCGCCTTCGATCTCGATTTTCCGGTGATTCTGAAAGCCAAGCTCGGAGTTGACGAAATCCAGTTCGTGACTGCCGGCCGGAATCATGATCTTCGACGAAGCGCTGGTGCCGATCACCTCGTCGCGCTCCATGACCTTCACTTCGAACGCCGACGTGATGGTCAGCCAGCCGGCGTCGGGTGCCGCCGCCTTCGGCAGAGAGAACACAACCGATGTCGTCGTGCCGGCTTCGGTGGTGACCGTCCGCTCGGAGGTTCCGCCGGCACCCGCCACTGTGATTCTGTGGCGGCCGGGGGTCAGTTCGGCGACGGTGATCGGCGAAAGTCCGCGCCTTTCGCCGTCAATCGAGACGCGCGCGCCGGGCGGCTCGGTGACGACCGAGAGCTTGGTCGACGCGACTGGGGGGGCGGCGACGGCAAATTCCACGCGCTGGATGATCTCCGCGCCCGCAGTCATCTCGAGACCGATGTTTCGCTCTTCAGTCCCGTTGCGAAGCACAACATCGTGATGCCCGGGAGGGAGGGGAAGCGTGAGAGGCGTGATGCCTCTGACCTGACCGCCGATGAGCACCTGGAGGCCTGTAGGCAGCGTGTCGATCGTGACCTGTCCCAGACGCACTTCCGGCACAGCTGGGCTGTTCGGCCGGGGACGAAAGGCCGTAAAGAACAGGATCGCCGCGACCGCAATGACCGACGCGATGCCGACCAGAATCCACGGCATCATGGCGCCCGGCTGCTGCCGCGCCGCCGGTATGGCGGCGCCGCTCGCCGCGGCGACCTTGCCGCCGGGTGCCCGCGTCTGTGGTTTCCCTACGACGACGGGGATGACGGGATCGGCCTCGGACCGAAACTCGGACAGCGCATTCGAGCCCGAGACGTCATGTAGCCGGCGCGGCGTTTCTGCCATGAGTCTTCCCTCTAACCTATTGAGCGGTTGCCCTCCATTCGCCAGAACTGTGCCACGAAATGGCGAGGGTTCTGGAGCGAAACGTAGTGTTCTGAGGGAATTCCTCAGAATCCACTCGAGATTGGAGGATTATAGTCTGTCTAATGGGTGAATAAGAGACAGATCTGTTAGCGCGCTGGAAAGACGTTCCTAGTCTACAGAACCTGGCCGTCGGTCCCGGGGTCGGCGGCGTCAATCGGGGGTTGCTCCCGGTCTCCACTGTCCTTGCGGGTCGCCACTCGAACGCGGTTCTTGCCCGCCCGCTTCGCCAGGTAGAGGGCCCGATCGGCGCTGTCGATCAGGTCGTGCGCCGACATGCCGGGAGATGACACCGCGAGCCCGATGCTGACGGTCAGGCTGATCTTCTCGAGGCCGTACTCGGTTGGCCGGTACGACTCGATGCGCTCTCGAATGCGTTCGGCCACCATGGCCGCGCTCTCGACGACGCTCCCGGGCATGATGATGGCGAATTCTTCGCCGCCGAATCGTGCGCAGACATCGAAGACCCGCACCGACCGGCGAAGAATCTCGGCCACATCCCTGATGACGGCGTCGCCGGCGAGATGGCCGAACGAGTCATTGACGCCCTTGAAATCGTCGATATCGATCATCAGGAAGCCAAGCGAGAGCGCATGGCGCCGCGACCGCTGCAGCTCCTCCTCAAGTCGCATGTGGAAGTGCCGGCGATTGAAGGCGCCACTGAGCGGATCGATCGCCGCGGTGAGCGCGTACCCTTCGGCTTGAACCAGTGCATGCTCGCGGCCCAGCGCGAGGGCAGCGGGCGCGGCCAGGACGCGGAGTACCGAGACGTCTTCGGTCGTGAATGGCTGATCATCGCGCCGGTCGGTCAGGCAGATCACGCCCAGGACCTCGTGTCCACCGACGAGTGGCATCGCGATAAACGAGTCGGTGCGATAGCGGGGTCGCCGGCGGCGTGAGGCCGGCGCCTGATCGAAGTCCTTGACGAGGAGCACTCGGCCGCTCTGGAACACCGAGCCGAAGACGCCCGAGCGAGGTTCGATGCGGAGGTGTTCGACGAGCTCTCGCGGGTAGCCGTGGGTGGCGACGATCGTCAGGCGCCCATCGGCTGGATCGGGAACAGCGAGAGCGGCAATCCGTGCGCCCACCGCCGTCGGCATGCGATGCACGATGGCCTCGTACACTTCGCGCAACCCCCGCGCGCGCGAGAGGCGACGCGCAAGGCGATGCGCGAGCAGCCCGGCGCGCGCCCGCTCCGCTTCTCCTCGCAGTTGCCACAGCCGGCTCACGTTTCTGGCCAGGAGCTCGAGCGTGCTCAGTGACTGGGACCAGTCACCCGCAAGCACTATAACGGAGGGAGGGTGCGTACCGAACGGCACGAGTGTCCATGGCGCATGCTCTTCGGAGCAGAAAGCCACGCGCGCCTGGGAAGGGTCGAGGCGCAACCGATCGTCCCGATCCGGCGACTCAATCAGACAGTCGATCATCGCCAGCGACGTCTCGGTCGGTGCTGCCGCGACCTTGGCCCAGCGGCGCCCTTGACGAGCGGCGATGACAACCCGAGTACCGAGAATCCCCTCCAGCCGACCGGCGAGTGCGCCGAGGAGTTCGGCTTCGGCATCCCGAAAATTCAATTCTGTCGGCAGGGAAAGAAGCTTCCGTTCCTGCTCGGGCGAAATGATTCCGGTCGGGCCCGCGGCAGGCGTCACGGCAGCCTCCGCGTCCGCATACGTAGCAATATCCATGTGTCGGAAGACTTTGTGCAACTCGAGCGCGGTCTTTTTAAGCGTGCGATGCCATTCGTTGTCGTGGAGGGGCTAACTCGCAACAATCGAGCCGTTACTGCTGGGCTCGAAACGTTGGCGGGGCGGGAAGCTCTAGTTGTTATTCGGAAGCCGAGCGAGGCCGATCGACGCACGAATTTCCCCGGGATCGGTGTCGACGGCGAGGAGGTGACGAAGGCGTTCGATCACAAATCTGGCACCCTCCGATGTGGTATCAGGCAGGACGACGCCGATCTCGCCGGACGAGAGGCGACCCGCCATGTCCGCGGGTCGAAGATGCTGACGAATCCGACCGACGAATTCGTGCGCGATCTCCGTACGCGCCAGGCCGGGACCGAAGGTAATCACGATCACAGAAATCTGTTCACCGCGCTTGAGCGCATCGTCGAGGCGCCGCTTCAGCACCTGGTCGAAAGAGCGTAGCCGCCCCCGGCGCTCCGTGACGTTCCCAAGCCGATCGGCTGCGGCGTTCAGCCAGGTTCCGAGCGTGGACGCAGCCAGCCGCAGCAGCTGCTCATCGCGGCCCGACAGCGGCCGCTCCTCGTTCGCACGCCGGATGCCGAGAGCCGCCTGGTATGGCGCCGCGACATCGAGCGGCAGAATCAGCATGTTCGCCGTGCGCATCGGCGTCGGCGCAGAGAGGACGCTCATGAGGTCGCCCGCCGTGAGTACGGGAACGCCGTCCTTCGTGACGGTGAACCAGGCAGCGGCCCCGACGCTCGAGGCGAGTTCGCCGACCGCACCCTGAGCGGGATACACCAGAGAATCGGCCGCCGGCAGCAGGTGCTCGAGCATTGCCCATGTCAGACGCGACGAGTGAATCGCATTCACCTCACTGAGAGCCTGCATGACCGCCTGGACGTAAACACTCAATCTCGCCTCGGCGTCGGCATCACCAGGGTCCTCGGTGACGATGAGCCAGTCCGATGTCCCACGAACCCGAATCCGCGATATGAGCAGGTTGGGAAACGGATGGAATCCCAGCGCCTCGACATCGTCAGTGCCCAAACGCGTCGGCGTCGAAATGTCGGCCTGCAGCTGGGAGTGGTCGACGACTGCGGGCACCCGTGTGCGATCCGATCCGGGCAGCGACACGTCCAGGACGAAGCGGCCCGTGACGTCGGCAAAGTAGGCCCAGGATTCAGTATCCTGCCAGACCGCGATTGCCTCGACGAAGACCCGCAGGATCTCGCGTTCGGATCTCGAGGCCGCCGCCTGAGTCAACAAGCGGTAGAACGAGGAGAGCTGTTGGAGCTCCGCGGCGTTGGCGTGGGTGGCCGTAGTCAAGGGCTCCACAACCTTCTCATGGTTGAGGTCCGATTCGCAAACCGACCCTGTGACACCCCGGGAAATCAGGCGCTTTTTTGTGTCGGCGGACGTTAGTTGGCTGGTAAGGTCGGGAGCCGGCCCGAGTCTGTGCGCTCGGAAGGAAATGGCGCGAGCGACGGGGCCTGGGGCAGTCGGAAGCGGGCGCTTGGGCGCTGGTGCGTGACGGCAATCTGGATGGCCCGCTCGCTAGATCCACGCTGTCGCCCCTGTTGGCTGATCGTGCGAATCGGCGTCGCCTCACTGAAGGCTTGCCAGTACCGTTGTGGCGCTTCCGGAAAGCTCGCGAGCGGGGACCGTCCATGACGCTGATCGAACTCGACATGCGCGGACACGATCCGCAGAATCCAGTCAATCGCGGCCTCGCTCGTAACGCCCTCGACCGCGATGTCGTGTTCGAGGCTGCGAGCGACCCAGATCCCGGGGAGGTCCTGGTAAACAAGAATGCGAAGCCAGTGTGCGGTCATGTACGGCTGTGGTATCGGTCACCAGTTTGACGTGCGTTAGCCCTCGGAAACGGTCCGCCCCATCCAGCGGTGCGCGCAGTTGGGGCACACGAACTCAGTCCGCGCGTCCGATCGGTCCATGACGATGGACTCGTCTGCCTTGCAACTTGGACACGGAGGGAGAGCGTCGCGTCCACGAGATCGATAGCCGATTCGGCCCGCGACAGGAGCGGTCCGAGAGGGCACGTTTGATCGATGACTGGGGTTGCCCACCCGGTGGCCCTACGCAGACTAGTGACCAGTTCAGGCGTGCTTGTAAATTATTGAGGTACAGCCACTTACGTTTATGAGGTTGTTCTGAATGTCGCGATAGACTTCGTACAAATTACACGGTTCACGTCAGGTTGGACGTTCCTTCAGGGCGGATGCCCCAGCAGCAGGGCCTGGTGGGCTGCTAGTCGAACGAGCGCGCGAAGAGCTCGTTGATAGCGAGAAGCCCGTTCTTTTGCAGGGAGCGCGTGCCCGTTCCGGTGAAGTGCGGATGCAGGACGACAGGGCCGGGTTGACTGGCGCGTTTCCACGCATCGCCCGTCCACCAGAACCAGGAGTCTTTGTCCTGGTCGAACACGTGGAGCGGCTTGTTGCATAGCTTCGCGAACTCGGCTCCCCACCCCGTACCGCCTCGCACGGTCCCATCGTCCAGGATGGTGCCGACGACGTAGATCTCCTGTCCGCTGTTGACCTGATACCAGAGCGTCTGCAGGACTTTACGAATCATGGGGCTGTCGGTGAAACGGCGGTGCATGAGCCGAGAGAGATAAGCCAGGCTCACGTCGCCAGCCTGTAGCTCCTCGTGATTCAGCACACGAACACCCCGCTTGCGGGCAATCTCGTGGCCGTCGAATGTGAAGTTCACCTCGTCGATGCCCCGTTTTTCGGCACACGCCCCGAATGCGGCTTCGGCGCCTGGTGCGCCGCCACTGAAGAGGATGCTCTCGGCTGGCTTCATGGGCGGGATCATAACTCACCTCCTCGCGTAGCCGAGTGCGCTGAGCAGCGGCGACGTCATGGCCGTCGTCGTCAGCGCCATGAGCATCAGCATGGCGAAGAGCGATGGCGGAAGAAGACCGACTTCGAGGCCGATATTGAGCACCACCAGCTCGACGAGTCCGCGCGCGTTCAGCAGTACGCCGAGCGCGAGCGTCTCCTGACGAGTAAAGCCAAGCCTGCCCGCTGAAACGAACGGACCGGTGGCTTTGCCCAGGACCGCGACGGCCAGGATCGCGATTGTCTCGGCCATGAGCGTTGGCGATCCAAGCAGATAGACATTGGTCCTGAGGCCGGTAAAAGCAAAAAACAGCGGGAGAAAGATCATGACAGTGAGCGGCTCGATGCGTTCCGCGCGGACCTGCTGCTCGGCGATGTCGCGCGACATCAGCGCGCCGAGAAAGAACGCGCCGAACAAGGCGTGAATGCCGAGCCACTCAGTGAGCGCTGCCGACGCCAGCGCCGCGATCAGCAGAACAGCCAGCCGCGCATCCTCGTCGACCAGCCAGCGCAACAGCCAGGCCAGCAGCGGCCGCACGACGAACAGCATCGCCACAGCGTAAGCCGCGAGCCACGCGAGCGGACCGACAACGGACGCCTGACCGGTACGGGCCAGGGAGGTCACAATCGCCAGCGCGATCCACGCCGTGACATCGTCGAACGCAGCGCAGGCAATGGCGATCGTTCCGAGTCTCGTGGACTGAAGATCGTGCTCCGTGACAATCCGGACGAGCACCGGGAAAGCCGTGATGCTGAGACTGAGGCCGACGAAGAGTACGAACGGCAGCAACTGCTCTGCGGGGATGCTGAATTGCGCGCTCACGAGGAAGCCGAGGCCAACGCCGAGCGCAAACGGCAGCAGCATGCTGACGTAGCTGGTCAGAAGAACGAGCCGCCCGTGTGCGCGCAGGTGGGCGGAATTCAGGCGGCTGCCCACGAGGAACATGAAGAGCACGAGGCCGAGCTGACTGATGACGTTCAAGAGCTCCAGGCTGGCCGGCGGAAAGAGCGCGGCTGCGGCTTGAGGTGTGAGCCGACCGAAGAGCGTCGGACCGAGGAGCAGTCCGGCGACCATCTCTCCCACGACGGCGGGCTGACCCAAGCGGCGGGACAGCGCGCCGACCGCGCGCGCCGCCGCAACCACGACGACAATCTGGAGAAGCAGCGTGAGGAGTGACGACACGGAGCTCAGCGCGTCATTCTAGTACAGGCGTGCTGGCGAAGCGACGGCGCACGGCCTGAATCAGCCAATGAGCACAGACCGCGATCAGCGCGACACAGACGAATACCACGACTGCGGCGGCGGCCGGGTAGCGCAGCGCAAGGACACCGAGCGCCACGACGAAGCCGTCCTCGAGGAGGCTCAAGAGCCAATTGGTGAAGGGCTCGGGGCTCGTGTTGGCGATGGCGCGCGTGCCGGCTTTGGTGAGATGGCTGCTGGCGGCCAGCGCTGCTCCCGCGAGAGCGACAAGCGCCTGAGTCGTGGGCGTCGCACTCCCGATCGACGCCACCGCGATCAGTGCGCCGCCCACCGGGCGAATGACCGTGTGGACGGCGTCCCAGAGTGAGTCAACCCAGGGGATTTTGTCGGCAACGAACTCGACGACGTAGAGGGCCGCAGCGACGCCGATGACCCAGTTGTTGTCGAAGACGTCGTACTGCGGCGGAAGATCAACCCATCCCAAGCGGCCGGCGAGACCGAGGATGGCGATCGTGGCGTAGAGGTTGATCCCCGCGGCGAACGAAAAGCCGAGCGTACGCCCGAGTCCACTCAAGAGTTCCACGCATCCATATTATTCTTGCTGATGATTCGGGCCTACCTCAAAGGAGCGTGATCGTGCGACGCCTTGCCCTTGTTCTCGCCGCCGTGACCGCGTGCGCCTCGATTGCGATTGTTGCGGCTCAACGCGGACCGGAAACAGCGTGGTTCGGCTTGCCGCTGCCGGCGGGGCTTGGCGATCCCCACAAGCCGGTGGTCAACGTCTCAAGCGTTACGCCGCCGGCACCGATCGTTCCGACGGGCGAAGGCCCGGATCCCGAATTTGCCGGAGCGGCGATCAGGAGGGACCTCGAAAGCATCATTGGATTCTCCAAAGAGAGCCGCACGGCCGGCAATCGCGTCTGGGGGCGCGTCACCGGGTTCCCGTCCGCCGCTGCGGTGGCGGAGTGGACGGCCGAGCAATTCACCCGCGCCGGGCTGAGCTACGTCGAGGTTCAGAAGTACAACGGGACCGGCGGCATGTGGTGGTCCAACTCGTGGGAGGTCCGCCTGCTGCCCGATCAGAGCTTCGGCGCGGGCAGTCAGCCGGTGGTCCTCGAGTCGGCGATTCCGACGAGCGGATCGCAGATCACCGGCGGAACCACTACCGCGCCGCTGGTGTTCATCGGCGCGACCGACGGCCCGATCCCGCCGAACATCGATGCAAAGGGAAAGGTCGCGGTTCAGCACTTGAAGCCTGAATCCGGCGCGTACTCGGAAAGGGCGCGCACGTCCACGCGGGCGAGGGAGATGATGGCACGTGGTGCCGTCGCGGTGCTCAACGTGGTGGAGCAGACCGGCAACATGCACGTGCGCGACTTCGGCAACTGCGGCATTCCGTGCTTCAACCTCGGCGCTGCTGACGGCGCATTCCTCGAAGCGGCAATGGAGAAAGCGGCGCAGGCAGGGAAGTCGGCCGACCTTCGAATTCAGCTCACGCTGCAGTCGGAAAGCCTGACGGGGCTGACAGGACAGAACGTGATCGGGATGGTCCCGGGCTCAACGGGACCGAGCGGCGAGAACATCATCGTCAACGCGCACCTGGACGGATGGTTCGACGCGGCGGGGGACAACGGCGATGGGCTGGCGGTGGTGATCGCTCTGGCGAAACACTTCGCGAAACCCGGCCGTCTAGTCGATCGCAACCTCGTCTTTGTCGCGAGCGGTGGACATCACAGCACCGGTCTCAACGGTCCGTCCAACCTGGTCCTGATGAATCCTGAGCTCACAAGGAAAACGGTGCTCGTCGTGAACCTCGAGCACATCGCCCAGCTCTATATCCGCCCTTCACCCTGGAGGGTGGAACCGACCGAACAGCCGATGGGATTCGGCATCAGCAACCAGTCGCCATTCCTCATTTCGTTAGGGAAGCGCGCGATGGATCGGTACGGCTACCGGCTCAACGCGACCTTCGGGAGCGGCGTGCCAGGAGACCTCGGTGGGTACGAGCCCCTCGGCGTCGCACGCGTGCAGGCGATCCATTCCGGCCCGATGTATCACGTCAGCGGCGATGTGCTGGAGACGATCTCGGTGCCCGGACTCGAGCGGGCGGCGCGCTTCTTTGCCTATTTCGTGAGCGAAGCGGCGAAGGCACCAAGAAACCAGATCAACCCGTGAGAGATAGGGTGACGCCCGAGCGAAAGCTCGGCCTACTTCATCCCGGCCAGCTTGGCCAGGTCGACGCTCGCCATCGCCGTGTGCAACATCTTCACATCGTCGAGATCGTGGCCCTCGACCTGGACGATGAACCGCTTGTTCACGATCGCGTTCAGCTCGCCGTTCTTGTTCTGGGTGTTCCACTTCTCCCAGCCCGGGTAGTTACCGACCTTCGTCGACTTCTCGTAGCCGTCCTCGGTTTCCTTTTCGTAGCCCGAGGTGAGAAACATGGAGTAGGGGATCATCATCATCTGGTTGAAGCCGGAGTCGCTGATCTCGACTTTGATTCGAGAATCGCCCTTCGTGTAGTTGACTTCCGCTCGGGAAAAATTGACCGGCATCGACATCCGCTCACCAGTCGGCTTGCCCTTCTCCCACCCCGAAAGGTCGCCGAACGTCGTTTGGAGGTCGCGGAAGCTCACCGGATCGACCGGCTTCATGTTCGGATCGGTGCCGGCGAGGGCGTTGAGGCCCTTGGCCATGTCTTCGAGCCCCTTGGCCATGTCCCCAGCGTTCTGCTGCACCTGGTCGGCGGCCTTCTTCACCTCTTCAACCTGTTGTTGCTGCTGCGATGTGCCACACGCCGCCGCAACGACAACCAGACAGCCGAGCATCAGACGGAGTCGCATGGGCCCTCCTTGGTGGGACGCGAGCGGGATTCTACCAGACACTACTGCTGCGCTCGCTTGGCAAACGCTTCCACCCATTGCTGGACGCGCTTATCTCGGTCGGCGATCTGGAAGGGGTTCAAACGCGCGGCGACGGCCGTGCGCGCCGCCACGTATTTCTCTTCGTCCTCGGCGGAGGCGCGCAGCGACGCAATGCTCAGCCACTGGTAGGCCTCCGCGTTGTCCTGTTCGACGCCGGCGCCGTCGCCGTACATCAGTCCGAGGGTAAAGGCGGCGAGGGCGTTCCCCTGGTCCGCGGCCTTCGTGTACCACTGAACCGCCTGCTCGTAGTCCTGAGGGACGCCCTTGCCTTTCTGGTAGAGCGAGGCGACCTCGAGCTGTGCCTGTTCGTGACCCTGCTCGGCGGCCAGCCGGTACCATTCCGCCGCCGCCGCGTAGTCGGGCTCAACGCCGCGATCGATCGACAAGGCCGCCGCCAGTTGGAACTGTGCATTCATGTGGCCCTTATCCGCGGCTTGCTTCCACCATTGCATCGCCTGTGTGAGGTTGCGTTCGATCCCCTCTCCGTTCGCGAGGTACACGCCGTATTGGTACTCCGCGCCGGCATGTCCTTGCTCGGCGGCCTTGAACATCCAGTTCACCGCCTCGGGGAGGTCCTGCGCCACACCTTCACCGCTGTAGTACATGTTGCCGAGCGTGAACTGCGCTTCGGGATTGCCAAGTTCGGCGGCGTCGAATACTTCTTTGACGGCCGCCGGCATATCCTCAGTGTCATCGTCATCCTTGCCGCCGCACCCCAGCGCGCTCACGCAGAGGATCAGGATCGCCGCGGATAGACGAGCTTTCATAGGGACTCCTCGACGTATCGTATCAGCATAGACTCTTGCCCATGCCGCGACGCGCCGACGCCCCGCCCTTCTACACGCGCCTGTATTTTCAAGTGCTCATCGGGATTGCGTGCGGGGTTCTGCTGGGAACCTTCCAGCCTCACTTCGGAGCCGCCATGAAGCCGCTCGGAGACGGCTTCATCAAACTGATCCGGATGATCATCGCCCCGGTCATCTTCTCGACCGTCGTCGCCGGCATCGCCACGATGGGGGACATCAAAGACCTGGGACGGATCGGGATCAAGACGCTGCTGTACTTCGAAGTCATCACGACACCGCTCGCGCTGCTGATTGGCTTGATCGTCGTCAACGTGCTGCACCCCGGCGTAGGCATCAACGCCGATCCGAGCACTCTGGACATCAAATCGGTCTCGGCTTACGCGACGACCGCTCAGCAGCTCTCAGTGGTTGATTTCATTCTGAACATTATTCCGACCACGCTGGTGGACGCATTCGCCAAGGGCGACATTCTGCAGGTGCTGCTGATCTCCGTGCTCTTCGGACTGGCGTTGCTGCATCTGGGCGAGAAAGGCCGTCCACTGGTGCACTTCATCGATCAGTTCTCTCAAGCGCTGTTCGGAGTGGTCGGCATGATCATGCGGCTTGCACCCATTGGCGCGTTCGGTGCGATGGCGTTCACGATCGGGACCTACGGGCTCGGCACACTCTTGTCGCTCGGCAAGCTGATGGCGTCGTTCTATCTGGCATGCCTGTTGTTCATCGGGGTTGGGATGGGGATCATCGCGAGGCTCTGCGGCCTGAGCCTCTGGAAGTTCCTGAAATACATCAAGGAAGAGATCTTCATCGTGCTCGGCACATCCTCCTCGGAGTCGGTGTTGCCGCGCATCATGGCGAAGCTTGAACAGCTGGGATGTTCGCGGCGAGTGGTGGCGCTCGTCGTGCCTACTGGCTATTCGATGAACCTCGATGGCACGGCGATCTACATGGCGATGGCATCGATTTTCATCGCGCAGGCGACCAACACACCGCTGTCGCTGATGCAGCAACTCGGGATTCTTGCGCTCCTGCTGCTGACATCCAAAGGGGCCGCAGGCGTCACCGGCAGCGGCTTTGTGACGCTGGCGGCGACCATGGCCGCGATCCCGACGCTGCCGATGGCCGGTCTGTCGCTGCTGGTGGGCATTGATCGGTTCATGTCCGAGGCGCGCGCCATCACCAACCTAATCGGCAATGCCCTCGCGGCCGTCGTCATCGCGCGGTGGGAGGGGGCACTGAATGTGCGCCGGATGCATCGGATTCTGAATGGCGAGACGCCGGCTCAGGCCGACGAGCCTGAGGAGTTCATGCAGTAAGAGCTACCGGCGGGGGAGTCTGCAGGCGTAGCTGGCGGCTCCATCGACGCGGCCTGCCGTCCACCAGGGCTGCAGTGGAAATACACAAAGCGGGCGCGTCCTTACGACGTCACTAGTAAGGTCGCCATCGATTAGATACTTCGTCGCGATCAACGTATCCGGCGGGACACCCCGTTCTACCCAGCGCTCCAGCGCCACTGAAAGACTGCGCTGCGGATCGGTTTGCACGGGCCAGAATCTCAAACCAAAGTCGGGCACGGGACCGCCGCCACAATGTCCCATTTCCGGTACGATGAAGAGGCGGATGAATTCATCCGCGCTCGTGCGGCCATCTTCGAGACGACCTTCTGGTAATAGGTGACGGTTTCCGACGGCAGGTCTCTCTCTCCGTGATACAGAATCAGTTTGCCGCCGCGGCTCTTGAA
>Ga0111539_10001447_pt1 | contig 31690 bp, 23 predicted proteins | sample RhiMethybrSRZTD1_FD_79667 | JGI IMG/M metagenome (GOLD analysis project Ga0111539, IMG submission 79667) | Populus rhizosphere microbial communities from Tennessee, USA - Rhizosphere MetaG P. TD hybrid SRZTD1 (version 2) (version 2) | ecosystem: Host-associated > Plants > Roots > Rhizosphere >...
ATCAGAGGTCGAGGTCTTGAATCATCTGATCGACCTCCACGATCAAAAGTTGATTACCGAGGACGAACTTATGATCGCGGAGCACAAGGCAAGGAGAGCCCTGAAGGCTGTGGTCGGACTCATCCGTCATTTGGAGACAACGCCCGATCCGCCAAGACCGAAAAAGAAGGAATCAGAATCAGATCAGAACCAGAACGAGAACTAGAACTAGAACCCGTCACCTCTGGAACCTTGGTACCAAGCCCCTGGAACCAACTGGAACCCCTGGAACCCCTTGGAACCCCTGTTCAGGGTTCAAAAAGCCTCCGTCCATCGTCTTTGAGAAGCGCCCACAACGCATAACCGCCAAGCGCGGTCCCGAACGGAAACAAAATCAAATTGCCGAGCGCGAGGCCGAGCGACATCAGGCGCGCAGACGGGCGCAGCTTTTTGAGTTGGCGTCCGACGACGATGTGGAGCACCGCCCAGATCAAGGCGATCACCGCGACGATCGTGATGGTGACGCCGGTGAGGCGCGCCGCGATTTCCGATGAGAACCGTACCGGGCCCGTCGACTGGGCGATCGCGAAGGCGCCGCCGGCCAGCGCGAAGCCGGCCACGGCGACGAGCGCGAAGATCGCGCCCCACGCCACATAGAGGGCGGCGAGGAAATCGACGTGTCGTTTCACCTAGTCTTGGTGAGCCGCTTACTGAGGTACGACGGCGACGCGGACATCCACGCGGGTGCGCGGACCGCGCGGCAGCCACAGCGTGAAGCTGAAGCGATCGCCGTCGACCACGCCGGGCGGGACCGCCACGGTCAGCCGCTGCGGCAGCAGCTCCTGGCCCTTGCCGTGACACGGCTCGCACGTTTCGCTCCACACTTCGCCGCGGCCGCCGCAGCACGCGCAGGTGCGCGGCACGTGCACCTCGAGCGACACCATTGCGCCGGCGCCGGCCTGGCTCGGCGAGATCGCAATCTCGGCGCGCGCAGTCAGTCCAGACGATTCGGGCTCGACGTGATCGCGGCGGAAGAATTCGATCGCGGCGCGCGAGGACGGAAAATCGATCGCCACTTCATCGGCAAACGAGCGCCGATACGCGCGCTCGTGAGGCACGAGCGTTTCGAGCGCGAGTCGCGACGCATCCGATCGCCGGGGACGAAACACCTTGGAGCCACGATAGAAGCGGGGCTGCAGGTTGTCAAGAAAATGCAGCCGATTTGCTGCATGTAGTACTTGATTGACTTCGGCGTTAAGATCCGTCCATGCCGAAGGAATGCCCGATGTGCGGCGAATTCATGAAACTCGTGACGCGGGAAAGCGTGTCACGGCTGCCCGGCACGCAGCAGGAAGTGAAAACGCCGGTGCGCGAGTGGGTGTGTCCGGAGTGCGACTACTTCGAAGAAGACGAAGGCACGGTCGAAGCGAGCTAGCGCGCGCCGAGCGTGAGGAGCACTTCCTTGCGGATCGCCTCCTCCGCGTCTTCGAAGTTCAACGCCGTCTCGCACTCATCGCACAAGACTTCGATGACACCGGGCTTGCTCTCTTCTGACACTTCGACCCGGCTGTCGTCGAGCTGGACGACGTGCATCTGCAGGGTTTTCACCAGGAAGTTGCGGGCATTCCCGCAGTTCGGACACGTCAATGGCACCAGTCGAGGCTCCTTGAACCTACGAAATTGTATGGGATGCTCAGAGGCCGGCGCAATGCAAATCGGACTCCAGCCGCCCTGTGACGTTAGTTTGTCGCCGGAACCTGCCGATTCGCCCTGATTAGTTGCCGTCGATCGCAATCGGCGCGTGGTCGTTCAGCCGGTTTCGCGCGTCCGAGCGCGGCCGCCACGAGCGCGGCGTCGCGCCGGCGGGCGGCACGCGGCGAAGGACGTGCGTTGATGACGCCCCCGTCCATGTCAGGGTCGGCGCGTCCAGCTCGAGCGCCATCACGGCCGTGAGGCTTGCCGGCAGCACGCGTCCGATCGATCCCCGCTGCAGCGTCAGCCTGCCGTTCGCGACCGTGCCCGCCAGGTAGAGGCGATCGCGCGCGCGCGTCAGCGCCACGTACAGCAGCCGCTTGGTTTCCTCGTGGTCCTTCGCCTCGTCGTCACGATCGGCGGCGCTTTCGTGATCGCTGATCGTCACCGATGGCTCGCCCTCATCGTCGTCGTCTTCGTCAACAAATGGCGCCGGCGTAATGCGGATGTCGCCGCGAGTGCCGCCGCTGCCCTTGCCGATGTTGACGAGGAAGACCACCGGGAACTCGAGGCCCTTGGCGGCGTGCACCGTCATCAGGTTGACCGCATCGGCGGCATCGATGATCGCGTTCGACTCGTCGCCGCCGGCGGCGAGGCCGTCGAAATAATCGGTGAGCCGCGACAGCGTGGCGTAGCCGCGGTTCTGGATGCGGCGGATCAGGCCGCGGATCTTTTTCAGGTTCTCGCGCGCCTGCGCGAAGCCGGCGCCGCCGATCTCGACGGCATAGGCCGATTCGGCGAGCACGCGATCGACGATCTCGGCGGGCGGCACTTGATCGGCGGCGGCGATCCACGCGCCCACCGACGCCCTCGCCAGCAGCAGGCGCTCGCGATCGTCGTCTTTGAGCGCGTCGATCGCCGGGGCATCGCCGGTCAATGCGATCGCCAGTCCGGGCGCGAGCAGCTTCAGCGCTTCGTCCGACAGCTGCACGATTCGCGATCGCAGGAACGCGGCGGCCCTTAGGTTGGATCCCGGATCGGCGAGATACGCCACGAGCGCGAGCACGTCCTTCACTTCTTCGGCGTCGAAGAACCCGAGGCCCTTGTAAACGTAGTACGGAACACCGCGCTTTGCGAGCGCGGCCTCGAACAGGCTGTGGCTCTCGCGCGTCCGGAACAACACGCCGATATCGCCCGGAGCAATCGGCCGGCGCACGCCGGTCTCACGATCGCGAACGGTGGCGCCTTCGATCAAGAGGCGCGCGATCTCGTCGGCCACGGCTTCGGCTTGCGCGGCATCCGTATCGGCCGTGACCACACCAATCGCGTCCGCTTCTGTTGGTGTGCCCTCGATCGATGGGAACGCATCGGTCTCCGAATAGCGGAACGCATCCGCGCGCTCGGTCTTCTCGATCGCCGCGCCGATGTCGTTCACGAACATCAGCAGCTCGCGCACGGATCGGAAGCTGCGCGTGATCGCGGCACGCGCCGGCGCTTCCGGCCTGAGCGCGTCGATGAACTGCGCCGCGGCGTCGAGCACCGTGACTTCCGCGTCGCGAAAGCCGTAGATCGATTGCTTGCGATCGCCGACGATGAAGATCGACGGCGGGACCGGACCGTGGCTCACGCCTTCACCGGCGCTCCACGCGCGCACCAGCTCGCGCACCAGCCGCCACTGCGCGCGGCTCGTATCCTGGAATTCATCGACCAATACGTGCTCGTAGCGCGATTCCAGGCGGTAGCGGCTGCGCGAGAACTCCTCCATCTGGCCGAGGAGCTTGAGCGTTCGTTCGAGCAGATCGGCGAAGTCCAGGACGCCATGCTTGTCGAGCGTGCGCCGGTATTCGTCCTGCGCGATTGCGAACAGCCGCCGCACGCCCCGCGCGAGCACCAGGTTGATGTCGCGCTTGAACGCCTCGACCGCCGACTGCACGTGCGGACCGAGGCCGGACACGATCACCTTGTGGCGCTCGTAATCAGCCGCGGATCGAAATGCCGCTTTCGTGTGAGCGGGACGTTTGCGCGGCTCGCCCTGTTTGGTCAGCACGAGATCGGAAAGGCGATCGAGCAAGCCGCGCAGCCGCGCCGGCGGCATGGGCGCGTCGCTCATCAGCTCGCGCATCTCGCGCGCGAGCAGACCGAAGCCGGGCACATCGGGACCGGATGCAATGAAGGCGTGCACCGCTCGTGAATCCCCAGAAATCGACGACATCGCGCCGCGCAGTGCGTGCGTCAATCGATGACATGCCGCGTCGATCGTCATCTCGCGGCCGCGCAAAAAACGGTTGAGCGCGTCGCCGGCCACCAGGCGCCGATCCAGCAGCGCGGTGAGCGCCTTGCGGAGGCGCGGTTCGCCAAGCTCGGTGAACAGCAGCGCCACGTCGGGATCGTCGAGCGAAATGGCGCGGCCGATCGCCAGCGCGCTGTCGAGCGACGCATCGACGAAACGCGGCGTCTCGGTTTCATCGGCCAGGTCGAATCCGGGATCGACGCCGGCCTCGAGCGGGAATTCATGCAGCAGCGACAGGCAGAAGGCGTCGATGGTGCTGATGCCGATATCGTTGAAGGCGTCGCGAATCTCGCGCCATCGCGCCGCGTTGAGACTGCCTTCTCTATGGCGCTGCCGGAGCGTGGCCATCACGCGCTGCCGCATTTCAGCGGCGGCCTTGCGGGTGAAGGTGATGGCGAGGATGTTCCGCGGCGCGACGCCCGCCTCGAGCAGGCGGACGTAGCGATCGACGAGCACACGCGTCTTGCCGGTGCCGGCCGAAGCTTCGAGCGCGACGTTCCTGAGCGGATCGATGGCGAGCCGCCGCGCTCGCGCATCAGCAGTTTCGTGCGGCGCTTCCGGCGCCGAGTCGAAATCGAAGCGCACCTGATCAGGCATTTCGCTCTGAGCCTTCTGTGCCTTCTGTGGCCCTGGTGTCTTTTTCTGTGCTTTCTTCTGCCCCGCCGGGATGCCGGCAGACGGCGACGAACGCGCACATCGTGCAGAGGTTTTTGGTTTCCGGTCGAGACGGGTAATGGCCGGCGGCGATGGCGTCGAGCGCTGCCACCAGCCGATGCCCCGCCGACGTCGTCAGATCCTCGAACAGCTTGCCCCGTTCCTCCAGAGGCACCACCGCCTGCGGGCCTTCGAACGACAGGTACATCGCCTCGCTCGCGGTGATGGTGCGGCCGTGCGTCTTCAGCAACGACGTCTGCACGCACGCGCTGTAGATCGGCAGCTGCAGCGCCTGCCGGCGATCGGGCACGTACTTGGTCTTGTAGTCGATCAGCCGGAACGTGCCGTCATCGAGCAGATCGACGCGATCGATCTTCGCGCGCAGCCGGACATCACGTGCCGCGCCGTCTTCGCCGAGAAACGTGAAGTCGCCGTCGAGCTCGTACTCCATCAGCCGCTCGCGGATGCCGGCGCCGCGCTCCGCTTCCATCGCGAACACGCGATCGACGATGCCCGAGCCGACGGCCGATCCGAACAGCCTTGCGCGCTCGAGGCCGGCTTCGGCCGGCGGCAGCGACCGCAGCGCGGGCCCGGCAATCTCCTCGAACAGCGCGCGCGCCTCGTCGATGTTGTCGCCGGTAATCCGGCCGCGCTTGCGCTCCTGCCATTCGTGGAAGAAAGTTTCGAACAGCTCGTGCAGGAACCGGCCGCGCTCGAGCGGCGATCGCGAGATTTCATCTTCCGGCTGCTCCGCCACCTGGAGCACGTTCGAGACGTAAAACTGGAACGGGCACTTCATGTAGCGTTCGAGCCGGCTGACGCTCACCCGCGGCAGCACCCACGGACCCACCTCGCCTTCGAAACGGCGGCGATCGCGAGCGGCGGTGCGCGAGCGCGCGATGGCCCATCGCGATCCGGTGGCCAGCGGATCCTCGGCGAGCACTTCGTATGTGAACACGCGCGCCTCGTCATCCGTCGCAGCGCGCTCGGTCCGCAATCCGAACGACGCCACATCGTCGAGAAAGGTCGACGGTTCGACGACCGCTTCGGACTCGAGCGCGAACGTCGACAGGCGGACGCGCGCGCCCGCCAGCCCGAGCAGATCGCGGAACACCGCCCGCGCCGCGCGGACGTGATCGCGCTCCTCGTCGATGGCGATGCGCTCAGGGCGCGACGGCTCGAGCTGGGCGACGAGCGATCGCGGATAGAACACGTTGCGCCGCTGGCGCTCGGGCCATTCGCCCTCGACCAGCCCGAGAATCTGCACGTCCTCGAGGTCGGCGAAACGCGCCGACTGCGCATCGAGAATGCGCACGCCGCCTCGCGTGGTCGAGATTTCGAATGTCTGCGAACCCAGCCAGCGACGGATCGCGGCTGATACCTCGGTGACCGTGCCCGTCGCGGACGGATCGTGGCGCCGGTACGCGGCGATCAACCCATCGAGCGCCGTCACCACCGCAGAGCGGGCGCGCCGCCGGCGATCGTCATGGTCGCGATCGTGAGCGTGAAGAAACGCCTGCAACAGCTCGACCTGATCGACCATCGGCCGCGGCCCGGCAAGCGGCGACAGCGTCGTGGCCGCACCGAGCGCGGCCTGGGCGGCAGGCCGCTCTTCTTCCGTCCAGGTGGCGGCGAGCGTGCGCAGGCGATCGAGGCCGCCGAGATAGCGCTGCTCCGCCATCGCCACATCGAGTGCGGCGATCGACGAACGGTCCACATCCGCGCCGTCGATCTGGAAGCGGAAGTGCGGCGAGCGAAGCAGCGCCATCATCGATCGGCGCGTGAAATTCGCGGACACCGCTTCGAGGACGAGATCAACGGCCGCCGAGTATGGCTCCGCCGCAAGCGGCAGCGTGTCGAGCGCCTCGTACGGAATCCCGGCGCCGGCAAATACTTCGCGGGCGAGATAGAGATACGGAAGGGGCCTCGCCACCACCAGGCCGATGCGGTCGAGCGGCGTCTTCACGCCGCGGCGGCGATCCGCCTTGATGCGACGAGCGACCGCCTCGAGTTCATCTTCGCGGTCGCGAAAGGAGAACACGGAGCCGTCACCCGAATTCGGTACGACCAATACGGAGGACACGGAGGAGGCGCCTTCATCAGACGCTCTCGTCTCGATCTCAACGAACGCCAGCTGCAGCCGTTCCAGATAGCCAGCATCAAGCATGTTGCGGGTCGAGACGATGTCGATCGTTTCGAGGCCCGGGATCGTCGTGAGCATCGTCACATCGGCCGGCCAATAGCCATCCGGATCGAAGGGCCGATCGCCAATGGCGATCACGACGTGGTCGATCGGTCTCGCCGCTGGAGTCGACGACAGCCGCGCGCGGGCGACGTGTTCGTCGGCGCCGCCACTCTCTTGAAGATGGAGCTCGTAGGCGCGGAATGCGGCGGACAGAAAGCGCGTTTGCTCCAGCAGTTGCGCGGCGCCCCGATCGGATTCGGCGGCGGGTTCAAGCTCGCCGGTGAGCAGGCGATCGAAGTCGTCAACCGTGCGGCCCAACCGGCGGACGTGGTCGTACAACGCCAGCATTTCGGCGATCAGCGCGGGGCGGACGTGGAACGGCGGCGGTGCGCCGGACTCTTCGGCTTCCCGGGCACCGGCCGCGAGCACGGCTTCGCGCTCGAAGCCCGATAACAGGGCGAGCGGCTCCGGCAGCCTCGCGATCAGCGCGTCATATAACTGGGCGCGCGATCCAATCAGCGGCCGATGCGGATGATCGGGCAGGCGCTCGTCCAGCGTGCGTGTGAGTTGTTCCGCCGCCGCGGCGGTCGGCACGATCACGAAGGCGTCGGCGGCCGAGGCGGCATCGAGCGCGCGCGTGAGATCGACGAGTGTCGATCGATAGCCGGCCAGGTCGGGGGCGCCATGCAGCCGGATTCGACGAGGGGTAATCACTTGCCCCGCGGAGGCTCCATGGCGTTCAACTGATCGGTGCGCGCCCGCTGATACAGCATCAGCGCGCCGGCCGCCGCGGACGAGGCGCGTTGCGCCGCATCGACGTTGTTGGCCGATACCGCTTCGATGCGCAGGCGGAACGCATTCTGCGCCAGCTCCCACGCGCTGCTGATGATCGCGTGCGCCGAGGCGAGCTCCTCCGGCGGCTTGACCTTCTGGAAGCCGCGGCTCGCCGCGGCCAATCGCTTGGTGAGCGGGCCGATCGACGACACCATCGGCCCGGTCATCGCGCGCACTTGTTCGAGCGCGCGCGCGCCGTCGGCGAACACCTTGAACGCGCCGTTCGTGGAGCGCCGATACTTGCGGTACACGGGCGCGCGTTTGTCGTAATCCCGCCGCGCTTCGCGCGACGCGATCGCGGCCTCTGCCTCGATATCGATCGTGGCCAGGAGCGCCGCAATGTCCCCCGGCCGCTGCCCGCCGAGCCGGCGGTCTTCCTCTTTGACCTTTTCCCGCAACTTCTCGAGATCGGAGGAGCGCCCGCGCGACGCCAGCCTGGTCGCCTCTTCCAGCGTCCGCGTTCGCAGATCGTTGTAGGCCTGCTCGGCGCGCTGCTCGCGATCGAGATCGCCGCTGACGACGCGGCGCATGCGGGTGGACCACTCGGCCGGCATGATCGACATCGCGCGGTCGATCAGCCGCATCACCGTTTTCAGCAGGCCGATTCGTTCCACCGGCAATTCGGCGATCGATGCGGCGGCGACGAACTGCTCCACGAGCTCCGCGTCGGTCGGGGGCGGCAGTGGCGGCGGCGGCGGTTCGGCCAGCGGCGCGTTCGCGCTCAACGACAGGTCGAAGCTGGTGATGCCGGCGGTCACGCGCAACTGCGCGATCACCTCGTCGAGCACGCCGAGCGCATCGCGCACTTCCTTGATGCGATAGCCGTAGTGGCCGGCCGGCCAGTCGGCCAGCTTCTGGCGCGCCCGCTCGGCGGTCTTGAGGCGCGACGCCGGATCGCTGATCCTCGCCACGTCGTTCAGCACCTTTGCCACCTCGCTGCTGAACACGGCGAAGTCGGCGTCGCCGCGGCTCGCGGCGTAGGCGGCGGCGCGCACCGATTCCGCGTACTGCTCGGTCCGCGGCCAGTCGACGCGCTGCGCGGGAATGGTGACGAGATGCAGCTCCACCGGCTCGCGCGACAACTGCGTCGGCATCGAGAAGATCACGCGATCGTCGAGGCGGGCCCACTCGCCGTAGCTCGAGAGCACACGGCCGTCCGACAGGAACACGCGGAACAGCACGCGGCTGGACGGCGCCTGGGCGAAAGCAATCGACGGAAAAATGGCGGCCAGGAGCAGCGCGCCGGCAACACGATGCATGTGCTGAGTGATTAGTGTAGCGCCCCCTGTGCAAAACCTGTTGATGAAGTGTGAAAACACTGTGGATGTCATGACACGAAAAAAAAATCCGCGCGGAATCTCACTCTGATCGAGACGCCCAAACCGATCGATTGGCCGCTTTCGCGCCCCGCTTCGCTTGTTTCGCCTGCGCAAACCCGTAAAATCAATGCCTTCCAACCGTGACCGTTCACCACTACGAAGAGCAGATTGCCGGCCGTACGTACCAGATCGAAGTGTCGCCCGTTTCGGCGACGCGCTGGCGCGCGCAAATCGCGCGGCGCCCCGGCATGCCCACTTCGTTGATGCCGTTTTATGGTCAGACGCCCGATGAAGCTGCACGAGAGCTGAGCAAATGGCTCTCCCTCGTAGCCGCTCCGGCCACGGCCAATACATAATTAGCCGCGTATGACTGCGACCCGCGTTCGCCCGGTACTCGTGGCGTCGGCGGCACTGTTGTGCTTGCTCGCCGGCCTCCTCCAACCACTAGCCGCTCAGCGCGCCCAAGCGCCCCTGCCCAAGGTTCACTTCGTGGCGACTGGCGGCACGATTTCCAACAAGGACGGCGGCCGCCTGACGGCAGAAGAGCTGTCGAAGTCCATGCCCGGCGTCGAGCGCTACGCCCGCCTCACGCACGAGCAGTTCACCAACGTCGCCAGCAGCGAGCTGACGCTCTCGCAATGGCTCGCCCTGTCGAAGCGCGTCAACGACGTGTTCGCGTCCGACAAGGAGCTCGCCGGCATCGTCGTCACGAGCGGCACCGACACGCTCGAGGAAACCGCGTTCTTCCTGCATCTGACGGTGAGGGATCCGCGGCCCGTCGTCGTGGTGGGATCGATGCGCAACCCGAGCACGGTGGGCTACGAAGGCGCCGCCAATCTCCTCGAGGGCGTGCGCGTGGCGGCCGACCCGGCGTCGCGCAACAAGGGCGCGCTGGTCGTTCTGAACGACGAGATCAATTCAGCGCGCAACGTCACCAAGTCCGATGCGCTGCGGCTGCAGACCTTCAGAAGCCGCGATTACGGCCAGCTTGGCGTCGTCGATCGCGATCGCGTGGTGTATTTCAACCAGATCGTGCAGCGGCACAACGAGCAGATCGAATTCGACATCAGCAAGGTGACGGAGCTGCCGCGCGTCGACGTGATCATGGTGTATCAAGGCGCGTCCGGCGATCTGATCAAAGCCGCCGTCGATAACGGCGCCAAGGGGATCGTGATCGCCGTGGCCGGCGCGGGCGCGACCAGCGGAACGCAGAATGAGGGGCTCGCCTACGCCGCCTCGAAGGGCGTGTTCATCGTCACCAGCACGCGCACCGGCAGCGGCCGGATCGCGCCGCCGCAGCAGCGGCCCGAAGGCAGCGGCGGCGGCGGCGGTAATTCCCAGATGACTCCGGAACAGCAGCGGCGGCGCCAATTCACGATCGCCGGCGAGGATCACACGCCGATCAAGGCGCGCGTGCTGTTGATGGTGGCGCTGACGAAGACCACCAACCGCAACGAGCTGCAGAGAATCTTCAGCGAGTACTAGTTACTCGACGGCTCCCCTCGACTGCAGGTAACGGACGACGTCCATGTGGCCGTTCTTGCGGGCCTGGCTGATCGCCGTCCGCCATTCACCGCCGCGCGGGTACTTCTCGCTGTAAATCTTGGCGTGGATGTCGGCGCCCTTCTCGACGAGGAACTGCACGATCGCGAGGTGTCCCTGCTCGGCGGCATTCATCAACGGGTTCTCATCACCCTCCACCGCCAGGTTCACGTCGGCGCCGCGCTCCACCAGCATCCGCACCTGATCGAGCTTGCCATGACCGGCGGCGGCGATCAGCGGACTGCCGTCGCCTTCGACCACGCCGTTGGGATCCGCGCCCTGATCGAGCAGGTACTTCGCGATGTCGGCGCGGCCGGATCGCGCCGCGCCGATCAGCGGACTGCCGTCGCCATAAATAATCGCGCTCGGGTTGGCGCCGGCCGCGACCGTTTCCTTGACGCCGTCGAAATCGCCTTCGTTCGCCGCTTCGTAGAGCGCGCGATCGAGCGCGCGGACCTTGCGCGGCTCGTCTCGGCGCACCTTGAATTCGAGCTGCCGCCGTTCCACGGCGAGCTTCTCTTCCTCGATCTTCCGCAGCACGGCGGCGCGCTCATCCCCCTGCAGGCTCTGTGCGGCGGCGCGCGCTTCGGCTTCGAGTGCCGCCAGCTTGGCCCGCTTGATCTCGCTCTCGTTCGCCTGCTTCGCGATCGCGCGAACAGGAGCGACGGTCAGCACGACCAGCGCCACCGCCGCAATGGTGCCGGCGGCAAACGCGAAGCCGGCGCGTCCGCGCTTCAGGCGATCGTCGAGCACCGCGGTCACCCGCGTCGACAGATCGCTTCTGTTCGCCATGCCGAGCATCGGTTGCACGGGCGTGGCCGACATGCGCTGCGCCAGCAAGACGAGCTGTTCGGCGTAATCGGTGCGTTCCTCGCTGAGCACCACCGCGTCATCGCACGAACGCTCGGCTTCGAGGCACAGCCGCCTCCAGGCCGTCCACACCAGCGGGTGGAACCAGTAGAACGCCGCCACGGTGCGAGCCATGATTTGCATGAGCCAATCTCCTCTTTGGATGTGTTCGATCTCGTGCATCAGCGCGCGCCGGAGCTCGGCCTCGGACCACTCTCGCGCGTCGAGGGGGAGGACGATCACCGGACGGCCGATGCCGAATGTCATGGGCCCGGGCACGGCTTCGTGCTCGAGCAGTTCGACGGGCAGGGAAACGCCGCGCGCGTCCGCGAGGCGAGCAAGTTCGGCGCGGTGCCAGGCTACCGGCAGCCCGGTGCGGCGAATCATGGAGAGCCTCCACAACGCCGACACCACGGGAATCAGGAACGCGATCGCGCCGGCGGCCCACACGGCCCGCAGCCATTGCGCAGCCGACAGGCCGGGCGCCACTCGTGCGGCGGCGCTGCTCACTGCGGCGGCGGCGGCAGCCGGCACGGATGGCGCCGCTTCGGGCACGGAACGCTGCACCGCGGCGGGTGCCGCCGGCATTTCAATGGCGATGGCGGGAATGCTGGCCACCAGAATCGGCAGCGCGATCAGGGCCGCGAACGACGTCGCGATCACGAGGTGCCGTACCGACGCGCGCGAGCGGCGCGCGAGTTTCACGGTGACGAGCGACGCGATCAGCAGCAGCGTCGCTTTCGCGAGCACCGACAGTTCGCTCGATCCCGACAACCACAACGCCGCGGCCGTGAGAGTGGACAGCATCACTTCCTCCGGTTCTTGCGGACTTCGTCGATTTCCTTGCGAAGCGCCTCGAGCTCGGCGTCGCTCCACGATTCCTGCTTGAGGAGCGCGGCGGCCGCCTGGCTGGCGGAGCCTTCGAAAAACACCCGCATCAACTGGCTCACCGCTTTCTTCTGCGCGGCGGTCCGCGACGTCACGGGCGAGTAGACGTAGCGCAGGCCCTCGGCGCGATGCCGAATCGCGCCCTTGGCCTCGAGCTTCGCGAGCATCGCGCGCACCGCGGAATAGGTCGGCGGATCGCTGAGCTTCTGGCGGATCTGCTCGGCGTCGGCGCTGTCGCCGAGCGCATACAGGACATCGAGGATTTCGCGTTCGCGGCGGCTGAGCTTTTCCATATGCTACAAACGGAGCATAGTGCTACGAACGTAGCACGTCAAGGGCTGCGAAATTCTTTGCTGGGACGAACGGATCAGGCCTTCAAAAACGGCCGTATTTCGGCGAGAACTTCTTCCGGAACGTCTTCCTGCAGGTTGTGTCCGCCGTTGAGTCCCTTGCCGCTAACGGTCACGCCTCTTTCCTTCCAGATCGCGAGGACGTCGTAGATGCGGCCCATCGGCCCCTTGAGTCCCCACAGCGTCAGCAGCGGACACACGATCTTCTTCGACAGGTCGGCGGCATCGTGCTGCAGGTCGATCGACGCGCCGGCGCGATAGTCCTCGCAGAGCGCGTGGATGTTCGCGGGATCGCTCGACGTGCGCAGGTATTCGAGCTGGACCTCGTTCGTCGTGCGCGCCTTCTGCGCCTCGTACTGCGCCTTGAGATCGTTTTCCGGCGCCGGCGCCGCGCGCACGTTGTTGAACCAGTGGAAGTACGACTGGATGAAGCGGATGTCGACGTGCGTGTAGAGGTAATACGTCGGCACGATGTCGAGCACGGCCAGCTTCGTGATCTTCTCGGGATGATCGAGCGCCATGCGATGGCCGACGCGGCCGCCGCGATCGTGACCGACCACCGCGAACTTGTCGAAGCCGAAGCTCTTCATCACCTCGACCTGGTCGAGCGCCATCGCGCGCTTCGAGTAGTTGGCGTGATTGTCCCCGTCGGGCGGCTTGCTGCTGTCGCCGTAGCCGCGCAGATCGGTGACGACAACCGTATAGTCCTTCGCCAGCTCCGGCGCGATCAGCCGCATCGACACGTGCGTCTGCGGCGCGCCGTGCATCAGCAGGAGCGGCGGTCCCGAGCCCGCGTGCACGAGATTGATCTCGGCGCCCGACGTCTTCACCCGCTTCGACTGGAAGCCGGGAAAAAACCGCAGCGTGTTCGCCGGTGCCGTCGTCTGCGCGCTGACGCCAATTGGCAGCGCCACAACGGTGGCGGCAAGTTCAAGCACTTCGCGTCTGGAAAGCTGTTTCATAGCTTGGTAATCCTAATGTGATCTGAGCTTTCTGTGCCTTCTGTGGCCCTGGTTAAGGCGCAACGGGCGCTGAATCGAGCCGTGCCTTAATCGCCTCGAAGGCCGGCGTCGGCCCATGCCACTCGAGCTCGTCGACGGTATTGAAGACGGGAATATCGGTGCGCAACGTTGCCAGGTCGCGGAACAGCATGACGAGCTCGCGATTGTTTTCGAGCGTCAGCGACAGTGCGCCCGGCCGCGCGCAATTGACGCCCCATGTTTTCCAGTCCGCCGGAATGTTTTCGAGGCGCCCGAATTTCGCGAGCACCGCGGCGGCGGATTTCGCGCCCCACCCCTGCAAGCCCGGGTAGCCATCCGACGAATCGCCGACGAGCGCCAGGTAATCCGGAATCGATGCCGGTGGAACACCGAACCGCGCGATCACACCGGCCTCGTCGCGGGTCGTCCGGCGCAGGCGATCCTCCTGCACGATGCGCGTGCCGCTGACCGACTGGGCAAGATCCTTGTCCGGCGTGCAGATCCGCACCTGCGTCACGCGCGGATCGGCCGCCGCCTTCACCGCCGCCGCCGCGAGCGCATCGTCGGCCTCGTGGTCCACCATCGCCCACACCACGATGCCGAACGCGGTCAGCGCCTCTTCGAGGAAATGAAACTGCGAGAGCAGCTCGGGCTCGATGCCTTCGCCCGTCTTGTAACCGGGCCACATCTCGTTGCGGAACGATTCGATCACGTGATCGGTCGCCACACCGATGTGCGTGGCAACGCGGCTGTTCAGCAGGCCGCGGAGAGAGCCGACCACTCCGCGCACCGCCGCCACCTCGATGCCGTTCTTGTCCTGCGCCTTGGGGACCGCATAGTAGTGGCGGAACAGCTCGTAGGTTCCGTCGATGAGATGCACAATCACGAGATACGGTTCCTGTTCAGCGGGCCCGCAGCAGCAACGCGATGCCGAGAATGCCGAGGACCACGGCCACGATCCTCCTGAACATCGGCTCGGGGATGCGGCGGAGTACGCGGGCGCCGGCAATGGTACCCGCAACGACACCCGCGCTTGCGATCCAAATGGCCCGTTGATGGGCCCACAGATCGGAGCCTGCCGTGGCGAGATACACCGGCAGCCGTGCGCCATCGACGAACAGGGCGATCGCTGTCGCGGTGGCCACGAATGCATCGCGCGACAAGCCGAAGCCCAACAACGCGGCGGAGCGGATCCCGCCCTGGTTGCCCACCAGACCGCCGAGCAGTCCCGACAGCACGCCTGCGATCCACGCGGTCACACCAGTGAATCGCATCCGCGTCGCGAGCCCGCTCAATTCACTCGCCGACACGAACAGCAGCAGCACCGCCAGCAGCAGCATCAATCGCGGCCCGCTCGCATACCGCTGGAAGACCGCGCCCGCGAGACCGCCGGCAGCGCTCGCGAACCCAAATCGATAGAGGACACGCCGATCGACCTGGCCCTTGACCATCGCGAAGCGGACCGCGGTGCCGATCACATGCGGGATGGCGACGAGCGCGACCGCGAGACGGCCGTCGATCCAGAGCGATAACGTTGGCGTCAGGATGCTGCCGATGCCGAATCCGGTCACGGACGCGATCGCTCCAGCAATGAGCGATGCAACCGCCAGCGTCCAGGTGTGTTCCGTCACGCGCGAGCGCCCATGCTACCATTCGGGTTTGTCGATCGCGATCTGATCTGAACATGCACATTCGATACGCATTGCCCGTTTTGATTCTCGTGGTGGCGCCCGCGTGTGGCTCGCCTGCATCGACACCGGCTGCCGCACCGGCGCCTGCGGCGACGAGCTCCGAAGTCACCGGGATCGTGCCGAAAAACGCGATCGTCACGCTGCTGCCGGCCTCCGGCGCGCCGCCGGTACCCGCCGAGCCCGCGGTCATGGATCAGATCTCCAAGCAGTTCCTGCCCCATACCCTTCTGGCGCGCGTGGGACAGCCGGTTGAGTTCCGCAACAGCGAGGACATGCCGCACAACGTCAGCGTCGTCCGGCGCGAGAGCGGCAAAGAGGTCTTCAACGTCGGCACCGAGCCGCATCACAAGTACGTGCACACCTTCGATCGCGTCGGCGAATTCGATGTGACGTGCGATATCCATGAAGGCATGGAGGCTACCGTGATCGTCGCGCGCGGGCCGATGACGACGATCGCCGGTGATGACGGGCGGTTCTCACTACCCAACGTGGCGTTCGGCTCCTACACGCTGAGCCTGACCTACAGCGGCCAAACGGTCGAGCAGGCAGTCGAGGTCAGCGGCGCGCGCACCGAAGTGAAGCTCACGCGCTAGCTCCGCCTTCGCCACGGCGTCGGCGCGACTGGCTCCTCGGGCGTATTTTTTGCACCTCATCACCAGAAGGAGCGAATGATGAGGTTCCTCACTCCTTTCCGGTCAGTTGTTATCCTCGTTGCGCTCGTTGCCTGCGCATATTCACCCCATGCGCAACCCAGCACCGGCGCCTCGGCCGATATTGCCGAACTCTGGCAGGAGCCGGCCGATCTGCTCGAGCGTGATCTGATGAACGGTCCAGGCGGCGCCGAGCTCGCGCCACCGCAGAACGGCTCGTACGAGTTCGTCGCGTTCAAGACGACCGGTACGAATCCGGGATACGACGTGAAGGATGCGTCGGGGCGGATGTGGAGCGTCAAGCTCGGCATCGAGGCGCAATCCGAAGTGACCGCGTCGCGCATTCTCTGGGCGATGGGCTACGCGCAACCCGCCACCTACTTCGTGCCGCAGTTCACGCTGACCGGCGCGGATGCCGGCGTGAAAACGGCGGCGCGCTTCAGGACCGATTTGCCGCAGTGGCGATCCGCGGGTGAGTGGTCGTGGTACGAGAACCCGTTCGCCGATACGCAGGCGTTCCGCGGCCTGATCGTCGCTCAGCTGGTGCTGAACAACTGGGACCTCAAGACCTCGAACAACCGGATCTACGAGGCCACCGATTCCACCGCGACGCCGCGGCGCCAATACATGGTCCGCGATGTCGGCTCATCGCTCGGCCACTCGAAACAGTTCCGGCTGTTCGCGATGCTCGGCACGCGCGGCGCGCAAGGTTCCAAGAACGACGTCGACGACTTCGAGCAGCAGGGCTTCATCGAAAAGGTCGAGGGCAACAAGGTTCGCTTCGATTATCGCGGCATGAACCAGGCGCTCGTCGACGCGGTGACGGTGGCCGACGTGATCTGGGCGTGCGAGCAGCTCGCGAAAATCCCGGATGGGCACTGGGAAGCCGCGTTCAAGGCCGGCGCGTATCCGCAGGCCGACGCCGATCGCTACATCCGGAAGATCAAGGACAAGATCGCGCAGGGCCTGGCGCTGAAGCCGGCCACTACGCGTTAGACGCGGGCCGCTGCAGCTTCAACAGGACCACGAGATCGCGGTGCGCCAGGACGGCTTCAGGCAGTTCCTGCAGCGCGGCGTGATAACGCTGCGCGTACGGCGAGCCCGCTTCGGGCGCGATCAGATCGCGTGCCGCCGCAACCAGCGGACCGGATTCAATCGGTTCCTTCGGCGGCTTGACTTCGAGCGCCTCGTCGATGCGGACGATCAGTCCCGACATCGATCGCAGCCACGCGAATTCCGGATCGTTGAACATCACGTTGAGCAGCTGCGTGGTTTGCAGGCGGCCGCGCACGCGCTCGTAATCGGCGCGTTGCCAGTCGATCAAGGTCTTGTGGAGTTGGAGCAGGTACTTGCGAAGCTCGACCAGCAGCGCGCGTTCCGAATCGGTCATCGATATCGATCGTAACGCACTTACGCTTCGATGAGTCTTCCCGACCGGGCGCTCCACCGCCATGCCGGCCCCTGGCCCTGCACATGCACACCACCGAGCCAGCGATCGATGCCGCAGAGCTGTATGCGATCGGCGCCGCCGCCGAGCACGTCGCGGCCTACCTTGGTAAGCGCGATCGTTCCCGCGGGCAACGCTTCCGCTCGATTCGAGGTGATCGACAATTCGACGAGCGCGGGCGAGGCGCTCGATAGCTCGCGCACCCGATCGAAGAACCACGAGTCGGCAATGTAGTACGCGGTTTCACCGTCGTGCATCCGCGGAAACGCCGCGTGGATTGGCGCCGGGCCGTCGAGCGCCTGCTCCATCATCCGCCGCTCGCTGCGCGACAGGCCGTCGCTCGTCGAGGGGAATTCCTCGAGGTGGCGCGCCAGTGCGGGGCCGAGAAACGGCAGCGCCGACGTATCGGTCTTCAGCAGCGCTTCGATGGCGCGAGGATCGGGCGATCGATACGCTCGCCAGGCGAGCGCCGCCAGCGCAATTTGCGCGGCCGTCACCGGCCGCCGCGCCGTGAACAAGCGCTCGATGTCCGCTGGCTCGAGCTCGCCAATGCCCTTGAAATTCGGATGGCCGGGATATCGATCGATGCAGATCAGCGTGACCGGTTTCGATCGTGGCGACCGGCCGATGTGCGTCAGGAGCTGGATGAGGTTCAGCTGATCGAAGAGATCGTGCTCGAACCACAGCACGAGCTCGTCGTAGGCGGTCTCGTTGTCGACTTCGTCGCGCCATCGCTTCAGATCCGACGCGACTTCCGTGGCATCGTCTGTTGATGCCAGAAAACGCGCGCGGATCATCAGCAGCTCGTCGTCCGACACGTTGCCGGGCACCGGCCCTTCGTTGAGCGGATCGCACCAGACCTGCGTGCGACCTCGCAGTCCGGACTGTTCGATGAGAGCGGTCGTGGCGTGACCGTTGGCGACATGAAGTGGGTTCATGCTCGAAACGGCGGTGAAGGAGGCGGCCCCTTCGATGGGGCCGCCTGAAGGTTTACGGCTTCGAGAACATCTTCTCGTCGATCGCCACGTTGTTCTCGACTTTCGTGAACTTCATCGAGATGCTTTGCATGGCATTGACCAGCTCCATCTTGTAGGCCACCTTGACGCCGTCGACGTCGCGGTAGTCGGACGGATCGACCATCTGCTCGACCTTGCCCATCTGCGGGACTTCCGCGGTCACGATCGTTCGCGCCGGCAGGTAAGTCTCCGCATCGATGTACTGCTTGATTGGAAAGCCTGACGCCGGCTCGAACGTCACCACGAGCATGTCGCGGCCCTTGACCTGCTCCTTCGGCCCGAGCTTCACGCTCACGCCAGCCGCCTTGTAATTCAGGAACGGATGCGGGAACCCCTGCGCTTTCATGTTGTCCAGCTGACTGCCGGTGATCTCGCGGTTGCCCTGCATCGTGTCCATCGCGTAGCCGGTGGTGCCGTCGAACCGCTGATCGATCACCAGCTGGCCCGCGCCGAACTGCGACAGGTCCGCTTTGATCACCGTGCGCTGCTTGTTCGGCGCCGTGCCGTACATCTCGACGGTGCCGGCAATGTCGCCGGCCGGCGTGCCGATCGACAGCTCGCCCGTCGCCACGCGGGTCTTGATCTTCTCGAACGCGGCGCGGCCGCCCATCGCGGCGATGCTTTTCTCGATGACTTCGTCGGCAGTCTGTGCGGACGCGATCGGCGCCCAGGCCAGGACAATGGCGACGACTGCAAAGCGCATAGCTCTCATCTGTTTACTCCCCGCGGCAATATTACCCTTTGCCAGCTCTAGAAGATGTAACGGATCTGGAACTGGAAAGTTCGCGGCGGATCGATATTCGCCAGCGCCGGAATCGCATTGCTCGCCGTGCCGACCGCGACGACCTGGCTGAAGGTCGGATTCACCGTGGCCGTATCGCTGTACGTCGTCTGCGCGCGGCCAAGGATGTTGCCGTGGTTGAACAGGTTGAAGCCTTCGAGGCGCAGCAGGATCGTGCGAGCGCCGGCCTTGACGCGGCCTTCGAGGAACACCGACACGTCCTGCGTGCCCGTGCCGCGGAACGCCGACTTGCCGATCACCTTCCCGTCGACAACAGGACGGTCGTTGTTGGCGCCGTCGCCGTTGTTGTCGACGCCGGTGACGGCGTTGAACGGCCGCGCCGAGGCCAGCTGCGTCACGGTGCCGGCCGTCAGGTTGAGCGGCAGCTGGTAAGTGAACGTGATCACGGCGCGATGCCGTTGATCGACGACGCTGGGGCCGCGCTCCTCTTCGCCCAAACGGTCGAGCGAATTCTGGTTCGGGCCGATGCCGTTGCCGTCGGGCTCCGTCGTGTTGGTCGCCTTCGACAGCGTGTAGCTGACCGACGCAAACATTTTCGAGTTGCCTCGGTACCTGATCATCGTCTGGAGCGCGTTGTAGTCAGACTCACCGAGATTCGTCAGTACGTTGATGGCGCGCACGCCGCCGTTGACCGGCAGGATCGGACGGGTCGCGTTCGCCGCCGCCACCGAGCGCGTCTGGCCGATCGCCGTGCGATCGAACGCCGACGGCGCGTTGAGATCAATCGTGCGATCGAGATCCGTCCAGCGCTGATGCACGTAGTCGCCGCCGACGAACAGGCCGCGGATGACTTCGCGCTCGAGACCGATCGACGCCACCTGGCTCTGCGGATTGACGAACGTGTCCGGATAGTGCGACGCGATCAAATCGAAGTTGAGGCCGTAGCTCGCGAACTGCTGGCGATAGAAATCCGCTTCGCCGGCGCGAATCGTGATGTCGCGCGCGGGCAGCGCCGACGGCGGCGCCGTCCTCGGATCGAACACCATCGGCACGCATGGGAAGTTCAGGCACGCCGGGAAGCCGAACTGTCCCGGCGTCGCCGTGTAGTTGGTGTAGCCGTCAAGACCGCCGGTGAGCGATCCCGCCATCGCGTTGGTGCGGACCTGCGTGTAGTAGATGCCGTAGCCGCCGCGGACGGCGAGGCGCGCATCGCCGTTCGGGTGCCAGCCGAAACCCACGCGCGGGGCAAAGTCCTTCGTCGCCTGCGTCAGCGTCTGTCGATCGTAGCGAAGCCCGAGATCCAGCGTCAGATCGTTGCTCACACGGAAGCTGTCCTGCGCGTAGCCGGTGAGCAGCCACTGGTGGTACTTGTAGTCGGTCACGCCGTAGCTGATCGGCTGCGTGTAGGTCTGCACGTCGTTCAACGTCAACTGCTCGAACGGCGCCGTCGTCGCAGCGAGGAATGTGAACGTGCCGAGCACGGCGAACCCGGGCTCGTTGCCGAAGCCGCCTGAGGTGTGATGCACGAGGCTCGTGCCGAAGCGCACCGTGTGCCTGCCGCGCGACCACGACAGCGTGTCGGAGAACTGCGCCTGGCGGCCGTAGAGATCCGACACGCGCGACTGGCCGATGGTGAACGGCACCGATCCCGCCCGCGAGTATGTCGTTGACAGTTCCTGCGCTTCCCACTTCGTGACCGGATCGCCGTTGAGGTACGCCACGCGCGCCTCGTTGACGAGCGTCGGACCAAGCACAGAGGTGAGATTGACCTGCCCGGTGACCGACTGGCGCGAGTACTTCCGCGCCACCGTCGGCGCGCTCGTGCCGGCCACCGCGTCGTTCGGGTTGGTGTCGTAAAACTTGTCGAAGTTCACGCGCGCCATCAACGAATGCGATGGCGCCAGGCGATGGTCGACGCGCGCCTGCGCCAGCGTCTGCCGGTAGTTGCCGACGTATTCGAGGTTGCCGTCCGGCGGCAGCACGAACGAGGGCAGCGTCGGCGAGAGGAACGTGGTGCGATCCTGCAGCGTGTAATCCGCGGTGACGAAGAAGAAGGTCTTGTCCTTCACGATCGGCGCACCGATCGACAGCGAATACTGGTTGAGCACGTCGGGTGTGTCGGCGGGGTTGATCGCCACAAGCGTCGATGGCGTGACGCAGGTCGGCACCTCGGGCGCGCAAAAGCCCTTCGTCGAAAACGTCTTCGCCTGCATCTTGCCCGGCCTGCCCATGTAAAGGGCTTCGCCGTGCACGTTGTTCGTGCCCGACTTGGTGACGATGTTCATCGCCGGGCCCGCGGTCCAACCGAACTCCGCCGAGAACGCGTTCGTGAGCACGGCGAATTCCTGGATGGCGCCCAGCGGCACCGTGGCCAGCATCGTCTGGCGGCCCCAGCCTTCGTCGTTGCTGGCGCCGTCGAGCATGAACGTCGTGGTGCGCCGGCTGCCGCCGCCGGTAATGAAGTACGTCGCGTTCACGAACAGATCGCCGGTGCCTTTGCCTTGCCGGAAGGCCGAATTGAAGAGCGGCAGCGTGGTGACCTTGCGGCCCGGAATCGGCGTCTCGTCGATCGTCGCCGAGTCGAGCCGCACGCCGATCTGCGCGTCGGCGCGGACGCCTTGCGTGGTGCCGTAGACCACGACTTCGGTCTTGCCGCCGGTTGCGACGAGCGTGACCTTGACGGTCGCCGTTTCCTGCGCCCGCAGCGTCAAGTCCGTCACATCGTCGGCCGTGAAGCCCGCCTTCGACACGTTGATCGTGTAGGTGCCGGTGAGCGGCAGCGCGCCGACCGTGGCAACGCCACCGGAGTTCGACACCACATCGCGCGTGGCGCCGGTTTCGCGATTGATCACGCGCACGCGCGCATCGCCGACCACCGCGCCGGTCTGATCGACGACGGCGACGACGAGGGCCGCGGTATTCGGGGTCTGTGCAAACGCGGGCAGCGCCATCGCGACCGCGAACAGTGTGGGGACGAGTCGGGACAATGATTTGGAGGACATCAAGCCCTGCACGCTACCGACTCCAACGCCTCTACTACCAGCAGTCGTAACTTGGGCAACGCAGCCATGGGCATTCTCGTCTAAGCCGCCATGCGACGAATGCTCGTGGCGGTCCTGATTGCGTCGACCGCGACCCTGGGCGCGCAGCGCGGGCCAACCAATTGGTCGGAGGACGTGGCGTTTTTCGCGCGCGAGCTGCCGAAACGTCACGCCAATGCGTTTCATCGCATCACGCGCGAGCAGTTTGCCGACGCCGTCAAGCGGCTGCAGGACGATCTGCCGTCGCTCCAGGATCACCAGGTCGCGATCCGGCTGCTGCAGATCACCGCGCAAGTCGGCGATGGTCACACCTACGTCCGTCTTCCGGCGACGTATCGCGTACTGCCGGTGGTGCTGAACCTGTTCGGAGACGACGTGCGCATCGTCGGCGCCAATGAAGAACATCGCGGGCTGATCGGCGGGCGCATCGTGTCGATCGGTGCGATGCCGATCGCGCGCGCGATCGAGGTCGCGAAGACGACGCTTTCGCAGGACGAAAACCCGTGGTTCGCGCTCGCCAACTTGCCCGGCACGTTGTCGCGGATCGAAACGCTCCACGCGCTCGGCATCGCGACATCGTTTGACGGCGTCGACATCTCCGTTGAAACGTCCGAGGGCACGGTCACCCGGACGTTGCGCGCCATTCCACGCGAGCAGCTTCAACCAGTCGCGCCGGCGCCGCGCTTGCCGCTCTATCGCACGCGTGCCGCGGAGCGCTTCTGGTTCGAACCGATTGCGGAAGACAGCCGCGGGCTCTACATCGCGTTCAAGGGTTACGACGATTTCGGCAAGAGCGCGCGTGCCCTGCTCGCGGCGATCGATGCTCGCAAGCCCGATTACGTGGTGATCGATATCCGGCAAAACGGCGGCGGCGATTTCACCAAGCCGCGCGAACAGCTGATTCCGCAGCTCAAACAGCGCGGCTACAGCGGCAACAGAATCTACGTCATCACCGGACGCCGCACGTTCTCGGCGGCGATGGTGAACGCGATCGACTTTCGCGACCTGCTCGGCGCAACGCTTGTTGGCGAGCCTCCAGGCGAAAAGCCAAACAGTTACCAGGAGAACGACGCGATGGAGCTGCCGCGATCGAAACTCGTGGTCTCGTATTCGACGCGTTACTACAAATTCCTCAAGCAGGATGCCGACGCGGTGATGCCCGATCAGCTGATCGTGCCGACGTGGGAGGCGTTTCGCGACGGCCGCGACGAGCCGCTCGAGTGGATTCTGAAGAAACGCGGCGGCGCTTAATCAGGGGGCGACGGTGGCGAACCAGCGGACGATGTCCAAATAGGTTCGCCCCCACGTCAGCGTCTCGACGAACTCGGCGTTCTCGTCGACATTCACCAGGCCTTCCAACAGCACGAGGTCGGCGCGTGGCCCGATCGCGCTGAGGCCGGCACGCAGCAGCTCGCCGTTCTGGCGCTCGACGACCGGATGCGGCGGGTCGCAGGGACAGTTGAAGCCCGGAATGACGTTGCCCACGGTCATGCCGGCAAAGTTGGTGGACGTCCAGTTGGTGCGTGCCGGGTCGAACCAGTCATAGAGCGCATCCGGCCGCGCCGATGGGTCGAGCCGGTACCAGCTCTCTTCGGTGATCACGAAGGGATCGACGCCAAAGTCGCGGCGGGTCGCGGCACGCAGCGCCTCGAGGAGTGAATGGAACGCTGACTGGTTCGCGTACCACTCGAACCCGCCATGCCACATGAAGACAACAGGTCGATCGTTGATCTTCAGCCGATAGCGATCCGGAATGGTCGCGAAGTAACGCTTCCACTGCTGGTCGTAGAAATACCGCAAACCTCCTTCGCCCCTGCCCTCGAGATCGGCGAGGTCGAACCGCGGCGTCAACGCCCAGGCGCCGTGCCGGTCCCGGTTCTTGCGCAGCACTTCCGAGGTGGTGTCGTCGAACAACGCCACCTTCAACCCGCCGCCGTTGGCATCGATCGCCCTCAGTAACGGATCCAGCATCGCCGGATCGGCGGTGGTCTCTTCTCCCCAGGAGGCGGCGGCGATCCATCCGAGGCGCGCATACACCGCCTGGCGGACCACGCCGTTCCACCACGCCATGGTTCGCGCGTTCCATTCGAGGGTCGGAATATCGATCGTCTGCGGCGGCAAGGCGTCGTACCACCACGAGAACATCGCGCCGTACTTGCCGGCGTTGCGAACGGATTGAGCGCCGGCGGGCACGCCCGCAAGGATGGCGAGCGTCACAGGGATGATCGCCAGCAACGATCGTTGCGCGCGCATCGACTAGAAAGACAGGCGCGCGGCAGCGCCCGGCCGCACGGAGAAGCCGTGCAAATCGCCGCCGAAACTTAGCGCCTGTCCACGCACGAAACCGACGAGGGCGAAGTTCCGCGAGATCGCGACGGCCACATCGACACCAACGATCGGAGTGGCGGCCAGGTGCGTGAACTCCGACGCCGGCGGCGGCGACGGGAGAACGATCGGCGGCGCCGTGGTCGAAATGCGCCGGTCGAACGCCGTGAACGCCAGGCCGGCGTATGCGCCAACGCGCACCGCGTGCTGGGCCGTTGAATGGATGCCGAACAACGCCGATACGGAACGCCGTCGGCTCGAAAACGTGGTGGTGATTGTTTCGGGCCGCCCCGCGATGGTCACAGCCGCGGTCTCTTCCACCGCCGACTCGCGACCCATCTCGAGCTCGACGCCCGCGGAGATCGTTGACGTCAGGAAACCGCCGCCGCCGATCAGCACCGTGGTGGCGTTGGCGTCGAAGACACGGTCCTCGGGCTGACCGGAGAATCGCCGAACGTCGGCTTCGATGCCGCCTTGAACAAAGGCGGTTTGTGCGGACGCGCGCCCGGTGCAGCACAGCGAGGTGAACAACAGCAGGGCTGTGACAAGACGACCGCTCACATCGCTAGTGTATCGGCGATCAGAAAAAGTTCCGTGGATTGGCGGCGATCCGCTCCATCACCTCGGTCCACATCCGCGTGTATTCCTGGTGAAGCGGCGTGCCCTTCTCGAGGACCGGCCGATAACCCCAGCCTTTGAATTTTCGCCGCGAGACGACTTCGCGCACGCGCTGACTCACGATCCAGAACGGCAGATGACGGTTGCTCCAGTTCTCGGCAGTGCGATTGAAGTCGCAGAGCTTCTCAGTGCCGGTGAAGTGATAGGTCAGCACGCCGAGCTCGCGCCAGGCGGGATTATCCGTCCCGCGCTGATCGAGCGTGGTGGCGTCGCGCTCGGCGTCCGGCATGATTGACGGCGAGTACAGCAGGAAGAAATCGGCATGCGGCTGGCCGGTTTTCGAGTTGAGCACGGGCTTCGTCTCGAAGCCGGTCAGCCCCTCCTCGCGGAACGCGTCGGCGATGGCGCGCGGCACCACGAACTCCGGCGTCCAGTTGGTGGCGCATCCGATGGCGCTCGGGGCGATCGCGATCTTGGTGATGGCAATGCGATCGATCAGCCTGATGGCCAGTGAACGGCCGGGGGTCTGCTGAAACGCAAAGCCATTGACGATCTGCCGGTTCTGATCGTTGTCTTTGGATGTTTCGTTGAGGATCTTGCCGCGGCAATCCAACTGCAGGAACTTCGCCGCCGCCACCTCGGCGGCGGTGAAGGTCATGTAGGGATTCAGCCATGCGCCCCGGGTGTGGCGCGTGACCTCGAGCAGCCGATGGAACCTTGGATCGTCGTGAGCGAGATCCAGCGTGACCGCAGACAGATCCAGCACTCCCCCAAGAACCGGATCGCGGGCGAGAGCCTCGCTCGCGTCCGGCTTCAGGAGAATGCGGAAGGTGATCGTCACAACAACAAGTAAAGATATATCTGCTTCAAGATCTCCGGGTGCGCTGCATAGATATTCTCCGCCGCCGCCATGATTTGCTGGATCGACGGGTTCGCAATGTATCCGGCCTGGTTCGAATAGGGGAATGCCGCCCGCCAGGCGTTCGTGATCGCCTGATGGTCCGACTTCAACAGGTTCCAGCCGGGCATGTCGTCGACATGCCTCCAGATCGTCTGCAGTTTCGGGTTGAGCTCCCAGAGCCGCTTCTCGATCAAGTGATGGGTCTCTTCACCGACCTGGCGCAGCTTCCTAAGGTCCTTCACCCGCATGCCGAGCCTGGCGACCGCCCGCTGCACGGTTTGCAGTACTGCCCGGCCCTGGATCCCTGACGTCGCGCGAAGGTTGCCCTGGATATTGATCGAGATTGAGAGACCGGCGATCGAGACATCGAACTCGCCGGTCGGGTCGAGGTAGTTGACCGGATCGCTGCCCGCGTAGAGGTAGCGGTGCAGCGTCCGCGGCTGCTCGATGATCCCGTCCTTCGGATCGATGCTCAGGAAGCGGCCGGTCGCCGGATCCATCCAGCGCGCCCGCAGGTGATAGAGATTCGAGATCGGCGACAGCGGCTCGCCAGTGAAGAGGTACGGATTCGGATCGCTGCCGACGTGCGCCGTCAGGTTGCCGAACGCGTCGTACTCATACGTGTCGGTGACCGCCCCGCTCGCGTCGCTCAGCGCGCGAATCGAGCCGAGCCCGTCGGCGTGATAGAAGCGCGTGCCGCCCGGCCGCACCACGGCGAGCAGCTGATCGCCGCCGCGCACGTATTCCGACGTGACGATGTTGCCCGGGGCGTACTCGACAACGACGTGGCTGAGGCCCTGCCGCGCGTCGACGAGGAAGTTCGTCACCTCCACCGCGCCGCCGCTCGGGAACTTCGTGGTCTTCACGCGATTGCCGTCGGCGTCGTATTCGTTCGTGACCGAGCCGCCGCCCGCGGCCGCGGTCAGCAGCAGCCGTCCCTCCGAGTCCCAGACGTTCGACGTGCCGTCCGACTTCGACGTCAGGCGGCCGTTCGCATCCCAGGTATTCGAGACGCCGCCTTCGAGGAGCACGCGATCGCGATCGTCGTAGGTGTAGAGCGTCGTCGCGACGCCGCCGCCGGCCACGGAGTGCCCGCGTGACGTGCGGTTGCCGACCGCGTCGTACGCGAAGGTGTCGGCATAGACCGGCCCGCCGGCGCCGGTCACCGTCTCGCTCGTCAGGCGTCCCGCGCCGTCGTAGGTGTACTGCCGCGCCACTCCGCCCACTTCGTCGATGCGCGTCCGCCGCCCAACCGGGCTCAGCGTGTAGGCAAACGACTGCAGCGTCGTGCCGCCGCGGCTCGTGATGAGCCCGGTCAGCCGATTCACCGCGCCATAGCTGTAGGCCGTGGCCACGCCGTTCGGCTGCGCCAGCGAAGCGACCTTGCCGGCAGGGTTGTAGGAATAGGTGTAGGCACGCGCCTGCGAGTCAGTCACCGTCAGCAACCGATTCGCGAAGTCGTAGCCGAACGCCTGCGTCAGCGACGCCGCGCCGACGTTCGCCGTCCGCGACGAGAGGTTGGACGCCGGATCGTAGGCGTACTGGAGGGACGTGCCGTCAGGCTGCGTGACTTGCGTCAGCCGATCGCGAACGTCGTAGCTGTAGGTGGTGGTGCCGCGCGCGTCGGTTGCGGTCAGCCGCTCTCCGGTCGCGTTGTAGCTGAACGTCACGAACGACGCATCGGGATGCGTGCGGCGCAGCAACCGGTTGTTGCTGTCGTAGGTGTAGGTCGTCGGCGCGCCGCCGTAATCGACACGCTGAATCAGGTTGCCGGCGGCGTCGTACTGACGCTGCTGCGACGCGCCCAGCGGCAGCGTGCGGCGCGTCTCGCGGCGCAGCCGGTCGTACTCGAATCGCGTGATGCGTCCGAGTGGATCGGTCTGGCTGACGCGATTGCCGATCTCGTCGTAGGTGAAGCTCCACGACTGGTTCAGCGGGTTGGTGACTTGCGTGACGCGGCCGGCAAGATCGAGCATCAGGCGCGTCTCCGCGTTGTCGGCATCGAACGTCGACGTGAGCTGCGCCGCGTCGTTGTAGACGTAACGCTCGCTGGTGCCGCCGGGGAAATTGGTTCGCGTCAGCAGGTTGCGCCGATCGAACTCGTAGGTCGTCGTCTGTCCGCCCGAATCGGTCGAGGAGATGCGGTTGCCGACGATGTCGTAGGTATTCGTCGTCGTGCGTCCCGTCGCATCGACCGTGGTCAGGACGCGGCCGGCAGCGTCGAAGGTCTGAGTAAAGCCGTGGCCGTTTTCATCGAGCACGCCGCTGAGACGGCTCGCCGCGTTGTATTGACGCTCGGTGAACGTGCCATCCGGCGCGATCTCGCGCTTGACCCGTCCGCGCGAGTCGAAGGTGAAGGTCGTGGTGCGGCCCGCCCGATCGACGCCGGCGACGCGCTGCCCTTCGGCGTCGTATTGCGACGACTCGAACGTGGCGTCCGGGAACGTCGTGCGAATCTTCCGATTCGACGCGTCGTAGGTGTAGGTGGTGCGGCGTCCGAGCTGGTCGATCGTCGCCGTCAGGTTGCCGGCGAGGTCGTACTCGCTACGGCTCGTGGTGCCGTCAGGATGCGTGGTTTCGATCAGCCGGCCCGCCGCGTCATAGGCGAAGCGCGTCTCGAGCGTTTCGGTGCCGCCCGGGATCGTCCGCACGCGCGTTTCGGTCAGGCGCCGGCCCGCCGCATCGTAGGTGTAGTTGCTGACCCCTGCGGGATCGGTCGTCCGAATCAGGTTCGAGGCGGCGTCGTAGACATTCGTCGTCACGGCGCCGCGCGGATCGGTGGTGGTCAGCAGCTTGCCATTGCCGTCGTAGGTGAACTGCGTGAGGAAACCTTCGCCGTCTCTCGTGGTCAGGACGTTGCTGCCGGCATCGTAGGTGCTCGTCGTGACGTTGCCGCGGCCATCGGTGAACGTCAGGATGTTCCCGCGCGCGTCGTAGGTGTAGGACTCGACGAGGTTGTTGAGCTCGTCACGGCGCGTCACTACCTGGTCGAGCGCGTTGAACGTCTTGGTGGTGACGCCGCCGAGCTCGTTGGTTTCGGTGAGCGCGTTGCCACGCGCATCGAACGTCCGTTGCGTGGTCGTGCCGTCCGGATGCGTCTGGCGCGTGACGTTGCCGGTCGCGTCGTACTCGAGCAGCTGGACGCGGCCCAGGCGATCGGTGATGGTCTCGCGATTGGCGGCGAGGTCATGCGCATACTCGATGCGATTGCCCTGGGCGTCGATCGTCGCGACGAGCCGTCCGTCGTCGTCGTACTCGTTCCGCACCGGCCGCATGCCGCGCGGATCGCGAATCTCGATCAGGCCGTGACTGAGATTGTAGAAGTAGCGCGTGATCGCCGCGGCCGCGTCGGTGTATTGCGTCAGGTCGCCGTTCGCGGTGTAGGCGTAACGATGGACTTCTCCACCGGGCGCGTTGATTTGCGTGATGCGGTTGGACGCGTCACGCGTGAACGTCACGCTCTTGCCACCGGAGTGGATGATGCCGCCAGGCCCGATCGTGATCGTGTTGTTGTTCGGATCGCGAATGCTCTCGACGCCGGCGGTACGGCTGATCGTATAGACGTAGCCATCCGCCGTGGTGTACCGGAACCGCTGCGGGTTCAGGATGTCGAGCGTACTGTCGTCGAGCATCTCGCCAGGCCCCGGTGCCCCGCCGCTCCAGAAGAAACTCAGGCCATCGAGCGCCACCAGGGTGCCGGTGGTCCCGCTCCCGGCCCGGGGGACGAAGTTCACGCTGCCGAAGTCGATCGGCGCAACCTGCTGGCACTGCGGGTTCGACACCATGTCGAACACTTCGACCTTGTTGTTCGGCAAGTTGATGGTGACCTTGTGATCGCCGACGGGAGCGAGGCAGTACTGCGGGATGATCACGCCGGTGCGCGTCTGTTGCCAGCTGGCGCCGAGGATCGTGGGGGTCGCGCGCAACCGCATCGTCTGGATGTCGAGACGCGAGCCGACGCCGAAGTCGCCGACGCTCTTGTCACGTGTGTCGTAGACGCGGTTGATGACGATCGGCAGCGTGCCCGCCGGCACGATCAGATCCTGGAACGTGAGCGAGAACGCGCCCACCTTCACATCGCGCGTGACCGTGTAGGTCCGGCTCGTCGTAGTGATGCGGCCGGCGCGATCGAAGACGCGCAGGCGCACAGTGTAAATGTCGTTGATGAGCAGCGTCGGATCGAACTGGCCGAGCACGCCGTTGTTCACCGCCGTGGTGCCGACCGTGAACTCGGTGAAGTTCGTCGACCCAAGGGTCGCGTAGTCGAGGATGTACTGCGAGAAGTTCGCGTCCGTCGCCGTGCCGACGATGTTGATGTTGTCGGTAATCGTCGCGTTGTCGGCCGGCGTGGTTATGGCCGCCGTCGGGTTCGTCACGTCGCCCGCGGCGACGGGTTGAACGGTGACCTGAGCGGTGCCGACGACCGAACCGACTGTTGCCGAAACGATCGCCGGGCCCGCGGCCACCGCGGTGGCCGCGCCCGTCGCGGCGTTGATCTGCAGCCTCGCGGGATCGTTGCTCGACCACACGACGCCGGCCAGGGTCGTTCCAGTGCCATCGGTCAAGACGCCCTGGGCCGTGAAGGTTTGCGGCTGGCCGACGAGCAGGATCGCGCTGTCCGGCGTGACGACGATCGATTCCAGCACCGCGCCGGTGACGGTCAGCGCGGCGCCGCCCGTGACGCCGTCCTTCGTCGCCTGGATGACGGCGTTACCGGCCTCGAGCGCCTGGCCGACGCCGGCCGCGTTGACTGTCGCCACCGGCTGGTTCGTACTCGACCACGTCGCGGTTGCCGTGATGTTTTCGGTGTGACCATCGGTCCACGTGCCGATCGCCGTGTACTGCTGACTGTTGCCCGCAGCGAGCGATGCGGATGCCGCCGTCACCGCGATCGATTGCAGGCGCGGCGCGCCGGGGCCAAGCGAGACGACGATGTCCACCGCGGACTGCGGCGCGACCATCGTTCCCGCATCGGGTGACTGCCGAATCACGTGTCCGGCGGGCACCGTCGGATGCTCCTCGAACGTCACGCTGCCGACGGTGAGATTCGCGGCGACGATCGCGGCTTCCGCGTCCGCTCGCAGCATGCCGACGACGTTCGGCACTTCGACCGGCTGCGGCCCGGCCGACACTTCGAGATCGACGGCCGATCCCGCTGCGACCACCGTGCCGCCGGCGGGCGACTGGCTGATCACCTCGCCCGCAGGAATGACATTGCTGTACGACGAGGTGATCGTGCCGACAACGAGATCCGCTGCCACGATCGCCGCGCTCGCCGCAGCTTGCTGCATGCCGACCACGTTCGGCACGATCGCACGCACGGTGACGGTCACCGTATCCGGATCGCTGGCGAGCGGCTGCGTGTCGCTGACGATCAGCTGGAACACATAGGTGCCGGCGACGTCAGGCGTGATCGTCGGCATGGCGACCGACGGATTCGAGAGCGCTGCAACGCTTCCCGCCGGCCGCGCGATGATCGACCACGCATAGGTCAGCGGATCGCCATCGGGATCGCTCGATGCGCTGCCGTCGAGCGTGACCGTTGCACCGCGCGTGACGGTTTGATCCGCTCCGGCATTCGCGGTGGGCTTGCTGTTGACGGTGCTGATCGACACCGCATCAGGCGCGCTGTCCACCGTGCCGTCGTTGACGATCAGCTGCGCCACATACGAGCCCGGCATGTCGATCAGGAACGAC
>Ga0111539_10001448_pt1 | contig 31687 bp, 24 predicted proteins | sample RhiMethybrSRZTD1_FD_79667 | JGI IMG/M metagenome (GOLD analysis project Ga0111539, IMG submission 79667) | Populus rhizosphere microbial communities from Tennessee, USA - Rhizosphere MetaG P. TD hybrid SRZTD1 (version 2) (version 2) | ecosystem: Host-associated > Plants > Roots > Rhizosphere >...
CCGCCACTGGGGCCCGGTGCCGAAGAAGTACATCGTCGGCAAGGTGAAGGTGCGCTGGTGGCCGCTCGGCGAAGCGCGGATTTTCTAGACTTCCTAACTCTCAATTCCTGATTCCGCATTCACGAGCTGCTGGTGCGCCTCGCGCAGCTTGTACTTCTGCACCTTGCCTGACGCGGTCATCGGAAACTCGGTGACGAAGCGGACGTAGCGCGGCACCTTGAACTTCGCCTGGGTCGCCGCGCACCATGCCATCAGATCTTCCGGTTGCACCTCCCCGGCATCCGGCTTCAGCCGCACGGCAGCGGCGACCGCCTCGCCGAAGAACTCGTCGGGCATCCCGTAGACGTACGCGTCGGCGACGGCGGCGTGCTCGCGCAGCCGGTCCTCGATCTCTTTCGGCGCGATGTTCTCGCCGCCGCGGATGATGATGTCCTTGATGCGGCCGGTGATCCGGAAGCAGCCGTCGGGATCCATGCTCGCCTCGTCGCCGGTGTGCAGCCAGCCGTCGGCGTCGATGGCGGCGCGCGTCGCGTCGGGGTTGTTGTAGTAGCCCTTCATCACGTTGTAGCCGCGGCAGCACAGTTCCCCGCGCTCGCCGGGAGCGCGCCCGGCGCCGGTCGCCGGGTCGACGATCTTCACCTCCAGCTCCGGCAGCACCGGTCCAACGGTCTGGCAGCGCTGGGCGATCGACGAATCGCGCGGCGTCATCGTGATCCCCGGCGAAGACTCCGTCATGCCGTAGGCGATGGTGATCTCCGGCAGGTGCATCTCGGCCATCACCCGCCGCATCAGCGGCTCGGGGCACAACGCGCCGGCCATCACCCCGGTCCGGAGCGACGTCAGGTCGTAGCGTTTGAAATCGGCGCATTCGAGCTCGGCGATGAACATCGTCGGCACGCCGTAGAGCGCGGTGCAGCGCTCGCGGTGAATGGTCTCGAGCACGCGTTTCGGATCGAACGCCTCGATCGGGCACAGGCACGCGCCGTGGGTGAAGGCGCCGAGCACGCCGATGACGCAGCCGAAGCAGTGGAACAGCGGGACGCACAGGCACAGCCGATCGGACGGGGTGTAGCCGAGCACGCGGCCGAGCGCTTCGCCGTTGTTGACGATGTTGCGGCTCGAGAGCATCACCCCTTTCGGGAAGCCGGTCGTGCCCGACGTGTACTGCATGTTGATCACGTCGTCGACGCCGATGCGCCGGGCGCGCTCGTCGAGCGCGGCGTCGGGCACGCTGTCGGCCAGCCGCCGCAGCTCTTCGTAGCTGGTGAACCCGGGCGGCGTGTCGCGGCCGATGAACAGCAGCCGCGTCAGCCCTGGCAGGCGCCCGGAGGTCGCGCCGATCGCGTCGAGCTCGCCGATGTAATCGACCTCCTTGAAGCCGCGGATGGAGACCAGCGTGGCGGCCTCGCTCTGGCGCAGCAGGTAGTCGATATCGCGTGCGCGCAGCGAGGTGTTGGCGGTGACCAGGATCGCGCCGGCCTTGGCGAGCGCGAACTGGAGGACGACCCATTCCGGCACGTTGGTCGCCCAGACGACCACCCGCTCGCCCTGCTCGATGCCCAGGGCGATCAAGCCGCGGGCGATCACGCGCGCCTCGCGCTCCAGCGCGGCAAACGTGTAGCGCGGCGTGGTGTCGTAGACCAGCGCCTCGTGGTCGGGGAGCGCCGCCGCAAGACGTGTCAGCAGCTCGCCGACGGCAACGTCCCGATAGGGCGGGTTGTGTGCATCCATGGCGAGGCGCGATTGTGCCACAACCGTGGATTCTGTGATTTACTGACGGCCTGTGACCGACCCTTGCATCGTGCTCATCGCGGCATCCGATCTGCTTCCGGCCCTGCGGGAGCGGGTCGGTGCCATCAACGGCGAAGTGTTGACCTTCACTGATGCGGAGGCGCTGCCGGCGCTCGAGACGATCACGAAGCGGCGGCCGGCGGTGGTGACCTTCGAGCGGATGTTCGCGGTGACGCCGCGCGGCGTCGCCATGATCAACCGCATCAAGTCGGACCCGGCGCTGCGCGACTCCGAGATCCGCGTCCTCGCGCACGACAGCGACTACCAGCGAATTGTTCCGCGGGAGGTGAAGGCCAAGGCGCCGGCGCTCGACCAGCGCGGCACCCGCCGGGCGCCGCGGTTCAAGATGGCGCCGAACGTCACCGCGCAGGTCGCGGGCAAGACGGCGACGCTCGTCGATCTATCGATTGTCGGCGCGCAGATCGTGTCGCCGGCCGCGCTCAAACCGAACCAGGAGGTGGCAGTGGCGCTCCCAGGCGGAGCCGGCGGCGCACCTTTCACCGCGTCGGTCGTCTGGACCTCGTTCGAGATTCCTCCCGGCGGCGCGCCGCGCTACCGCGCCGGCCTCGATTTTCCCGATGCGGACGCCGAGTTGGTCGGCAGCTTCTGCGAACGCAACAAGGCCTGACGTGTCCCCCGTCTCCCAGACTCACTCGCGCATCATCTACGACGCCCTCAAAGCCAGCGGCGTGCGGCTGATGTCGGCGCTGCCCGAGACGTGGCTGGTGCACCTGATTCGGATGGCCGAGGACGATCCGGACATGACGCTCGTGCGCCTGGCCAAGGAGGAAGAAGGGGTCGGCATCTCGGCGGGCGCGCACCTGGCCGGCGTCAAGTCGGCGATGCTGATGCAGAACCACGGCTTCCTCGCCTCGATCAACGGCATCGTCTCGTGCGCGCAGCTGTATCACATCCCGCTGCTGATGCTGGTCAGCTACCGCGGCGAGTTCGGCGAACGCGATCCCTGGCAGACTGCCGGCGGCGGCGTCACCGAGGATCTGCTGCGCGCGCTGCGAATCCCGTTCGCCTACCTCGATCGCGCCGATCACGTCGCGCCGCGCATCGCCAAGGCGCAGACGCTGTCGCTGTCGGCCAACAAGCCGGTGGCGCTGCTGCTCTGCCGCGATCTGATGTGGGAGGAGGCATGACCCGGCTCGAGGCGCTGACGCGCGTCTACCCGCAGCTCGAGCCGCGCATCGTCGTGACGATCATGGGCGCGGTCGCCGCCGAACTGCAGTCGATCGGCCATCGGCCCAATTTCTTCTACCTGCAGCATGCCATGGGGCTCGCCTCGTCGATCGGGCTCGGCATCGCGCTGTCGAAGCCGGATCGCCAGGTGGTCGTGCTCGACGGCGACGGATCGATCCTGATGAACCTGGGTGGCCTGACGACGCTGGCGCGCTACCGGCCGAAGAACCTGGTGCACGTCGTGTTCGACAACGAGAGCCTGCTCTCGGTGGGAGGCTTCCCCACGGCGACGTCGACCGGCAGCGACCTGGCGCGGATCGCGGCCGCCGCCGGCGTGCCGCGCACCTGCACGGTGACCACGATCGAGGAGTTCGCGCGGGCGTTCGGCGAAGCGCTGGAGGCCGGCGAGTTGACGACGCTGGTGGCGAAGGTCGAAGCGCGGGGGCCGGCCGGCTACGTCACCGACCTGTCGCTGCTGGAAAACCGTTTTCAATTTCAGAGGTATTTGCGATCGTGAGCTCCACTGTCCTCACGCAACTGGCTGCCGCGCTGGCGCGCGGCGAGGTGAAGGTCGTCGACCTGACGCAGCCGCTCGGCCCGAAGACGCCGGTGATCGGCCTGCCGCCGATCTTCGCCGCGTCGCCCGGCGTCACCATCGACGTCATCTCGAAGTACGACGAGAAGGGCCCGGCGTGGTACTGGAACACGCTCCGGTTCGGCGAGCATACCGGCACGCACTTCGATGCGCCGATTCACTGGGTAACCGGGCGCGACCTGAAGCAGAACGCCTGCGACACCATCCCGGCGCAGCGCTTCGTCGGGCCGGCCGCGGTCGTCGACGTGACCGCGGAGGTGGCGCGGAACCCGGATTTCCTGCTGACGCCCGAGCGCATCGAGGCGTGGGAGCGCGAGCACGGCCGGATTCCGGCGGGCGCGTGGGTGCTGCTGCGCACCGGCTGGAGCCGGCGCAGCGGCGACGCGTTCGTCAACGCCGCCGCCGACGGCCCGCACAGCCCCGGCTTCGACGTGAAGGCATCGCGGCTGCTGGCGACGGAGCGCGACATCCTCGGCGTCGGCGTCGAAACCATCGGCACCGATGCCGGCCAGGCCGGCGGCTTCGATCCGCCGTTCCCGAACCACACGATCATGCACGGTGCCGGCAGGTTCGGGCTGGCGAGCCTGTGCAACCTCGATCAACTGCCGCCGACCGGCGCGATCGTGATTGCCGCGCCGCTGAAGATCGTCTACGGCAGCGGCAGCCCGCTGCGGGTGATTGCGCTCGTGCCGGCGTGAGGGCACGATTGCGGCCCCCGTTCACCACCGCGAGCAATTCTCGCGCAGCGCACGACCGTGTTCCGCGTGTTCCGCGTGTTCTGCGAGTTCAGCGTTGATCGTCGGCTCAGCGTGTCGGAAGCGCGACTGCTTCGCTGAGTTGAGGATTAACCACAAAGAACTCTGAGACTCTGAGCGCTCCGGGGTTAATTCTGCAGCGTCCTTCTGTTTCACAGGCGGTGAGAAACACAACGTCGTTCTTGTGTTCGCGCTCGTGCTGTTCGATCAGATTTTCAGCCCGAACTCGGCGATGCGCATCACGTCCTCGCGCAGGATCGTGTCGTTGCGCTCGGAGCCGGTCGAGACGATTGCCGATCGCACGCCGGACACTTCCTCGAGGCGCGCGATGTAGCGGCGCGCCGCCTCCGGCAGCCGATCGAATTCCCGCGCGCCGGCGGTCGGCGTCGACCACCCGGGCATCGTCTCGTAGACCGGTTCACAGGCGGCCAGCTGCGCGACGTCGGACGGGAAGTCGGTGAGCGTCCGATCGCCGAGGCGATAGGCGGTGCAGATCGAGATCCGATCCAGGCCGTCGAGGACGTCGAGCTTGGTCAGCGCCAGGCCGTCGAGGCCGTTGATGCGCGCGGCGTAGCGGACCGCCACCGCATCGAACCAGCCGCAGCGCCGCGGCCGCCCGGTGACCGCGCCGTACTCGCTGCCGCTCTCGCGCAGCCGGTTGCCCATCTCGCCCGACAGCTCGGTCGGGAACGGTCCTTCGCCAACGCGCGTGGCGTAGGCCTTGACCACGCCGAGCACCTGGCCGATCGCGCGCGGCGGGATGCCGAGGCCGGTGCAGACGCCGCCGACCGACGCGTTCGAGGAGGTGACAAACGGATAGGTGCCGTGGTCGATGTCGAGCAGCGTGCCCTGTGCCCCTTCGAACAGAATCGACTTGCCGGCGGCCATCTCCGCGGTGAGCAGCACCGAGACGTCCCGAATCATCGGCCGCATCCGCGCCGCGTGCTTCAGCAGCTGGTCGAGCACCGGGCGCCAGTCCATGGTGCTGTCCTGCACCAGCCGGTTGCGGGCGGTGACGTTGTCGCGGACGTTCTGCTCGAGCCCCTGCGGGTCGACCAGATCGCCGACGCGAATGCCGCGCCGCGCGATCTTGTCCTCGTAGGCCGGCCCGATGCCGCGCGAGGTCGTGCCGATCTTCCGCTCGCCGCGCCGCGCCTCCGACAGCAGGTCGAGATCGCGGTGGTACGGCAGGATCAGGTGCGCCTTGTCGCTGACGAGAATGCGATCGCCGACCTCGACGCCCGCCCGGCCGAGCTCGTCGATCTCCGCAAACAGCGCCTGCGGATCGATCACCACGCCGTTGCCGATGACGCAGGTGACGCCGGGATGGAGGATGCCCGACGGGATCAGCCGCAGGATGAACTTCTTGCCGTTGACGTAGACGGTGTGGCCGGCGTTGTGGCCGCCCTGATATCGCGCGACGATTGAGAAATGCGGCGTCAGCAGGTCGACGATCTTTCCCTTGCCTTCGTCGCCCCACTGCGCGCCGAGCACGACCAGATTCATAGCGGAGTAAGATTCTACTCGAACCTCGAACGCGGCACGCGGCACCTCGAGCGCGGCGCGCGGCGCGCCGAACGCCGAACGCCGAACGCCGAACGCCGAACGCCGAACGACATGATCGCACTCGACGGCTCCTCCCTCACGATCGAAGATCTCCTGGCCATCGCCGATCGCGGCGAGGAAGTATCGCTGGCGCCCGCCGCCGTCGAACGCGTCCGCGCCTCGCGCGCCGTCGTCGATCGGCGCGCGCGCGGCGTCGAGCCCGCCTACGGCATCAATACCGGCTTCGGCTCGTTCGCCGAGGTGAAGATCGCGCCCGAGGCGCTCGAGGAGCTCCAGCTCAACCTGCTGCGCAGCCACGCCGCCGGCCTCGGCACGCCGCTGCCGCCGCGCGCCGTGCGCGCGACGATGGCGCTGCGCGCGAACGTGCTGGCGAAGGGCTTCTCCGGAGTGCGCGTCGAGACGCTCGACGCGCTGATCGCCCTCCTCAACCGCGGCGTCGTGCCGGTGGTGCCGTCGCGCGGTTCGGTCGGGGCGAGCGGCGACCTCGCGCCGCTCGCGCACCTGGCACTGGTGTTGATCGGCGAAGGCGAAGCGCTCGAGCCCGACCCCGACGACAGTGAGAAACGCCGCGCGCGCAAAGCGCGCAAGGATACCAACGAGGCTTTGCGGGCTTCGCGAGCTTCGCGTTCGACGATGCCTGGGGAAGAGGCTTTACGGCGCGCGGGCCTCGCCCCGATCCGACTTGGACCAAAGGAGGGGCTTGCGCTCATCAACGGCACACAGCCGTCAACCGCGGTGCTGGCGCTGGCGCTCGCAGCGGCCGAACAACTGACACGAGCCGCCGATATCGCCGCGGCGTTGTCGATCGACGCGCTGCGCGGTTCGATTCATCCCTTCGACGCGCGCATCCACGAAGCCCGTCCATTCGCCGGGCAGCGGCAGTCGGCGGCCAACATCGCCGGCTTGATGCGGGACAGCGGGATCAACTCTTCGCACGAGCACTGCGGCAAGGTCCAGGACGCCTATTCGATGCGCTGCGCCGCCCAGGTTCACGGCGCGGTGCGCGATGCGCTGCGGTTCGTGCGCGACACCGTCACCATCGAGGCCAACAGCGCCACCGACAACCCGATGGTCTTCGCGGACACGGGCGACATCGTCTCCGGCGGCAACTTTCACGGCGCGCCGATTGCAATCGCCGCCGACCTGCTCGCGGCCGCGCTCGCGCCGCTCGCGACGATCAGCGAGCGGCGCGTCGATCGGCTGGTGGATCCCGCGCTCAGCGGCCTGCCCGCGTTCCTGACCCGCGACGGCGGCCTGAAATCGGGCTTCATGATGGCGCAGGTCACGGCCGCGGCGGTCGCGTCCGAACTCAAGACACTCGCGCACCCCGCCGGCGTCGACACCATCCCGACGTCGGCCAATAAGGAAGACCACGTCAGCATGAGCATGGCGGCGGCGCTGAAGGCGGAGCGCGCCGTCGGCCGCGCACGCGAAGTGATCGCGATCGAAATCCTCTGCGCTTGTCAGGCAATCGACCTGCTCGCGCCGCTCGCAACCTCCGCGCCACTGCAAGAAGTGCATCACCTCGTGCGATCGCGCGTGCCGATGCTCGACCGCGACCGCGCCGCCGCGCCCGACATCGTCGCGATCACTGAATTGATCGCGTCGAGCTCGCTCGAAGACTCTGTGCGCGCGCTAGTCAAGTGAAAAATTTTTCATTTTCAAATTGACAACACTCGCGCCGCTTCTTAAGGTCTATCTTTCCGTCTCGCATCCTGCATGGCCACTGCAACCCGCACCATCCGAGCGCCACGAGGCACGTCGCTGACCTGCAAAGGCTGGCCGCAGGAAGCCGCGCTGCGGATGTTGATGAACAATCTCGATCCCGATGTTGCCGAGCGGCCCGACGATCTGATTGTCTACGGCGGCTCAGGCAAGGCGGCGCGCAGCTGGGCGGCGTTCGACGCGATCGTGCGCGTGCTGACCTCGCTCGAGCACGACGAGACGCTGCTCGTGCAGTCGGGCAAGCCGGTCGGCGTGTTCCAGACGCATCCGGGCGCCCCGCGTGTCCTGATCGCGAACGCGCTCGTCGTCCCCGCCTGGGCGACGTGGGAAAATTTTCGCGACCTCGAGCACCGCGGCCTGACGATGTACGGGCAGATGACCGCCGGCAGCTGGATCTACATCGGCAGCCAGGGCATCGTGCAGGGCACGTACGAGACGCTCGCGGCGATCGCCCGCCGCCATTTCGGCGGCAGCCTCACCGGCAAGCTCTTCGTTACCGCCGGCCTCGGCGGCATGGGTGGCGCCCAGCCGCTCGCGGCGTCGATGAACGGCGCCGCGACGCTGGCGATCGAGGTCGACGAGCGCCGGATCGCCCGCCGCCTCGCCACGCGTTACCTCGACGAGGCGACCGACAACCTCGACGACGCGCTCGACAAAGTGCGGCAGTGGACCGGCGCGGGCGTCGCGCGGTCGATCGGCCTGCGCGCCAATGCCGCCGACGTCCTGCCGGCGCTGGTCGCCCGCGGCGTCACGCCGGACGTGCTGACCGACCAGACCTCGGCGCACGATGCGCTGAACGGCTACGTGCCGAACGGCCTCAGCCTGGACGAGGCGAATCGTTTGCGCGACCGCAACCCCGACGACTACGTCGCCCGATCGATGGCGGCGATGGCCGAGCACGTGCGCGCGATGCTCGCGCTGCGCCAGCGCGGCGCCATCACCTTCGACTACGGCAACAACATCCGGGCCCAGGCGCGGCAGGCGGGCGTCGCCAACGCGTTCGACATTCCCGGCTTCGTCCCGGAGTACATCCGGCCGCTGTTCTGCGAAGGGCGCGGGCCGTTCCGCTGGGCCGCGCTCTCCGGCGATCCCGAGGACATCCGCGTCACCGACGAAGCGGCGCTCGAGATGTTCGGCCACGACGAGCCGCTGGCCCGCTGGCTGCGGCTGGCGCGCGAGCGCGTGGCGTTCCAGGGGCTGCCGGCGCGGATCCTGTGGCTCGGCTACGGCGAGCGCGCGCGCTTCGGGTTGCGCATCAACGAGCTGGTGCGCGAGGGACGCCTGAAGGCGCCGATCGTCATCGGCCGCGACCATCTCGACACCGGATCGGTCGCCTCGCCGAATCGTGAAACCGAAGGGATGATGGACGGCAGCGACGCCATCGCCGACTGGCCGGTCCTGAACGCCCTGTTGAACGCGTCGAGCGGCGCCACGTGGGTCTCGGTGCACCACGGCGGCGGCGTCGGCATCGGCTACTCGCTGCACGCCGGCATGGTGATCGTCGCCGACGGCAGCGCCGACGCGGACGAAAAGCTCGAGCGCGTGCTGACCTGCGATCCCGGCATCGGCGTCGTGCGACACGCCGATGCGGGCTATCCCGCTGCGATCGCCACCGCAGATCGCGAAGGCCTGCGAATCCCCATGCGTGAGGAACGCGAATGCTGACCCCTCGTACCACCCTGGCGCGCCGCGTCACCGCGGCGCTCGACGCCTCGCCGTCCCGCATCCCCGTCCTCGTCGGCGGCTGCGGCAGCGGACGAACGACGCTTCTCCGCCAGATGCGCGAACGCCTCGGGCGGCAGGCGGTGCAATACGTGGACGTGGAGCGCACTGCGACCACGCCCGAGCGCTTCCTGCGGGCGATCACCGCGGTGTCGCCGTTCCCGATCGCCGGGCCGCCGGCGGCCGAGCCGATGGGCGCGCGCGGCGCGTTCGACGCGACGCTGGCGCTGCTGGCCAACGCCCGCACCGCCGCCGGCGAACCGGCCACCTATTTCCTCGACGAGTTCCTCGAGCTGCGGACGTTCGAGAGCTTCCCGGGGCTGCGCCGCGTGCTGCACGACGCGATCGACGGCCTGGCGGCGAGCGGCAATCGCTTCGTCCTCACCAGCCGCTACGTCGCCCGGGCGCTGCGTCTCCTGCGCGATCGATCGGCGCGCTTCGAAGTGATCCACATGCCGCCGCTGAGCGTCGAGGACACCCACGACGTCCTCGGCCCGGCGCCGGCGTCGAACGACGCCGGCCGCGACCCGGCTCGCGACGCGGAGTACCTCGCGCGCACCGTGCACGCGCTCGCCGACGGCCGGCCGGTCTACGTCCGCGCGCTCGCCGACGAGCTCACGGTGATGCGCGAGCACGGCGGCCCCGGCAGCGCCGACGCGATCAGCGCGCTCGCCGCGCTGCTCGCGGTCGACGGCGTGCTGGCGAAGCAGTGCGCCTTCTGCTACGAGCTGCGGCTGCACCGCGCCCGCGGCTACGGCGCGCTCAAGGCGATCCTCGAAATCCTCGGCGAGGAGGAGGGGTTGACGCTCACCGAGATCTCGCACCGGCTGCAGCGCACGCCCGGCTCGACCAAGGACTACCTGTCGTGGCTGGAGGACGTCGACCTGGTGACGTCGCGGCAGAAGCGCTACACCTTCACCGATCCGCTGGTGCGCGTCTGGGTGCGGCTGCACTGCCGTCCGTCGGCGCCGACCGAGGACGATCTCGCGCGCGAAGTCCACCGCTATGCGCTGCCCCGCCTGCCGCAGCCCGAGCCGGCGCCGCAGACGCGGACCGAGCCGGCGTTCGCGATGGCCGGCGGGCCGTCGTCGGGGATCATCGAGATCGATTGACGTGAGGTGGACGCGTACGGAGGCACCGCGTGATGCGGTGCCGGCGTACGCGTCTGCTGTGAGGAGAACGTCAGAACGTCGAACGTCAGAAGGCCGGGCGATATCAGGCGACCTTGTCGATGATCGACAGCACGTCGCCGTCGTTCACCAGCTCGGTCGACTGTCGCACCACGCGCAGGCCGCTCTCGCGGCAGAACTCCAGGATCATCTCGTCGGTCGTGTCGGCGCGCCACGCCGAGGAGCGTCCCGCCGACGCCGCGCCCGGGTGGTGGATGACCGCACGTCCGCCCGGCTTCAGCACGCGCGCGAACTCGCGGAAGTAGCCGCGCGTGTCCTGGGGGTTGATGTGCACGAAGACGTCGAACGACCAGATCGCGTCGATCGACTGGTCGGGCACCGCGAGCGTCCGGCCGTCCGACAGCAGGTAGTCGATGTTCGAGCTGGCGTGAAACCGATCCCGGCACAGCATCAGCGCCTTGTCGGAGACGTCGACGACGTAGAGCTTCCTGACCATCGTCCGCAGGATGTCGGTCCAGCGGCCGCCGCCCGGCCCGACCTCGAGGACGACGCCGTCGCGCGGGATGTTGGCGTTGATCAGGTCGTTGACGATGCGCTGCTTCCACCGCGCCGCCGCCTCGGCATCGAGGCCCTTGGTCCACTCGTCGCCGCGGTTCGACCAGTCGTAGTTGTTCCAGAGCGTCCGGTTGTCGGCGGCGGTGTACCGCCGCGCCGAGATGGTCCACGGCTCGATCAGCCGCTTCTTGCGCTCGACGGCGGTCAGCCCGTCGTCCATGCGATCGCGGATGCGGTCGACGATGCCGCGCATGACGTAGAGTGCGGAGTAGTACGGCCCCCCGCGAAGCAGGGTCGATTTCAGTCGGCTGGCGGTCTCGCTTGATTCGATCACGGTAAACGTCTCCTCGCACGAGCTTCAAAGCAATCGGCTCGCCATGGGCGATTCGCCACGTTTTCCGGGTTTCTCCGATGGCGACAAATCTCGGCGCCGCAGTGCAGGGCGACCGAAGTCTGCCCCCGGCGCGACTAAAGCCCGCCTGGCGGTCGAGAACGCGGCGTCGCGGCACCGCGGACGGAGCCGGGTCGAACGATACCGGGGTACGCCTCTTGCTCCCTGCTTGTATCTTCGAACCAGGGAGGTTCCGGCTTGATGCGTCGCGCCCCGCTCGTCGCCCGCGCTCTCTGTGCGTTCACGGTTTTGCTCGCCTCGTCCGCTGAGACGGCGCGCGCCGCCGACTCGCCGCTGGCGACCTACACGTTGAGCGCCGGCTGGGCGACCTTCGGCCTCGCGCTGCCGCAGGGCGCGGCCAGGGCGGTGCAGGTCGGCTCGCTGCCGACGCAGACCGACGTCAAGGTGCGGTGGCCGGACGACTCGATCCGCTTCGCGGTCGTCTCGGCGAACGCCGGCCCGAAAGGCGGCAGCTTCGCGATTACGCCGGCGCAGCCGCCGGCAGGCACGTTCGTGCCGATCCTGCCAAAAGCGTCGGTCACGTTCCGGATCGGCAACATGCCGGTCGTCGCCGCGTTGCCGTTGACGCTGACCGACTACTGGCTGCGCGGTCCGCTGGTGTCCGAAGGGCGCGCCGTCGTGGCGCCGTCGTCGCATCCGTTCCTGCGCGTGATCTTCGACGTCCGCTCGTATGCGAGCGGCGGGCATCGCATCGACATCGCGGTCGAGAACGGCCTCGACGTCGTCGGCGCCGACGAACTGACCTACGACGTCGCCGTCAACATCGGCGGCGCGGCGGTGTTCACGAAAGCGGGCGTCAACCACAAGTACCTCGCGCGCTGGCGCAAGACCTTCGTCACCGGCGGGCTCCAGGAATCGGCGGTGACGCCGGACTTCGCGCCGTTCGTCGCCGCGGGCGCGCTGCCCGCGTACCTGCCGACCCTCGCCAGCCCGGCGCGCACGATCAAAGGCAACGAGTTCGGGCTGCTCGGCTTCGGCGCGCTGATGCGGCCGATGAACGCGCACGGCGGCCGGCCGGAGATCGCGCCCTACCCCGATTGGACGGCGCAGTACCTCGTGCACCGCAAGCCGGATCAGCGCGCCTACATGCTGCGGCACGGCGAGCTCGCCGGCAGCTGGGGCATCCACGTCCGCGACGCCGACGGCACGATGCCGACGATCGACAAGTACCCGTACTACTGGCTCGATCCGCGCTGGCGCAACGAGACGCCGCTGCAGGGGCCGCGCAGCGTGCGGAAGAACCAGGACGGCAACTGGGTGATCCCCGGCATGGCCGAGCCCGGCGACATCGCGCACCAGCCGTCGCTGGCCTTCGTGCCCTACCTGGTCACCGGCGATCGCTTCTTCGCCGACGAGATGGCGTACTGGGCGAACTACTGCCTGATCGGCTCGTACGCGAACGATTACAACCGCAAGGGCAAACAGGGACTGCTGGTCGGCAACGAGGTGCGCGGCATCGGCTGGGCGCTGCGCAACCTCGGCGACGCCGCCGCCTACCTGCCCGACAGCGATCCGATGAAGCGCTACCTCGCCGACAAGGTCGTCAACAACCTCAACGATCTCGAGAGCTATGCGCAGAGCTTCAAGTCGGGCCCGATCCAAACGCTCTTCCCGGGGCGCCGCCCCGAGGACGAGAACTCGCGCTATCAGCCCTACATGTGGGTTTCGCTCTGGGAGCAGACCTACGTGGCGTGGGCCGTCGACCGCGTGATGCAGCATGGACGGGTGACGCCGGTGCACAACTTTGTCGGCGCCGGCCAGACCATCCGCAACCGCATCGCCCGCCTGCAGCTCCAGCTGTTCACGCATCCCGAGTGGCCGCGCGACCACGAACGGCAGGCGCCGTACCTGCTCGCCGCCGGCCGATGGAGCAAGGGCCCGCGGAGCACGGTCCAATACTTCCAGACCTTCTCTGAGATGAAGGCGGCGACCTTCGCGGCCGCCGACCCCGGCAAGGCGCCCGACTTCGTGCGGCCGTTCCAGGGCTACCTCGGGGTCGAGGCTCGCCTGCTGCTGATGATCTGCGCGCAGCTCGGCGATGCCGGCGCGGCGAAGAGCCTCGACACGCTGATGGCCGACGTGAACGGCGGCTTGTCGATGGTCGATGATCTGAACAAGCGATCGGGATGGGCGATCGCCGGCGCCGACTCCAACCTGACACGGCAGCCGGCCGTGCTGAAGAAGCCGACCGCGCGCTGACCCATGCTCCGCAGCCTGCTCGTCCTGTCGGTCCTGGTCCCCGGCTTCTTCGCCGCGCTCACCAACGGCTACTTCGGCCTGCTGATGTACCTCTGGTTCGCGCTGTTCCGGCCGCAGGACTGGCTGTGGATCGACATCACCAGCCTGCGCCTCTCGCTCGTCCTCGGCGTGATCATGGTCGGGCGCTCGCTGGTCTCCGGCATCCTGCCGAACCTCACGCACCCGCTGTGCATCGGAATGGTGATGATGGTCGCCTCGAGCGTCATCAGCCAGACCACCGCCGTGCGCCCCGACATCGGCTGGGTCTGGATCGACTTCCTGTTCCGCCTCGCGCTGTCGTGCACGATGGTCGTCTCGCTCGCAGGCGATGCGCGGCGGCTCTACGGCGTGCTCGCCGTGATCGGCCTGTCGCTCGGCTTCCACGCGTCCAAGGCCGGCCTTGCATTCATCCTCACCGGCGGCGGCACGCGGTTCGACGAGGGGCTGTCGGGGTCGTTCGTCGACAACAACGGCTACGCGCTCGGGACGGTGATGATCCTGCCGATGCTGCTGGTCAGCGCGCAGAACCTCGAAGTGCTGTACACCGGCAGGTTCCTGGCGTGGGTGCGCCGCGGCCTCTACCTGATGCTGCCGCTGTGCGCGTTCACCGTCATCGGCACGTATTCCCGCGGCGGGTTCCTGGCGTTTTCCGCGGCCATCCTGACGTTCATCATGCTGCAGAAGCGGCGCTTCAGCGCGCTCGCCGGCGTGGTCGCGTTCCTGGCGCTCTTCCTCGCGGTCGTGCCGATCCCGCAGCGCTATTACGATCGGCTGTCGACGATCAAGACCTACAACCAGCAGACCGACGAGGATCCGGAGGGGGCGAAGGAATCAGCGCAGAGCCGGCCGCATTTCTGGCGGGTCGGCGTCATCATGGCGATGGCCCAGCCGCTCGGCGTCGGTCTCAAGCAGTACGAGGCCGCCTACGATCGGTTCGATTTCACGCACGGCCGGTACGGTCACAAGCGCGCCGTCCACAGCAGCCATTTCCAGGTGCTCGCCGAGCTCGGGTTCTTCGCGACCTTCCTCTGGATCGGGCTCTTCACCTACGCCTATTTCGCGTGCTTCCGCGTCCGCGCGCGATCGCGCGACGAGCGCTTGAGTCCGCGCATGCAACGGTTCCTGCTGACGGCGGCCAACGGCCTGATGACGTCGATGTCCGGCTTCATCGTCGGCGGCTCGTTCATCAGCCTGGCCTACAACGACCTCACCTGGCTGACCTTCGGCATGGTCGCGGCGCTCGACGTGATCTCCATGCGGCTGATGGAGCAGCCCGACGCCGAGCCTGTTGCCGCGATCGAGGCGGAGGTGCCGCTGGCGTTCCGCGCCGTGCCCTCCTACGCGCCCACGTACGCAGGGCAGCCCTTCAGCGCTGCCAACCTCAGGCGCCCCTAACGGGGCGCCCTACGTACGAGGGCGCCCTACGTACGATCACCGCGGCACAAAGACCACGTCGACCCAGTAGTTGCTCGAGTTGAAGCTCTGGGTCGGGAACGCCACGCCTCCATACCGGAAGACGCCGTTGCCGCCGCTGACGCCCGCGCGCAGCGCGTGCAGAGGCCCGTTGTCGACGCCGGCGTTCGCGAACGTGTTGTACGTGTACGCGTACCTGCCGACGCTGGTGTGGTACGACACGACGTAGACGGTGTTGGCGGTGATCGCCACCGGCGTCGAGAAGCTCACCTGCTGCCAGCCCGAGGCGGTTTCACCGGTGAAGGTCGCGCTCGCGAGCATTGTGCCCGTGCTGCTCCACAACGTGCCGGTGTGCGTGCCGGTGGTCGTCGTGCCCTTGTAGAAGCGCACGCCGGTGACGACGCCGTCGACATCAGCCCGGAACTTGACGCCGAGCTCGACCGAGCTGCCGTCGCCGGTGGCAAACGTCGTCGGCGCCGACGTCGGGCTGAAGATCGTGCGCGGCGCCTGCGCTGCGGTCGTGAACGACCAGACGACGTTGGACGCAAGCGGGTTGCCCGCCGCGTCTTTCACGCCCGCGCTGCCGCCGGTGATCGTCGCCGTGTAGGTGGTCGATCCGGCCAGCAGCTGCGCCGGCGTCAGCGTCGCGACGTTGGTCGAGGCGTTGTAGCTGACGGTCGCGGCGACGACCGCGTTCGCCGGCGTGCGCAGCTGGAACGTCGTCGACGTCACCGATGCCGCGGTCATCGCTTCGCTGAAGGTCGCCCGCACCGTCGTCGCCGTCGTCACGGCGGTGGCGGCGTTGACCGGCGCCGTGCTGGTCACCGTCGGCGGCGTGGTGTCGCCGGGCGGCGGCGGTGGAGGAGGAGCCGGCGGCGTGCCGTCGATGACCAGCGCCTTGATCTCCTTCATCTTCTGGACGCCGAGCCAGCCTTTGAGGCCGTAGCCGTTGAAGGTCAGGGCGTCGCCGGTCGTATGCGTTGCCGGGTCGCCGCCGGCGGCGTACGGATCGCTGGTCGCCGGGAACTGCGCGTTGCCGTGCGTGTAGTGGACGCCGTCGGCAAGGAACCGCCCCGGCCACTGCGAGAACGCAAGCCGCGCGAGCATCTCGTTGTTGAAGTCGATGAGCGGCAGCTTCTTGTTCTGCGCGTACTGCACCAGCGCGGCGTTGTAGCGGTCGACCAGCGCGTTGAAATTGGCGTCGGTGCGGTAGGTGTAGGTGATGATGATCGGGACGATGTGGTTGGCGATCATCATGTCGATCATCCGCTCGAGATCGGTGAACACCTCCGGCCTCGCCGCGTCGAGGTTGACCTCCGGGATCGCGAACTGCGCCTTCGGCAGCGCCGCCAGCATCGTCGTCAGGTTGAGGGCGTTGGGATACGTGGCGCAGTCGAGCAGCTTCTGCCGCGCCGTGGTCGGGTTGCTGTCGGCCGGCATACTGCTGGTGCCCATGAAGTCCCAGGCGCCGAGACCGTCGCCAACCGTGAAGCTGCGCGCCGGGCAGAAGTACGGCGTCGCCAGCGCGAAGCCGTCGATGCTGTCGATCCCCTGCGGCGACAGCCCGGCATGCATCCAGGCCGTGATCGCGGCGTCGGACGCGGTCTTGCCGGCGCCGTTCTGCGCCCAGGCGCCGAGCGCCGGATCGCGCGTCAACGAATCGCCAATCCAGAGCACCAGGCCCGGTTCACCAGTACCTCCGGCGAGGATCGCCTTCGCATTGGCCACCCAGCCGCCCGCCCCGTCCTGCCACGCGTCGTCATACGAGTTGGCGCGCGCGGCGTTGTGGCCGGTCGTCGGCGTGCCGTTGACGTTGATCAGCACGGTCTTCGTCGCCGTGTTGTAGTTGGCGGTCGATGACGGGGTGAAGGTCGTCGAGAGCTGCTGCCCCGCGCCGACGCCGAGCACGGTTCCCTCTGGCGGTGAGTACGCGAACGCGCCGGCCACGCTCGTTGTCGCGTTCAGCTGCGTCGAGCTGAGCGGTGTCCCCTGCGTGATGTCGGCCGGGTTGGCCCAGCTGATCACCGGGGTCGCTTTCAAAACCGTGATCGACACGGTCCTGCTCGCCGGGTTGTAGGTCGCCGTGTCGTTCGGCGTGAAGGTCGCCGACAGCGTCTGGGCCGCGCCGGCGGACAGCACGGTGCCCGTGGGCGGCGAGTACGTGAACGTGCCGGGCACGGTCGTCGTGGCGTTCAGCTGCGTGCCGCTCAGCGCGGTGCCGTAGACGATGCTTGCCGGGTTGTTCCAGGTGATGACCGGCGTCTGCTTCCCGTTCTGTGCGGGAATCGGACAGGTCGGGCCGTTGATGCCAGCACGCGTCACCGGCGTGCAGCTCGACGGCGGCCTCGGCAGCACCGACGTATTCGAGTGGTACACCTGGAAGTTGTCGGTCGCGGCGCCGTTGTATGCGTAGACCTTCACCTCGTTCAGCTTGCTCAGGCACTCTGGCGCATTGGCGACGTCGCGGACCATCGAGATGCCGCTGAGCGAACGTCCGGGCGGCGCCTCGACGCGGGTGTTGCTGATCACCACCAGCTTGTTGTCCATCCAGCAGCCGTTCACCGAGCCGACGGTCGGCACGACGATGTTCGCGTTGTTGCGGAGATAGGAGTTCTCGATCGTCAGGTTCGGTTCGGGGCCGAAGCCGGCCTCGGGCGCGGTGATTCCCTCCTCGACGCCTTGAATGTCCGCGTTGCGGATGATGATGCCCTTCACCGAGTAGTCGGCGAAGAAGACGCCGTTGCCGCAGCACTGGCTGGCGGAGGTGAAGTTGCCGCGAATCTTGAGGCCGTCGAACGTGATCCGCTGGCTGGGATAGACGTACACCGTCTTGTTGAAGATGTGCCACAGCTTCAGGTTCTTGATCACGCTCTCGGCCTGGCCCGTGAACGGACGCGGATCCTGCGAGCCGATCCACCAGAAGGTGAAGCCGCCCTGCATGGCGCCGTAGGCCTCGTTGTCCTCGAACTGCAGCAGCGGCATGTTGTTGCCGTTCCTGGTCGTGAACTGCGACGGGCTCATCGCCCCCTTGACGTTGGGGACCGCGATGTCGCCGAGATAGAGAAACTGGTAGACGAAGCCGTAGGCCGCTTCGGTGGTCGGGTTCTGGAAATTCGCGGCGACGTTGTTCCTTACGTAGTTGTTGGGCCCGCGAAACCAGAAGCCGACGCCCTCGGTGCCCAGCGCCATCCGGGCCTGAGAGACCGAGTCGTTCGGCTCGCCCATGCCGCGCAGCGCGAAGTTGTGATCGAACACGTTGAAGCTCTCCGAGCCGTCTTCGGTCGCAATCGACGCGCCGTTGTAGTTGTAGACGACGTTGTCCTGGATGCTGCCGAAGTGGCTGCCGTGAACCGCGATTCCCCACTTGAACTTCGTCTCGATCGAGCCGCCGTCCACCGCGTTCCCGACCAGCGTGAACTGGAAGCCGTTGGCCGGCGTGGTCGCCGGTCCGGCCAGATGGTGCATGTGGACCGGATAGCGGCCGATGTGGTTCGTGGTCGTGTTCAAGGGCAGGTAGGTGGTGCGCCCCAGGTCCTTGAACAGCGCGTAGCGGATGTCCGCGTCCGCCATGTGGGTCACGATCGTGTGGCCGCGCGTGCCGGTGGCGCTCTCCGAGCGGATCACCACGTTGCGCGTGAGGTTGCCGGCATGAGGCAGGAAGTCGAGCGCGCCGTTCAGATCGCGCGCGCCGAGATGGTCGTAGGTCAGCGCGCTCGTCAGCGTCACGGTGCGGCCATCGGCGGAAATGGCGCTGACGGTCCGCTCTTCCCACTGGTTGACCGCGTTGATCCACGGGTTCGACGACGACTCGCTCGCCTTGATGTGCCGCGTGTCGGGCAGGACGATGCGATCGCCCGGCCGCCATCCCGAGACCGCTTCGGACAAGGTCAGCGTCGTGTTGCCGGCGCGCGGCTCGCTGGCCAGACGGGTGAAGGTCGGCGTGCGCGGCGCGCCATGTGCCGTCATCCGGCCGAGCACCATCAGGCCGGTGCCGAACTGCTCCGGATCGGAAACGCTGCCGCCGAGCGGCGAGTTGGCGATGACGATCTCCGCGGTCACGCCGGCGGCAATCGGCGCCGCCACGGTGCCGATCTCGAGCACGCCCGGCGTGCCCATGCCCATCTCGCCGGCCATCACCTGCAGGTTGGTCACCTTGAGGCGCGTGTTGACCGTGGTCGCAAACGTCAGCTTGCCGTCGACGGCGATGGTGTAGGCAACGGCCGCCGTGTCGGTGATCGTGACCGTGTGCCCGGCGGCGATGCGGACCACATGATTCGCGGTGGGAATCTGCCCTCCCTGCCACGTCGAGGCGCTCGACCAGCTGCCGCTCGCGACGCTCGTCACGGATGGCCGCGACGTGTCCTGCGAGAAGTCGGGGATGCTTTCCGGCAGCGTGACTGCGGCCACCGGCTGCATCAGTTCGGTCGACCCCAGCGCGAGCGCGAGCGCGACCAGCGCGTGCGCGATGCGGTGGTGTCGCCTCTTCTGTTCCTCGATCGTGGTCTGCGGCGGTCTGTGGCTGGCAACAGGGAGAGCAGAGAGCTTCGTCATGGAGCTCTCCGGCAAGAAAGAACATGGCCGATGCGCGTGCGGTCCGCCGCTGCATGACTCGAAGCGTCACCTGGTCATGCGAACGCTTGCGGCTGCGCTGATGCAGTGTCAGTACACGTCCGCTATCGGCGCTTGTGGAATGCGCGTGAAGCTATGTGAAGGTTGTCCGGCTTCGACGCGGCCACGGTCGGGTGCATGGCCTAACCATTCGGGATACCGTGTAAGCGCGCTGTCTGGAATCGCTGCAGGCGAGGGCAGTACTAGGAACGTAAGTTGCGAAACCTCAACATCTTGAAGCCGAGCCCGCTGTCATGGTGCTTGCGTTGTCGAGCTCCATGGTATCCAAACGACTCCGGCTGGTGATTTTCCCCGATGCCCCTGGCGTCTGGATTGTTCGAGGACTGGAACACGACCTGGGCGCCGAGGCGCGCACGATTGGCGAAGCCGTGAGAGCGGCGATGCGGTTCGTGCAGGCGCATACGGCTTTCGATATCCGCCACGACCACATGCCGCTGGCGGCGTTTCCTCCGTCTCCGCAGAAGTACTGGAACGCGTTCAACGCCGGCACGTCGGTGCCGCTCGATCAGCTCGGCATCCCGAGCCTGCCTGAATGGGATATTCAGCTGGCGTTCGCGTCGGGTGGATTGGTGGAACCGCACGGACGGCAGATGAGCGTGCGGACGCACGCGGTGAGCCCGCGGGCCAAAGCATCGTAGCCAGCAGGGTTCAGGGTTCTGGGTTCTGCGTTCTGGGTTGGTTCAGAACCCAGAACCAGAACCGACCCAGAACCTAGAACCCTGAACCCTGAACCCTTTCGGTTAAGCACCGCCCTTCAATTTCTCCAGGGTTGCGCGGGCGGCGTCCTGCTCTGCCTCTTTCTTGCTCGGCCCGCTGCCCGACGCGACGCGCTCGCCGCGCACCACCACCTCGATCTCGAACAGCTTGTGATGATCGGGCCCGAGGCTGCCGGCGAGCCGGTACTCGGGCAGCGGCATGTCGCGCGACTGCAGCCACTCCTGCAGCGTCGACTTGTAGTCCTGCGCCCCGATCCCGTGCCGCCGCACCTCGTCGAGCTGCGGCCCGAACTCGCGGATGATGAACGCGCGCACCGGCTCGATGCCGCCATCGAGGTAGATCGCCGCAATCAGCGCCTCGTAGCCGTCGGCGAGCAGCGCCTGCTTGCGGCGGCCGCCGGTCTTCTCTTCGCCGCGGCCGAGCAGCAGGTGATCGCCCAGCCCGAGCCGCTCGGCCTGCCGCGCCAGCGCCGCGGTCGAGACCAGCGACGCCTTGGTCTTCGACTTCTGCCCCTCGTCGAACTCGGGAAAGTCGCGGAACAGCATGTCGGCGATGACGAAGCCGAGCAGCGCGTCGCCGAGGAACTCCAGCGACTCGTTGTCGATCACCCCGCCGCTGACATCCTCGTTGGCGCGCGAGGTGTGGGTCATCGCGTGCTCGAGCAGGCCGCGGTCGCGGAAACGGTAGCCGAGCGTCTGCTGCAGCGGGCCGAACTCGTCGCGCAGCCGCACCACCTGCCCGTTCTTCAATTCCGTGCGGTGCCCGTCGATGATCCGCTGCGCCTCGTCGGCCTCGGCCCCATGCACCGAGATCCGCACCTCGGTCAGGCCGTCGACCGACATCGGGAAGACCGAGTGCAGGACGTCCGAGGAGACGACCGACATCACGCCATGCGCCTCGAGCAGGCCGCGGACGATTTTCGCTTCGATGTCGGAATGGGTCCTGAAGATGACGACCAGGTCGCTCCTGCCCGTGTTCACCGCACCTGTCCTGAGCCCGCGGCGCGGCCTTCGACCAGCTCCGGATCGACGGCGGCGAGGCGCGCGGTGGTGACGCGGGTGCGCTCGGTCTCGAGCGCGGCGCCGCCCGCCACTTCGTCGACCTTGATCAGGATCATCGTCATGTCGTCGTGCTGCGGCGCGTCGCCGACGAACGCGCCGATCTCGCGCAGCATCCGCTCGCGCAGCTCCTCCGACGGCAGGTGTGCGTGGCTGGCCACCAGCTGGCCGAGACGGTTCTCGCCGAAAAGATCGTCGCGGGCGTTCATCGCCTCGCTGATCCCGTCGGTGAACAGCAGGTAGAGATCCGACGGCCGCAGCGGGATCGTCTCCTCGACCAGGTGCCGCTCGAACATCTCGCCGTTGTCGAGCTTCAGGCCGACGACCATGCCGTCGGGCGCGAGGATCTGCGCCTCGCGCGCGGCGCCGTCGGCGCAGACGCCGGGCACGTAGATCAGCGGCGTGTGCCCGGCGCGCGCGTAGGTCATCGTCCGGTCGCGCAGATCGATCACCGCGTAGGTCATGGTGATGAAGCTGCGGGCGTCGAGATGGTGCGAGATGATCCGGTTGGCGGCAATCAGCAGATCGCGCGGCGACTTGTGGATCTCGCTGAGCGACAGCACCAGCCCCTTCAGCTCCGCCATGTAGAGCGCGGCCGACGTGCCCTTGCCCGAGACGTCGGCAATCAGCACGCCGACCCGCTGGTCGCCCAGCGGCAGAAAGTCGTAGTAGTCGCCGCCCACCTCGCGCGCCGGCACGCAGAGCGCGGTCACCGTCAGCCCCGGCATCAGCAGCGGCCCCTGCGGCAGCAGCGACATCTGGATCTCGTGCGCGATCCGCAGCTCCTCTTCCAGCCGCCGCTTCTCCGCCGCCTGCCGCAGCAAGTCCTCGATGCTCGCGGTCATCTGGTTGAACGAGCCGGCCAGCTCGCCGAGCTGGTCTTCGCTCTTCACCTCGATCTTGTGGGTGAAGTCGCCCTGGCGGACGCGTTCGGTGCCGGTGAACAGCTGGTGCACCGAGCCGGTCAGCGACTTGGCGAGGGCGAAGCCGGCGACCAGCGCCATCACCTCGATGATCAGGAACAGCGCGCCGATGACGAAAAGCACCAGCAGCAGCCCCTGGCCAAAGGTGCGCCCGACGCTGCCCTGCGCCGCCGAGATGTTGTCGTACAGCTCGGCGACGCTCAGCGCCGTCGTCACGGTCATCGGTCCGGTGGCGCCGGTCGCCCAGTCGCGATACTCCATCAGGCTGGGGAGCGCATTGAGGATGCCCGGCGTCAACACGACGCGGCGATGCTGGTCGCCGCTGTCGCGGGCGGCCAGCGGCTGCGCGGCGCTGGTGTCGGTGGGACGCGCGGCGCGGACGCTCTTCAGCTCGACGCCGGTCTCCCGCCGCAGCTGCTCGCGCACGGCGTCGTCCACCAGCAGATCGGTGACGACCGCGTAGCCGGGACGCGGCGAGTCGGGGAAGGCGACGCCGCGCACCAGGAGATGCGTGTCGGCATCGTCGCCCTGGGCGTCGAGCTCGTGCGAGTAGGCGAGGATTCCGGAAAAGCCGGGACAGTCGATCCACGCGGGAATCGCATTCGGCGGATCGACGTGCTTCCACGGCCCCGACGTGAGCGTCGCGCCCGCCGGCGCCGACGCCGCGCCGCCCGGCGGCGGGCCGCCCGCGGGCGTGCCGCCGCACGCGCGATCGCCCGGCACGACCGCAATCGACATCTCCGGGTACTGCGCGCCGAAGGTCGCCTGGCGCCGCGCGAGGATGGCGGCGACGTCGCGGCCGCCGCCGCGCTGAATCTCGAGCGCGGTGGTCTGGGCGATGAACCGCGCCTGCTCGCCCAGCGCGCGCAGCCGGCTCTGCACCAGGTACGAGCTGAAGTTGTAGAACAGCAGGAAGCCGCACAGGAGCGAGAACGCCACCAGGAGCAGCGCCGGCACGAAGCCGATGAACACGTAGGAAAGGATCAGCTTGCGGCGCACGCGCCAGAGCAGCCGGCGCTTCGCCAGGACGATCAGGCGCGCGGCGAAATACGCGAGGCCGACCGCCGCCGCGAGTCCGGCGACCGTGTCGATGACCGCGAGAAAGGTCGGGATCGTGCCGGCCACCGCCCGCACCGCCGACACCACGATCTTGACCGCGAGCCCGATCACGATCGCGCGGCCCGGCAGCGTGTGCAGCAGCGCGCCGCGCACGCCCGCGCGCCGATCGACGGCGCCCGGCGGCAGCGGCAACGCGCGCCTGTTGGTGGTCCTCATCGTGGACTTCGCGCTATTAAAACATGTATCGTGTGTGGATCGTGAAGCTCACAGACCGCGCACGGTTCAGCACCATCTGCCTGCACGCCGGGCAGGAGCCCGATCCGACCACCGGCGCCATCATCACGCCGATCTATCAGACGTCGACCTACGTGCAGGAGGAGTTCGGCCGGCACAAGGGCTACGAGTACGGCCGGACGCAGAATCCCACTCGCAGCGCGCTCGAGCGCAACCTCGCCGCGATCGAGGGCGGCAAGGCCGGGTTTGCCTTCGCCTCGGGCATGGCGGCGATCGGCGCGATCGCGACGATGCTGAAGTCGGGCGATCACGTCGTCGTCTCCGACAACACCTACGGCGGCACCTTCCGCCTGTTCGACAAGGTGCTGACCCGCTACCAGCTGACGTTCAGCTACGTCGACACCTCGTGCCTCGACGAGGTGGAGCAGGCGATGACGCCGGCGACGCGGATGCTGTTCGTCGAGACGCCGACCAACCCGGTGATGCGGATCACCGACCTGCGCAAAGCCGCCGACCTCGCCCACCACCACAACGCGCGGCTGGTGGTCGACAACACCTTCGCCAGCCCCTACATCCAGCGGCCGATCGAGTTCGGCGCCGACCTGGTGACGCACAGCACGACGAAGTACCTCAACGGCCACAGCGACAGCATCGGCGGCATCGTCATCGCCGTTCGCGAGGACGACATCGACTGGCTGCGCTTCGTCCAGAACGCCGAAGGGGCGATCCTGAGCCCGTTCGATTCGTGGCTGGTGCTGCGCGGCACCAAGACCCTGGCGCTGCGCATGCAGCAGCACAGCGCCAACGGCATGGCGCTCGCCGAATTTCTTGCCGCCCACCCGAAAGTGAAGAAGGTCTACTACCCCGGCCTGCCGTCGCATCCGCAGTACGCGCTCGCGCGGCAGCAGATGCGCGGCTTCGGCGGCATGTTGGCGTTTGATCTGGGATCGATCGAAGGGGCGCGGCGGCTGCTGAACGCGGTGCGGCTGCACGCGCTCGCCGAGAGCCTTGGCGGCGTCGAGACCTTGATCTCCCACCCGGCGACGATGACCCACGCGTCGGTGCCGGCCGAGCGCCGGGCCGCCATCGGCATCACCGACGGCATGGTGCGCATCTCGGCGGGGGTCGAGGACATCGACGATCTCAAGGAAGATCTGACCCAGGCGCTGAACGCGGTGTGATGGCGCTGTTCGATTTCCTCCTCCATTTCGATCGCCATCTCCTCGAGTTCGTGGGCGCGTACGGCCCGTGGGTGTACGCGATTCTCTTCGCGATCATCTTCGTCGAGACCGGCGTCGTCATCTGGCCGTTTCTGCCCGGCGACTCGCTGCTCTTCGCCGCCGGCGCCCTGTGCGCGACCGGCAGCCTGAGCACGCCGGTGACGGCGGGCCTGCTCGTCGCCGCCGCGTTCCTCGGCGACGCGGTCAACTACTCGATCGGCCGCTTCATCGGGCCGAAGGTGTTCTCGGCCTCCGGCGATGCCGCGGAGCACCGCTGGCTGAACCGCGAGCACCTGAAGCGCGCCCACGAGTTCTTCGAGAAGTACGGCGGCAAGGCGGTGATCCTCGGCCGCTTCGTCCCGATCGTCCGCACCTTCGTTCCCTTCGTCGCCGGCGCCGCCGCGATGACGCGGCGAACCTTCGTCGTCTACAACATCACCGGCGCCATCCTCTGGGTGTGCCTCTGCCTCGGCGCCGGCATCCTCTTCGGCAACATCCCGATCGTGAAGAACAACTTCTCGCTGGTGACAATCGGCATCGTCATCGTGTCGCTGCTGCCGATGGCGTTCGAGTTCGTGTCGCACCGGCGGCAGCGGTCAACCTGACGATTCGATCACCCACCGGCTGTACGCTTCGCTGCTGGCGGCTTCGATCACGACGAGCTCGGGAAGCTCGTATGGATGGAGCGTGCGCAAGCGCGCTTCGACGGCTGCGCGCCGTTGCGGCGTCGTCTTGATCACGATCTGCCGTTCGGCGTCTCGCTCGACCGCGCCTTTCCATCGGTAGGTCGACGTCATCGGCGCGTGCACGTTCACGCACGCGGCGAGCTTCTCTTCGACCAGCGAAGACGCCAGCTCATCAGCCCGCTCGTCATCGGGCATCGTCGTCAGAATAAGGATGAGGTCGCTCATGATCGCTCTTGTACTTTGCCCGCAAGTTGTTGTACTGTAACCGCTGCGTGACGAATACCGACGAGAAGCGCCCGCCGCGGCGTCGATCGGGCCTCAAAGGACTGGGGCCCGGACACACTCGCCGGCTCGTCCACATCCTTCTCCTCTTCATCGCCTCGGTGATCGTCGTCGACGGCCTCGTCGGCGATCGCGGCCTGCTGGCGATGCGCCGCGCCCGTAAAGACAACGACGCGATGACCGCCGCCATCGCGCGCCAGCGCGCCGAGAACGCGCGCCTGCGCGAGGTCGTGCGCCGGCTGCGCGAGGATCCCAGCGCCATCGAGGAGATCGCCCGCCGCGAGCTCGGCCTGATCAAACCGGGCGAGCGCCTGTTCATCGTCAAGGACGTCCCGCCGCCGAAGCGGTAAACACTCCCGTTTTCAACACGACGGCCGCCGCGAAGGTGACGCCTGCGCTGCCGATGCTCAGGAGCGCGCCGAGCTTTGCTTCGTCGAGCTCCGGTCCGGGCGGAAACGCGGCGGTCGCGAAAAACAGCGCCACCGTGAAGCCAATGCCGCCGGCGCAGCCGACGACGATGAGATCGCGCCAGTTGAAGCGCGCAGGCAGGTGAAACCCGGCGGCGGTGGCGACGGCGACCGCGGCGACGATGCCGAGCGGCTTGCCGGCGACGATGGCGACCAGAACCGCCCACGTCGCCGTGCCGTGGGCGGTGATTTCGACACCAGCATTGGTGAGGCCGAACAGGAACAACACGCCCTGGACCGGCAGCTTCCACCAGCGCTCGAAGCGGCTCAACGTGTCGTTCGCGCCGGCCGGCGCCTCGACAAACAGTCCTTCATCGCGCGCCGCATGGGGAAAGAAGGGGATGATCGGCACCAGCGCCAGCGCCGGGTGCAGGCCACCCCAGAAGAGCGCCACCCACGAGAGCGCGCCGGCCGCGACGACGTACGGCCAGAAGCTGAGCGTCCGCCTCCTGCGCAGCACGAATGCGGCCGCCAGCGCCGCCGACATCAGCAGCGCGCCGGCGCCGAGATGCAGCTCGCCGACGGGAAAGAACAGCGCCAGGACCACCAGCCCGAGGGCATCGTCGGCAATGGCGAGCAGCAGCAGGAACGGGATCGCCGGATGGCGGCGGAAGACCGCCGTCGCGACGAGGTAACTGAAGGCGATGTCGGTGGCGCACGGAATCGCCCAGCCGCGCGCGAGCGACGGCTCGTTCGCGAGCGTTACGTACACGAGGTAGATCGCCGACGGCGCCGCCATGCCGCCGGCGGCGGCGATGACAGGCAGCGCGGCGCGCCTCCACGTGTGCAGGGCGCCGCCCGGCGCGGTGGCCTCGACCACTTCCTTCGCCGCGAGCGCGAAAAAGAACACCATGCCGATGTCGTTGACCGGGAATGCGAGGGCGGCGGCGACGCGGGCGTATGACGCGTGCGAGGTGTTCGCCCAGACGAGGGCGATCACCGCTCCGGCGGGAAGGAAAAGGGAGTATTTGACCGCGGCGGCGAGCAAGAGCGTCAGGCACCGCAGCCGTCAGGGCCGCGGTGCCTGACCGGCGATGTTACATCGTGTGCCTCATCGCCGGCCGGGCCCGGGTTGGTGATTCACGCTGCGTGTTAACATCGCGCCCGTTCTCAACCCTGCCGTTCCGACCTGCGCAGAAAGAGGAGTCATCATGCAGCGAAACCGGCGCGAGTTCCTCAAAGCGACCGCCGGCGTTTATGCGATGACGCTCGGCGCCGCGCGAGGTGAGGCCGCTCCCACACGTCCGGACGACGTGACCGCGCTGTCGTTGATGGACGCAGCCGAGCTGCTGCGGGCGCGTAAGGTCTCGCCCGTCGAGTTGACGAACGCGTGCCTCGCCCGTATCGAGCGGCTGAACAGCGTGCTGAACGCATTCATCACGGTAACCGCCGACGCCGCGCTGGCGCAGGCGCGCGAGGCGGAAACAGAGATTCAAAAGGGACGATGGCGCGGGCCGCTTCACGGCGTTCCGGTGGCCTTGAAAGACATCATCGACACCGCGGGCGTTCGCACGACCGCGGCGAGCGCGCTGTTCAAGGATCGCGTGCCGGGCGAGGATGCCGATGTCGTGCGCCGTCTGAAAGGCGCCGGCGCCGTGCTGCTGGGGAAATTGAACCTGCACGAGTTCGCATACGGCGGCACGTCGCGAACCAGCCATTTCGGCGCCGTCAGAAATCCCTGGAACACTGCTTTCATCGCCGGCGGATCGTCGGGAGGCTCCGGCGCCGCTGTCGCAGCGGGTCTGTGCTTCGGCGCGCTGGGCACCGACACCGGCGGTTCGATCCGCCTGCCGGCGGCCTACTGCGGCATCGTCGGGTTGAAGCCAACCTACGGCCGCGCCAGCACCCGCGGAGTGCTGCCGCTCGCGTGGTCTCTCGACCACGTTGGACCGATGACTCGCAGCGTGGCCGATGCGGCGGCGATGCTTCGGGCGATTGCCGGATACGACGCAAAAGATCCCGCCAGCGTCGAGCGGTCCGTTCCCGATTACACCACCGCGCTGCAGCGGAGCGTCTCAGGGTTCAGAGTGGGCGTGCCGCGCGAGTACTTCGCCGCGCTCGATCCGGAGGTCGAATCCGCAGTGAATCAAGCGCTGTCGGTACTGACCAAACTGACGAAAGGCGTTGCCGACGTCGATTTCCCGGTGAGCGCGAACGACCGGACCGTCATTCGCGCGGCTGAGGCCTACGCGTACCACGCGCCACATGTTGCGAAGACGCCGGAGCTGTACCAGCCCGAGGTGCTGGGCCGCATCCGCGCGGGCGCGCAGGTCAGCGCCACCGCCTACATCGAGGCGAGACGCCGCATGGAGCAGATGCGGCGTGACGTGTCGATGGCGTTCAAGAACGTCGACCTGCTCGTCACGCCCACCGTGCCAATCCCGCCGATCACGATTGCCGAACCACCCGGAGAAGACGACGTCCGCATCCGCAACATTGCGCCGTTCAACCTCTACGGCCTGCCGGCGATTTCGCTGCCGTGCGGGTTCACGAAGAATGGCCTGCCGATCGGCCTGCAGCTCGTCGCACCGGCGTGGGCCGAGGAGGGGCTTCTCATCGCCGCCAAGGCGTACGAGCAGGCGACTGACTGGCATTCACGCCGCCCTCCGCTCGTCGGAGCGACGTGATCCCGGTTCTTGACGCCTGGCCCTGCGCTTGCACCAGGCGGCAACGGGCTCCTCGACAGGCGCGAAAAACATCGCAGGATGGCTTCGGACCCATACATGCACAAGTCAAGGCTGTCCTGAGACTGCGGCAGCGTGTCACAGAGAGGCGACAGCGATCGATGACAGCGGGTTCATCCACCAACGCGCCGGCCCGAAAAGTGCTGCTCGTCGAGGACGAAGCGGCGATTCGCGAGCTGCTGCGGCTGCACCTGTCGCTCGCCGGCTTCGCGATCGAGGAGGTCGGCGACGGCCAGGCGGCGCTCGAACGGCTGCGGACGACGCCGTTCGACCTGATGATCCTCGATGTGATGCTGCCGGGCCTGGACGGCATCACCGTCTGCCGCACCATCCGCGCGCAGGGCGTCAACATGACGACGCCGATCCTGATGCTGACGGCGCTCGACACCGAGTCGGATACCGTGATCGGACTCGAGAGCGGCGCCGACGACTACCTCACCAAGCCGTTCGGCATCCGCGAGCTGATGGCGCGCGTCGGCGCCATCCTCCGCCGCAACCAGCACGGCGCCGTCGAAGGCGCGGGCGCGAGGCGCGTGCAGTCGCACGACGTCACGCTCGACGCCGAACGCCGCCTCGCCATCGTGCGCGGCGAGCCGGTGGAGCTCACCAAGCAGGAGTTCGATCTCCTGTATCTCATCGCCGCACGCCCCGGCATCGTCTTCAGCCGCGCGGCGCTGCTGGCCAAGGTGTGGAACGGCGACACCTACGTCACCGAACGGACGGTCGACACCGTCGTCAGCCGCCTGCGGCGCAAGATCGAGCGCGACGCACAGGACCCGTCGCTGATCCTCACCGCGTGGGGCGTGGGCTACAAGTTCGCCGACGTGCCCTAGCGTAGTTGCTAGTCGCTGGTTGCTGGTTGCTAGCTGTCCAAAAGATCAGGCACCAGACATCTAGCAACTAGCAACAAGCAACTAGCAACTAGCCGGCAGCGTGATCGTGAACGCGGTCCGCCCTGGTACGCTGGTTACCTCGATCGACCCGTGATGCCGCTCGACAATCGCCTTCGAGATCGACAGGCCGAGGCCGCTGCCGTTCTCGTCGCGGACGCGCGACGGATCGGCCTTGTAGAAGCGATCGAACACGTGCGCCAGGTGCTGCGGCGCGATCCCTTCGCCTGAATCGACCACCGACAGAACCACCGACCCGCCTTCGATCCGCGACGACAGCTCGATGGCGCCGCCCGACGGGGTAAAGCGCAAGGCATTCGCCATCAGGTTCTCGACCACCTGCTCGATGCGATCGGGATCGGCGACGATCTGATCCGCGCCCTCGCCGATCGAGACGCGCAGCGCCACGCCGCGGCGCGCCGCCTCGGCTTCGTGGCGCGCGACGACGTGCTCGAACACGCGCTCGATCGCGAACACGCGCGTGTCCATCGCGCCGACGCCGTTCTCGAGTCGCGCGAGATCGACCAGATCCTGGACGATGCGATCGAGCCGCAGCGTCTCGCGCTCGATGGTCTCGAAGTAGCGTTCGCGTGTCGCCGCGTCGAGGCCGACCTTCTCCATGCGCAGCGTCTCGAGGTAGCCGCGCATGGCGGTGAGCGGCGTCTTCAGCTCGTGCGACACGTCGGCGAGCATCTGCCGCCGCAGCCGGTCGGCGGTGCGCAGCGCCTGATCGCGCGCCGCCAGGTCGAGCGCCATGCGATTGAAGGCGCCGGCGACGTGGGCGATCTCGTCGCCGCCCTCCTCCGGCGCGCGCGCCGCCAGATCGCCGGCGCCCAGCCGCACGGCCGCGGCTTCGAGCGCCTGCAGCCGCCGGCGCGCCGGCGCGAAGATGAAGACGGCGGCGATTGTGGTGGCGACGACGAGCAGCAGCGTGCCGGGGAGTGACAGCATGCGGGCAAGGTCGCGCACCAGCGGGCTCGGCGGCCGCCGCGGCGGCAGCACCACCATGCCGCGCAGCTCGCCGGCGACCTGCACCGGCGCCATCACCACCGGCGGTCCTTCAATCCGCGGCTCGCCGCCGCGATCGAAGCTCCTGCCCGCCAGCACCGCGTCGACCGAACGGCGCACCCCCTCGGCCAGCGGCTCGTCGCGATTGCTCGCCACCGTCCCGTCCTTCATCACCACCGTGACGGTCTGGATGCGGCCGTATTCGCGCTCGACGTAAGCCTGCAGATCGAGGCCGGCGTCCTGGGAAAGGGCCGCGCCGAGGTCGGCGGCAACGATTGCCGCCAGAATGTTCGGCGGCCGCGGCCCGAGCCCGCCGCCGGCCCGCATCATGACGCCGACGATCGCGCTCTGCGCGACCACCACCGCGATCATGAAGACGACGAAGCTCGCGCCGATGCGGAAGTAGAAGCTGCGATACCAGCGGGCGGCCGGCACACCGATCGGAGACATCGAATCCATTATCACCGCCGGTTGCGGCGGCGGACGCGGCGTCACCGACTTTTCATCCGCCCGCCACGGTTTTGCCACACCGCGCCCCCGCTTTGAGGCGATCATGAAAGCGTGAAGCGATGGGCTCCCCTGCTCGCCGCGCTGTTCGTCTTCCGGCTCCTGTTCGGGCTGTCGAGCGAGTTCTACTTCGAAGACGAGACGCAGATCTTCCTGCTGGGGCTGCGTCACTACACGACCGGACACTGGCCGTATTTCGGCCCGGACGTCGTCTGGACCAAGAGCGAGATTCC
>Ga0111539_10001449_pt1 | contig 31672 bp, 25 predicted proteins | sample RhiMethybrSRZTD1_FD_79667 | JGI IMG/M metagenome (GOLD analysis project Ga0111539, IMG submission 79667) | Populus rhizosphere microbial communities from Tennessee, USA - Rhizosphere MetaG P. TD hybrid SRZTD1 (version 2) (version 2) | ecosystem: Host-associated > Plants > Roots > Rhizosphere >...
GGCCGATTTGCCGCGGAGATGGTCGCTCGGTCGCGTCAAATCGAGGCCGCGCGAGGCGGGGCGATCGACCGCAGCCGGCCTAGTTCCGGCCGGTGAGGATCGATCGCCCCGCCCCAACGAAGCCCGGCCCGATTTGCCGCGACCGCTAGCCCAGCTCGCGGATCAGCCAGGCGCGCGCCACGGTCCAATCGCGGCGCACGGTGCGCTCCGAGAGACCGAGGGCCTGGGCGGTCTCCTCGACGCCGAGCCCGGCATAGAAGCGCAGCCGCACGATCTCGGCCAGCCGCGGGTCCTGCGCCTCGAGCTTCTCGACGGCGCTCTGCACGGCCAGCACCTGCTCGAGGTCGGCGTCGACCGCCAGGTCGACCACGCTGAGCGGCTGGCGCTGCCGGCCGCCGATGCGCTTCTCGCGGCCGCGCGCGCGGGCGTGCTCGACGAGGATGCGCTGCATGGCCCGCGCCGCGGCGCCGAAGAAGTGCGCGCGGTTCTCCCAGGCGATGTCGTCGTCGCCCGTCAGGCGCAGGTAGGCCTCGTGCACGAGCGCGGTGGCCTGCAGCGTGTGCTCGACGCGCTCGCCCTGCATGTTGCGCTGCGCGATGGCGCGGAGCTGCTCGTAGACCAGCGGCAGCAGCGCCTCGGCCGCCTGCGCCCGTCCCGCGCTGACGTCCTGCAGCAGCCGCGTCAGCGCGGGCTGCGGTCGCTCCGGCTCGGTCATGCCGCCGATTCTAGCGGGCGCTAATGGCGGCGCGGCTTGGGCTCGGCGGCCGCGGGCGCGGGCGCGGCCGGCCCGTGCTCGAGCCCGCCGCGGAAGGCGGCCAGCACCTTGGCGAGGTCGGCCTCGCTCTTGGGGTAGGTCTTGCGCGCGTCGAGCGCCGCGTCCATGCCGCCGTCGAGCTGCCGGCCGATGAAGGCCCACTCGCGCAGCTCCTGGCAGTGCTCGGCCTCCAGGATCAGGCGGAAGAGCTCGCCGCGCGCCGACATCTCGCCCTTCCAGCTTGTGTACAGCCAGCGCGACTGCTCGCGGTGGTCGGAGAGCGCGAGCAGCCCGTCGGCGCCGAGCGCTCGCATGCGCTCGCCGATCTCGGGCCGCCCCACCTCGACGAGCACGTCCGCGAGCGGCGCGGCCTCGAGCCGGTCGACGTCGGGCACGCCGCCCAGCGCGGCGGCCACGAGCACGGTGAGCGGCTCGGCCGAGAGCATGCCGTCGTGCGCGACCGTGGCCGGCGTGTCGAGGCGCGCGAGCAGCCCGCCGCCCTCGCCGCCTGCGCTGGCGCTGGCGGCCAGCAGCAGGTGCAGCGCGCAGCGCGCGTAGGCCCGGTCGCGCGGCAGGAAGCTCTGGTGCTCGGCCATGTAGGCGAAGCTCGCCGGCGCCTCCGACTTGCGGTCCGCGGCCAGCTCGCTCCAGTGGCGGACGGCGCTGTTCGCGCGGTCGTCCCAGGCGCTGCCGGTCTTCTTGACCGTCACCGCGAGGTCGCGCGGCGCGCCCGTGGGCGGCGGCGGCGGCGCCGCGCCGGTCGGCAGGAAGCCCGACCAGCCCGGACGGAACCAGCCCGAGGTCTCCGCGCTCCACGACTCGCCGCCCACCCAGGCGCGCCCGTAGGCGGTGATGTCGAGCTCGTCGATCAGCCCCTGGTCGAACCAGGGCGGCGACTGGCCCCACGCCCCCTGCCGCACCGAGCGGTTCACGAGGTGCGCGAGCGTGTAGTAGCCCAGGCCGTGCTCGAGCCACTCCTTGCTGCGCGAGGCGATCGTCGGGTGCGAGAGGTTGAAGAGCTGCACCTCCCAGGTGCGCGCGATCTCGGCGTGGCGGTTGGCTGGCGTCCACACGGCGTTCTCCGGCTTCCAGCCCGCGAAGCCGAGGTCCTCGCAGCGGTCGAGCAGCGCCAGCGCGCGGTCGAAGTCGGCCGCCGACTCGCACAGCACGATCGGGTGGCTGCGCCCGCTGATCACGCCGGGCTGCGCGCCGCCCGTGCCCCAGCAGCGTGTGACGGGCTCGACGACCGGCTGCAGACCGGCGGCCGCGCTCTGCAGCACGCCCGCGGCCGACTTGCCGGCCTTCACGTAGAGCCGGAAGGGGCCGACCTCGGCGTGCAGGAAGGTCGGCGAGTCGAGCACGGCGGCGAAGAGCGCGCGGCCGTCACCCGTCGGCGCGCCATCCGGCAGGGCCTCGGCGATCAGCGCGTCCGCGAGGGCGGAGGCCTCGCTCGCCGCGGCCTGGCCGCTCGCCGAGCCGAGCCCGAGCAGGACGGCCACTCCGAGCGCCCAGCTCGTCCAGCCGCTGCCAGGCGGTCGCCCTCCTCGACGTGCTGTGCGTGGCCCGTCCATGCCGTGCTGAGCGGGATGCCGCGCCGCGACGGGCAGCGGAAACCATGACTGCTCTGCGACGCGCCCGCCGCCGGCGCGCGGCGCGCCGGCTTCGCCTGCCTTCGCCATGAGTCGCCGATTCCTGGTGAGGGGCGGGAGAGCGGCTCGTGTAGGTCGCGGATTCCGGAAGTCACGCGGTGGCTCGCGTCAGCCGGCCGCGGCGCGCGACGCGAGGCGCGGGCCGAGCACCTCGACCGCCAGGCGGCCGGGCAGCACGGCGGCCGCCGCGAAAACCCCGGAGAGCGCCGCGCCCACGATGCCGTGCCCGCTGCGGCAGCTCGCGCCGCACAGGTACAGGCCGGCGATCTCGGTGCGCGCGCCGGGACGTCGCCAGAGCATCTGGTCCGGCGTGGCGGCCAGGCCGTAGCCGGTGCCGCCGGTCGAGCCGGTGTAGCGGCGGTGCGTGAGCGGGGTCGAGACCTCGAGGTACTCGACGCGGCCGGCGAGGTCCGGCCAGAGGAGCGCGGCCACGCCGAGCAGGCGCTCGCCGTACTCGCGCTTGCGCTCGCGATAGGCGGGCTGGCGGCGGTAGCGGCCGTCGGCGACCTCGTCCTCCGCGACACCCCAGGCCTGCGGCGCGCTCGGCGCCACGCCCATGAGCTGCACGTTGCTGATGCCCGGCGGCGCGAGGCCCGCGTGCCGCGCGTCCTTGAGCGAGGCGATCGTCACGAAGAGTGCGGGCCGGTCGGGCAGCCGTCCCGCGGCGGCCTGCACGTACTCGGCCTCGAGGTCGAGGTCGGGCAGCACCCAGGCGTTGCGCGGCGGCTGGCCCGCGGCGCGCAGGTCGCCGCGCAGGCCGACGTAGGCCACGCCGAGCGGCGCGGCCATCGTGTAGCCGCGCGCGCGGCGCGCGGTCGCGGGCCGCAGCGCCGGCGCGCCCACGAGCTGCAGCAGCGTCGACTTGAGGTCGGCGTTCGAGATCACGACCGGCGCGCGCACGACGCGCCCGTCGTCGAGCTCGACGCCCTGCACGCGCCCGCGCTCGACGACGATGCGCCGCGCGCCGGTGCGCAGCGCGATGCGGCCGCCCCGCGCGCGGATCGCGTCGGCCAGCGCGTCGGCCAGCGCCTGTCCTCCGCCACTCGGGTACCAGGCGCCTTCCAAGTAATGCAGCGCGATGCCCGCGCCCACGAGCGTCGAGGCGCGGCTGGGCGGCAGCGCGTAGCCGACGTGCTGCGCCGCGAGCGCGGCGGTCAGGGCCGGGTCGCGCGTGCACGAGCGCAGGAAGGACGCGAAGGACGAGAGCGACCAGCGCAGGAGCTGCGGCGAGCGCAGCGACTGCGCGAGCAGCGAGCCCGGACGGTGCCACACGTCCAGGCTGCGCTTCATCTGCGCGAGCAGCCGCGCGTAGCGGTCGAGGCCGCGCCGCTCGGAGGGGAAGGCGGCGACGAGGCGGTCGCGCCAGCGCGGCAGCCCGCGCGGCACCGCGAGCCGCAGCCCCGGCAGCACGAGCTCGTCATAGCCCTCGGGATCGAGCTCGAGGAAGCGCACCCCTCCCGCGCCGGCCGCCGCGAGCACGGCCGGCAGCGCGCCGCCGGCGTGACAGCCGCCGACGTAGTGCAGCCCGACGTCGAACTCGTAGCCGCGGCGCCGGAAGATCGTGGCGTTGCCGCCCGCCACGCTGTGCCGGTCGAGCACGAGCACCGAGAGCCCGCGCCCTGCGAGCAGCGACGCGGCCACCAGCCCGCCGATGCCCGCGCCGACGACGACCGCGTCGCACTGCTCTGTCGTGGCGAGCGCCACATCCGCTGCGTCGCTCGCTGTCGTGAGTGCGGTCTCCGGCATCGGTCACGGATCGTGCCGGCGCGGGGGCGGGCGGGCAAGCCGCTGCCCGGCCTATCGGGGATCGGCGTGCTCGCTTATCGTGCCCCCTCAACCCCGGGGGATCTTGGTCATGAATGTGCTGGCGATCGGTCTCGTCGTGTCGGCGTGCTTCCTGCTCCCGTCCGGCGCGCGCGCGCAGAACGCCGCCACCTACGTGCCGCCGCCCGGCACGACCAAGGCGCCGGGCATCAAGTTCGAGCAGGACGGCGACGTACGCGCCGGCAGCCTCGGCCTCGCGGGCACGGCCAACCTGCCGCTCGACTGGGCGGCCGCCGACGGCGGCCCGGGCGTGATCGACATCACGACCTTCATCCCCAACCCGCTCACGCCCAACCAGCCGACGCACAAGCTGATCCTCAGCCTCACGCATGCGGCGCTGCTCAGCCGCGATCCCAATGCCGGCGGCGGGGCCGACCCGCTCGTGGGCATCGGCGCGGACAGCACGCTCTTCCAGGGCGGCTCACCCCAGAACAGCCAGATGATCGGCGCCGGGCAGTCGCCGTGGAATTGGTCGGCGGCCCAGAGCGTGCCTGCGCGCTACGACCTGACCAACTGCTACCTGCATTCGCGCAAGGACAGTTGCGGCCACGTCTGGCTGCTGTGGGGCTCGGAGATCCGGCAGTTCAGCAACGACTTCCACTGGGACCTCGAGCTCAACCACGCCGGCATCAGCCTCGTGCAGACCGGCGGCATCGGGACGCTCACCGAGGGCGACGACTCGGGGCAGCTCGTGGGCAACGGCTCGCAGGGCGGGCGCACCGTCGGCGACGTGATCATCAGCGCCGACGCGCCTCAGGGCGGCCCGGCCGACATGAGCGTGCACGTGTGGACCGAGCTCTCGCCGGGCTTCTTCGACTGGTTGGTCGTGCTGCCGCCCGGCTTCGACTGCGATGGCAACCCGCTCACCACCGGCGACCAGGACTTCGATGGCGTGGCCGGGCAGGACACCACCGTCTACGGCCGCGTGGTCTTCGGCGGCGGCATCCCGGGCGGCTTCTGGAAGCACTTCGACAGCGACGGCGCGACGACGGACAACATCACCGGCTCGACGCTGGTCGAAAGCGCGGTCGACCTGACGGCCCTCGGCGTCAGCTTCGACCCGTGCAGCACGGCGGGAACCGCGGTCTTCAAGTCGCGCACGAGCAGCTCCTTCAACGGGGCGCTCAAGGACTTCTCGCTCGTGCCCTTCCGGACCTCGCCCTGGACCAACGTGGGGAACGGCCTGGCCGGCACGCAGGGCGTGCCCCTGCTCGGCGGCAGCGGCTGCCTCGCGCCGGCGACGACCGCCGTGCTCTCGCTGGCCCAGGCGCGGCCGGGCGCCGCGGCGTCGCTGATCCTCGGCCTCAGCGCGATCAACGCGCCCTTCAAGGGCGGGGTCATGGTGCCGAACCCCGACTTCATCATCACGGGGCTGGTGACCAGCCCGGCCGGCTCGATCACGCTGAGCAACAGCTGGCCGGCCAGCGTGCCGTCGGGCCTCACCGTCTTCCACCAGTACTGGATCTCCGATCCGGTGGGACCGGCGGGCTTCGCCGCGAGCAACGGAGCGGCCGCGACCAAGCCCTGAGCGCGGTACGACGCGTCGCATCGACGTTCGCACTCCCGTTGGAGTGCGCCCGCCGGGCCGGCGGCGCGCGGCGAGACGATCGTCGTCTCGATCGGTAGACTTCCCGCCCCTCCGTTCCTCGAGATGAGGCCGCCGTGAAGCATCTCCTCGCGTCGATCTGCGTCGCTGTCGTCCTGCTGGTCGTCGCGTGCGGCGAAGGAGCACGCCCGGCGGGCACGAGCGCCGGCACCGGCGCGGGCACAGGCGCGGGCGACGGCGGTCTCGTGCTGCGTGTCGGGCACTTCCCCAACCTGACCCACGCCCACGGGCTCGTCGCCCACGCGCTCACGCGCAAGGGCCAGGGCTGGTTCGAGGAGCGCCTCGGCCCGGGCACGCGCATCGAGTGGTTCGTCTACAACGCCGGCCCGAGCGCGATGGAGGCGATCCTCGCGGGCTCGCTCGACCTGACCTACGTCGGGCCGAACCCGGCGCTCAACGCGCACATCAAGTCGGACGGCAAGGAGGTGCGCGTGCTCGCCGGCGCCACGAACGGCGGCGCGGCGCTGGTCGTGCCGGGCGACGGGCGTCTCGGCCAGCCCGAGGACTTCCGCGGCAAGCGCATCGCGACGCCGCAGCTCGGCAACACGCAGGACGTCTCGTGCCGCGCGTGGCTCGCGGCCCAGGGATTCCACGTCACGCAGACCGGTGGCGACGTGACCGTCGTGCCCACGCAGAACCCCGACCAGATCACGCTCTTCCAGAAGGGCGACATCGACGCGGTCTGGACGGTCGAGCCCTGGGTCTCGCGGCTCGAGCTCGACGCCGGCGGGAAGATCTTCCTCGAGGAGCCCGACGCGATCACGACGGTGCTCGCCAGCAGCGCGGCGCTGCTGCGCGACCGGCGCGAGCTGGCGGCGAAGTTCGTGAAGGCCCACGCCGAGCTTACGGCCTGGATCGAGGCCCACCCGGCCGAGGCGCAGAAGCTCGTCTCGGACGAGCTGGCGGAGGAGACCGGCAAGCCCGTCTCGCCCGAGCTCATGGCGCGCTGCTGGCCGCGGCTGCACTTCACCGACGACGTCTCGCTCGCCGCGCTGCAGGCCTTCGTGACCGCGGCCCAGTCGGCCGGCTTCCTCAAGGACGCCGGCGACATCAGCAAGCTCGTGGAGCGCCCCGAGTGACGCTGCAGCAGGAGCTGCAGAACGTCTCGCCGGAGAAGCTCGTCCTCGAGCGGGTGAGCAAGACCTTCCGCACCGGGCGGAGCGGCGACGTCCCGGCGCTGGCGGACATCGACCTCACGGTGACCGAGGGCGAGTTCGTCTGCCTCGTCGGCCCGAGCGGCTGCGGCAAGTCGACGCTGCTCAACATCATCGCGGGCCTCGACTTCCCCGACTCGGGGCGCGTGCTGGCCGACGGTCAGCCGGTCTCGCGGCCGGGCCGCGAGCGGATGATGATGTTCCAGGAGTCGGCGCTCTTCCCCTGGCTCGACGTGCTGGGCAACGTGCTCTTCGGGCTCAAGCTCAAGCCCGGCCTCGACCGCAAGACGCGCCGCGAGGTGGCGGAGTTCTACCTGCACATGGTCGGCCTGCAGGACTTCAAGCACGCCAGCGTGCACGAGCTCTCGGGCGGCATGAAGCAGCGCGTCGCGCTCGCGCGCAGCCTGGCCCCCAACCCGCGCGTGCTGCTCATGGACGAGCCGTTCAGCTCGCTCGACGCGCTGACGCGCGAGCAGCTCTACGGCGACCTGCAGCGCATCTGGGAGGCGCGCAAGAAGACGATCCTCTTCGTGACCCACAACGTGCGCGAGGCCTGCTGCCTGGGCGACCGGGTGATCCTGTTCTCGCCGCATCCCGGGCGCATCCGCGAGGAGTTCCGCATCGATCTGCCGCGGCCGCGCGACATCAACAGCGTGGCGCTGGCCGAGCACGCCTCGCGGATCATGGCGGCCCTCAAGGGGCACCTCGACCCGCCCTCGATCGTCGTGGACCTTTCATGAGGCGCTTCGTCGTCGGCCTGCTCTTCTTCGTCGGGCTGCTGGCGGCCTGGCAGGCGCTCGTCGCGAGCGGCCGCTGGTCGACGGTGCTGCTGCCCTCGCCGGCCGGCGTCGGCCGCTACCTGTGGACCGCGGCGCTCGACGGCACGCTGCTCGGTGCCACCTTCGTGACCGCGCGGCGGCTGCTCGTCGGCTACGCGATCGGCATGGCGATCGGCCTGCCGGCCGGCTTCGTGACCGCGCGCTACCGCGCGGCCTCGGACACCGTCGGCACGCTCGCGCTCGGGCTGCAGACGCTGCCGAGCGTGTGCTGGGTGCCGCTGGCGCTCATGTGGTTCGGCCAGACCGAGGCCGCGATGCAGTTCGTCGTGATCATGGGCACGCTCTGGGCGATCCTCATCGCGACGGACAACGGCGTGCGCAACGTGCCGCCGATCTACGCCCGCGCCGCGCGCACCATGGGCAGCCGCCGCTTCCACACGCTGCTGCTCGTCACGTTCCCGGCCTCGCTGCCCTTCATCATCAGCGGCATGAAGCAGGGCTGGGCCTTCGCCTGGCGCTCGCTCATGGCGGCCGAGATCTACGTGACGATCCTGACCGGCTTCGGGCTGGGGCACCTGCTCCACTACGGGCGCGAGCTGCAGGACATGGAGCAGGTCCTGGGGATCATGCTCGTGATCGTGCTCGTGGGGCTGCTGGCCGACAAGCTGCTCTTCGCGCCGGCCGAGCGCTTCGTGCACCGCCGCTGGGGCACCGGACGCTGAGGCGCCGGCGCGGCGCTCAGCGCGCGGCCGCGCGGGCGCCCGCCGTGCCGTGGCCGTGCACCGGCTGACGGCGCGCGCGCCGCGGCGCCCGCCGCTCGGTCCACACCCGGATGAACTCGGCGCCGACGAAGAGCGTGATCGCCGAGAAGTAGACCCACATGAGGATCACGACTACCGAGCCCGCCGCGCCGTAGGCCGAGCTCGCGGTCTGCCGCGCGAGGTACAGACCGAGCAGCTGCTTGCCCGCGCTGAAGAGCAGCGTGGTCACGATCGCGCCGCGCCAGGCGTCGGGCCAGCCCACGTGGGTCTCGGGCAGGAATCGGAAGATGAGCGCGAAGAGCGCCGTGATCACGATGAAGGACACGGCCAGCTGGACGGCCTGCAGCACGGCGCCGGGCAGCGGCAGGGCGGCCGAGTAGTGCTCGTTGAAGGCGTCGATGAGCGTGCTGATGACGAGCGACACGATCAGCAGGAAGCCGATGCACAGCACCATCGCGAAGGACATGAAACGGGCGACCAGCGCGGAGCGCCAGCCGTGCGCGGGCTTTCCGTCCACGTCCCAGATGCGGTTGAGCGCGCCGCGGAGCTGGGTGAAGACGCCCGAGGCGCCGGAGAGCAGCGTGGCCGCGCCGACGACCATGGCGAGCACGTTGTCCATCGGCTTGCGAGCGCTCTCGACCATCGACTGGATCGTCTCGGCGCTCTGGCTGCCCATGACGTGCTCGAGCTGCCGGGCGAGGCGGCCGCTCACGGCCTCGTCGCCGAAGACCAGGCCCGCGATCGCGACGACGATGACGAGCAGCGGCGCCAGCGAGAAGATCGAGTAGAAGGCGAGCGAGGCGCTCAGGCGCAGCGCGTCGTCGTCGCCGAAGCGGCGCAGCGTGCCGCGCAGCAGCTGCCACGCCCGTCCGGGCCAGGAGGTCGCGGAGGTCACGCCGGAGCGGCTGCAAGCCCCGGTCCATTGGCACCCGGGAGGCCTGGGCTGAGGGCGGCCCGCCGCCCCCGCCGGCCTTTGTAGAAACCGCGGCGCCGGCGGCCGCCGTCAAGCCCGCGGCCCGCGGCGGACGATAACCGCGACGCGATGCCCCGACTCCCGCCCACACGCCCGACGCGCGCCGGCTTCACGCTGGTCGAGCTGCTCATCGTGGTCATGATCCTCGGGATCATCGGGCGCATCGCCGTGCCGAGCTTCGGCTCGCCCACTGCGCAGTCGAAGGAGGCCGCGATGCTGTTCAACCTCGTCGCGGTGCGCAGCTCGATCGAGCGCTACCGCCTCGAGCACGACGCGACCTATCCGGTCGTCTTCGCGACGCAGCTCGTGATCCCCACGAGCAAGTCGGGCCTGCCGGGCAAGTCCATCCCGCCCTACTTCCCCTACGGCTTCCCGCGCAACCCGGTGTCGAACCAGTGCACCGTGCGCGAGGTCGTCGACATGCCCGCGGCGCCCGACGACTCGACCGGCTGGGTCTACGCGATCCGCACCGGCGACTTCCGCGCCAACCTGAGCGGCAACGCGCCGAGCGGCAAGCCCTGGTTCGACCTGTAGCGTCGCGACGCCCGGACGCGCCGCGCTAGCGCGGCGAGCCGACGTCGAGCACGAAGTCGGCGGTGATCACGCGGCCCTCGTGCTGGAACTGTCCCCAGGCCTTGTAGCGTCCCGGCCCGGGGAAGAGCGCGCTGAAGCGGACGGTCGGGCCCGCCGCGGGCGTCGCGGGTGCCGCACCGGGCGCCTCGCCGGCGGCCGCGGGCGGCGGCAGCGGATGGCTGTGCACGAAGTGCTTGCGGTCGGAGCTGATCACGATGAGATGGCCGAGCGTGCCGAGATAGGGCTGCAGGTCGGTCACCGGCCGGCCGTCACGCTCGAGGCGGAAGACGAGCTCGGCCGTCACGAGCGAGAGCAGCGGCGAGGGCGCCTGCAGGCTCACGCGGTAGCCGTCGACCTCGCGCGTGCGCGCGCCGGCCTCGAGCGGCACCGGGTCGGGGGCCGGCGGCTCGCCCTCGACCTGCAGCTCGACCGGCACGACCTGCATCCCCACCCGCGGCGGCGTGAAGTCGTGGAAGAGCGTGTAGCCGCCGGCGTGCGGGAAGGTCTGCGCGAGCACGAAGCTGCCGTCCGGCTGGATCGACGGGTGCTCGTGCGCGAACCAGGCGAGGTCGTCCGAGACGAGGATCAGGTGCAGCAGCTTCTCGTGCACGACCTCGAAGCTCGTCACCGGCTCGCCGGCCGGCGACTCGACGCGGAAGCGCAGCGGCACCGGCTCGCCGGCGTGCGGGCGGGCGTCGGGCGCGCCCTCGACCGTGACCGCGACGCGGTGGTTGCGCCCGCTGAGCAGCTTGAGCGACATGCCGCACTCGGGGCAGCGGCCGGCCGCGGGGAAGTAGCTCCCGCCGCGGCAGCCCATCGGGCACACGAAGAGCTCGGTCGCGTCGTCGGGCGCGAAGGCCGGCGCGAAGACCTCGCTGTCCTGGTAGCGGCCGGTCGTGTCGCGCAGCCGCAGCTTCAGCGCGAAGGGCCCGCCCGTCGCGCCGGGGCGCAGGTTCCACACCGGGTGGCTGTCGAAGGGCGGGTGGCCGAGGCGGAAGACCTCGCCCGGCTCCATCGTCGCGGTGCCGTGGTCGTTCCACACGGCGAGCCCCGGGTCGGCGCCCTCGAGCACGAAGACGAGGTCGGCGGCCGGATCCACCGGCAGGAAGTCGGCGGCCGCGCGCTCGCCGATCGCGGTCGAGAAGCCGGGGAAGACCTCGGCGTAGCCCTCGATGCCCGGGAAGCGCGAGCCCGGCAGAGGGAAGGGCGCGGTCGCGTCGTCGCGCACGCGCAGGCGCCCCGCGGCGTCGCAGCCGACGACGAGCTCGGCGTGCCCCTGCGCGCGGCCGGGACCGGCCAGCAGCAGGAGCAGCGCGCCGAGCTTCAGCAGCCGGCGCGCGCGATGCGCCGGGGCCGGCGGGACGGAACCCCGACGGCCCCGGCGGGCGGGCTCAGAGCTTGACGACGTTCTGGGCGGCCGGTCCCTTGGCGCCCTCGACCACGTCGTACTCGACGCGCTCGCCCTCACCCAGGGTGCGGAAGCCATCCGACTTGATGGCGGTCTGGTGGACGAAACAGTCCTTGCCTCCGCCGTCGGGCGAGATGAATCCGAAGCCCTTGACCTCGTTGAACCACTTGACGGTACCGACAGTACGCATTGCTGAACTTTCTCTTCTTTGGAATCGGTGAGGACGTGCTGCGGCCTCACCGGGGAATGATCCGCGGAAGACTGCCTTCCACGGTGCCGGACAGCTCGGGGACGGCCCACACTCGGGACCGACCGGCCGTGACCGGCGATGCGCTCCGGAGCGCGCGAGGACCGACTGGACTGCGGCGATCTCGCAAGCTCCTGGAGCATTGAGTGGACAACGATTGCCACTCGAACGGGCGGCGATGCTTGCACGCGGCGTCCGCCAAGTCAAGGCGCGCGGCGACGGCGGGCGGACCGCGAGCCGGCGGTCAGTAGCCGCGCGCGGCGCGCTTGGCGGCCTTCTCGGCGCGCTTCTCCTTCGGCGTCTTGGCCGGCTTCTTCTTGTCTTCCTTGCGACGATCCAGGCCCTTGGTCATGGCGGACACCTCGACGACGTGCGTGTGCCGGGCGGTCCCAGGGCCACCCGCGCGACGCCGAGCTTAACCGCCGCGGTGCGCCTACGGGAAGGCCTTGGCGACCATCCAGGCGACGACGTTCTGGATCACGACGCTCGTGTCGGCGTTGGAGTCGAGCAGCACCGACTCGGTGCACACCGACTCGCCGATCCCGGCGCCGCCGCAGAAGCGCGAGATCATCGAGTACATGAGCGTGCCGAAGTAGCCGTCGTGGAAGTCGGTGATGAAGCCGCAGGTGCCCTGCTGCTGGAAGTTGTAGACCAGGCACATCGGGGGCGTGAAGGACCGGCCGTAGAGCTCGGGGTTCTGGAGCCAGTACGTCGGCGAGCTCGCGTTGATCGCGTCGTCGATCTGGGTGACCTGGAACATCTCGAGCAGGACCGGGTTCGTGAGCGGGTTGTCCAGGTCCATGCAGCTCCAGTCCGTCGCCGCCCCCCAGGCGACGACGAAGTTGGGGCGGCTCGACTCGCGCTCGACGAGGTCGGGCGACGCGAGCTCCTGGGCGTCGGCGTTCAGCCCGAGGTAGTAGGAGTAGAAGCCCCCGCCCGAGTGGCCCAGCGCGAAGACGCGGTCGGGATCGATGTTGAGGATCGCGTGGAAGCGCCGCAGGTACTGCACGACGCGGGTGAGGTCGGCGGCGGCGAGCTGGTAGTCGTCGCCCGCGTCCACGTCGATGACGTGGTAGCTCGGCAGCACGACGACGAAGCCCGCGCTCAGCATCGACACGTTGAGCGGCGAGAGCGACGAGGGACCGGAGCTCGGCGCGTTCGAGTTGCCGCCGTGGATGAAGACCACCACCGGGTAGGTCGTGTTCGCGCAACCGGGCCCGAGCGGGCAGCCGCCGAGCGGATAGTAGAGGTCGAAGGCGTTCTCGGGGTAGAGCGGGTCGGTCCGCGGCTTGGTGCCGTAGTTGGCGCCGAGGAAGTAGGTCGTGGAGATCTGCGCCGGCGCGGGCGCCGCGGCGGCCAGGGCGAAGAGCGCCGCAGCGAGCGGCAGGCGGAGAGAGAGGAGGCTGCGACGCATCGATGCACCTCGACGGGGCGCGGGATGTGCGCCGGAGAGAGGGCCGGCGCTCGGGACGCGTGCAAATCCTAACACGGTCCCGCCGCGCCCGCGTCCCGCCGCCCGCTCAGTCGCCGGTCAGCTCCATGAGCCGGCGGACCGTGGCGGGCGCGTGCCCGGCGTAGTGGTTGTTGGCGTAGATGAAGCCGCGATCGACCCGCTCGCGCAGGCTGGCCAGCAGCCCGGCCCAGGCCTGCAGCCGCGGCTCCTGGTCCAGGACCGGCCGGTCGAAGGTTTGGGTCACGGCCTCGACCGCCTTGCGGTCGCCGATGAGCCGCGCGTAGAGGAAGTCGGTCGTGACCAGGTCGAGGCGGCGGGCGAGCTCGGCCGGGTGGGGCATGTAGCTCATGTCGACGAGCACGAGCGCCGCACGATGGCGCTTGAGCAGCGCGCACAGCTCCTCGTCGATCCAGGCCTTGTTGCGCAGCTCGACGCCGTAGCGGAAGTCCGCGGGCAGCCGGCCGAGGAAGGCGTCGAGCCGCTCGAGGAAGGGCCGGCGCTCGGTGAAGCTCGTGCGGTTGAAGTACGGAAACTGGAGCACGAGCGGCCCGCAGCGCGGGCCCAGCCGCCCCATCGCGCCGAGGAAGGCGGCCAGGTCCTGCGCGCAGTGCTCGAGCACGAGCAGCCGGCTCGCGTCGGGCTGCGGTCCCGTGCCGCAGTGCACGATCGAGCGCGGGAACTTGGCCGAGAGCACGAAGCCCTCGGGCGTGCGGCGCGTCCAGCCGTCGACGAGGCGCTCGTCGGGGACGCGGTAGTAGGTCACGTCGGCCTCGACCGTGCGGAAGTGCTCGGCGTAGAGCCGCAGGAAGTCGGCCGGCTCGGTGCCCGGCGGGTAGAAGGGCCCCACCCACGAGGGCTCCGACCAGCTCGACGTGCCGTAGAGGAAGCTGCCCACGCGTGCGATTGTCGCCGGGCGGGCGGCGGCGAGCCACGGGCCTCGGAAGGCGCCGCCCGTGCGCTACCGTGACCGCCTGCGGAGGAGTTCTGCGATGGACGCCGAGAGCTTCGTGGCCAGCCGCTGGACCCGCGGCAACCTGCTGTTCCCGACGCGGATCGTCGTCGGCGAGCAGTCGGTCATGCGGCGCAAGCGCTCGTGGCTCACGCTGAGCGAGGAGAGCATCCACATCCGCAACGTGGCCTCGGTGCTCATCCGCACCGGCTTGATCTGGTCGGAGCTGTGCATCGAGTCGAGCGGCGGCCGGGACCCGATCCAGAGCCACGGGCACGCCAAGGGCGACGCGCGGCGCATCAAGGAGCTGATCGAGGAGCGGCAGGCGCGGCTGGGCGCGGCGCCGTCGCCCGCCGCGGGCCCCTCGGGCGCGGCGGGTCCGGTCGGCGCGCCGGCCGGGGCCGGTGTCGCGACGGACGCCGACACGCGGACCTGCCCCCGCTGCGCCGAGACGATCAAGCGGGCCGCGCGCCTGTGCCGCTACTGCGGCCACGCGCTCGACTGAGCGCGCGCACCGCGACCCCCTTCACCAGTCCGTCGGGGCGAAGTCCTTGAGGAACTGGCCCCACACGTGCACGCCGGTGTTGAAGCCGGAGACGATCGGGTCCACGATCCGCGCCGCGCCGTCGACGACGTCGAGCGGCGGGTGGAAGCGGTGCTCGGCCGTCTTGCGCGCCGCGATCTCGACCGGGTCCTCGTCGGTCACCCAGCCCGTGTCGACGCTGTTCATGTGGATGCCGTCGCCCACGTAGTCGGTGGCGGCGGTGCGGGTCATCATGTTGAGCGCCGCCTTGGCCATGTTCGTGTGCGGGTGCCGCGTCGTCTTGCAGCGGCGGTAGAACTGGCCCTCGACGGCCGACACGTTGACGATGTGCTTGTCGCGCTCGGGGGTCGCCAGCAGCAGCGGCTTGAGCCGCGCGTTGAGCACGAAGGGCGCGATCGCGTTGACGAGGTGGACCTCGAGCAGCTCGACCGCCGGCACCTCCGCCAGCAGCAGGCGCCACGAGTTGCGCCCGCGCAGGTCGACCTGCTGCAGGTCCTGGTCGAGGCGGCCCGCGGGGAAGAGGTGGCGGCGCGCGGCCTGCTCGTCGGCCAGGAGCGCCAGCTGCGAGAGCTCGGGCGCGTGCGTCAGGCCGGAGAGCGCGTCGGCCAGCACGAGGCGGTCGCCGCGCAGCCCCTCGTAGGCGCCGAGCAGCCGGCGCGCGGGCTCGGGCAGCGCGGCCAGCGACGCGGCCTCGGCCGCGAGCATGTGCTCGTAGAACTCCGGCGGCCGGCGCACCGTCTGGCAGGCGTTGTTGACGATGAAGTCGAGCCGCCCGCCGCGCTCGAGCAGCACCCGGCAGAAGCCATCGACGCTCGGCGTGTGGCGCAGGTCGAGGCCGAAGATCTCGAGGCGGTCGCCCCAGCCGGCGAAGTCCGGCTCGCGCGCGTAGCGGGCCGCCGCGTCGCGCGGGAAGCGCGTGGTCACGAGGAGCCGCGCGCCGCAACGCAGCAGCTTGAGGCCGGCCTGGTAGCCGATCTTGACGCGCCCGCCGGTCAGCAGCGCGACGCGGCCGCGCAGGTCGGCCAGCTCGGTGCGCTTGGCGAAGTTGAGCGCGGCGCAGGGCGGGCAGAGCTGGTCGTAGAAGGCGTGCAGCTCGGTGTAGTGGCGCTTGCAGACGTAGCAGTGCTTGGGCTCGAGCGGCTCGGCGGCCGCCGGGTCGAAGCCCGCCGGCGGGAAGACGTCGGGCGTCGTGAACACGGGCCGCCGGCGCAGGGTGCGGATGCCGGTCGCCGCGAAGACCCGCTCCTCGCGCGCGACGCGGTCGGCCTTGCGGCGCCGCGCCGTGGCCTTGACGAGCCGACGCCGCGCGGCGACGTCCGGGTTGAAGACCCGCGCGGCCGCGTCGAGCAGCCGCCGGCGCACGTCGGGCGGCGCGGCGGCGAGCAGCCCGCGGTCGGCGATGAGCTCCTCGAGCAGCGCGGCGGCCGCCTGCATGCGCTGCAGCAGGGCGGCCTCCGGGCGGGCGGCGAGCGGTGTCTCCTCGGCGGTGGTCATGTCGGCCGCCCAGAGGTTAGGAAACCGCCGCACCGGCACATAGGACTTACGCACGCGCCGTCCGCCGGACGCGCGGTTGACCGGATCGTCTCCGCCGCCGAGGATCACCGCGCGGTGCTCGCCTCGCGGAGCGCGGGCGCCGGCTCCGGCGACATGGCGACGACGACCTCACCCGACACGATGGCCCCGCGCATCGGGCCCGCGCTCGCGGCGCCGGTCCCGCCGGGCATCCTGCGGCGCTGGAAGGTCGGCCCGGCCGTGCCCTTCGCGCTCTGCGCGGTCTTCCTCGCCTTCCTGCTGCTGCCGCGCGTGCGCGAGAACCCGCGCCTGCTCTGGACCTTCGTCGCGGTCGCTGGCTTCCTCGCGGCCTGGAGCGCGTGGCTGACGCGCGCGGCGCAGCGCCTGCCCGAGTGCTTCCGCATCGATCTCGTGCAGCCGCGCAAGCAGCACTACATCCAGTCGACGGTCCAGATCTGCGTCTACATCTACTGGGGCTGGTACTGGCGCGACGTCTACCACCAGGTCCCGCTGTTCCTCGCGCAGCTCATCTTCCTCTACACCTTCGACGCGCTGCTCTCCTGGACCCGGGGCCGCGCGTGGCTCCTCGGCTTCGGCCCGCTGCCGATCATCCTGAGCACGAACGTCTTCATCTGGTTCAAGGACGACTGGTTCGCCTGGCAGTTCGGCCTGGTCGCGCTTGGCGCGCTGGGCAAGGAGTTCCTCAAGTGGCGGCGCGAGGGGCGCCTCACGCACATCTTCAACCCCTCGGCCTTCACGCTCTCGGTCTTCTCGATCGTGCTCATCGCCACGATGAACACGGACAAGACCTGGGGCGTCGAGATCGCGACCACGATCTTCCGGCCGCCGCACATCTACCTGGAGATCTTCCTCCTCGGCCTCATCGTGCAGTACTTCTTCCAGGTCACGCTGATGACCTTCGCGGCGGCCGCCATGCTCTACGTGCTCAACGCGGTCTACACCGCGCGCACGGGGCTGTACTTCTTCGTCGACACGAACATCTCGGCCGCGGTCTTCCTGGGCTTCCACCTGCTCGTGACCGACCCCTCGACCTCGCCGCGAACGAACCTGGGCAAGGTCATCTTCGGCGCGCTCTACGGCGTGGCGATCTGGATCCTGTACTGGGTCCTCGGCCAGCTCGACGCGCCGCAGTTCTACGACAAGCTGCTGCCGATCCCGCTCCTCAACCTGGGCGTGCAGGCCATCGACCGCTTCGCGAGCTCGGGCGTGCTCGGGCGGCTCACGCGCTGGGAAGGCGCCTTGCCGCGCAAGCGGCTCAACCTGGTGCACATGGGCTGCTGGGCCGCGCTGTTCGGCACGATGCTCGGCACCGGCTTCGTCGAGGCGCCGCACGAGGGCCGCTCGATCGCCTTCTGGAAGCAGGCCTTCGACGAAGGCAAGCCCGGCGCGGGGCCCAAGCTGCTCAAGATGATCCAGACGCGCATGGCCAAGGACGACGGCGTGGCCTTCAACGCGATGGGCAGCCTGCTCATGGACGGCAGGCTCGTCGCGCGCGACCCGCAGGCGGCGGCGCTCGACTTCGCGCGCGCCTGCGAGCTGGGCAGCCAGCGCGGCTGCGTGAACGTGCTGCGCCTCTTCTTCAAGGCCGGCCTGGCCGAGTCGAAGGAGGCGGTGAGCCGCGCGCTCGACGAGGTCGAGCCCGACTGCGGCCTCACCGAGGGCGACTTCGGCGACGGCTGTTACTGCGTCGGCTATGCCTACGAGACCGGCGAGGGGCGGCCGAAGGACCCCGCGCGCGCGCTGGGCCTCTACCGCCAAGCCGCGGCGCGCGGCAGCCTCGACGCCAGCAAGGCGCTCGTGCGCAGCGACCAGAGCACGCTCGAGGACCTCGTGGCCGCGGCGCAGCGGCTGAGCGCCGCGGCCCAGCAGGACGACGCCGAGGCGTGCTACTGGCTGGCGGCCCTCTACGACGGCAAGAACGGCTTCCCGCGCGACGGGCAGCAGTCGCGCGCGCTGCTCGGACGGGCCTGCCAGCTCGGCCTCGAGCCGGCCTGCACGCTGCTCCAGCAGGGCGGGTCGAAGTAGTCGGGGACTGTCCCCTCGGGCATCCGACGCCTTAGAGTGTCGCCCTGCCGTCGTCCGACCCGAGGTCCCGCCATGTCGATCGTCCGCTCGCTGCCCGTCCGCGTCGCCCTCCTCATCGCGGCCCTCTGCCCCTGGGCGCCGGCCCAGCTCGCCTCCGGCCAGGCGCGCCCCTGGGAGCACGAGTCCTCCGACATCAAGCCCGACGCACGCATCCACTTCGGCAAGCTCGACAACGGCCTGCGCTACGCGTGGATGGTCAACGGCGAGCCCAAGAAGCGCTGCTACCTGCGGCTGCACGTCGACGTCGGCAGCCTCAACGAGGACGACAGCCAGCAGGGGATGGCGCACGTCCTCGAGCACATGGCCTTCAACGGCAGCGAGCACTTCGAGGCCGGCACGCTCGTGGAGTGGTTCCAGAAGCACGGCATGGCCTTCGGCGCCGACACGAACGCCTCCACCAGCTTCAGCGAGACGGTCTACAAGCTCGACATGCCCACGAGCGACGAGGACACGATCCGCGAGGGCCTGACCATGCTCTCGGACGTGGCGCACGGCCTGCTGCTCGAGCCCAAGGAGGTCGCGGACGAGCTCGGCGTGATCGACGGCGAGGAGCGCGAGCGCGACTCGGCCGGCTTCCGCGCCGCGATCGCCGAGCTCAAGGACCAGTTCACCGGCAGCCGCGTCGCCACGCGCATCCCCATCGGCGACAAGGCCGTGCGCGCGCGCTTCACTGCGGAGAGCGAGCGCGCCTTCTATGGAAAGTGGTACCGGCCCGAGAACATGACGCTTGTCATCGTCGGCGACCTCGGCGCCTATGACCCCAGCGACCTGGTCAAGGAGCTCTTCGCGGGCATCCCCGCGCCGAAGGACGCGCCCGCACCGTCGCCGCCCGCGGGGCCCGCCGCGCCGCGCGGCGGCGTGTTCAGCTTCTACAGCAGCGAGATCCCGCTCGTGACGCTCAGCGCGCAGCGGCTGACGCCCTGGGTCGACCGGCCCGGCACCAAGGCCACGGCGCTGCGCGACGTGCCCGTGAGCTTCGCGCGGCGCATGGTCAACCTGCGCTTCCGCGAGCTGGCCAAGAAGCCCGACGCGCCCTTCCTGAGCGCCTCGCTGCAGGAGGCCGGCGGGCTGCGCGTGCTCGAGGGCGAGGAGCTGTCGATCGAGTGCGAGCCGGCCAAGTGGCAGGCGGCGCTCGCCGCCGGCGAGCAGGAGCTGCGCCGCGCGCTCGAGCACGGCTTCCGGCAGGCCGAGCTCGACGAGGTGCGCGCCGACGCGCTGCGCGCCCTCGACGAGGCCGTCGAGCGCGAGCCCACGCGGCCCAGCAGCGCCGTCGTGGGGATGATCCTCGCCGCGGCCGAGGAGCGCGAGGTTCCCAGCGACGCGGTCACGGACCGCGCGATCTTCAAGCCCGCCATCGGGGCGCTGACGCTCGAGAGCTGCCACGCCGCGCTCGTCAAGGCCTGGAACGAGGGCGCGTTCCGCCTGTCCGCCGTCGGCGGCCTCGACCTCAGCAAGTCCGGCGGCGCCGAGGCGCTGCGCAAGACCTGGGACGAGAGCGGCAAGACCGAGGTCGAGGCGCCGCCCGAGCTGAGCACTGCGGCCTTCGCCTACGCGAGCAAGGCGGACGCGGCCGGCGCGATCGCCGAGCGCAAGCACGTCGAGGACCTCGATCTCACGCAGGTGCGCTTCGCCAACGGCGTGCGGCTGACGGTCAAGGCCACCGACTTCCGCGAGCGCCAGGTGCTCGTGCGCGCGCGCGTCGGGCAGGGCCTGCTCTCGCTGCCGCCCGACAAGGCCGCGGTCGGCTTCATCGGCGCCGGCGCCTTCGTGCCGTCGGGGCTCGAGGCGCACAGCGCCGACGACCTGCGCCGCCTGACCGCGGGCAAGCAGGTGGGCGTCAGCTTCAACATGGCCGAGGACGCCTTCACGCTCGACCAGTCGACGACGGCCGACGATCTGTTGCTCCAGTGCGAGCTGACCTGCGCCTACCTGATGCATCCCGGCTGGCGCGAGGAGGGGCTGCGCGAGGTGCAGGAGCAGATCGGGCCGCAGTTCGAGGAACTCGCGCACCAGGTCACCGGCCCGCTGCAGACGCAGTTCTTCCGGGCGCTGCACGGCGGCGACGCGCGCTTCGGCCTGCCGGCGCAGGCCGCGCTCGAGGGCGTCCAGCTCGACGAGCTCAAGGCCTGGCTCGGGCCGCAGCTCGCGACCGGGCCGATCGAGGTCTCGATCGTGGGCGACGTGGACGTCGACGCGGCCGTGGCGGCGGTGGCGCGCACCTTCGGCGCCCTGCCCGAGCGCCAGGCGGCGCGCGACGTGTCCGACCGCCTCAAGGTCTCGCTCGTGCCGGGCCTGCACCAGGAGGCCACGGTCGAGACCGAGGTGCCGCGCTCGCTGCTCTTCGTCGCCCTCCCCACCACCGACGGCCGCGTCGCGCTGCAGCGCCGCCAGCTCAGCCTGCTCTCGCTCGTGGTCTCCGACCGCCTGCGCGTCGAGGTGCGCGAGAAGCTCGGCGCCGCCTACAGCCCGCAGGCCGGCAGCCAGGCCGACGACGTCTTCCCCGGACTCGGCTTCACCGTCGTGCAGGCCTTCGGCGCGCCGGGCACCGAGACCAAGCTGCTCGAGTCGTGCCTGGGGGTGACCGACTCGCTCGCCAAGGACGGCGTGACCGCCGACGAGCTCGAGCGCCAGCGCGAGCCGGTGCTCGCCAAGGTGCGCGACCAGATGCGCGAGAACAGCTTCTGGCGCGAGGTCGTCGACAACTGCCAGTCGCGGCCGCAGGTGCTCGACGAGCTGCGCGCGCTCGAGAGCGACTACCGCGGCATCACGACCGAGCAGCTCTCGGCCCTGGCCAAGACCTACTTCCCGCGCGAGCGGGCCTCGTACATCCTGGTCAAGCCCACGGCGGCCGCGAAGACCGAGGCGCCCGCCGAGGCGGCTCCGGCCGGCGGCGACCCGCCCGGCGGCTGAGTCTAGGGAACGTCGCCGCGCAGCGCGTTGCTCAGCGCCACGCCGCACACCGCGCCGGCATCCTGGATCGCGTACTGGAAGTACACGCTCAGGCCCGAGAGCCCGCCCGGCCAGCTCGCCCAGCCGAGCGGGATCGCGCCGGCGCCGTTGGTGAAGAGCGGGAACTTCGCCACGGCCGGCAGCGGCACGAGCGTGCCGCACTTGAAGGGCAGCGGCGCGCTGCTCAGCGAGACGAAGAGCATCGTGAAGGCCGAGGGCGCCGCGCTCGAGAGCCCGAGCGTGCCGGGAGAGCCCGTCTCGAGCGTGCCGCTGGCGAAGAGCACCGGCGGCCCGGCCACGCCCGCGAGGCTGCTGCCGAGCTCGACCCAGGCCGAGGGGAGCTCGAAGGCGCCCATGTCGGCGATCGGCGCGGTGCCCGAGCCGGTGTCGGCCACGGCGAGCACGTCCGCGAGCCGGGGGTTCAGCGCGAGATCGAGCGTGGTGCCCGGCTGCAGCGCCGCGTTGCTGCCCGCGTCGATCGCCGCCGACGCGCTCGTCAGGCTGAAGTCGCCGCCGGGCGCGTCGGCGAAGGCCGGGTCGCCCGCGGAGTTGCCGGTGCCCGTGCCGCCGAAGCCGCCCTCGACGATCGACCAGTCGACGACCGTCGCGGCGTTGACCTGGTTGCCCGGCCCCTGCGCGCCCGCCGGCCCGACGTTGTCCCAGAAGATGCAGTTCGCCACGGTCGCCGCCGTGGCGCCCTGGTTGCGCAGCCCGGCCACCGCGTTCGTGGTCGACTCGTTGGCGACGAAGGTGCAGCTGCGCACGCGCGGGTCGCCGCCCGAGCCCATCCACAGCCCGCCGCCGCCGCCCGAGCCGGTGGCGACGTTGCCGGTGAACAGGCAGTTGTTCACGACCACGCCCGTGCTCGAGAAGATCTCGAGCGCGCCGGCCCGCGCCGCCGTGTTGCCGGTGAAGCGGCAGCGCTCGAAGCGCACCGCGCCGCCCGCCGCGATGTCGAAGGCGCCGCCGAAGGAGCCGCCATCGCCGTCCTCGAAGCTGCAGTCGGTGAAGCTCGGCGCGGCGCCGTTGTTGATGTAGCCGGCGGCGCCGCCGAAGCTGGCGCGGTTGCCCACGAAGCGGCAGTTCCGCACCGTCGGGCTGACCCCGCCCACGCACAGGATGCCGCCGCCGCGGTCCTGGTTGCCGCTGGCACCCGTTGCGGCGCCGCTGCTGATCACGAAGCCGTCGAGCACCGCGGTCGCGTTCGTGCCGCCGCTCGTCACGAGGTGGAAGCTGTTGTCCCCGAACTGCTGCAGGCCGTCGTCGCCGGCGAGGTCGCCACTGAGCAGGCTGGGCGCGGTGCCGAAGGGCGGCCGCTCGGCGGGCGAGGACTCGGTGCCGACGAAGGAGCCGTAGAGCTCCACGCCGTTGATCAGCGCGAACGACACGGTGCGCGAGAGCGTGGCGGTCGGCAGGTAGGTGCCCTGCGCGACGAAGACCTGATCGCCGGCGACGGCGACGGCCAGCGCGGCCTGCAGCCCGCCGCTGCCCTGGAAGGCGTCGGCCCAGCTCGAGCCATCGTTGGCCCCGGTGGCGAGGTCGGCGTCCACGAAGCGGATGCCGGCGGCGGCGGCGGGCGCCGTCGCGGCGAGGAGGAGGACGGCCAGGAACGAGGAGCGCGTGGACATGGTGAGCGTCGGGGTCGCGAGGCGGAGGAGGGCCGGCATGGTATCAGCCGCGGCGCACGAGGATCGGCGCGGTCAGCTCGGAGAGGCTCGTGCGCTGCTGGCCCTGCGCGTCGAAGTTGGCCGGGTCGAGCCAGCGGCGGAACGCGTCGCGGAGCGCGGGCCACTCGCGGTCGATGGCCGCGTACCACGCCGTGTCCCGGTTGCAGCCCTTGACCACGCCCGCCTGCCGGAAGATGCCCTCGAACGACAAGCCCAGCCGCTGCGCCGCGCGGCGCGAGGCGGCGTTGAGCGCGTTGCACTTCCACTCGTAGCGGCGGTAGCCGCGCTCGAAGGCGTGCTCCATCATCAGGAACATGGCCTCGGTCGCGGCCGGCGTGCGCTGCAGCAGCGGCGAGAAGTTGATGTGCCCGACCTCGATCGAGCCGTGGCCGGGATCGATGCGCAGGAAGCTGGCGACGCCGGTGGCCCCGTCGCCGCGTCCGCCGAGCACGGCGTAGAAGAGCGGGTCGCTGCCACGGCTCGCGGGCTCGAGCCAGGCCCGGTACGCGCTCAGGGTGTCGAACGGTCCGTAGGGCAGGTAGGTCCAGTTGCGGCCCTCGACGTCGTGGCGGTTGGCCGCGAAGAGGCTGGCCGCGTGGCGCTCCGGGTCGAGCGGCTCGAGGCGGCACCAGCGCCCTTCCAGGGCCTCGCGCGCCGGCGCAGAACGGGCGGTCCAGCCGGGGACTGGCGACCCGATCGGCTGTCCCAGGGGATTGGTATGCGATGTCATGTTCGCGCCTGGGCCGGACTGTACCGCCGGCGGTGGAAGGTCACGGAACACTGTGTTCGGCGCTGACCTGGACGTCGGCGGTGCACCGACCCGAGCGACGCGCGGAGCGATCCATCGACTTGGATCGTGGTTTTGAGCCCGTCGTTGCCCGCGCGACTGGCCTCCCGCGCTTAGCGTGATAGTCTGACCCGATACTCCGGCCGCCGGGCGGGCGGACGAGAGTAGGTCCCCGGTCGAGGTTGATCCATGAATGCATTTTCCCGGCACCCGCGTGAAGGCGGGTCCGTCCTCATCTTGGTCGTGATTCTGGCTCTCGTGCTGATCGGCCTGGTCGGGCTGGCCATGGACGGCGCCTGGGTCCTGAACACGAGCCAGCAGCTGCGTCACGCCGCGGATGCCGCCGCGCTGAATGCGGCGCGCTACGTCAAGACCGACGTTGAGCCCTACGACGCGTTGCGCGCCGCGGCCATGAACGTGGCCCTGGCGAACGACGCCGCGAAGTCGGACGTCAACCTCGACGCCAATGCCGGCAACGACCCGGCGGGCGACATCGTCGTGGGCTTCTGGGACTGGCCCACGCGCACGTTCACCCCCACCGTGACCGGCCCCAACGCGGTGCGCGTCCGGGCACATCGCACTGCCGACAACGCGGACGGCAAGCTCGGCCTGTTCTTCGGGCCGGCCTTCGGCAAGGAGGACAGCGACGTCGGCGTGAGCTCGACGGCGGTGCTGGCGCCGCCGCTCCCGCCGCTCATCCTGATCCTCGACCCGAACAAGGTCGGCGCGCTGAAGATCAACGGCACGAACTCGCTGACGGTCCCCTACGGCCGTGTGCACGCCAACTCGACCAAGGATTGCGGTGTCCAGCTCGTCGGCACGCCGAGCATGTTCGCCCTGAGGACCACCGTCGTGGGCACCGCCTGCTATCCGGGTGGGACGATCACCGGCGGGCCGGTGCTCGACCATCAGGATCCGGTTCTCGATCCCCTGGCGAACAAGCTGCCGACCCTCGGCGACTGGAACGCCTTCAAGGGGTCGCTGCCCCTGCCGGCCGGCCCGACGGGCGAGATCGCCGGGACGGGGACTTACAGTCCCGGCTACTACCCGGGCGGGATGAACCTCACGTCGACCGCGGTGGTCACCCTGACCCCCGGCTCATACATGTTCGGCAACGCGGTCAAGCTGGGCGGCAGCGCCACGGTGGTCGGCGACGGCGTCACGCTTTTCTTCGACAAGGACGTCGAGCTCGACATCTCCGGCAGCGGCGCCGGCGCGACCCTCACGCCGCCCGACTCGGGCCCCTACCTCGGGATCACGATGTTCTCGCACCGCTTCCCGTCGGCCGGCAAGCTGCCGAAGTTCAAGATCGGCGGCGGCGGCATCTTCAAGGCCGGAGGCGTCACCTACGTCCCGATGGGCGAGCTCGTGATGGGCGGCATCCCGGGCAAGGAGATGGGCGCGATCATCGCGTGGCAGGCGAACACGGAAGGCACGACCGGCTTCACGGTCACGGGCGCTGGAATCCCGCCGCTGACCACCGGTCCGGAGGTCGCCTACCTCGTCGAGTAGGCGCTCGCGACCGACCTGCGCGCCCAGTGCGCGCGCCTCGTGAGGCGGCGCGAGCGCTCCGTGATTACGGAGGCCCTTCCTTGGCCATCGTCGTCGTGCCGACGAGGTTCGTCGGCAGCGGCAGCGGGAAGCCGGTGAGCTTGATGTTGTTGTAGGGCACCGTGACCGTCACCGTGACGAAGGTGCCCGCGATCACCTCGGTGGGCGTCGAGGTCTTGGTGTAACCGCTGGTGCTCAGGTTGGCCTGGGTCATCAGCGTGTCGCACAGAGCCAGGGTCTCGGCGGTGGTCGCCGGAGCGGTGATGCCGTAGCGGCACGCGGTGCGCGCGACGGCGGCGACCTGCTGGTTCTTGAAGAACAGCCAGCCGTACTCGATCACGCCCATCACGAGCAGGAAGAGCAGCGGGAGGATCAGCGCCATCTCGAGGATGGCCAGCCCGCGCTTGCGGCGTGGGGAGTTGAGACGTGCCATCAGGCACCTCCTGTGACGGGATCGATCAGGCAGTCACACGGAGCGTTCATCGGTCCAGGACACTGGCGCTCTTGAGTGTGCAGCCTGGGTTGTGCCGGAAAGTCTACCGCAATCGCCCGGGAGTCCAGTCCACCCGAGTCGAGCCGCGGGATCGACACGAGTCGCCGGTCGCGGGCCGGCTCCCCCGACCGCCCGCCGCGTCGCTCCGAGCGCTACGGGACGTGCGCCTTCAGGCCGTTGCTCAGCGCGACGCCGCAGGCGGCGGCGGCATCCGGGATGGCGTACTGGAAGTAGAGGTCGAGCCCGGACAGCGTGCCCGGCCAGCTCCCCCAGCTCAGGGTGCTCGAGCCGGCGCCGGACGTCGTGACCAGGATCTGGCTGCCGATGGGCATCGTGACCAGGGTGCCGCAGTGGAAGCTGACCGGCGTGCTGGTGAAGGAGATGAACAGCAGCGAGGCCGTCGACGGCTTGGCGCTGGTCAGGCTGAGGTTGCCGGCGCTGCCGGCGACCAGCGTGCCCGTCCCCGCCAGGGCCGGCGGACCGGACACCCCGGCCAGCGCGAAGCCCAGGTTCGTCCAGGGGCTGCCGCCCAGGGTGCCCTGCACGAAGCTCGTCGTGCCCGACACCCCGGTGTTGCCGGCCAGGTCGGTCACCTCGACGTGGTAGGCGACGGTCGCGTTCGTCTGGGCCGGGATGACCCCACGCGCCTGCGCGCCGAACTGCCCCACCATGTCCACCGTGGTCGTGGCCCCGCCGTTCACGGTGTAGCGCAGCTTCCAGTCGTCGTAGTTCGTGAGCCATTCGCCCGGGCCGTTGTCGCGGATCTGCGCGTGCACGACGGTCGGCGTGCCGTTCGGCTTGTCGAGCTGGACGGTCACGTTGGAGACGAGCGGGGCGTGGGTGTCGGGCACGCCGAGCACGTTCTTGAACCACCAGTTGCCCTGGTTGGCGTCGTTGAACAGGCCGATGTCCAGGTCGCCGTCGTTGTCGAGGTCGCCCCATTCGCCGTCGAGCGAGGTGCCCGAGTTGAAGTTGCTGGGCAGCTCCGGGTTGGGCGACTGTCCCTGCCCGGTGCGGTGGTACAGGCCGCCGCCCTGCCCGCCCTGCGCCAGGTTGCTCTGGTACAGCGAGTTCGTCCCGCTGAAGTTCGCGACGAAGGCGTCCAGGTCGCCGTCGTTGTCGTAGTCGCCGAAGTCGATCTCGTTCTCGTCGATCACCGGGTCGCCGGCGATCCAGGCGTCGACCTGCGTGAACTTGAAGCCGCCCGATACCGCGCCGTCGTTGCGCAGCAGCCGGTCGGTGTTGCCGTTGTAGTTCTTGAGCCAGACGTCGAAGTCCCCGTCGCCGTCGACGTCGCCGTACTCGCCCTCGTAGTTGGCCGAGCCGGTGAGCGTCGCCCCCTGGTTGATCAGCGCCACCTGGGTGATGTCGTTGAACGGCGAGGCCGAGAGCGGGTTGTAGAGGTTGTTCATGAACACCCGCGCCTGGCTGTTGCGGCTGGCCATGAACACGTCGAGGTCGAAGTCGCCGTCGAAGTCGGCCAGGTCGAGGTCGATGGTGTGGGTCTGGATGTCGGCGCTCGCGTTGGCCCACGGGAACAGCTCGTTGAACACTCCCGCCCCGCTGTTCAGGAAGATGCGGCTGTTCCGGTTGCCGCCGATGCCCGGCCCGTAGCTGCTGTGGAAGAGGTCGACGGCGCCGTCGTCGTCGAGGTCGCCGAAGTCGCAGTCGCACGACCAGTCGCGGAACGGCCCCGAGTTGCAGCCGCCGCAGAGCTGGTCGCCGGACGGCACCGACGAGAGCGCGCCCCACCGCGTGCCGGTCTCGTCCTGGTAGAAGCCGACCGTGCCGCTCTGCACGCCGCCCTTGTTGATGAAGAAGCGGCTGGCCTGCCCGGCCGAGGCTCCGCCGTTCGTGTGCGCGCTCACGTACACGTCGAGGTCGCCGTCGTCCTCGACGTCCATGAACTCGATGTCGCGCGCGCCGATGAGCGGGAATCCGGCGAAGCGCGTGCTCGTCTCGTCGGCGAACGTGCCGCTCCCGTTGTTGATGAAGATCCGCGCGGCCTGGTCGCCCGCGTCGCCGCCGTTGCCGGTGGCGCAGTCGAGGTCGCCGTCGTTGTCCACGTCGCCGAAGTCCCCGTTCTCGCAGCGCGTCGCGCCGAAGGCCGAGATCGCCGTGAAGTTGCGCCCGGGCTGCAGGTCGGCGAGCTGGGCCGCGGCCGAGGAGCTCAGCGCGCAGGCGGCGAGGATGCACGCGACGCTCGTGGGTGATCGACCCATCGGAGTGGCCTCCAGCGGTGCGGACGGGGAGCGGCGGGGTGGGCGGGCCAGTCTACGCCAGCCGCCGTCGCGCGTCAGGGCGCGCTCGGCCATTGCGGCCCCGCGAAACACGGGTAGACTCCCGCGCGTCCGCCTTCGGGAAAGCTGGCCGACATCCTGGTCGACATCTGGAGCACGCCCATGACCCGCACTCTGCGGCGCTCGTCATTCCCTGTCCCGGCCCTGGCCGCGTTCGTCCTCGTTTTCGGCCCGGTCGCCGCGCTCGCGCAGACCTTCGAGACGCAGCTCAGCGCCTCGGACAAGGCCTTCGGCGACCAGCTCGGCGGCGCGGTGGCCGTCGACGGCAACACGCTCGTCACCGGCGCGCGGCAGAAGAGCAGCAGCACCGGAGCGGCCTACGTCTTCCGCCGCGCGACGAACGGGAGCTGGAGCCAGGAGGCCAAGCTGACGGGCACCGGCACCGTCGCGCAGGACCAGTTCGGCTGCAGCGTCGGGCTCGACGGCAACCTCGCCGTCGTCGGCGCGCCCGATCCCTTCGATCTCTTCGGAGGCGCGTCGGGCCCGGGCCGGGCCTTCATCTACCGGCGCTCGGGCACGACCTGGACCCAGGAGGCCACTCTGACCGCGGGCGACGGCCTGGCGACCGACCAGCTCGGCCACTCCGCGTCGCTGTCCATCGACCGCGCGCTCGTCGGGGCGACGGGCGACCAGGCGAGCGGCAGCGGCAGCCGGTACGGCGGGCGCGGCGCGGCCTACGTCTTCCGCAACACGAGCGGCACGACGTGGGCGCAGGAGGCCAAGCTCGTCGGCACGGACGCCGCCGTCGGGGACCTCGCGGGCGCGGCCGTCTCGATCGACCCGACCGACAACGACCTCGCCGCCGTCGGCGCGCCCGGCAAGGACGGCACGGGCACCGACTCGGGCGCGGTGTACCTGTTCCGGCGCACGGGCACGACCTGGACGCAGGAGGCCAAGCTGACCGCCTCGGACGCGGCGTCGGGCGACCAGTTCGGCTCGACGGTGGCGGTGAGCGGCGAGCTCGTGGCCGTCGGCGCCTATCTCAAGGACACGGGCGCCGCCGACGCCGGCGCCGTGTACGTCTTCCGCCGGAGCGGCGGCGTGTGGACGCAGGAGGCCAAGCTGCAGGCCAGCGACCTCGCCGCGAGCGACTACTACGGCTTCTCGGTCGCGCTCGCCGGCAATCACCTCGTCGTCGGCAGCTACAACGACAACTCGGGCGCGGGCTCGATCTACGTGCACGACAAGCCCGGAGCGAGCTGGGTGCAGACCAGCAAGCTCACGCAGGCCAGCACGGGCCTGCTCGGCAGCGCGGTCGGCGTGACGGCCGACTTCGTCGGCGCCGGCGCGTCGGTGACCGACGTGAGCGGCACGAGCCTGGCCGGCGCGGCCTACGCCTGGTCGACGATCCCGGCGCCGACGGTGCTCTCGGTGGCGCCGACCTCGGGCCTGTTCAACACGACGACGCCGGTGACCGTCACCGGCAGCGCCTTCAGCGAGGGCGGCCTGCAGAGCGTGACCTTCGGCGGCGTGCCGGCCACGAACGTCGTCTGGGTCTCGCCCACGCAGATCACCTGCACCGCGCCGACGGGCACGCAGAACCAGGTCGTCGGCGTGACCGTGACTCAGAACGGCCTGTCGCACACGCTGACGAGCTCCTTCACCTACGTCGGCGCGGACATCGTCTCGATCGCACCCGGCAGCGGCCCCTCGACCGGCGGCCCGAACGTGACCCTGAACGGGTCGAACTTCATCAACGACGGCAGCACGGTGGTGACCTTCGGCGGCACGCCGGCCGCCGTGATCTCGGTGACTCCGACCACCGTCACGGTCGACCCGCCGGCCGGCACGCGCGGCACGTCGGTGAACGTCGTGCTGACCTGCACCAACGGCACCGACACGCTCGTGAACGGCTGGACCTACGAGCTGCTGAGCATCCTGTCCGTGGACAAGGCGGCCAAGAACCTGCTCGGCGGCTCGACGATCACGCTGACCATGAACTGGCCCACCACGCTGCCCGACACGGCGGTCACGCTGGGCGGCAGCCCCGTCGCCGTGACGGCCGTCACGGCCAGCACCGTGAGCTTCACCGCGCCCGGCGTGGCCGAGCCCACGGGCGCCGGGCTGGACATCACGGTCACGAACAGCAACGGCAGCGACACCGAGACCGCGGCCTTCTTCTACTCGCCGGCGCTGATCACCGCCGTGACCGGCAACACGACCACGGGCGGCACGGTCAGCTTCGACTGGAAGGCCGACGTCGACGCCGCGGGCCAGCTCGTCTACCTGTGGGTCGGCGATCCGCTGGCGCCGCCGATCAGCGCCACGCTGGGCGGCTACGCGGGCGTGCTCCACCACGTGCCCTACCTGTTCATCCTCTCGGGCTTCCCCGAGAACCCGCACCCCATCGTGCTGAACTACGGCCCGCTGACCCCGTCGATCGCCGGGTTCCCGCTGCCGTTCCAGGCGCTCGTGACCGGCGAGGGCGGAGCGAAGGGCAGCTTCAGCAACGTGCGCATGGTCGTGATCCCGTAGCGCGAGAGCCCCGAGCATGAGCATCCACGAAGGCCGCAAGCCGCCCGCGCTCGAGCTGCCCGATGCCCGCGGGCGCAGCGTCTCGCTGGCGGACTTCGCCGGGCAGGACGTCGTGGTCTACTTCTATCCGCGCGACGACACGCCCGGCTGCACCAAGGAGGCCTGCGGCTTCCGCGACCTGTCGAAGCGGCTCGAGAAGCGCGGCGTCGCCGTGCTCGGCGTCTCGGGCGACAGCGCGGCCTCGCACCAGAAGTTCGCGGCCAAGTACCGGCTGCCCTTCACGCTGCTCTCCGACGCGGACAAGTCGACGATGAAGGCCTGGGACGCCTACGGCGAGAAGCGGCTCTACGGCAAGAAGACCGTCGGCGTGATCCGCTCGACGGTGTGGATCGGCCCCGACGGCAAGGTGCGCAAGCACTGGAAGAAGGTGGCCAGCGCGGCCGAGCATCCCGCGCAGGTCCTCGCGCTCATCGAGGAGCAGGCCGCGGGCTGACGCGCGCGCGGCGCGTTGCTGCAGAGCGCCGGGACGAGTGCAGATTCCGCCGGATCGGCGCCGCGGCCGCCGCGACGCGCGGGCGACGCCTGCGCGTCCCTCCCGGCACGCTTGTTGCTCGCAGCGCCGTGCCGCCGCGTGCGGCACCCTCCCCGATCCCTCAGGAGACGCTCCGTGAAGACGTTCATCACCCTGTCGCTGGGCCTGGCCCTGCTCGCCATCGGACTCGTCGCGGCCCGACCCGGCGGACACCCGGGCGGCGAGGCGCAGCGCGTGCTCGAGTTCGACACGATGTACGCCGTCGACGGCCCCTTCACCTCGCCGGCCAACAAGATCAACGGCGTGCGCGGCGACGAGCTGCCGTGGGAGCTCGAGTCGGCGCGGGGCACGCTGCTCTCCGACGGCCACCTCGAGGTCCGCGTGCAGGGCCTCGTCTTCGCCGACGACGACAGCGTGCCGCCCGAGCTCCAGGGCAAGAACGACGAGCGCACCTTCCGCGTGCTGCTGACCTGCATCACCGAGAACGGCGCGCACAAGACCCGGCAGGCCGAGGTCTGGTCGCGTCCGTTCGCGGCCACCGAGGACGGCGACGCCGAGCTCGACACCGAGATCGAGCTGCCGGTGCCCTGCGTGGCGCCGGTGCTCTTCGTGATGTCGGGCAGCGA
>Ga0111539_10001450_pt1 | contig 31656 bp, 14 predicted proteins | sample RhiMethybrSRZTD1_FD_79667 | JGI IMG/M metagenome (GOLD analysis project Ga0111539, IMG submission 79667) | Populus rhizosphere microbial communities from Tennessee, USA - Rhizosphere MetaG P. TD hybrid SRZTD1 (version 2) (version 2) | ecosystem: Host-associated > Plants > Roots > Rhizosphere >...
CGCGGAAGGCAATCCCAGGGTTCTGCGCTGCGCGGCGATCTCACTGCCCGCCAGGGCCTGAAACGCCGTCCTCATCTGTTCGGCGCTGGCCAAGGCCTCGCGGTTCAGCGCCAAGAGAGCCACGCGCATCTGGTCGATGTGCGCAAAGCGCGCCGCCGGGTCGCGGTGTAGTGCGCGCTCGACGATCTCGAACGCACCTTGCAGCGTCGGGGAGTCGTTGCACCCGATCGAACTCAGCGCTGCAATCGGCTTCGACTCCACGTCCTGCAGGATTCGATCGGCCAGCGCGAGGCTCTGGTCGTCCGGGTCGGCGTGCAAACGTTCGGCGTCGCCGAACAATGGGCGGTTTGCCAGAAGCTCCCAGAGGATCACGCCCACGTTGAAAACTTCAGCGCGTTCATCGATCGGCTGCGCGCCGTTGTCGCGAACCTGTTCGGGAGAAAGATAGGCCAGAATGCCGGGAAACGTTCGAAACGGCACGAGCGCGCTCGCCAGCGCAGAAACCCCTACCTCCGAGAGCAGCACCTCCCCGAACGCGGCCACGAACACGTTGTCGGGCGAGATGCCACCGCGAGGCGCCACGCGCGCCCCCGACGGCGCCACCGCCCTCCAGGTTTCGCGCACGGCGCGAAGCCCACGCAGCAGCTCCAAGCCGATGCGAAGCACTACCGAGGGCGGTAGAGGTGCTCGCTTGGCGATCGCCAGTCGAAGGAGCGAGCTCAAGCTGTACCCGTCGACGTACTCGCCGACGAGTAGTATCTCGCGTTCCGTAGCGACCGCCTCCAACAGCGGAACGACCTTGGAATGGCGTACCCGGCGCGCAATCCTCGCGGTCTCCACGATTGCCTGGACGTCTTCGCGAGCGCAGGACTCGATCGGAATCCGGCGGATCGCGACCACTCGATCCTCATCCCCGCCCGCCGGCAAGCGTGCTCCGAACAGCGGCCCGAGCGCGCCGCGCGCGAGCTCGGTCACGAACTCGTAGGTGTCCACGCTTTCCGATGGCAACGCGGCCGGCGGCGACAGACTGCTCGACAAGCACGCATCTTAGCGCTTCTCGTGCTTGGGCTCACCTCAAACTCCGAGCTCCTTCGAGGGAGCATCGCGCATTTTTGCAAAATGGCCGAACTCTCACGCAGTTGAACGAACGCCTTGCAGCGTTTTGCCACAATGGCGATTGCCCACCCGCGGTTTCGTTTGCCTAAAATCATCGGTGCATGCGGGGCGTCACACTTCTCTGCCTACTGCTGGCGGTGTGCGATGGTGACGATGACTCGGAAGCCTCTCCGCGCCTGGTCTCTTGCACCGCATCGTTCGACGGACTCGACGTGACGGTTTGCATGGAGTCCAGCGGTTGTGTGAGGAAAAGGGCGGCGAGTTCGTGCCGCCGTAAACCAACGGTTACGCCGCTACGGCTGCCCGACCAGCAGCGCACTGTCGTTGATCTTGGAGGCGTTGGCCGCGGTCACGGTGCCCGCGGCTGTCGCAGCTCGTGTCGGTCGGCGTGAAGACGTGCTCACTTGTCGACGCCCGCATCTGCTTCGATTTCTGAAGGCTGGCGCAGTATCACGACGGTGGGGGAGCGAAGCTGAACGTCCAGGAAGCGCCGGTCTCCTTCCCAGCCTGGGGGAAGTACAGGCGCTCGACGGTTTCCTTCAAGCAGCTTGCCACGAAATCGCTCTCGAAAGAGTCATGCCCGATCGAGGCCGACGAAACGGCTCCCGACGGCGCGATCTGCCAGTAGATCCTTACGAATCCCGGAAGTCGTTCCGGAGTCGGCTGCCGATCGTAACAATTCCGCAGCTCCGGGTAGGCGCCCATCACCGTGACGCAAATCTCACGCGGAGCAAGCCGGGCGCCGCTCCTCTCGCCGGGAGTGGTCGCGCAGCGCTGGATCGCCACGGCGTGCGCTTGAGCGCTGGGCAAGAGCGGAGCGGATGGCGGCGGGCTTTGCGCAGTGCACGACGTGCAGCCGGCAAGCACGCAAAACACCTCGAAGCTTCTCTTCACGGCCGCTTCTCCATCCGAACCGCGAGCTCACCCGCCGCCAAAAGCTCGGATACAGAATACAGGATCGCGCTCGAAGGAGAACCGTGAACCAGGCGCGCTCTTCGAGCACCGCCGCGATGGACGCCGGCTGGCTCGATCCCTCGGCAACGCCGAAGGTTACCGCACAGTTACCTGCCGGATCGAATGCCGGCTTGAGCGATGCCAAAGGGCCTCGAGCTCACGACGTAGGTGGTGGTTTGGCCGCAGCGATGTGACGTGCACGGCCGTGGCCGAGGTCGTCGGCTTTAGCCAACCGAGCGCGTCGAAGTCGTCGAAGCACCGCGCCAGCGCTCACTGAAACGAACGGAGCTGATCGGCTGCTTCGGCCCGTGAGCGCTGAGCCTCACACACCTCATTGCGGGCCGGCCGAGGCCCCTGCCTGCATCGGACTCGAAGCCCCCGCCGCGGCGGGTGACGCAGGGGACGCATCAGTTGCCGCGACCGGCATCGCGCCGGTGTGGTTTCGCACGGCACCATTCAGGACCCACGTGCAATTGCAGGTTTCGTTCATTTTCGTGAGACCGTTCGTGCACGTCTCGCAGTCCTCGACGTACGTCGCTTCACGACCGCACCCGACCGCAACCACGGTGCGCTCATCCAGCGAGCGCGACTCTATCCGTTCGTTCTGACAACCGAGATCGGAAGCGGCTCGGACCACGAGCTGCTGATTGGTGGCCGATTGGCCGCACGCGAGCAGCGCAACGAGTACGAAGCCAAGAGAAAGGAGGTCTCTCACTTCCGCCGCAACCTAGCACGCCGCGTGCCGGCACAAGAAAGCGCGCGGCTGCGGGAGAGTGTGAACGAACTGACTGTGGCGGCTGTGGACCGGAGGTCACTGACACCCTCGAACCCTGTTCATCTCGCGTATCGACGCGATCGAACTGCAATCAGCGGCGGCGCCGCCTACGAGCGCAGGCGAGAACGACCGCTGCTGCGGCGAACAGCGCGGACCGCTGCGGCGGCCGAGCGGAGGCAAGGCGGCAACCGCAGCCTTCGTCGCTCGCTGGAGCGAGAGCTACTCTTCGAGGAGCTGCACGAATCTGTACGGGCGGTCTCGCGACCGCGACGTCAGCCCGGGCCGGCCCCGGCGTCGGCCACCGGGCACGCGAACGGTGCGGGAGTTCCCTGGAGTGGGATGGTACCGGTCAGCGTGATCTGGGGAATCGTGACCGAGTACTCGGTCGCCCCGACCGTGACCTTCTGACTGTCGGGGATGCGCATGACCACGCCGGCGTCGCCGCTGGGAACCGGAACGAGCGACACGAGCGCTCCCTCGGGGTTCGGAGTAGAAAGCCCGAAGTCATTGACCTGCCCGGCGAACCAGAGAGGGCCATCGCCGAAGAACAACCCCTTAACGGGTACCGCGCCTTTGGTGATGTCGACGCACGGACCGCGGAAGCCGCCGTACACGATCGCGTTTCTGGGATCCGATTGACGGAACGCGGCAACACTCAGCGGGCCCTGACCGTCATCCAGCGGCTGGATCGGGCCGGCGTCGGTCCGGTACAGCGCCACCTGCGTGCTGAACTTCCGCAGCGCGCGCATCGGCATCGGCACGACCGTGCCCGCTCCGAGCGCGAGCGTGACCTCGCGCAGCGGGGGCGGCGGTTCGAGACCTACGTTCAGATTGATGCCGCCGACGAACATTCCGTAGATCAAACCCTGTCGATTGAAGGGCGGGCCGAACCACGCTGGATTGTCGACGAACAGCGCGCGGATGTAGACGGTCGCGGGAAGGTTGTCGATCGGAATCACCGGCGGCAATGCGGTCACGCTGACTTGGGTCGGTCCGGCATCGCTCGGCGGCGGATACTGAATCGGCGGCGCAATCGGCTGAGTGGTCGGGCCGGGGTTTGCCGTGTTGTACACCAAGACAATCAGCACGCCCTGACCATCGAGCTGCGGGTCGCCGCTCTGAAACGTGATCGCTTCGGGGTTCAGTGCCAGGCATGCCCTCGCCCGGCCCGCGTCGGAGGGTGCCGCGCAGGGGATGCCCCCGTCGCCGCCGTCGGTCGGAGCACCGCCGCTGCCGGCGATCCCTGCCGAGCCCCCCGTTCCCGCACTGCCGCTCGCTCCGTTCGTGCCCGCGCTACCGCCAGTGCCGGCACTGCCGCTCGCTCCGTTCGTGCCCGCGCTGCCGCCAGTGCCCGCGCCTCCCCTTCCCGACGAACCAGAGCTGCCTGCCGACCCGTCGCGTGCGCCGCTACCGCCGCTACCGCCCTTTCCGCCTGCCGGAGGAGCTGCTGCCTCATCGTCGTCTCCGCAAGCGATCGGCAAAAGTATCGCGCCGAGCGCGATGCCGAGAGTTGTGACCAGCCGTCCGCGCAGGCTCGGGTTTGATTTTTTCAAGGTGCATCCTCCAGGTTTGCTTTACTTCACGAACGATCCGCCGAGCTCCCGCCCCCGGGAGCCTAACGATGTACGTAGGGATTCTTCTCGAGTGCCGGATTGGGACCCGCCGCCGGCGTCGGGCGATTCTTGCTCGGCGGCTCCGTCGAACCTGCAGGTTCTTTCGCGGCTTCGGAACCTCCGGGCACGGTGCGGCGCGCGGGTATGCGAGCGGCGTGCGGCCGCACACGCGACGGCTTTTTGTCCGGCGTTTTGTCCGCCGCGTTCGATCCGGTCGGCACTGGGCCGGTATCGCTTCCGAGCTGGCTCGCCGCGGGCGCAGCGCTCGTCGCCGGCGATTCCTTCGGCCCTTCCGCCGGTTCCGCTTTGGGCACGGAGCCCGGCGCCGCGAGCCCGCTCGGCGGAGCGGCGACTTTTTCTTCGTGGCTCGAGGATGCCCGCATCACCAGCGCAGCAGCGACAAACAACAGCGCGCCGAGCGCGGCGATCGCGATCCACAATCGGCTCTTGCTGGTGCTCGCGACGAGGGTCGGATCGAGTTGAGCCGAAAGCGACGGCGAGCCCAGGTTCGGCTCGATGACTGTGCGCGCGTAGGAACCCGTGCCCCCCGGGCCCGGCGGACTCGTGATCGGTTCCGGCAGCGTGTTCGGGCTGCTCGACATCGCCGGCAATGCCGGCAGCGTCCCGATCTGGGACGCGTCGCTGAACCGGTCGCCGTCCTCGCGGTTCGCAGCGACTTCGCGGATCGCCTGCCGCCGCAACGCGAGCTCCTCGCCGAAAGCCTGGCCCACCCATTTGGCGACCTCGTGCTTGGAGGACAGTTGTCCGTTTGCAGTAGCCACCTTGCGCAAGGCTTCAGCCATCTCGAACGCCGAGTCGAAGCGCTGGTCGGGTTCGCGATTGAGTGCTTTGAGCACGATTTCGTCGAACACCGCGGGGGGGTGGAGGCCCTCGGTGCTCGGCGGCGGTATGTCCTTGGTGAGCAGCGCGAGAACCGTCGAAGCGTCGCTCTCGCCTTTGAAAAGGTGCCTACCCGTGAGCGCCGTCCAAAGCACCACGCCGGCGGCCCAGATATCGGCGCGCCGATCGATGTTGTCGCCCTCCTGGATCTGCTCCGGCGCCATGAACGCGAGCTTGCCTTTTCTCACTCCCGGCCGGGTGCTCGCGATTCGAGTTTCCGCTTTGGCCACGCCAAAATCGGTGATCCGTCCGATGCCGTCGGCTCCTACCAGGATATTTTGCGGGGAAATGTCGCGGTGCACGAGGTTGAGCTCGACGCCCTCGTCGTTCTGCAGCGTGTGCGCCGCGTGCAGCCCTTCGAGTGCATCGATCATCACGGCGGCGACGTGGCCCGGCGCGGTGCGTTCACCCGTGCGCTTGAGCAAGGTGCCGAACGAAGGGCCTTCGACGTACTCCATCACCACGTAGTGAATGTCCTCGAGCGTCCCGAGATCGACGATCGATACGACGTTCGTGTGATGGATCCGCGCCGCGATCCGCGCTTCGTCGCGCAGCATGTCCACGAAATCGGTTTCTGCCGCAAGGTGGGGGTGCATCACCTTGATGGCGAAGAGACGCTGGAACCCGGCTTCTCCCCCGTGCCGCGCCAAGTACACGGTGCCCATGCCGCCGCGCGCGAGCTCGCCGATCAGCTCGTAGCGCCCCAGGTAACGGCGCAGCCGCTTTTTGAGCCGGGTCGCTTCCAGCGGCGGAGCCCCTCCCATCAGAAGCTTCCCTCGAGGCCCAACGCAGCGGCGTGAACGCCCAGGCTGGCGTTCGGCCGCAGGCTAACGGTCGTCCGGCGCGCTGCACCATGCGAGCCTGTCGCGCGGCTCTGACCTTTCCAGTTTGTAAACGCGGCGATCACGATCGTCGCGGCACCCGCCACCGCGGTTCCTCCGATCAGCCAGTTCGTGCGTTTTTCTTTGTCCTTGCCAGCTTCGTATGCACGCCGAGTTTCCTTGCCGTCGTAGCTCTCGTGAGCGTCGACCACGTCCAGACCGGACCAAATCGCAACGCCTCCGACTCCGGCAGTGACGACCGCGCTGGTGATGAATACCCACGGCGGCAAGCCACGCGAACGCGTGCCGAGATCGGCGGGAGGGCTCGTCACGGCGCCGGCGGAGCTAGGGGCGGTCGATGACTCGGCGGGCGCGGGTTTCTTTTTTTCGGGCGGCGCTTCGAAGGTCAAAAGCTGAGTCTCTCCGACCACGCCCACACTCGCCTGTGCGTCCGTCTGGCGCGTGCTGAACGTTGCGCGCAGCTCGTGTTTGCCCGGCTCGAGATAGATCACGTGCACCGCCTTGTCCTCGGTGCTCACGGCAGCCCCGTCCACCACGAGGTTACATTCGGTGGGAACGCAGCGCACGTGATAACGCGCGAAGCGCTTCAACGCCTCTGCGAGCGTCGCCTTGGCGAAGTCGGTGGATTTCTTGTCGTCGGGATAGCGCTCGAGCAGCGCTTCCGCGTGGACCGCTGCGGTCGCGAGCTGCCCGGCGGCCTTGCGCGCCTTGAGCGCGCTTCTGAGTGCTTCGGGCGCGGGTGCGATCGAATCTGCGAGCTCGTAGAGCTCGGCAGCCCCCTCGTAGTCGCCCGCGACCTCCGCCTTCTGCGCGCGCGCGAACGCGTTGGCGGCCGAGGAGACGTCTTGAGCGCGGGCCCACGGGCTCGAGGTGAGCACGCAGCCGAAAGCCAGCGCGGCCAACGCACATGACAACGCGCGTTTCACGATCCACCATCCAGCTCGCAGCGGCCGCCGCCCACGGGACAGATGCAGCCCTGACGCGGAGCGTCCGGATGCCGCGGCTGTGGACAGTTCATGCCCGGCGGTGCGGATTCGATGTCCTGCTTGCCCGCGGTCGATTGGCGAGCCTTGAACTCTTCCCCGAAAGACAGACCATCGCACGGGGTTTCCGGCAGAATGTCCGCGGTGCTGGTGAGCGCATCGCGATACGTGTTCAGGTAATCCTTCACCTGATCGTACGAGGTGCACAGGTTGTCGCAGAAGCCCATGGCCTCGAACGATTGCAGCAGCTGATCGGGCCGGACCACACCGCCGATCGTTCCATGATCGATGCTCCAGGTGCCATCGATCTCCTTGATCAGCTCCCCCACCATGACGCCGCGGTAGAGAAAGACTCCGAACCCGGGGATGCGCGTGTTGGTGCCGTTCAAGCCGAACTCGGAACCGTCCGGGAGCTTGGCAAACAGATAGCCGTTCCTGACGAACGCCGCCGGGTCGTAGACCTTCGCGTCCGGGAGCTCGCTGCCCGCGTCCGGCGCGCTGAGCGAAATCGAGGAAGAGGCGATCTTCCAGTGCTCGTCCGCGCGCCACGAGACGCGGCTCGACCAGTTCGTGGCCAGCGGGTCCTCTATCCGATTGCGGCACGTCCAGGTCGGCAGCTGCTGCAGGCCGAGAGTCGCGTACATGTCGAGCCTCACCTGGCGGTCGTTCTTTTTGCCGTTGTAGTCGCTGATCTTGATCATGTTGCCGAAGCCGCCGCGGTGGAGCTCGCAGTTCCAGTCGGCCTCGGTCATACCGAACCAAATTCCGATCGAAGGCGAAGAAGATGCGAGCCTGAACAGTTTGCTGAGCTCGTTGTCGCGACACTGGTTGCCGTCGTAGGGAATCTGCGTGGAAGGATGTTTGCAGGCGACTTCGTGAATCGGCTCCTGAAGCGCGTCCTCGCAGGTGGACGAGGTCGTGCAGCGCTTGTCGAGATCGAACCCGATGTCCCTCCAGGCATTGGCGTTGGGTGTGAGCGCCTCGTCGTCGTTGGCAGTGCCGAGACGGATCGCGGAAAGCACCATATAGAGGGGAGGCAAACTCGCACCGGGATCATCGGCTGCCGGACGGTCCGTAGGGGAGGGCACACCGGCACTCTGGCAACTGTGCTCGTTCTTGTACGGCCACCACGGCGCGCTGCTCCCGCCATCGCTGCTGCCGCTGCTGCCGCCGGTACCCACACCACCTCCCGACCCTGCGACGCCGCCGCTGCCCTGATTGCCAGCAGTCCCTTCGGTGCCGCCGCTGCCATCGCTGCCGGCGCTACCCGCTCTGCCTCCCGAGGTCCCGCCAGTTCCCGCTGAACCGGCGCTCGAATCAGGTCGTTCGTCCAGAAAGCCGCCCGCTGGTATCTCGAACATGCTGCAGGCTGCGAAACCGAGCAACGCCGAGGCGACCCCTCCCACGACGATGATCGGGCTCCTGGCGCGCTTCTCCGAAGAGTTGTGCTGGAAGCGAGTGATTTCAGACAAAATAGACCCGAATCTACGACCCAAGGTAGCGGCCGATCGAGTAACGGCAGAAAAAAATGCCAGCGTAAGCATACATCGACTGCCCAGGCAGGTCTTCCCGGGTGGGGAGAGGGGGCGAAACTCAGGGTCGAAAGCCTGAAATCAGCTGGATTTGACCACCGCGGCGAGCGCTCCAGCATCAAGCTCCCGGCCCTCCCCCGCCGTCTGCCGACTCCGCGCGGGCGACGGCAATCGCGCTGGTACGACCAGACCCCGGACGCGCCGACCAGCCCCCTACTGCCAGCAAATTTGCGACCAGATAGAGCAAGCCGTGCCGCCGTCCGGTGTGCGGTTCAGGTCGAGAGCAAGAGAGATGGCCTGCCGGTTTGCGCCGTTCTGCTCACGCGAATGTCGCGGGCCGGCCGCTTGCCTTCTTTCGTGCGCTTCGCGAGGTTGGGCTTGGCGGACTTGGCCCGCCGCAGCGCGCCCTTTGGAGCCAACGCTGCCGCTCCCTCGAACGCGTGCGCGATCCAGCGCCGGAGCTCGGCCGGCGAGCGGCATGCGGGTACTCCGAATGAGCTACGCTCGCTCGACCAGCAGCGCGACCGCTTCTCCGCCGCCGAGGCACAAGGTCGCGAGGCCGCGCTTGGCCTTGCGCTACGCCATCGCGTAGAGCAGCGTGACGAGGACGCGTGCGCCGGACGCGCCGATCGGGTGGCCCAGCGCGATCGCCCCGCCGCGCACGTTCACGCCATCGCTCGAGATTCCCGCGAGCTTGCTGCAGGCCGCCGTGACCACCGCGAAGGCTTCGTTGATCTCGTAAAGGTCGACGTCGTCCTTGGAGAGGAGCGCGCGAGAGAGAGCCATCTTGGTCGCGCCGACCGGCGCCGTGGTGAAGTGCTGGGGCGCCTGCGCGTGATGACCGTGCTCGCACGCACGCGTACCGTGCGTGCACGCAGTTCCGTGCGCTCATGCGGGGCGGAAGCGAACAGTTCTCGGCAATTTCGAAATCGTGAGTTCGCGGCGAATCGGTACGGTTGTTGCTGAAGGGCGGCGACCATGGCGAGCGTCGGCCAAGGGGCGCGGGCAAGGAAGCTTGGGAAAGCCGCACTTTTCTTGCTGATCGCGAGCTTCAGCGAACCTGCCTTCGCTTATCGCAGTGGTGCGGATCTGCCCGAGTTTTCAGCCACTCCACGCGTGCGCTGGTCCAGCGACTTCATCGACTACGTCGTCAACGACCGGATGCCATCGGGACAATCGCTGATCGGAACCCAGACGGCATTGCGCGAGGCGTTCGCAGCCTGGATGACGGTGCCGTGCAGCCTGGTCGAGTTTCGATCGGCCGGCTCGACCAGCGCCGAGGCCCGTCCTGGCGACTGGCAGAACACGATTCAATGGGTCAGCACGGGTTGGACGGGGCGCGGTTTCCCCGCCGACGCCGCTGCCGTTACCGACGTCCAGTACGAGGAACGCGACGGCAACGTCGTCATCGTCGAGGCCGACCTCTATCTCAACGCCGAATCGTTGCTCTGGGTCGACCATCCCTCGGCGAGCAACGAGCGCGATCTGTTGAGCGTCGCCACCCACGAGGCGGGCCACATGCTCGGCCTGCTTCACCCGTGTGAGCCCGCGGGCGGCGATGGCGCGCCGGACTGCGCGTCGGATCCGGCTTTTGCCGAAACCACGATGTACCCCATGTTCGTCGAGGGCCAGTCGACCCTTTCCGACGACGACGAGGCTGGAGCGTGTTTCCTCTACCCGGGCTCGCGCTGCGAAGAAGCCTTGGGTGGCTGCGGCGAGGGCAGGCGCTGCACGCCCGAGGGCTGCCGTGCGGAATGCGCCGGCGCGCTCTGCGAGCCCGGTCAGAACTGCGTGAACGACCGCTGCGAAACGCCGTGCGCCGATTGTCCGCCGTCCCCCTGTGCGTCGGACGACGACTGCTCGACGCCGCTGCGCTGTGACGCGGGGGCCTGCGTACCGGGCACCGCCGCGATCGGCGACGACTGCGCTTCCGGTCGCGACTGCGCCGGAGGCTTCTGCTCCGAGGGCGGCGCCTGCCTGCCGAGCTGCGTCACCGACGCGGAATGCGCGGCCGGCATCAACTGCGTTCCCAACGGTGAAGGGCACACCTGTGGCCTCGCCGGCAACGCGCTCGGAGCCCCGTGCGACAGTGCCAATGACTGCGCGGCCGGCTTCTGCGTGGCCGACCTTTCGGCGTCACCGGTGTGCAGTCGGGCGTGCGGCACGAACGCCGCGTGTCCCGCCAACTGGGAATGCACGTCGCTCGGCGGTCAATCGGTGTGCGCGCCGTCGCAAGGCGAGGCCGGGTGCGCGTGCACGAGCGCCGGATCCGGCACCGGAACACCCGTGTTCGCGCTGGCGTGGCTGCTCGGCGCCGCGGCTTTCCGGCGCTCGCGCCGCTCGAAGACTTTGCGGGCATCGACCCGCGAGAGGTAAAGGCGATGAAGTCCGCAATTCGGCTGTTCTTGCTGTGCGTATTGGCTGCGCTCGCGGCGTGCTCGGCTTCCGACGACAAGAGCGGGCGGCTGTTGGGAGCCGATCATGATCCGGGAGGCGAAGAAGCGGATCGCATCAGCAAAAAGATGGCGATTCGAATGATCAGCCTCGAGACCCAGGATCAACCAGCAGGCCAGATCGTCGAGCTCACGCCGCTCGATCTGTCCTTTGGCCTCCTGGGCGAATGCGGGGAACGACTTCAAGACAACGAATGCAAGCCGAAAAACCCACCCGTCTGCAGCGACGCGAGGATTTGTCAGACCGCGCTCCTTCTGTGCGGCATGCAACTTCGGCTCGCGGTGGCCAAGGACGAGCCGCTGGACATCGTGTTTCAGGCTCCCAGTTCGGAGCACCCGACGCGAAGGTACAAGCTCCTGCCGCAAAGTACGGCGGCCAAGGTCGCCCTCGCATCCACAGCAGCGGAGGACGCTGTCCTCGGCTTCAGACAGGTCATGGACGACATCTCATCCGTCGCGGTGAGCTGTGATCTCGATCCGAATGACAGCGTTCCGGCGGATACCGTGCAGGTGCGCGAGCAGGCGCTGCCGAAAATGGCCGGTCAAGCCGTGGAGTTTTTCTATGGGCTGAAAGAAGCGCAGGGCATCCTGGTTCGTTCGGTCTTGGCGGCGGCGGACGCGGAGCGCTCGAGCACGAATGCGCGCTGGCAGAAGGCGAGCCGCTCGCAGGCGCAGCCCGGGATCTCGCGGGCCGCGCTCGCGCACTACATCTTCAACGGCGAGCCCGGCTTGCGCGGCTCGACCGGCGTCGGGTTCTGCGACGCCGACAAGCCGACGGGGCCGTCCCAGACCGCGCTCGGCGTGTTTCGCGAGGCGGGTGTTGCACCGGAAGACGTGTTGAACCGTGACCTCTTGACCCAGGATCTTTTGAACGGGAATTTGCAGAGAGGCAGCGTGCGCCAGCGGCTGTCGCAGTTCTGGAGCGTGTCGATCGCGAACAACGTCGGTATCGAGGAATACTATCACCTGCGCGTCGGCGACTTCGACGAAGCACGACGCTACCTCGGCCAGGAGCTGACGGCGTTCGGGCGCTCGAAGTCCGCGCAGTTGCCGGCGCTGATCGTGAATGGCGCCCCGCTTTCCTACCGTCGCTACGTCTCCACGGCGAACCCGCCGCCGGAGCGTGACGCGGCGTACTTTACCGCGCTGACGTTGTCGGACTGCGGCGACAAATACTGCGCCTGTGCATCGGGGACGTGCGCGGGGCAAACCAAGCTCGGCGGCAACTATGCGACGACCCCTACGCCGACGGCGCTCGCCGGAGTCGGGGAACCGTCGCGCTGGCGTCCCCCGGCTGACACTTTGCCGCTGGCCGGGACCGGCATGGGCATCGCAGCGAAGCTCGATTACATGTTGACCCGAGCGGAAGTGGCGCTGCGCGGCGCCAACGCGTCCCTTCCCGCGAGCGCCAAGGACACCGTTCCGCCCATCTTGGAGCGCATTCAGGAGCATGCGTCGGAGCGTCCGGCGCGGCTCACCTATTGCAGCGGCGGTCCCAGTCCCGACGAAATCACGCTTCACGGTGTCGCTCCCAGCCCCAACCTCCTCATGGTGCGCGGCGAGCTCGGGCTGGAGTATCTGAGCCACCTTTCGGTCGAGGGGGCGCCGCCGAGCGGGGAGACCGCGCTCGAAGCGGCTTCGAGCGTCGTGGGCTCGTTCGACGGCACCGTCCCGCTGAGCCAGGTGAAGGCGCCGTTCACGACGGCGGCGAGGATGACCTATGCCAGCGGCGTCACGATTGGGCAGAGTCCCGAACGCTGGTACGTCATGCAGCGGGCGCCAAACGGCCTGTTCGCGCCACTCGTCGGCTTCGTGCCGTACGTGCACTCGACCGCCACCACTTCGACCAGCACCAAGAAGTGCCGCGACATCCCGATCATTCCGAGCCTGAATCGGCTGGTGAAGGTTGCGCTGGAGCCGAGCCGGGCGCATTGCGCGATTTCCAGGATTCCGTGCGTCGCTGATCCGAACCTCAGCTCCTTCGACGAGCGGTTGCCGCTCGAAGACGAGCTCAGCGCGGACGGCGACGACTTCGAGTCTTCCTGGAAGCACTATCTGGCCCTGGCGCGGCAGGCGGCCGACGAAGCCGACTTGCTCGGCAAGGAGTACCTGAACGCGGCAATCGACGCGGATCGCCATCTGGAGGACGTCGAGCTGCGGCGCCTGGGACAAGAGGAGCGAGCAGAAAACAAGCTCCAGGAGCTCCAGGAAATTTGCGGCACCGCCATCGATCCTTTGCTGCTGGTCTCCTTCTTGAACGACGCCGCGGATCGCCTCGAGCCCGGGGGTCTCGCTTCCGGGATGGTGAAGGACTTTTCGCTCGGCAAATACGATCTCGGCTCGTGTTCATCGGACACTGATAACGATGCACTGACCGTCTGCGTTGCGGGTCGGCGCATACTCGATTGGCTGCAGATCAGCACCGATTTGGACCCGCGACTGGTCCAACTGAGCCAATGCGTCGGCTCGATGGGAAATGCCGAGCGCGTTCATCTCGGAACGGTGCCGGTTTGCGTCTGGCCGGGTAGCGACGGCAACCTGTGTTCCGGTCGCCCCAGCGGGCAGGATTGTCCCGATCTGGCTTACAACGCGACGGCGGACGGGCCGATTGCGGAATGGGCCTGCCGGTCGCCCGGCGGGCAGATCGTCAACAACGGGCTCGCCTACTTCGACACGGCGGAGACGCTTCCAGCCGGCCCTGGGGCGACGATGTGTGGGACGATCCGCGCCCTCCGTCAAAACCCCAGCGACGCAGAAGCCAAAGCGCGGCTTCCCGAGCTGATCGACAGCGGCATTTTTCAGCCCGACCAGGTACCGACGGTCGCGTTCGAGGCTCGGTATTTCACTCACGGCGCGATCCTTCAGGACGAGAGTGTGCTCTGGCAAACCGGTGCACCGGACCGGCTGCCGCAAACCGCGAACTGGCCCTGCAACACAGCGGTGGAGGCGCCCTCGGGGTGTCCAGTCGAGGTGGTGAACGGTACGCCTCGCCATACTTATTGCACGTTTCACGACACCAGACCGGTGTGCGCGAACGCGGGTCTGTTCTGCCAGGCTCGCGACTGCACCATGGCGGATCAGCGCGGCGACATTCTGGATCGCATCATCCGGGCCGTGGCGTCCGCGCAGCTGATGCGAATCAAAAACAAGGACAGAGCGCCAAAGATGCGGCTGCCGGTTTATCTGCCCGCAAACTACAAGCTGCCACATCCCGAAAAACTCGTCGTCGTCAAAGGCCAGGGTTCATCGACGAGCATCAATGAGTACTCGACTTCCCCTCCTATTTTTCCTGCGGTCATCTTTCCGGGCAAAGCTTACACGGTCAGCGGAGTGGCCGCCTCGGACCCGGCAACCGACGCCTGGGTGTTGGTGAACGGCACCAAGATGAACATCACGACCCCGCCAAGCGGCAAGGTGGTGGCTTTCGTCGAAGGACGGATTGGCTCGGTTCGGGAGAACGACACGGCGATCGTCGGCTACAACTCGCGTGGCCAGTGGTTTTCGGATCTTTCGACCTGGCACGACAAGGACATCCCCGAGGGCTACTTTGCCGGCGTGTTGAAGGGGCACCGGGCATTCGCGGACGTCGGGGTGAATCACTTCGTGTACTTGCCGACTCTGCCATACAGCGATCCGTTCGAACGCGTCATCACGAGTTTCGATTTCAAGACCAGCCCGGGGCCATTGTTCGATGGCCTCGAGCTCTTGTGCGAGGTCGCGACCAAACAAGATTCCTTCGTTCCCGGATCCTGCGGCGAGCCACCACCAGAGCCCAAGAGCATCGAAGAGCTGCCGTCGGTCAGCCGCTTCCTCGATTGTACGGGACGCTCGATCCAGCGCCGAGGGGCGCTGACCGTGTTTGCCGGTGTTCCGCGGGAGGCCATGGACGCCCTCCGAACCCAGTCCCCGGTCGGGAGCCACGGCGCCATCACCGGCACCCTGGGTGTGCTCTACTCCGAGCTGCGCGGCAACTTGCAGGAAGTTGCCGCGACGGCTCCGGGGATCGGACGCGAGCTCAGCGGTCTCGCGCGCGACGTCGATAACCTCCGAATCACCGTCGGTATCGACGAAAACAACAAGGAAATTGCCCAGCTTCAGTTCTGGTCGACGATGGCGAATCAGATTGCGAATTGCGCCGACAGCGCGACCAGCCTCGCCAAAAACTTCAGTTCACTCGGTGCGCACGTCGCGATCACCTGTGCCAACGCCGTCGCACAGATCCACTTCGCATCGGAAATCAACCGGCTGAGCCAGGAAAATGAGGAGCTCGGCAAAAAGCTCGCGATGAACAACTTCAACGAGCGCTTCGCCAACCGCGTCGAAGCACTCGAGGGTCTGGCCGAACGGCTCAACAGAGCCACGGAGGCGGTCGACGGGAAGCTCGTGGAGATCCAGAACGCTCGGGTCGGCGCGCAGCGCATACTGGGGGAAGCGATCTGGCTCATGTCGAACGAGGGCAAAGCTCAGGCGACGGTGAGCGCCGTGCTCGCGAAGAACAAGGAGCTTGCGCAGGCGCGCTACCAGCGCGCGTTCTCGAACGCCAAGCGGATGGCGTTCCTCGCCGAGCGCGCGATCTCGCAGCGGCTGGGCGTGGACCTGAAGGACATGACCGAGGATTTGCCGCTGGTCTCCGCGCCGTCGACCTGGGAAAGCACGGTATGTGAACGCTCCGGCATCGATTACGCAACGCTCCAGAACGGCGGGGACCTGTCGCAGGTGGCCGAAGGGTTCATCGGCGACTACGTGACGAACCTCGAAAACCTCGTTGAATCGTATCGCTTGAAGTACAACTTCCACGAGGGCGCCGACACGGCCGTGGTCTCGCTCCGCGACGACGTCCATCACGTCCGCGCGCCTTGCGACACCGAGAGCACCAATCTGCTCTATCACTCGGCGCGTCTCGACCAGATGAGCGAGGTGTTCACTCCGGAGTCGCCATCGTGGATCTACGAGGGCTGCAAGACCACCACCTCGGGCGGGCAAACCTTTGCGATGGCGAACTGTATTTCGGCGCGCACCGCAGACGTGAACCCGTTCAAGAGCGCGGCGCTGGAGCAGCGTTCGGTGCCGGGTTTCAACCTGCGCTTCGGCGATGGGACTGCGAGCTGCCCGGCAGCCTCGACGACCTGCGGCTACCAGGCGGGCGCAGGATTGCTTCAGCCGATCACGCTCGATCCAGGGCGCTATCGCTTCTCGTGGTACACGTACGAAGCAACGCCTGGGACGTTGGCGGTGACTAGCGCAGGAACGCTCACGGGGTCGGTGAGGACGGTGGCGGGCACCGAGCTGAAGCCGGCCACGTTCACCCTCGAGAACAACATTGTTCCCGGTACCGTCGACACCTGGCCTCGCGTCTATTTCGTGTTCGACGTGACGACCCCGACGGACGTGAAGGTCGGCTTCCGTTCACCGAACAATCAGCCGCAAACGATTTTGGTCGCTGCGCCGATGCTCGAGAAGGTGACCGACACCGGTCCGAGCGTACTTTTGACGCCGAAGGCTTTTTCCACGACCACCGACACGCGCACGATCGATCTGCCGATCTGCGAAGACACCACGGGCGACGTTTTCCGTGCCAAGGAATGGCACCGCGAGTGCGTGAAGCTCTGTCCCGACGGCTTCGCCAGCGAGTGTGCGGGTGAAGACGCGCAGACCGCGTGTTATCGCGAAACGTCGTTCAACATCAGCCAGCGCAGCATCGAAGCGGGCAATGCCTTCATCCAAGCCGGTTTTGCGCGCGGCAACTTCAACTACCGCATCGACTCGGTCGCGCTCAACTTCGTGGGTACGGGTATCCGCAACTGCGGCAACGATCCGCTGACGAGCACCTGCAACGGCGCGGGCTACGTGACGTATTCGCTCGACCATCGCGGGCCGTATTTCGTGCGAAACCACTTCGGCAAGGACTTCGAGGCAAAGCTCTTCCAGGGGCGCATCGAGCACGCGCGCGGGCTCGGCATCGAGCGCTATCTGACGAATCCGCTGGGCACTGCCGACAGCGAGTTGATTACTAGCTACCTGCGTACCGAGCTCAAGGGGCGCCCGCTCGACGGCAACTTCGTCCTGCGCGTGTGGGAGGAGCCGGGGCTCAACTTCGACGCAATCGAGGACGTGCAGATCCTGCTCAAGTATCGGTACTGGACACGCTTCCGCTGACCCCGGTGGGAGCTGCCGATGCTCGCTCCTTGGCGTAGCCGATTCGGGCGCCTCGCGCTGGCGCTTGCGTTCACCGCGATCGCGTGCGGGCACGACGAACCGATCGGTCGTCAGTTCATGCCCGACGATGGCGGCGAGCCAGACGCCGGCGACGCGAGACTGGATCACCGCGACGGCGGACCGAGCGCGGGAACGGGCGGCAGCGGTGGCCGTGCCCCGGATCGTGACGCGGACCCGCGAGACGGCGGTCCCGAGGTGGAGGCGGGCGGAACGGGTGGGGGTGAAGACGGCGGAGAAGAATGTCCCGATCCGCCAGGGCCGCCGGTCGGTCCCGGAACCTGCGGGGACGGCTTTCGCGATCCGGCGATCGAAGAGTGCGACGATGGCAACGCGAGCGACGGCGACCTCTGCTCGAGCGCCTGTCGCGTCGTCGATGCGTTGCTGGTGCCGCCGGCCGCGCTCGGTCAAGAAGAGATCCCGCGGGCACGCCGTCTGGGCGCGGGGCGTCACGTCGTGGCTCCGGCCTGCGAGGGCTTCGCTGCCGTGTTCGCGAGCGACGACTCCGTCGAGCTCGCAGCGTTCGATCGAGCGGGGCTGCTGAAGCAGCGCGTGGCGAACCTGAGCGGGGGATCCCTGCCGGCATCGGCCTTCGATCCAGTCGTCGCGGCTCTGCCCGGAGGCCGCTATGCCGTCGCGTGGAACGACTTCGGCGGCGACGGCAGCGAACGCGGGATCGCGCTCGTCGCAATCGACCCCGCGGGCCCAGCGCCGGCGGAGCCGATGTTCGCCAATTCCGGACGCGCGTTTTCGCAGTACGACCCCGATATTCTGCGCGCGGGCGGCGAAGTGGTCGTCGCGTGGACGGACGATGCGTCGATCGCCACCGGCACGGACGTGCGCTTCCGTCGCTTCAGCCGCGATCTCGTCCCGCTCGGCGATGACGAAGCGCTGGCCGAGACGGAAGCGCGCGAAAGCGCCGTCGTGCTCGCGGAGTTCGGCTCGAGTTGGGCCGCTGCGTGGCGTGCGCTCGGTACGACCGGCGAGATCACGCGGGTGCGCGCTGGTGGCGTCGAGTGGGAGGTCGGGCCGCACGCGGCGAGCCCGGCCGGCGAGAAACCGGCGCTCGTCGCGATCGACGAGCAGCGCTTGATCCTGGCCTTTTCTTCGCAAAACGCCATCGACGTCGCGGTGTTGGATACGGCCGCGCCCGGCACGAGCGCCAGCGTCGCAGTTCCGCCGCTCGTTTCAGGCTCCGCCAGTGAGCCGTTGCTGGCCCGGACCGGCGAGCACGTTTACCTCGCTTGGCGCTCCGGCGCCGTGCCGGGCGACTCCGACGCGGAGGAACTCTGGCTGAAGCAGATCACGTTCACCGTCAACGACGGGACGACGACGCTCGATCTGAGTCGCGAGGAGATCCCATTGCCTCGGACTGCCGCTCACCAGCACGGTGACCAGCGCGCCGCGGCGCTGACGGTGGTGGGAAGAGGCAGCGACACCGCGATTGCCGCACTCTGGGAGGACTACGGACGCGGGTTCGGTCCGGGACAGGCGGGTCCCGACGTTGCGATCGAGCTCGCGCCGATTCCCTTCTTGCGCTTGCCAGCGAACGGGAGCCCCCTCGAATGAAGCTCGAACGCCCCAAGAAGTTCACGCGATCGATCGCGCTGCTGACGCTTTTGACGTTCAGCGGAGCGCCGGTTCCCGTGCGCGTCGCGCACGCAAAGCCCGCAGAGCGCGAGCTTCCGAGCGGGGAAGCAGCGCCGATCGAGTCGAAGGCGAACGCCGACATCGCGCTCGACACCGAGACAGAAGAACCCGCGAAAGCCGCCGAACGCATGCCTGAAAAGTCGTCGGCGACCGACGCGGTCGGTCATCCGGAGGTACTGGAGCCCGAGGTAGCACAACCTGCCGAGCCGCGTTCGCTGCCGACCGGCGGGGACAAGAGCGGCATCACCAATCAAGCGATCTCGCTTCCCAAAGGGAGCGGAACGATCGAAGGCATGGGCGAAAGCTTCTCGACGCAGCTTTCGACGGGAGTGGCCACCTTCAACCTGCCGATCGGTCTGCTCCCAGCGCGCGGTGGCGCGCAGCCCGCGTTGTCTTTGAGCTACAGCTCGTCGTCGGGACTCGGTATCGCCGGCATGGGGTGGCAGCTCGGTGCGCCGTTCATCGCGCGCCAGACCGATCGCAAGGTGCCCGGCTACGACGATCGAGCGAACTGGCACGCGGAACAGGACCGCTTCGTCTTCAACGGCGGTCAGGAGCTCGTTCCGATCTGTGTCGTCGCCGCGGGGCTCGCGTGCACGGGGGCCTTGCGCAACATTTCGACGCCTTCCGGTCGCGTGAACGAAGCGATGCCCGCCTGGGCGACGGGCTGGCAATACTTCCGGCCGCGCGTCGAAGGCTCGTTTCTCCGGTTCTTCTGGTCGCCGGATCACAAGACCTGGCGCGTCCAGGACAAGTCCGGCTCCTCGATGGAGCTCGGAGTTCCGCTCGACGGCTCCGGCAACGACAAGGCGCTCGAGCGCAACCCGGATCGGCCGAGCGAGATTTACCGCTGGCACCTGGTGCGCCAGTACGACGCTCACGGGGACGCGAACCCTGCGACGGCGAACCCGCGGCCGGTCAACGTCGTCGTCTACAAGTACTTTCAAGACGGGGGCATGGCGTACCTGTCGGACATTTTCGACACCACGCCGGCCGCCGACCTTTTGACGCTCGATACCTCGAAGTACGCGCACCACACGCACCTCGACTACGAAACCCGCACCGACCCGACGACGTCGTTTCGCAGCGGCTGGGCGATCGAGCAGCGCCTGCGGCTCCGAAGCATCGACGTGACGAGCAAGACGTTCAGCGGCGCCATCACCACGGCGCGGCGATCGGTGCGCCGCTATCGACTCGAGTACGAGGCCGGGCAGCACGTTTCCCTGCTCGCGAGCGTCGCCGTCGAGGGTCGCTGCTCGGCGGCGGAAGGATCCACGACGGCGGAAGCGACCACCACCCAGTTGCTCCCCGACACCGACTGCGCGCGCTTGCCCGCGATGCGCTTTGGCTATCAACACGTCACTCCGCTGCTGGCCGACGGCGGGCCCGGCAATGCCGATCTCGCCGGCTACGAGGGCTTCGACGAGCGCACCCGAACGCTAGAAGGCAGTCCGCGGCATTCGATCGACGAGGAGCACACTGCGCTCTTGGACGTGAACGCCGACGGACTGCTCGACGTGTTGTTCACCGAACCTGGACGCTACGGTTCCGGACACGGCGTGTTCTTCAACGGTGCGCAAGGGCCGGACAGCTTCGGCGCCGCTACGCCGATCGCGATCGACAGTGGGATCACCTTCCGAAATCTGAACGTGGTTCCGCTCGACCTCGATGGCGACGGAACGCCGAACCTGTTGCACATGCCGTTCGCCAAGCGCTACACGGTGTACGCGCCGCGGCAGACGGCAGGCGAATGGGAGTGGTTAGGCCGCAACGTCACGATCGCTCAGGATCAGAGCCCGAAGATCGACTTCGGCAAGGACGCCGCGGAGACGCGCATCGCCGACGTGAACGGCGACGGCCTGGTCGATATCATCTTCAGCGCGGGCAAGGAGCTGCAAACGTTCTTCGCGCTCGGACGTTACCCGGGCGGTGATGGCCAGTTCGGTCACGCCAGTTTGACCAGCGCGAGCAGCGCCGATCTCTCGAACGATCCGCTGACGGGCTGCCTGCCGGTCGCCGGCAGTCCGATCCGCTTCAGCGACCCGGAAGTGAAGCTCGCCGACATGAACGGCGACGGCATGGTGGATCTGGTGCGCTTGCTGCGCGGCGACGTGCGCTACTGGCCCGGTCGCGGCAACGGCTTCTGGGGCACCGGCTCGCGCGACGATTGCCCTTCCGGGTTCATGTCCGACGTCCGCTACGTCGCGATGGCCGAAAGTCCGGCGTATTCGGACTTCTCGGGACAAACCGTGCGAGTCGAAGACGTGAACGGCGACGGTCTCGCCGATCTGGTTCAGATTCGCAGCTCGGAAGTCGACGTCTGGCTGAACGTCGACGGCAGCGGTTTTACCGATCGCCACATCATCAAAAACACTCCGGCGAATCCGGCCTATGCCAACCGCGTAGTTCTGACGGACATCAACGGTTCGGGGACCGCCGACATTCTCTGGGGCAACGCCGGCGACTATCGCTACATCGATCTCGCGGGCGGCGTGCGGCCGTGGGTGCTGACGCGAATCGAGAACGGCCTCGGCAAGGTGACGGCGCTCGAATACTCGACGTCGGCCGCGGAAATGTTGGCGGCCGAAGCCGAATCGAGCGCGGTCGAGGGCCGCGGTCCCTGGTCGAAAAAGATGCCGATGAGTGTGCACGTCGTGAAGCGCACGACGGACTACGACGGTTTGGAGGCCGTCGGTCGCGCGCGCGGCGCCTACGTGACCGAGTACCGCTACCGCGATCCGGTCTACGAAGGACGCCAGCGCGAATTCCGCGGCTTTTCTCAGGCGGAAGTTCGCCGCCTCGGCGACGCCAACAGCCCGACCGACGTCACACGCACGAACTTCCTGCTCGGCGAGTGCGTCGACCTCGACCCGGGCAGCGCGGTCGACACCTGCGACGCCGAGCACCGTTACCTCGACAACACGCGCGAGGCGCTCAAGGGCTTGCCCGCGCTGGTCGAGAGCTTCGACGAAACCGGCGTTTACCTCTCGACGGCGCACACGACGTACACGCTTCGTCACCTTTACACGGGCCTCGACGGCCGAGCCGTGCGCCACGCCTTCGAGCGCGCCAAAGACGAGTACCGCTACGACACCGCGCCGTTCGTGCCGAGGCTGACCCCCGTCACCACCATCGACGACGCGACGGTCGAAGGCGCGACCGAACCCGACGAGAACCACCCGTTCTCGCTGCGCAGCAACACCGGCAGGGTGCGCGTAAACTCCGCGGTCACGGTCGACCAGTTCGGCAACAAGACGCAGACCATCGCGCGTGGTTGCTTCCAAGGTTGCAGTCCGGGCGACGAGGTGATCACGACGTTCACCGACCCTGCGCGCCCGAGCGGTGACGGCTCGGGCTGGCTCTGGCGCACCGTCCGCAGTTACACGACCGGCAGCCAGCACACCGGCAATTGGAAGGAGTCGCGCACGACCTACAACGCTGCCGGCGATCCCGTCGACGCGTTCGTGACGCTTTCGGGATCGATCCCGCTCGATCGCACGAACGCCGCCGGAGTCGCTGGTGCGTCGGCTCCGCTCGACGCCTCCGCCGACGGCGAGATCCAGACCTCGCACAGCGACTACGACGCTGCCGGTCTCGGACTACTCGTCCACCAGAGCGGCCCGAACGGACACTGCGTCGATTTCGGTTACGACACCCAGTACCAGCAACTGACGACGAGTGAGACCGCGTCAGTCGGTGGCACTCCGCCGTTCGGATTCGGCCAGTGCGGACCACGAACACTGGTGACCGGCGCCGCTTACGACCGCGGGCTCGGCAAGCTCACCGTCATGGTCGATCCGAATCTGCAATCGACGCTGGTCGGTTACGACGCGCTCGGCCGGCAAAGCGCGATGGCACGACCCGTCGCCGACGGCACGGTACCGACGCTGAGCAAGCCGTCGGTGAAGATCTCGTACATGCTCGCCGACAAGGTCGGCAAACCGTACTCGGTGCTTAGAACGCAGACCGAAGACGGCCTCGCGGCGCCGGGCTTCATCGATCAATGGACGTTCATCGACGGCCTCGGCCGAACCTTGATGACGCTGCACGAGTCGGAGAAGGTCAATCGCTGGATCGTGTCCGGCTTCACCGTCTTCGACGCGAAGGGGGGCCAGCAACAAGCGCATCTCGAATACTTCTTCCAAGGCGCGCTCACCGAAAAGCCGGCGACCGGGAATTTCACTGGCTCTCCACCGGTGGGGTCCGCGCCGCCGCCGTACCGCAGCCAGCGCTACGACGCGTTTTCGCGCGTGATTCAGACCAAGGACCTCGACGGTACGGTCACCCTCGAAAACAAGTATCACGCCCTGGCGGCCGATCACTCCGACGCAGCGGATCTGGCGAGCGCGGAACCGACACCCGCCACCGAACGCAAGGACGGTCACGGGCGAACCAGCGTCACCATCGAGCGGATACATGTCGGTCCGATCGAAGAGCGCTCGGTCACGATCGAGTACTTGCCGACCGGCGAGCCCGAGGTGGTGACGAGGCAACGCGGCACGGACAGCGTCGTGCGCTGGATGCGTTACGACTCGCTCGGGCGGATGGTGCTCAACGTCGAGCCCAACGCGACCGCGAACTTCAACCCCGATCCGGCGGCGGTGCTGCCTGCGGTCGTCACTTACAATCCGACGGCGCTCAAAGCTTGGCGCTACAGCTACAACAACGCTGGAGATCTGGTCGGTACCAGCGAGGCGCGCGGTTGTGGCACAAACTTTTTCTACGACTCGGCAAGTCGGCTGATCGGCGAGGACTACTCGCCCTGTTCGACGGAGCACGCGCCGTACTCCGGGACGACCATTGCCACGGGAGACGGGGTCGAGGTCGCGTACTACTACGACCTCGTCCCTCTCGACAGTAACGGGATCGCCGCGCCCCCTAGCACGAACACCGGCGACGACCCGGCCTACGTTGCGAGCTACCCCAAGGGGCACCTGCTTGCCGTGAGCGATCGCGGAGCGAGCCGCTGGTCACAATTCGACGCGCGGGGACGAGTCACGCTCACGGCAACGCGCATCGCGCGGCCGGACGCGCCGCCCAATGGTTTCGCGAACCGCTACGCGCCGCGCTGGTACTACCAGAGCACGGGCTACGACGTCGCCGATCGCGAGGTCTGGGTCACGAGCGGTGCCAAGGTTCCCGAGCTGTTCGGCACCGTGTTCCCGGCTACTGCGACAAGTGTCTACAACAACAGCGCCGTCGCTACGACCTACACGACGCGCGGAACCGTGCAGGACGTCGCGGGCAGCTACGGCCCGCTGGTCACGCTCATCGACCGCGCTCCCGACGGCCTGATCAACCAGGTCAAGTATGGCGACCTCGCCACGACCACGACCGATTTCGGCTACGACTCGCGGCGGCGCCTTTCGAGCGTGATGACCAGCCGCGGACCGCCGCCAAGCTGGAGCTCGCCGCCGGCGAATTACTTGCCGGCGCCGAACCTCGATCCGGCGAGCCCCACCACTTTTCAGCTCTTACTTCGCGACGAGGACATTTTTTACGACGTCGTCAACAATCCCATTGAGATCCACGACTGGCGCACTGCCGCAGAATGGCCGGCAGGTGCCAAACCCGTCACGCGCAAGTTCAAATACGACGATCTGAATCGCCTGGCGCGAGTGGATCACCTGTATCCAAGCGCCGATGACGAGTGGACGTCGCCGTTCGATGCGGAAAACACCGGCAGCACCGATCCGCGCCGCGGTCGCCCTGCACCGCATGTCGACTTTGCCAAGCGCACGCTGTTTCAGACCTTCGAGTACGACTGGCTCGGCAACACGAGCCGGTCCGACGATGACGCCGGCGGTTTTTACGATCGCTCGCTCGGAGCGATCAACAATTCCACGACCGCTCCCTACCAGCTCGCGAGCGCGACCAACACGTCGGTTACGGGAGCGACCAGCATCGGACAGTTGACCACGTTCTACGACGCTGCCGGGAACCTCGAGCGGCTGAGCGTGGAACGCCGTGGCACTTGTCTCCCGGCGGGTGCCAAGTGCTCCCAGCGCTACGGCTATACCTGGGACGAAGTCGGCCGTCTGGTGCGGGCGCGGCGCTGGGACTTCACCGTCGCGGCGCTCCAGCCGGCGAGCGCGCCCTTGCCAGGAACGACGCCGCAGGTCGATTTGAAGTACGCGTACGACGCATCGGACGCGCGAGTCCTGAAGACGGCCACGGAGTCGGGCGCCTCGCGGAGCACGCTTTACATCTTCGACATGCTCGAGCTCCGGCGTGCGAGCTTCGCGGCGGTGGGCGGAAACCCTGCCGACTACGAACGCAGTGCGTTTACGGAAGTGCCGTATCTGCTCGCGAACGGCGTGCGGATTGGGCGATTGGTCAACGAAGATCCGACAGTGCCGTCGATCGGTGGCGCGCGTTTGCACGTGCTGCTCGAGCTGACGGACCAACTCGGATCGAACAGCATCGTCATCGACAAGGCGACTGGAGAGCTCGCCGAGCGCATGAGCTACCACGCTTACGGCGGTACCGAGAGCGACTATCGGCCGGCGAGGTGGGAAGGCTTCCGCGAAGACTATCGCTTTACCGGGAAGGAAGAGGATATCGAGGTAGGCCTTCTGTACTTTGGAAATCGGTACTACGCGCCGCCGCTGAACCGGTGGATCAGCGCAGATCCGCTAACGGTGCACGTTGCCCAGCAAGCGGATTTGAACCTCTATGCGTACGTGCGCGGGCAATCCCTTAAAGCGGTGGACCCGCTTGGGCTGGACGAAGCCCAGCAGATGTCGCTGCCCGAGGAAGATCCGGGAGCGGCGATGACCCATGCTTCCGTGCCCTCAGGCGCACCGAATTCTTCGACAACGCCACCACCTCCAAGAGCCCAGCCAAAGGTCGCACCGCGATCTGATGCAGCGGGACCTTCTCTTTTACCTACTGCCGTTGCCAGTCTCTTGGTGGAAGGTACAAGCGGCCCGCTCAATCTGTGGCACGCGGAAGCGAACTCACGCCCTGACGCAGGCGTTGCGCCAACAGAGTTACCTCCGGGTGGACTCGATTGGAGTGGGGGAGCAGAGGGTGGTTGTCTGTCTGACCCGGCATGGAGGACCGCAGCGGGTTTGACCGGTGACATGGTGTTGTCGGAAGTAGTGATGCAGGGCCTTCTCCGGCAGGCGCCTGCGCCGGCAGCAGATCCCCGTCCATTGCTCTTGCCGGCTCCGGAAATGAGAAATCCGTGGTTGCCAGGAGCGGAGTTGCAGTCGTATCCAGCCGGCCCGAACACAACAATTAATATGGCAATGTCTCCTGGGCAGGTTCGACCGGGCGGATGGGGTACGTTCGAAAAGATTCCCAACGTGGATTTTGCCCGAAACGATCTAGCGATCATTCCGGAGTTCAAGCCGGAGATCTCGCATGTCCAGCAATTTCGGGTTCCGGAGGGAACTATGATTCAGGTCGGTCCGGTTGGTCCCCAAGTTTCCGGCGGAGTGGTATACCCTGGCGGCGCGAGTCAAGTTCAAATCCTGAACCTTCCAGATCGCGCCAAGCTAGTCCCCGTCGGAGATCCAGTCCCAATTTACTGAAACAGCGCGACCATGGACCAAGTAACTGACTTTGAGTGGCCATTCGACAGTACGCAGGCGTCTTGGTCGTTCGGAGGACGACAAGTTCGGAAGTTCTATGCGGATCCCATAAGGAGCGCAGTCGTACTCTTGGACGGCACGGGCGTCGCATTGGTGGAGCCATATCAAGCTGGACGAAGCGAAAACGCGGTCGTTTTCAACGCCGATGGGAGCGAACGGTTTCGAGTCAAGTTGCCGGTGCCTGACCCGCGAGGCTACTGGTTCGAACAAATGTACTACGTTCAGGGAGTGCTAACGGCTTTTGCGACTGTTCATGGGGTGGACCGCGCTTACGCGATCGATGAGCACAGTGGTTCCATCCTACGAACTTACGAAACGCGGTAGGTTGACGACCCTTTGGGCTCTGCGAGAGCTGAGCTGCGGAGACTAAAAGCACGCCGCCACGGGGCCCCCCGAGCCGCGGCATGGTGCCAGCAGCGCTAGCGGGAACAGCCTGGGGGCTGCTCGAGGACCGGAGGCGGCGCTCAGAGGGCGCGCCAGCAGGCGGGAAAAATCGCGGGTGAGCTTCGTGTCGGACGTGCACTGGGCGCCGTTCGCGGAGGTAGTTGCCGTCGGGCTTGCCCGCGCAGCGGTGGCCCACCTCGCGTGGGCGCGCGGGAAGGATCCTTGCACCGAGCGGCGAAAGCCGTCTCGGCCGGCGGGGGAGTGGTCCGCGGAGAAGCACCTCCGCGCGAAGAAGTTCCCCCAGTGGAGGAACGCATCGGCCGATGTCCATCGAAGCGCTCGGGCGACTGGCGGAGCACGAACGGGATCCTGGGCGGGCATTGAAGCACTGGCGCACGGCCGTGGAGATCCATCGGCGGGCAGATCGAGAGGCCTGGGCACACACCGCCGAGGAGGCCGTGGCTCGGCTGGAGAAGAACGCAGTGCGCGCGCGCTCTCGCGCACACTGAACCGTCGCGATTCTCCGCATCGATTGGTTAACGCAGTGCCGGGCTAGCCATGCTCGGCTCCATGCATAGTTTTGCGGAGATGGATGCAGAGGTTCGCACGCCGTCCAGCGGCGCGCCGTACAAAGCCAGTGACAAGCCGGCGGAGGCAGCGCCTCCGAGCCCGGAAATAACATCGTTCGCTTCGCTGCTCCAGGACCTGCGTCGCGACCGCGATCGGCATGGCCTCATGTTGACGCGCAGCTTCATCGCGCTCGCCGTCTATCGCTTCGGCAACTGGGCCGCGCAGCAGCAGTCGCCGGTGCGTCGGCCAGCCCTGCGGCTCTATGGCTGGACCGACAAAGTCACGCGCGTGTTAACCGGCGTGCACATGGACAGGCAGGTCCGCGTGGGCAAGGACTTCCACATCATCCACGCCGAGGCGAACATCTCCATCCACCCGGAGGCCGTGATCGGCGACCGCGTGGGGATCATGCACAACGTCACCATCGGCACCGAGCCGAACCAGCCGGGTGCCCCGCGCATCGGCAACGACGTGTTCATCGGGGTGGGAGCGGTCGTGCTCGGGCCGATCACCATCGGCGATCGCGTCTTGGTCGCGGCCAACAGCCTGGTCATCACGAACGTGCCGCCCGACTCGCTGGCCATCGGCGTACCGGCGCGCGTGTACCCGAAGCTGAGCGTGCCGCCCAAGAAGGCCGCGGAGCCCGGAGCGGGCAACCTCGTAGAATGCCCGGATCGCAGCGGACCTCGGCACGCCGACCCTGACCGACACGCTGCAGCGCTCGGAACGCGGCGATGACCGTCCTGGCGCTCACCACCTACGACCTGCTCGGTCTGCACGAGGGCGCGGCCCTCGAGCGCTGCGCCATCGTGGAACGCGAGCAGAGCCTGCAGTACGGCGAGCTGATCACGCTGGTAGACGTGCTCGCCGCGCGGCTCGCGGCGCTCGGAGTGGCGCGTGGGGACCGCGTGATCGTGCACCTCCCGAAGAGCGCGCACGAAGTGGTCGCGATGTTCGCGTGCTTTCGCATCGGCGCAGTGGCCGTCAACGTCAACGTCCAGTGGACGGCGGAGCAGCTGCGCTACGTCGCCAGCGACTCGGGCGCGGGCGTGGCCATCATGGATGCGCGACGCGCCGCCGAGCTTTTGGACGGCGCGCGCGAGCTGCCAGGCGCGCTCGCACGCGTGATCGTGAGGGGCGACGCGCCGGCGCGCGAGGGGTTCGAGGCTTGGCCCGAACGAGCGAACGCACAGGTCCCCGAGCGCCGGCTGCTCGACAGTGATCTCGCTGCCATCCTTTACACGTCGGGCTCCACCGGCGCCCCCAAGGGCGTGATGCTCACGCACCTGAATCTGTTGCTCGGGGCGCGCAGCGTCGCACGCTACCTGGGCATGCGCGCCGACGAGCGCGTCCTGAGCGTGTTGCCGTTCAGCTTCGACTACGGGATGAATCAGCTCTTGACCTGCTGCTTGCTCGGCGCGTGCCTGGTGCTGCAGCCGGTCACGATGCCCTCCGAGATCGTCAAGACGCTGGTCGAGCAGCGCATCACGGGGCTGGCAGCGGTGCCTCCGCTCTGGGTGCAGCTGGTCCGCTACTTGGTCGCAGTCGAGACCGAGCTTCCGGCGCTGCGCTACATCACCAACTCCGGCGGTAAGATCCCCGCGTCCGTGCTCGAAGCGCTGCCGCAAGTGTTCCCCGGCGTTCGGCTGTTCTTGATGTACGGCCTGACGGAGGCGTTCCGGTCGACCTACCTGGCGCCGGAGCGCTTCGGGCAGAAGCGCGGATCGATCGGCCAGGCCATCCCCAACGTCGAGACATTCGTCCTCGTCCCCGGCCGGGGGCTGGCAGAGGCCGGCGAAGAGGGCGAGCTCGTGCATCGCGGCAGCCTGATCAGCCGCGGCTACTGGAACAAGCCCGAGGCGACCGCCGCCAAGATCAAGGCGTGCCCGGAGTTACACTCGCTGATCGGCGACGAGCAGGTGGTCTTCAGCGGCGATCGGGTGAAGGCAGACGCCGACGGCGATCTCTGGTTCATCGGGCGCGAAGACGGCATGATCAAGTCGATGGGTTTTCGGCTCGCGCCGAGCGAGGTCGAGGACATCGTCCACGGCAGCGGTCTGGTGCACGAGGTGGTGGCGTTCGGCGTGGAGGACGAGCTGGCCGGACAGGCGGTGCACGTCTGCGTTTCACCTGCCGGGCTCGAGCTCGACCGTCAGGCGCTGATGGCGCACTGCCGCGCCAACATGCCTCACTACATGCTGCCCAAGCAGCTGCATGCTTGGCCGGGACAGATGCCGCGCACGGCGAGCGGGAAGATCGATGTGCCGGCGGTGGTGCGCGCCGTGAAGAGCTGCCGGCACGGGGAGGTCAACGTTTGAGGCACCGGCCGACGTAGGCACATCGCCACGGCGCACTCGGCGAGACGGACGAGGAGCGAACATGGGACTCACTGCGGATCAAATCATCGGCTTTCTGACCAAGACGCGCAATGTTCCCGCGCTCGAAGAACACACTGCGCTGTTCTCGGACGGCACCATCGACTCGGTGGGCATGGTCGAGCTGATCGTCTTCCTGGAGGTCGAGGCGGGCATCGAGGTCGCGCAGGCAGACGTCACGCTGGAGAACTTCGACACGGTGGCGCGCGTCCTCGCGTTCGTACGCGCGCGGCAGGGTTGAAGGCGAGAGAGCGAACATGACCGCGCGCGACGCACGCTTGCGACAGATCGCCGCCGAGCGCGGGACGCCGTTCTACGCGTACTTCCTGGACGACGTGCGCGACCGAGCCCGCGCGCTGCGGGCTGCCTTCGAGGGCCGCTTTGCGCTCTCGTACGCGGTCAAGGCCAACCCTGCGCCGGCGCTCCTTTCGGGTCTCCTCGGCCATGTGGAGGGGCTGGACGTCTCCTCGGGTGGTGAACTGCACGCGGCCGGCGTTGCCGGCTGGCCGAGCGCGAGCCTCGGCTTCACGGGCCCCGGCAAGACGGAGCGCGAGCTTCAGGCGGCCGTGGCGTGCTTCGCGCACCGCGAGCGCGAGCCAGGCGGTGAGGTGGTGCTCGAATCGGTGGAAGAGGCGGAGCAGCTGGCCTCGGTTGCTCGCGCAGCGAGGGCCAAGCTGCGTGTGCTGGTGCGCATCGCGCCTGCGCGCGTTCCGCCGGGCTTCGGCGACAGCTTGGCCGGCAAGCCCATAGCCTTCGGCATCGACGAGGAGCTGCTAGAGCCGTCGCTGGCGGCGATCGAGGCGCAGTCGGACGCGCTTTCGCTGGTCGGCTTTCACGCCTACTCGGGCACGCAGTGCCTGCGGGCGCCGTCGATAGTGGAGAACTACGCGATCTTCGCGGACCTGTTCCGGCGCGCCGCGAAGTTGACCGGGCGCGCGCCCGAGAAGCTCGTGTTCGGCTCCGGCCTCGGCATCCCCTATCACGACGGCCAGAGCGCGCTCGATCTCGCGGAGGTCGCGCGCGGGACGCGGCCGCTGCTCGACGGCCTGCGCGCCGAGTTCCCCGGCGTGACGTTGTGGCTCGAGACGGGTCGCTTTCTGGTCGGCGAGGCCGGCGAGCTGGTCATGCGCGTGCTGCGCACCAAGGACTCGCGCGGCACGCGCATCGGCATCTGCGACGCCGGCATGAATCACCACCTGGCAGCGGCGGGCATGTTCGGGATGGCGATCCGGCGCAACTACCGGGTGCGCAACCTGAGCAGCGACGCCGAACCCCGCGGCAGTTACCAGCTCTCCGGCCCCCTCTGCACCTCGCTCGACGTGCTGGCGCGGGGCGTCGCGCTGTCGCGCCTCGAAGCGGGAGACCTGATCGCCATCGAGGCCAGCGGCGCGTACGGCCCGACCGCGAGCCCAGGCCGCTTCATCTCGCACCCGGCGGCGGCGGAGTGGATCGTGGAAGGCAGCGAAGTCCTGCCGGCGGGTGCAGCACCCGGGTGAATGCTCCGCGCGCGGCCGATCGGTCCGCGAACGCGAGCTCCAGAGGCTGGACTGTCGTCGGAGGAACGCAGTACGGCACACAGCCGGCCGTCGATCCCCCCGAACGCCAAGGGCGCTCGACCAGCAGCGCGACGAAGTCGAGGCCGATCGACTGGATTCGGCACGGCAAATCCTCGGTGCCGCTTTTTTTCCGAAACTCGGC
>Ga0111539_10001451_pt1 | contig 31651 bp, 39 predicted proteins | sample RhiMethybrSRZTD1_FD_79667 | JGI IMG/M metagenome (GOLD analysis project Ga0111539, IMG submission 79667) | Populus rhizosphere microbial communities from Tennessee, USA - Rhizosphere MetaG P. TD hybrid SRZTD1 (version 2) (version 2) | ecosystem: Host-associated > Plants > Roots > Rhizosphere >...
AGAAAAGACCTTGCCATCGGCAGGGTCTTTTCTTTAGCTTGATGTGGCTATAGGGGAGCTAATTGTACTCGTTCAAAATATCGTCATAGGCTTTTGGCCATGACCCATATACCACGAGCAAGCCACTGACCTCTAGTTTATTAAGTACTTTGCGCATTTGATCCCTGGAGAGATTCGCTGCGATATAGACTGTTTTGTACGAAGGTATGGCGTCAGTCAGTAGGTCCGGGGCAAGAATGAAGGCGTTTGTTTGTGCGGCCAAAAGCATATCGGGTTTAGCGGTAAACCGGGCTGTTTGCAAGCGTTCTAGTTCAAATTTTAGGCCTTCTCGTTTTGTACGGTCCAGAGTACTCGCTAGCTGGCGAGTGACGTCATGTATTAATTTTGTCCAGCGTTTGCGCAAGGCCGACAGAAAGATACGTGGGTTATCGGCGACCGCCAGGATTCTGCCGGTGCCGAGCCGTCTTGGCAAATGGTGGCACAGTTCAAAGCTAATGTGGTGCCCACTGCTTGATTCGCGGACGTCGACATACCAGCCCTTTGTCCCAAATTGGCCCTTCATAGTACGTCCCTGGTAACTGCTGCCCGCTGCCCGGCCTGCCATTGGTCAAGCTCAAAAGCCATCCAGGCCATCAGCCACCGTTTGCGTTCTTGTAAGTGGGTAATGCAGGCGAATGCTTGCTGGCCATTAGCGTATAACGATCCGGCAGTTACGTCATGAAGTGTGACTGTCTCTGCACAGATAACACAGGCGATGATATCGGGGGTCGTATAGTCCATAGCTAGAGTACTTTACTAACATAAATTATGATTCTTAAATCAGTATTAATTTGTACTATTTTTTACATGTCGTTAAGTATGTGTTAATAGTTTTGATCGACTGGCCACATTCGGTGGTGTATAATAATTGGTATACATTGAAGGAGTAAAACAGATGACTTGGTTAATTATCGGTGGAATTGTCCTACTGGTAGTTCTGATTTTGGTCGGCATGTACAACGCCCTAGTGCGTCTAAATCAGCGCGCCGAAGAGGCCTGGAGCGATATAAAAGTACAGCTCAAGCGCCGATACGATCTGATACCTAATCTAGTTAATGCCGTTAAGGGCTATGCCAAGCACGAAAAGGGTGTGTTTGAAGCAGTAACCACTGCCCGCGCCAATGCCCTGAAGGCCGAAGGCATTAAAGAGACAGCTAAAACCGAAAATCAGTTTGAACATGCTCTAAAAAGCCTATTTGCTGTATCAGAAAACTATCCGCAGCTGCGCGCCACCGAAAATTTTCAGAAGCTGCAAGACGAACTGACCGACACCGAAGATAAAATTATGGCTTCGCGCCGTTTCTATAATGGTGTTGTCCGCGATTTTAATACCAAGCGCAAGACATTCCCTACCAATATCTTTGCCAACTCGCTAGGTTTTAAGGAAGACAAAGAGTTTTTCGAACTTGAAGAATCCGAAATGGCAGCAGTTAACAAACCAGTTAAGGCCGAATTTTAACCGTAGAACGTATTGTATTGTTGAGGCCTTCCATCCCTGACCGTCCGGAAGAGACCACATAATCAGACTATGTATAGTGAGATAGCAAAAAATAAACGTAAGACCTGGTTGGTGATTGCCCTGTTTGGGGCCATCATTGGTATGCTGGGTTGGATTATCAGCCTGGCGTATGGCGAGCCAAGCATCTTTTTCTTTATGCTGGTTTTTGCTGGTATTTTTGCGCTGATTCAGTATTTCGCAGCCGCCAAGCTGGCGCTTTCGCTGAATGGCGCCCACGAAGTGACCAAGAAAGAATCGCCTCGTCTATATAGAACAGTCGAGAACATTGCCATCGCGACTGGTCTGCCGATGCCTAAGGTGTATGTTATTGACGACAAGGCCCCCAATGCCTTTGCGACCGGCCGGGACCCCGACCATTCCGCAGTGGCCGCTAGCCAGGGACTGCTGGACATCATGACTGACCACGAACTGGAGGGTGTAATCGCGCACGAGATGGGGCACATTCAGAATTACGATATCCGGGTAATGATGATTGTGTTTGGCCTAGTGAGTGTGATTGGTCTGATTGCCGATATGATTTTACGCATGGTGTGGTTTAACGATAGCGACAATCGCAATCCATTGTTTATTATTCTGGGAATTGCCGCTGCCATATTGGCGCCGATTGCCGCTTTTTTGGTGCAGATGGCTGTCTCGCGCCGGCGTGAATATTTGGCCGATAGCACCGGGGCTTTGACCACTCGGTATCCCGAAGGTTTGGCCGACGCGCTAGAAAAAATTCGTGACCATGGCTCTATCATGAAGCGCCAAAACACCGCTACGGCGCATCTATTCTTTGCGAATCCGTTAAAGGCGGCTGGTATTTCGAAGTTGTTTAGTACTCACCCACCGATTGCTGATCGTATTGCCCGGCTGCGCAAAATGGACACGCACGCCTGAGTGACGTCTATCAGTCCGTTACTATACCGTGTAAACTAAGGACATGGCTACACAAACAGATAAGACCGCTTCGTCAAGCCCAACAGCTTCCAAAAAAACACGACGCATCAAAACTCCAAAATATAAGTCATTTAGTCTGCAAAAGCGCATCAAAACGGTCAGCAATATACCCACCGCTTTTCGTTTGCTGGGCACTGCACTAGGTACGCTGAAGCGACACTGGAAACTATTTGCCGGCATCGTCGGCATATATGCTCTACTGAACATAATATTGGTGCAGAGTTTTAGCGGTGTTGGTAATCCCCGGGAGATAAAGGATGCGCTAGACGAGGCCTTCAATGGTGCATGGGGGCAGGTGGCAGCGAGTGTAACATTGTTTGCCTACATGCTTGGATCGGCCGGTAATACCGGCAGCCCAGCCGCGGGTGCGTATCAATTAATGTTGACATTGATAGTGAGTCTAGCGCTTATTTGGACATTGCGCGAAGTGTATGCCGGGCACAAAGTTCGTATTCGCGATGGTTTTTACCGAGGCATGTATCCGCTGGTGCCGTTTGCAATTGTGTTAAGCGTCATTGGGTTGCAGCTGCTGCCACTGCTCGGTGGTGCGTTTTTATATAATCTCGTGACAGTCAACGAGATTGTGACCACCGGTATGGAACAGTTCCTATGGGGGTGCATTTTCTTTACGCTGGCACTCACTTCTTTGTATATGATTTCTTCATCCGTATTCGCGCTCTACATTGTTGCGTTGCCTGGCATGACGCCACTGCGTGCATTACGCTCAGCCCGCGGTTTGGTAATGGGTAGACGATGGACGGTCATGCGGAAGGTTATCTTCTTGCCGATAGCACTCTTAGTGTTGGCGGCTCTTATAACAGTGCCGATTATTATGCTGGCAACGCCTTTTGCGCTGATTGCTTTCTTCTTGCTGACTATGCTTAGCCTGGCGATTGTGCAAAGTTATATGTATACCCTTTATAGATCACTCCTATGACAGTAATAGCCCAAGCGGCCATTCGAGTCGCCAAATTACGCCAACTGATTAACGACTATCGTTACCATTATCACGTGCTCGATCAGTCGACCATGAGTGAGGCGGCGGCCGACAGCCTAAAGCACGAGCTGGCGGCGCTTGAGTCGGAGTATCCGGAATTGGTGGACCCGGACAGCCCTACGCAGCGTGTGGCGGGTGAGCCGTTGCCTGGATTTACGCAGCTTCGTCATAGCGTCCGAATGCTTAGCCTAAACGACGTATTTGGGCGTCAGGAACTAGAGGCTTGGCGAGAGAGGGTCCAAAAATTGGCGCCCGGGCGAAATTTTGAGCTTTTTGCTGACCTTAAAATGGATGGCTTAGCGGTTGCCTTGTGGTATCAGGACGGAGTGTTGCAGCGGGCAGTGACGCGTGGTGATGGCACTGTTGGTGAAGACGTCACTACGAATATTCGTACTATCGATAGCGTACCGACCCATCTGCGGGTCACACCAGAATATGCTCAATTTTTGAAAGGCCGTACCGAAATACGCGGCGAGGTAGTCATTTATAAGAAAGACTTTGCCAAGTTGAATGCCGAACGTCAGAAGCAAGCCCAGCCACTATTTGCGAACCCTCGCAACTTGGCCGCTGGCAGTATCAGGCAGCTCGACCCTAAACTGGCCGCCGCCCGCCCCTTACGTTTTCGGGCATGGGATATTTTGCGTGATAATCCCGGCGACGTTCCGTCGTATCAGTTTGCCTATAGTGCTTTGCGCGCCCTTGGTCTGGCCGCAAATCCAGAGGCCAAAACATTTGCGGACGTGGATGCTGTCATGAAATTCGCCACCATTTGGGAGAAAAAACGCCAGACTCTAGACTACAACACCGATGGTTTGGTCGTAAAGCTCAATGACCGACAGCTCTATGCCGAGCTGGGAGTCGTCGGCAAGGCGCCACGTGGGGCGGTGGCCTTTAAATATCCGGCCGAAGAGGCAACGACAGTAGTAAAAGATATTGTGCTGAGTATTGGGCGTACTGGCGCGGCTACGCCGGTGGCCGTCTTTGACCCGGTTGTGGTGGCCGGCACCACAGTGCAGCACGCCAGCTTACACAATGCCGACGAAATTGCCCGCAAAGATATTCGGGTTGGCGATACGGTTATTATTTTTAAGGCCGGAGACATTATTCCTCAGGTATCTAAGGTTCTGCTGAAGTTGCGGCCGAAGAAGGCCCAGGCATTTAACATGCAAAAAGAACTGGCTAGGCAGTATCCCGAGCTTGAATTTGTCCGTCCCGAGGGCGAGGCGGTGTATCGCGTAAAGGGCGAAACCAGCGAGCTATTACTCAAGCGTTTGATTAGCCATTTTGCCAGCAAGGGCGCTATGGATATCGATACCCTAGGCGAAAAGAATGTTATCGCGCTGGTGGATGCGGGCCTGGTCGGTGATGTTGCGGACATATATGCACTCACCAAAGAGCAGGTGCTTGGGCTCGATCGCTTTGCTGAAATTTCGGCCAATAATTTAGTCCAGGCTATCGCTGCAGCTAAAACGCCGGAGCTGCCCCGCTTTATATATGGTCTGGGTATTCGACATGTTGGTCAACAGACGGCCATAGACCTAGCCGAACATTTTGGTAGTTTGGACAAATTGTCGCACACCACACTCGATGAGTTAATGCAGGTTGAAGGTATTGGCGATGTTGTGGCCGAGTCTTTGTTGGCTTGGTTTGCCGACCCAGACAACGAAAAGTTACTGGCAAAGTTTGAAAAGCTAGGTGTGAAGCCACATTATCAGTCCCACGTCCGGGGGCCTCTGCATGGCAAAAGTTTTGTCATTACCGGCGCCTTAGAGCGCCTGGGGCGCGACGAAGCCGCCGACAAAATACGTGCCCTGGGCGGTACATTCCAAACATCAGTTGGCAAGGATACGACATACTTGGTAGTTGGTCAGAACGTCGGTGCGAGCAAGCTGGTAAAGGCCGAAAAGTTGGGTACCAAACAAATTGACGAGGTCGCCCTTTTGAAGTTATTGCAGCTTAATCAAACAAAGAAGGGCTAGGGATGAGGGATTTTGTTTTGATTACCGGCAATCAAAACAAGGCTGATAATTTAGCTAAGTGGCTAGGTAGTCCGGTCGCCCACCATAAACTTGACCTAGACGAAATACAATCTTTGGACCTACGTAAAATCGTGGAGCATAAGGTTAGGCAAGCGTACAAAATCCTAAACCGGCCGGTATTGGTGGAAGACGTTGCACTTACCTTCACAGCCATGGGCCGTTTGCCTGGCCCGCTCATTAAGTGGTTTTTGGACGAACTTGGCAATCAGGGGTTGTGCAATCTAGTCGATGGCCTTGAGCATCGCAAAGCGGTGGCCTCCATCTGTTATGCGCTCTACGACGGCCGTACGGTGCACTACTTTGAGAGCCATGTAGCGGGAACTGTTGCAGCTAAACCCCTCGGCACTTATAGTTTTGGGTGGGGTCCTATATTTATTGCCGATGGCCTTCGTAAAACCTATGCCGAGATGACCGACGACGAAATTCGCCCCTACAATATGCGGGCAAAAGCCATCGATAAACTTAAGAAATTTTTACAAAAAAAGGAGGGGCTATGATCCGCTATTATTACAAGAACCTGCGCAGCCCTAAGATCGAAAAGTTAGATGAGTATAGGCGCGGAGCCTGGGTGCATGTCGAAGCACCAACTCACGACGAACTGCAAATTTTAGCCGACAAATTTAAGCTAACTCTCGGACATTTAGAGGATGCCCTAGACGAGGACGAGATGCCCCGTCTGGAAAAAGAAGGTGCTCAGAGTTATATTTTTGTCCGATTTGCCTATCAAAAACGGAATGGCGAAGTTGAGACCACGCCACTTTTGTTTATCTTTGGGGATGATTTTTTGATTACTATTTCGTTGGTTCGGCTGCCAGCAGTCGATGCATTTGTAAATGGCAAGGTAGAGTTTACCACCACCCAGCGGGCCAAATTGGTACTGCAAATATTGCAGCAGATTGTAGAGCAATACGATGGTCTGATTGCCAAGAGCAGCAAACGGATCAAGGCTATCCGTTCGCGTCTGCGCGGCCACGAAATTGCCAATCAGGATTTTATCGATTTTGTAACCATCGAGGATGAACTAAACGAATTTTTGTCTAGTTTAATGCCCACTAACGCCACCTTGCGCCGTCTACTACTAGGCCGCTATATGCCGCTGTTCGCCGAAGATCAAGACATCGTGGAGGATTTGCTTTTAAACAACGAGCAATCTATCGAGTCTTGCAATTCCAACCTAAAATCGGTGGCTAATATCCGGGAGGCTTACAGCTCGATTGGCGCGAACAACCTAAATCGCACGATGAAGGTGTTAACCGCCGCTACGGTTATTATTGCGCTGCCGAACCTTTTCTATAGCATGTACGGCATGAATGTGCAGTTACCTTGGCAAGCTCAGCCATGGGCGTACTGGGTAATCACCGGCTTTACGGGCCTGATAGTTATTGTTTGCCTGATCGTTGCCCGCAGCAAACGAATTTTTTAGCTGGAGACAAATGATTGCAAAACAGGGGTGATTTCGATACAATAGCCTTGTCTTGCAGCTCAACCAAAATGTCAAACCAAGCCGAAGGCTGTTTGACATTTTGAGAGGAGCGGCAGCGTAGATCTTGCTTGGTGGATCGGCAAACTTGTTTTGCCGGGCCGCCTTGCAAGATTGCAGCTTGTCGAGACGAGGGGCTGTAGCTCAGTTGGCTAGAGCGCTTCCATGGCATGGAAGAGGTCCAGGGTTCGAGTCCCTGTAGCTCCACCAAATAGAAAGGACCAGCAAAGCTGGTCTTTTCTATTTGGTTATGGTTATGAGACTCGAACCCGAGAGGGCGAGGACTGCCAGTGGCAGTCCGAGTTTTCCTTGCTTGGCCGCCCATCGCAATCGCCGAAGGCGATTTTGTCGTGGGCGCATGACATGAGTCCCTGTAGCTCCACCAAGAATCATTTACAGATTGTTCTAATACCACAAATGTGCTACAATCTGAGCATTAAGACGAAGAGAGTTCCGAACGGTTAGTTGCCTAAGGAGCTCTTTTCTTATGTGCGGGCTATCTTTTTCTTAACGTCTTTGTCGTCTAGATATGCGAAGTATGGCGCACCTATTTGCTTATACAAAGATGATCGAAATTTTTTGTTAGGGAATAGTATTTTTTCTAGTTTAGATTCCTCGATCAGATAGTCAACGAGCATTTTGTAGTCACCGTCACCAGAAACCAATACGATTTTATCGAAATCAGGGTCTTTTTGCAGACGCTTCATGATTGAGAAGATGATATCAGAGTCAACATTGCCCTTTTTGTTGCCGATCATAGCGGCATTGTGTTGTCTGAAAACAAGAATGAAGCCAGCGTTTTGAATATTTTCGTAGAGCTGCTCAATCTTTACACCCTCTTGCACATACCCAAGATAATAGAAGGCCTTCTCTACTTTGTACTTTTCGTTCAGGTAAACTCTGAATTTGTATAGATCAATATGCCAGAAGGGATCGGTCTTAGCCGTCCCGAGATGTAAGTTTTGCCCGTCAATATAGCAATAATTCTTTATGCCAACCGCAATTATAGCATCAACACCTTTGGTGCATTCGTAGACTATACCAAAGGTGGTATACTATATATACATAAGAGGGATGCAGGCGTATGTCGGATGAACCAAACTTCTCGGGTATCTGGCGCAGTGCACACACGTTCTATAGCCAAAGTCGCAAGGCAGAAATTGAGAGCGAACACTACGTTACGTTGCAGTTAAAGGGTAATAAGCTTGTGGTGCAGAGCCTGGCCGGATCAAAGTCGTACCTGCTTATTCGGTTGTCACTGGACGATTTGGTAGCCACCGGTAGCTGGGAGACGCATACCGACAAAGATGGTTATTACAAAGGTGCGGTATATTATGGTGCGATTCAGCTTATTATTGACCCGGGGAAACAAAAAATGGAAGGTAAATGGGTCGGGTATGGTGCCGATATGCATGTCCGTGATGGGCACTGGGAAATCGCCCGCATTGGACATTAGTGCTACGAGAGCGGTTCGTTGATTGGTTGCCTGGTTTTGACAGATAAGCTGGGTAGTGGCTTGCCGCCTCGGCCTATCCACTCAATAAGTTCGGCTATTGGTAATACATCACCCATTACAACGGCATCGTAGCCAGCGCATGCGCTACGCTCAATGTATACAGCCATGGCTGGGTCGTCGATATTTGGATCGTGGACGCGGATGCGAAAGACGCGTTCGTCGCCTTCTACCATGCCAGGATCTTCGGGACTATCGCCAATCAGGATGGTGTTGGGGTGTTTCTCGCGCAAACTTGCAACAGTGTCGTGTCCTAGTTCTTTTTTGTTAAGGATGTGCACCAAAGTAGCTTGATCCCAGGCACAAACCAGGCCGGTTTTATCCATAACTAGCTTGGTAGCTAATATGGCTGTTGGGGTAACTTTTCTCTGGGCTAATGTAGCGTCAATCAGATCGTGGACACCCGCCGACAACACAACCGATGGGATATTATGCATGTTGCAGACGCGAAACATTTCGATGACGCCATCACGTAGCATTGTTTGGGCGGCAATATCACGAATAGCCTGGGCGGTGAGTGTACCGATGAATAGATCGAGCGAATCACTCCACCAGATAATAGCTTCTTCTAAGGGCAGGCGACCAGCGAACTCCGGCCCCTGATAGCGGTCAGTTAATTTGTGGTAGGTAACTTGTCGATCAGCCGGTAATAAGGTGCAAAGCACATCCCAGGTGGTGAAGTTTACCCCCGGTACGCCCCTGGTGAGTGTGCGGTCGTAGTCGGTCACCACCTTAAGGGCCGGATAGCCATCTATAGCAAAACGTTGCAATTTCTGCAACGCAGTTTCGGGGTTGTTTATAATTAAGCCTTCGGGGAGGCCATCTAGGTCAACGATACCCATAGTCCAAGCCTACAAGTCTACACTCTTTCTGTGAATAGTAAATGCTAATTTGCCGAACACTTGCGTTCATCTGATACAATTATACGCAGTAAGGAGTGTGCACGTCTATTATGGTGAAAGATTATGATTTTTCGGGGGTCTGGCGCAGCACCTATAACTTTAGGAGCAGCACACGGGAGGGCGAACAAGAAAACGTGCACTACCTAACCATCCAACGCAAGGGTAATCAAATTATCGCCCAAAGCCTATCCACCGCCGACGCTAACTATATGTTAGCGCGTTTTTCTTTAGATGGGCGTATTGCAACCGGCAGTTGGCAGGAAGAAATGTCTCCGCAAGGTTACTATAAGGGTACGATCTATCATGGAGCTGCACAGTTGATCATGGATGATGATGGTAATGCCCTGCGCGGCCAATGGGTTGGCTTTGGCGAAAATATGGAAGTAAAGACCGGCAAGTGGGAGATTGAGCGCTTGCACCACAACGAAGCCATTACTAAAAAACATATCGCTCGTAAGGCTGCTTAACCTATGGACTGGCCTGTCATACTCAGCATCGCCAGTGGCGTTGTACTGATTGCTTGCTTTAAGGCTGCGTATTTACTGCGAAACCACAAGGGCTGGTCGGCAGACAAACAAGAAATAGTCGGCAATCTTATTGGCGTCGTTTTGGCCTTTGCGATGCTTGTTTTTGTGGAATCACTCTTACAGCACTTCCTTGGGACATCATTCTATTGTCTGTGGGCAACTGGCAGTACGCTGCCGTTTACGGTCTTTCTGGCTGGTGCGGTGCTCGGCATTGTGTACGAATATTATGGCCAGTACGCATTTACGTGTTGGGAATATCCCGCAATTGAGCGTCGGCGCTGGATGATGCTGCTGACACCCGTCTTTTGGGGGATGTTTATGCTCATTATGCAGGATGTCTGGGCCCTGCTGCAGCAGGCTGGAGTAAACGATGTATGGTCGGTGATTATTACCTCGCTTTCGGTCTTTGGTGTGCTTGAGGGCTTTAACTTGTTGACGCATTCTTGGATATATAAAGGTCGTGCCAACACGCCATATGCTTTGGTTGCGGGGTGGATAATTCTGACTCTCACCTTTGTAGTAGGATACAACCACTTCTTTACTAGCCCATTTGGTTTCTAAGAAGGAGATTACTATGGACAGTGCAGACTTTTCGGGGATTTGGAAAAGTACGTTTGGCTATACCAGCAGTGTTCATCCGGGTGAGTTTACATTCGAGCATTACTCGCGCATTCACCGAAAGGGCAACACATTAGTCATCGAGAGTTTACCCGGGAGTGAATCGTATCGTCTTACTCGTGTGGTGTTAGATGGACGCGTTGCGACTGGCACCTGGGAACAACACAACACTGCCGAAGGCAAACATGAAGGCATTATCTACCATGGCGCCATACAGTTAATACTGGACGAAGATGGCAAAGCGATGCGCGGCCTGTGGATTGGGTTTGACCGCAACATGAAGGTTAAGAGTGGTCCCTGGGAGATAACTTATGTTGGCGCGGGATTGCCCGAGGGTGCCGAAATCTCTAAAATGACACATAGTCCGAGTTCTGACGATCGATAGGGGCATTAGCTCATTTGGTAGAGCGCCTGCATCGCACGCAGGAGGTGGGCGGTTCGAATCCGCCATGCTCCACCATCGTTAGTGCAACGTATCGGACCAAACACCCTTTTATATGTGATTATGCCCGATGTAAAGGAATTTGGTTGTAGCTTAGCTACTCTGCAGCAATATGAAGACCGGATTTCTGTTTCCCATGGTCTTGCTTTTATGGAACCGACAGCCGCTCTAGATTTGGGTTATATTGCAGACCGGGACAAACTTTCCATTGTACCAACATCGGCACCTCGACCAGCGACAGCAGAGCAACTGGAAGCGATTGCGGCCGACTCAAATACTGAAAGAATTGTTGGAATATATCGGGTTCCGCGGAGTATTGGCCTGGCCGTTTTGAATAGTTGTTTTGATCGCACCATAGCCTTCGATAGCACGGCCGAGCATAGGGAAATCGCACCGGGCCTCCGGGGATTGCCGATGGCTTACCGGGCAGATGACGGGGATCAACTTACCACATCCGTAGATGCGACGTATAAAGATTATAGAGGAGACCCTCTAAAGGTCGGGGCACATATAGATAAATGGCCCGATCCGAATTTGTCGATTGTGGCTTTTAATCTAGGTCCAGGTTCGCGGTATCATATCCTCGCGCCGGATTTTAATCGTGACGTTGTTGGTGGGGGTACAAGGCGGGAACGGCAGCAATTTTTGATGAATCACCCCGATCCAGATTCGATTCCTGTCTATTGGTTTAGGCTCGACCCGCCCGGGAAACAGAATGGAGTGAGCTATTGTGAGGCCATAGGCCCCTCGCCTGTCTCTTGGGCGCTGCACGACGGTTCAACCATAGGCTTTCCTGACACTTCACTTTTTTGTTGCTGTGCGGTCAAGCCAGACCTATCACTCGGTGGATTAAGTATGAGAAGTTTTAGGTAGCTGCTAACGCTTGACGGTATATGATGATGGGCGAATAATATCTAACATATGCATGATGCGGCTATTGTGGTTGATAATTTGCGTGTGGTGCGCGGTAAGACCGCGGCTCTTGGCGGCGTGACGTTTACGATCGTGCCCGGCAAAATTACTGGCCTGCTGGGGCCGAGTGGTTCGGGCAAGACTACACTTATGCGCGCTATCATCGGCGCCCAGCAAATTACCTCGGGTACACTAGAAGTCCTTGGCCTGCCTGCCGGTCATGAGACGCTAAGATCAAAAATTGGGTACGTTACCCAAATGCCCGCGGTGTACAACGATTTAACGACTAAGCAAAATTTAGAGTACTTTGCCGCCATACTTGGTGTTTCGGCTCAAGGTGTGTCGGAAGTGTTGCGTACAGTGGATCTAGAACCGCAAGCCGAACAGTTGGCCGGGTCGCTTTCTGGCGGGCAGATTGCTCGGGTAAGCTTGGCAGTGGCATTGTTAGCCGAGATGCCAGTTCTTATTCTGGACGAACCGACCGTTGGTTTGGACCCGGTGTTGCGTCAAAAATTGTGGGATTTATTCCGTTCGCTTGCCAAACAAGGACGCACGTTATTGGTGTCGAGCCATGTCATGGATGAAGCCGAGCATTGTGATGATATTTTACTGCTCAGGGACGGCAAGGTATTGAGCCATGGTACCAAGAAAGCACTACTACACGATACCAAGACCACTAGCGTGGAACAGGCGTTCCTAAAACTGGCCGGAGGCAACCATGAGTCTTAAGATCACGTTCGCCACCAGCGCTCGGGTGCTGCAGCAGCTGCGGCACGATCCGCGCACACTAGGTCTAATGTTTATTGTGCCACTGGCGCTGCTCGGACTGTTGGCCTGGGTATATAGCGCCACACCGAGGCTGTTCGATTATGCTGGTCCGCCTTTGCTTGGTATTTTTCCGTTTATTGTGATGTTTTTGGTAACTTCTGTGGCCACCCTGCGCGAGCGTTCCGGCGGAACACTAGAGCGATTATTGGCTATGCCCGTTGGTAAGCTCGATATATTGGCTGGCTATGCATTGACTTTTGGATCTCTGGCCATAATTCAGGCCACGCTGGCTAGTTTTGCGGCGGTTCATCTATATGGCATGGATGTGGCAGGGCCACAATGGCTGCTGGTGGTTGTAGCTTTGGCAGTGGCGCTGCTCGGCACCTCGCTCGGACTATTTGCCAGTGCTTTTGCTCGTAGCGAATTCCAGGCGGTGCAGTTTATGCCGGCAATCGTGCTACCTCAGTTCTTGCTTTGTGGTTTGTTGGTGCCTGTCGCACTTTTGCCTACAGTTTTGCAATGGATTGCGCACTGCCTGCCGCTTACCTATGCCGTTGATGCTATGAAGCATATCGCTACCGAAACGACTGTATCTGGGAGAGTATACGTCGACATTGCCGTAGTGCTGGCGTTTGCTTTGGTTGCTATTTTGCTTGGCGCACTTACGCTACGTCGGCAAACAAAATAGTTAGTAGCTTCTGCTACAATAGTCAATATGAGTGTGCAAAAAGTAATCCGTAAACCAATTTTTTGGCTATACGTCGGTGGTTTTGCTCTTTTGATAGTAAGTGGTGTTATTTGGTGTAGGGCAAATAGTACCCCAGAAAAAGTATTTTGGGCTATGATTGAGCGCAGTCTTATGACGTCTGGCGTGACGCTAGAAGCGTCGGACGATAGTAATGGCAATCGTGTTTCAGAGAAGTTACAGTATAGTTTTGGACCAGACAATAAGGCTCATGCCATAGCTGCGGTCGACCAAAATGGCACAAGCGTCAAGAGCGAGATTATTGCCACACCAACTGCCGACTACACACGCTATCTTTCAATCAAGACTACTTCCACTGGCGCGGATGGCAAGCCGCTTGATTTTTCTAGTGTACTCGGGGTTTGGGCCAAGACTGGCGACGCCGATACCTCAGCTACGCAGCCTAACCAATTGTTTGGGGGTGCGGTTTTGGGTCTTAACTTGCCGCTTGGCGCTGCGCCAGTCCCCATCGGCATGCTTTCACCGACCGAACGGTCTAAGCTGATACAACAAATGCAGGACGACCATGTATATAAAATCGATTATAAAAAGGTCAAAAAAGAGCGGGTAAATGGCCGAACCCAGTACACCTATGAAGCGACTATACAAACCATGGCCTATGTTCGGGTGATGCAGATGTTCGCCAAAAGCCTGGGGTTGCACGATTTGGATAGCTTAGATCCAAACACGTTCTCGGGCGCAGCACCGCTTACGGTTCGACTAATGGTCGACGGGCGTTCGCGTCAGCTTGTTGCGGTAGAAACCGAGGGCTATTCTCAGACATATCGTAGTTACGACGTGTCAGTCGGGGCGGCTATTCCAAAAGATGCGATTTCTGGCCAAGAGTTGCAACAACGCTTGAGCCAGCTGCAGTAATCAATTCATGCCAGCTGTGATATTTTTGTCAGACGTCATGATATATTTAGGTATAGATAAAACTAACCATAAGAAAGATTGGTATGGAACCAGACAAAACACCAGAAACTCCTCCTAATGGCGCACAAGACGCACCCCAAGCCAGTAGCGCAGGTGGCGAAGCCAGTCCTCCGAACAACCCTAAACCCGCCCCAACAGACGATGTGTCGTTGGCTGGTGATAGCCCAACCGAGACTGTTCCTCCCGTAGACGTTACCAACCCAGAACCCCAGGGGATGGTACCTCCTCCCACCACGCTGACCCCTGTTCCCAAGAAGAAGAGGGGCCTCAAAATCGGCCTTATTATAGCTGGTGTGGTGTTGATTTTGAGCGCTGGCGCTGCGGCTGCGTACTATGGTATTGTCGTACCCAACCAACCGGCAAATATTCTGAAGAAAACCCTGGCCAATACTTTCTCAAGCGATCTGAAGTCGGTAGATATGGAAGGCGAATATAGTGTGGCGGCCGGCGAGAGTAACGAAATTACAGGTACCTTTGCACTGGCTGCTAGCTCAGAGGGTAAGTTTAACTTTAATACTACTGTTGATGCCATTGTCACTAACGTTACCCTAGACATGCGTAGCGTTGACGGCAAAACATTCTACTTTAAGCTCGGTGGTTTAGATGGTCTGCCCGAACTCATTGCTCAGACTGATCCTCAGGCCGCCGCAACGTACGGCGCACTCCTCAAGAGCATTAACGATCAATGGTACGAGATAAATCAAAGCCTGATCGAACAAATCACTGGTCAATCGTTTGACACAACTAGTCTGAGCGCCGAGGACAAACAAAAACTGGCCACGGCATACAAGGAAAACCAATTCCTAGTCGTCAAAGAAGTTCTGGATGACCAAAAAATTAAGGGTGTAGATTGTTATCACTACCGGATCGTCGTGGACAACGAAAAGTTATCGGGCTTTTTTACGGCAGTTAAAGCTGCTGATATAAAGGATTTGCAAATAACCAGCGAGCAGCTAAAGACGATAACCGATGCGCTTAAGAATGCCAATTTTGATGATCATCCGGTAGATGTTTGGATCGACAAAGATACTAAACTCTTCAAACAGTTTGTATTTAGCATGAAAGAGAATGACGATACCTTCTGGAGCCTGCGCGCAACGGTTGTGTCCTACAATCAACCAGTCGAGGTAGAAAAGCCCACTGATGCGAAGTCTGTGCTCGAGATATTGACCACCCTCTACGGTGGCACCGATAGCGCTAGCCTGTTGTTCGAAGATGCCCTGAACGAAGGTGCCGACACGAACGGCGTTTCGCTTTAGCGAGTTTAGGCGCCTATAATTAGGTCATGGGTTCCATGCAAGTAGTTGTTGACTCGCTTCTAACTCAGTATGAGTTATCGGGCAAGGGTAAATTGATTCTTTTTCTGCATGGTTGGGGTGACGCGGCCGCGGGGTCTCGTCAGTTGCAACAACGCTTGAGCCAGCATTACATGGTAATTGCGCCAGATCTGCCTGGCTTTGGTGGTACCGAGGCTCCCCGGACACCCTGGGGCTTAAGTGATTACGCCCAGTTTGCGCAGCATTTTTTACAGAAAATTGATGCTAAGCAACCCTACGCGATTATTGGTCACTCCAATGGTGGGGCGATTGCCATCCGCGGTCTGGCACAGGGCTTACTAAAGACAGACAAGCTAATCCTGTTGGCTAGTTCGGGTATTAGGGGCACCTATAAAGGGCGGGTGAAGGTTTTACGCATTGCGGCAAAAATTGGCAAAGTTTTCACGAAACCCTTGCCTGGCAAAGTTAAGCAGCGGCTTCGAAAGGGTGTGTACCAGACTGTTGGGTCAGACATGTTAGTCGCCGAACATCTGCAAGAAACATTTAAAAAGATTGTGACCGACGATGTACGGCAGGATGCCGCAACCCTGACCCAGCCCACCCTATTGATCTATGGCGAAGACGACACCCAGGCACCGACCTGGTATGGCGAGACGTATCACCAGTTGATTAAGGTATCTACATTAGAAATTTTGCCTGGGGCTGGGCATTTTGTGCACCTTGATCGACCTGAGGAAGTACAGAATGCGATAGAAAGCTTTATAAAGTAATGTCCAGCACCCATCTCAAGACTCCACTCCAGCCTCAAGCCGTCCTAGGGGGTACGCTCCGCCAGTTTCGTTCGTCGATGTATCTACAGATACGCCTCCTCACGATAACTGTCACATCGCACCCCCTAGGACGGCTTTCGCTTAACAGAGTGGAGTCTTGAGATGGGTGCTAGTTCGCTACGCAGTTTGTACTCGATCCAGTATCCGACCGTCATTGTCTACATGTTACAAAATACGGAGTACCGCGTTGGCCCATATCTAAAATGGTACTGGCAGACCAGTAATTTTAGTAAGGTTATGTACCGTCGCAGGCTCGAGCCTACCCGGGCCGCCCGGTTGTTGCTAGCAACGGTGAGGGTGGGTATATTGCTAGAGCTGGGCATCGGCGTTGCGAGTATTGTCGCTTGGTGGCAAGGCGATCTAAAAGGTGGCTTAGCCTTTGGGCTGGCGATAATCCTGGCTTATCCCGTGGTGTGGGCGCATTTGGTGATTGTGCCGCTCGGGCTAGGCTGGCTAGTGACGAAGCCATTAGAATGGCGGCAGATACGAGCCAGTCACCAAATATTTGCCAATTTTGGTGGCATCAAAATTGCGGTAGCTGGTAGCTACGGCAAGACAAGCATGAAAGAGTTACTTTTAACCGTACTTGGCCAAGGTCGCAAGGTTGCCGCCACGCCAGCAAACAAAAATGTAGCTATCTCTCATGCCCGCTTTGCTAAAGAACTCTCTGGCAATGAGGACATACTGATTATTGAATTTGGTGAAGGCGGTCCTGGCGATGTAGCTCGGTTTGCCCAAAATACTCACCCGACGCATGGCATTATTACTGGATTGAGTCCTGCCCATCTGGACAAATATAAAACATTGCAGCGAGCCGGCGAAGATATTTTTAGCCTGGCCAATTATGTGCCGCCCAAGCAGTTGTATGTCAATGCCGAATCTCAAGCTGCCACACCGTTTATCAAATCCACCTACCAAGCCTACAACCAAAAAGGTGTGCTGGGCTGGAAGATAGATGGTGTGCGCATCAATTTGGATGGCACCAAATTTGTAATGCGTAAAGATAAACAGATACTCGAGCTGCACAGCGGCCTGGTAGGCCGGCATCAGGTTGGGCCACTAGCATTGGCCGCAGCTTTGGCGTATCAGTTTGGCTTGTCGGCAAAGCAAATTGCCATTGGGATTGCCAAGACCGAACCGTTTGAGCATCGCATGCAGCCCTATAAATTACATGGTGCCTGGATAATCGACGATACCTATAATGGCAATCTTGAGGGGGTGCGCGTTGGCATCGAGCTGCTGCATGAGCTGCCCGGCCGACGAAAAATATATGTTACCCCAGGGTTGGTCGACCAAGGGAAGGATAGCGACAAAATTCATGAACAAATGGGCCGCCTGATAGCCAAGGCTAGCCCAGACATTGTGGTGCTTATGCAACACTCGGTTACGAAACATATTCAAAAAGGTTTAGATATCGGCCACTATAAAGGACAGCTGCTGATACAGGACGACCCGTTGGCGTTTTATAACAACTTGCCCGTATTTGTGGCTAATGGCGATTTGGTATTGATGCAAAACGACTGGCCGGATAGTTATCGGTAAAGAGGGAAAACCCAAAGAGGGTTTTCCCTCTTTAGCTTCGGCTTCGCCTCAGGATTCTCCCTTTCCATTGGATACTGTTCCTGGCGAGTGAATCGCCGGAACAGTGTATATTTAGTATCAGGTAACAAGCATGAAAACAGTAGCAGTTATTTTTGGAGGCCGGTCGGCCGAGCACGATGTATCCATCGTTACTGCTATTGCGAGCGTCATCAAGCCTCTGGAGCTGTCCAAACAGTACCAGGTAGAGGCAGTGTACATTGCCAAAAACGGCGCCTGGTTTTGGGATGACAAGCTTAAAGATATAGAGTTATTTACCTCAAACCGGATCGATCAGTTTATGGCGCGCACTAATCCGGCAAGTGTGCAGTTTAACGGTGGTATGACGCTTGTTAAAACGAGTGGCCTAGCCGGACGCAAACAGCGCAGCATTGATATTGTCTTCCCGGCCATGCATGGTACATATGGCGAGGATGGCGCGCTTATGGGCTTGCTCGACATGGCCGGCGTACCTTATGTCGGTTGTGGTATGCCCGCAGCAGTGCTGGCCATGGACAAGGTGCTCGCCAAGCAGATTGCTTCGGCTGCTGGGGTGCCCACCAGTAAGTTTTTGGGCTTGGTGAGTCAAGATCTAGAGCAACAGGCAGGGGCAGTCATAAAGCACATTACGGGTACCCTAAAATATCCTCTCTTCGTAAAACCAGCGCACTTAGGTTCTAGCATTGCCATCACTAAAGTTGCTACTGACACAGAACTGCGTAACGCTCTAGAAGTAGCCGCACGATATGACGATAAGCTTATTGTTGAAGAAGCGGTGCCTAATCTTATTGAAGTCACTTTGCCTATCATGGGTAACGATGAACTTACTCCTGCCTATCTGGAACAGCCACTTTTAGGTACCGAAGACTTTTTTGATTTTGAATCGAAATACATGGGGCAGGGTGGTAAAAAAGCGGGCGGCGCCAAACAGGGGGCTCAAGGCTACAGCACTATCCCGGCAGATATACCGACTAGTCTATACAAACAGGCCGAAGCAATTGGTTTGGATGTGTACCGCGCCTTGGGTTGTAGCGGCCTTGCCCGGGTCGACATGCTCATCGATAGCAAAACCAAAAAGATCTACTTTAATGAGGTTAACCCATTGCCCGGTAGCCTATACGCGCACAACTGGCGACTAAAGGGTGTATCTAACGTAGAACTAGTGACCCGTTTGGTGGAGTTGGGCGAAGCGCGGCACCAGAGTCGCCAGGCACTGAGTACTGTATTTAGCACCAATTTCTTAAAACAGTTTTAGCTCCTTAGTAACAACTTTTTTGCAAGGACGTACCTCGCAAAGTTGGATTATGTGTTGTAGTATGCGCTGGCTGAATGGCTTTTTGTGATGTGATCTGACAAAATAAGGAGTTACATGAGGGAAGGCAGCGGATCTAAGTGGTGGAGCCGGCCGCAGTTATGGACAATGCTGCTGGTGACCATACTCTGTATGTTACCTTTCCGAGCAACTTCCCCTGTCTTAGTGAGAGAGAAGCAGGCGCCGAAGCCCAAAGTTTTGGCCTCTAAGGTGCGGGTAGATTGTGCGAGCATTCCTTGTCTGGCCATAACGTTTGACGACGGGCCGTACCCAGAAACAACACCTTACGTTTTAGATATTTTGCAGCGCCATCACGTCCAGGCTACCTTTTTTGTTGTTGGCAAGCGGGTGCCTGGTCAGGAGCGATTGCTGCAGCGTATGCAGGCCGAGGGGCACGAGATTGGTAATCACAGCTGGGGTCATCCTAATTTTACAAAGCTGCCCCCCGAAGAAATAGAGGCTCAAATTGAACGAGCTCAGGCGGCAATAAGTGCTGCCGGTGTGCCAATCCCCGATTTGTTTCGCCCGCCATATGGCGCCATTGATGCTACCGTTCAGGCCCACATAGATATGACTATTATCGCTTGGAACATCGACCCCACAGATTGGCGCGCCGACAGCCCCGGCCAAGTGGCGGAACGGGTAATAACGCATGCCAAGCCAGGCGGTATTATTACGATGCATGATACCGAATGGATGGCAGTCGATTCCTTGGATGCTATCTTAACCAGCCTGGAGCCCCAATACCGCTTTGTAACAGTGAGTGACCTGCTTGATATATCGCCCAGACAACCCGGTGTATTTTACGGCCGCTAGGTTATGAAGCCGGTGGCGGCAGAGTTTGCGGCACGGTGGAAGCTGGTTCCGGAGGGCAGGCATCTAGGTCGGTAAAATAGGTTGACGGCTGTTCCGGAACAAACTGCCTGTGGACACTATCCCAGTGGTAAACCAATGCCGCTCCATCAAACCTGCCTTGGCCGTTGTGCCGAATTGGCTCGGCGTTCACTGTCCGGTTGCCAGCCTCATCGTATTTCCATTTCGCAATTATCACCCTATCCCCATCTACAATGAATAGGCCGTAAAGGTCCTGCGCCTCATCTGTGGTCGGATCTACCCCGAAGCAGTGTCCGCGTTGTTCGCTGAATTCTCTTGTCAGTTCCTCGGGGCTCGGTACGCGTGCCGTTCGGCCGGCCTGGTTGTGAAAAAAGAAGGCGGCAGCTAAGGTAAGCGCTGTCGCACCGGCTGACATCGCCGGCCGCAGGAATCGGCGCGTAGGATGTTCGTGGTTAAGTGTTTCGCCTGAGTTTTCAGGCGCAAAAGGACGAAGATTCATAGTAGTATATTATAGCATAAAAACATATACGGAGCAAGATTTACGATCCATTTTCCAGATAGGGCGTTTTTCTTGTTTTCAGATATAATACTACGCAAAGACTGGTAAGGAGCTATTAGGTTGAAGCGGTATAATCCCAAAGAGATAGAGCCACGTTGGCAGAAAAAGTGGGCCGAAGACAAGGTGTACGAGGCTGGCGATGCCCTAGACAAGCCCAAAAAGTATATTTTGGAGTATTTTCCATACCCCAGCGGCGCTGCCATGCACGTCGGCCATGTCCGCAACTACACTATCGGCGATGCTATTAGCCGCTACAACCGTATGCGCGGATTCGATGTGCTGCACCCCATGGGTTGGGATGCCTTTGGCTTGCCGGCAGAAAATTACGCTATCAAGACCGGCATTAGCCCCCAGGAAGCTGTAGCTAAAAACGTTACTCGTTTTAAACAGCAACTAACCCAAATGGGTTTTGGCTACGATTGGTCGCGCGAGATTAATAGCACCGATCCGGACTACTACAAATGGACTCAGTGGTTCTTTTTGCTACTGCATAAGCGTGGGCTGGCTTATCAGGCCGAAAGCAACCAGTGGTGGTGCCCCGTAGACAAGACTGTTTTGGCCAACGAGCAGGTCGAAAACGGCCAATGTTGGCGCTGCGGCAGTGTGGTCGAAAAGAAAGCACTCAAGCAGTGGTTCTTTAAGATAACCGACTATGCCAACCGGCTAGAAAAAGACTTGGACGATGTTGACTGGTCCGACAGTATCAAACATATGCAGCGCAATTGGATTGGGCGCAGTCAAGGTGCCGAGATTGACTTCGCCGTCGATGGTACGGACAAGCAGATCAAAATTTTTACCACTCGGCCGGACACGCTCTATGGGGCGACGTTCATGGTACTGGCACCAGAACATCCATTGGCACCCGAAATCACAACCGAAGATCATAAAGACCGGGTCCATACGTATATAAAAGCCGCTCAGGCTAAAAGTGATATCGAACGCCAAGAAACCGAACGCGAGAAGACAGGTGTCTTTACCGGCGCCTATGCTATTAATCCAGTTAACGACGAGAAGATTCCAATCTGGGTAGCCGACTACGTACTATATGGCTATGGTACGGGTGCAATCATGGCCGTACCTGCCCACGACGAACGCGACTGGGAATTTGCGCGCAAATTTGATCTGCCTATCCGAACGGTATATGCCGAGGACTTTGGCAAGCGCTTGCCGGATCCTGTCAATGTTGAGGGTGCGGTGGTAGTAGGCTACGACCCTGCGATTAAACAGTTTATGAGTATCAAAGCCGACAACCGAACCTGGTTGGTGGGTGGCGGCCGGGAAGGAAACGAGTCGTTCGAAGACACAGCTCGTCGAGAGTTGGCCGAAGAGGCTGGCTTTGATAAGATCGTCAAACTAATACCGCTGGGCAGCCCGGTATATTCGTATTATTTTAACGACAAAAAGGAATCTAATCGTCGTTCGTTTGGCCATAATTATTTGGTGATTTTGGAGCAATCGGCTCAAGGTCAGACGGCCCAAGAATTGCACGAAAAGTTTACGGTCCAGTGGTCCGATTACGACACGCTGATGGCCGAATTGGTCAAAACAGGCGGTGGGGTCGATCATTGGATGGATGCGTTGGCCAAAGCTAAGCAGGCGGTTGATGCATTTGAAAGGGACGAAGAGTATATCGCTCCCTGCGTGCACGGCGAAGGCATTATGATCGACTCGGGTCCATACGATGGGCTGAGAACTGCCGAAGCGCGTGACAAAATCGTTGCCGATTTAGAGGCCGGAGGCAAGGCCAAAGAACGCATCAACTACAAAATCCGCGACTGGTTAATTAGTCGCCAGCGGTACTGGGGTGCGCCAATTCCGATGATCCATTGTCAGAAGTGCGGTACCGTACCAGTACCGGAAGATCAATTGCCAGTAGTCTTGCCCGAGATGGAGAGCTACGAGCCAAGTGGCGATGGCCGCAGCCCGTTAGCCCGCGTCAGCGACTGGGTCAATGTAAGCTGCCCCAATTGCGATGGCCCCGCCCAGCGCGAAACCGACACTATGGACGGCTTTGCTTGCTCTAGCTGGTACTTCCTGCGTTTTGCCGACCCGCATAACAGCGATAAGCCGTTTGATCCTGAACAGGTTACGCATTGGCTGCCAGTCGATGATTACATCGGCGGTGCCGAGCATGCCGTCATGCATCTGCTCTATGCCCGTTTCTGGACCAAAGTCATGCAAGACGAGGGTTTAATCGACTTTAGCGAACCGTTTAAAACCCTGCGCAACCAAGGTATGATCCTGGCGCCCGATGGCCAAAAAATGAGCAAATCAAAAGGCAACACCATCGAACCCGACGGTCTGATTGAACAAGGCTATGGTGCCGACGCTATCCGCGTAATGGAACTATTCATTGGCCCATGGAATCAAATGGCCGCTTGGAGCGTTGAGGGCATGGGCGGAAGTTTCCGCTTTTTGCAGCGCGTTTGGGCGCTCACACAAGGAGTAGCCGAACACTCGTCTACCGAAGAAAGCGAAGACTTACAGCGGGTTATCCATCGCACCATCAAAAAGGTGACCGACGATCTAGAAAGCCTGAGCTTTAACACTGCCGTCGCTGCCATGATGGAGGCGGTTAATGACCTCTATAAATTGAAGGTACGCACTCCATTGTCAAAAAACGCTATCGAGACGCTACTCAAGCTCCTGGCGCCATTTGCTCCGCACATCACCGAGGAACTGTGGGCACAGCTGGGCCACAAGACATCGATTCATACCAGTGAGTGGCCAACGTACGACGATCGGTACTTAGTAAGTGACACCATGACCATTGTGGTGCAAATAAACGGTAAAGTCCGCGCTCAGTTAACGGTCGCCACCGACGCTACCGAACAACAGGTTATAGAGGCCGCCAAAACCGACCAAAAAGTTGCCGGCTATCTAGACGGCAAAGACATCAAAAAGACTATTTATATACCCAATAAACTGGTCAGTTTTGTAGTAGGGTAGCCTATTGTATGGGTTCGACTGGACTGTGAGCCGTTGTGGGCTCAGGTTTTACATTGGACTGATTGGGGCCCAAGGCAACAGCGACTGCAAGAGCAGCGTGGACGGCAATGGTTCGAGCGGTGCGGCCAACGGCTTCAGAGACCTCGGTGACAACCTCAGAGAAACTAGCTTCATCACCGATTGTCGACTCGGCGACAATTACAGATGCACTACCAAGCTCGTCTAGACCGGGAAGGCCCGAGGGCTGTAACGGTACGTCCAGCACAACGTGCGCCGGAATCGGCTCCCGCCGGGCTGTCGGTATCCAGTCTCCAAGGAATGTGGTTACACGACCAGTGTAGGGAACAAGTTCTTGTCCTGACATGACCCTATTATATCATTTTATAATGTTTGAGTCAATTATCCCGACGTGACTAATTTCGTCCTGGTTCTACACCAGGGGCTTGCACAATAGTTATGGCGCCCACAAACCATACCGTTCCGTCGTCTTCGGACTGGCAGGCTCCATCGACAGTAAAGGGCACCTCATTAACAGATACGCCCTCATAGTTGATCGTGCTGTTAAGGCCCACGTTAACTGTCTCGTGTGTTTTTGTGGCATTAAAATCTTGCGCCGCAACCCCACAGGATTTTAAATCTTTATGCTCACCGAAGGGTGGGGAGTTGTAGAATTCGGTACCCGCCTTAATGTGCGTGCTTTCACCAGGCTTTGGGGTCGTAAATGGCTTGCAGCCACTGGCGCCTAAAGCCAGACCGGCGGCTGTTAAACCGGCGACCACTACTCGCCAGACCTTGCGTTCGTCGGTGGACGGTTGACGATTATGAGTTGAGGGCGCGCTCTGCATGGATGTACTCATTATCATACCTTGTTATCTCTGTAATTTAAGGTATAATGAAGAATAATTATCAGAAAAGCAATAATTGCTTAAGGAGTATTTTTACCCATGGGTAAACCAAAGAAACGAACATCTGCCCGTCGCACCGGCTCTCGCCGCAGTCACCTAGTGGTGGAGCTAGCTCGTACGGTCAATGCTAAATCGCCGGTTAAGGCATACACTACTAGTCGCGAAAGCGCCAAAAAGTCCGCTTAAAAGCGTGCACGTAAGTGGGCTATACTAGTAGGGTAATCAGGAACATTTAACAAGATGGCATCGAATCGTCACCTCGGTCGTATCATCGCCCTGCAAACGCTGTTCGAACAGGACTTTCGCCGGGCTGTCAACGATGCTAGCTTCGATATTACGGATGTCTTAAAACGTAATATTAATCGCTATCAGGCAACCGTTGATGATACTGATTTTATTGACCGTTTGGTGCGTGGCGTTGTCGAACACGAGGAAGATCTTGACACATTATTACAGCCAATTGCCCCAGAATGGCCGATGGCCCAGATTGCCCGCATGGACCGCGTAATTCTGCATATGGGTGCGTACGAGTTAGTGTATGCCAAGGATATTCCGCCCAAAGTTGTTATTAACGAGGCAGTCGAGCTGGCCAAGGCTTTTGGCAGCGAAAATTCGTCCAAGTTTATAAATGGCGTCCTTGGCACCGTGCTGCGGAATCAAGAAGAAGCTAAGGGGGAATCCCCAAAAACTCCTAAAAAGGCTAAAACCTCATGAAACGACCGCAGCCAATCCAGGGTTTCCGCCGTTTTGTCGCCCGTCGTCCATCTATTCAGGAAGTGGTGCATGAAATTACGGCTGGTGGGGTTATCTTTCGGCGCGATAAAGCGACTGGCAGACTCGAGATTTTGTTAATTCAGGACGCTAAGAATCGTTGGACCATCCCCAAGGGCCATGTCGAACCAAACGAGGAACCCAAAGCCACTGCCGAACGCGAAATTCGCGAAGAAACTGGCCTGCAATCGATGCAGGTACTCCAGTGGCTGGGTAAGGTCAACTTTCGCTACCGGCGAGGACAGATTTTGGTATTGATGACCATGCACATCTATTTGGTGCAAGCTCAAGGCGATACCAACAAATTACAACCAGAGGATTGGCTCAACGACATTCAGTGGTTGCCAGCGACGGTTGCCATCGACAAGATCGCGTACGACGATATCGGTAAATTAATATTGGTGGGGATGAAAAAAATACGAGATGCCAAACTATAACATTGCTAGTTCTGCATATAACACACTTGTTGTAAAAAATAGGAGACGTCGTGGACTATAGCTCATACAAAGATTTTGCCCAGAAGGTGTTGGGTGTTGAGTTTACCGACATCGAGCTATTGGTCGTTGCCTTCACGCACCGTTCGTACTTGAACGAACATAAATCGGCCAGCGAACAAAATGAACGTTTGGAGTTTTTGGGCGACGCAGTGCTCGAACTAGTAGTGACTGAATACCTCTACGCTAATTTTAGTGAACCCGAAGGCATATTAACCAACTGGCGTTCTAGCCTGGTGCGCACCGAAAGTATTGGCGCTGCGGCCACTAAATTTGGGTTTGAGCCATTGTTGCGTCTAAGCCGGGGCGAAAAACGGGGCACCGAGCGGGCCCGGGCCCAAATTTTGGCCAATAGTTACGAAGCAGTCGTCGGTGCGATGTATCTAGATAAGGGATATGCCGCTGCAAGGTCATTTATCACGAAGAGCATTTTGGCGACATTTAAAGACATTTTAAAGACCGGTTCGTGGCTCGATGCTAAATCTCATCTGCAAGAGGTTGCTCAGAGCAAAGAGGGCCATACTCCTATCTATAAGGTGCTTAGCGAAGAAGGCCCAGACCACGACAAGACTTTTTTGGTTGGTGTGTATGTGAATGGCAAGCTGAGGGGCCAGGGCCAGGGGCCCAGCAAGCAAATCGGTCAGCAACAGGCCGCCGAAGCCGCACTGAAATCGTTTGGGATATAGAGCAGGGGCCGGACTGCTATGGATGAGGTCGAGCTAGGGACAGTTGCTATACGAGAAATTGACCCCAGTGTTGAGCTGGATGTGTTAGACCAGGCTGCCAGACTTATTGCACGAGATGTCGTTGGGCATGAAAGGCGTTTTCTAGACGTTAGGGACGAGCTCGGTGCTTTAAATACGCACTTGATTGGTTTGTTTGTACTAAGGCGGCGTTTTGCTGGCGTAAGTTTTGTGCCGGGGCCGTATCAAGAGAGGACCAGGCTAGGTTATTTTGCCATCGTGCCCCCGTTTCGTGGGCGAGGACTGGGTGCACAGTTATTGCGTGCCCATGAAGGCTTGGCTCGGCAACATGGAGCTCAGGAGATGATACTGGAAGCATATCCGGACACGGATAGTTTTCCCGAGGGTCGTGATGCTGCCACTTTTTATCAACATATGGGGTATCAGAGCTATGGTGATCCGCGTGATTTTGAATGGATACGCGATTTAAGGGGCGAAGGTTGACATCAGAGGCGCTTATCTGTAAAATAAGTGCAGATTGTTTTAGCATCTATAAGCTACGGCAGAAAGAGAATTCTAAAGATATATGTTAGCTATCCGCATGCAACGCACTGGTCGCAAAGCTCATGCTATGTTTCGTGTGGTGGTTCAAGACAGCCGCTTAACTCCTACCAGTGGTAAGATCGTTGTCCAGCTGGGTAGTTACGACCCACACACCAAAACAGCTACACTCGATAAAGAAAAAGCCGCAACTTACCTGAAGAATGGCGCTCAGCCATCTGACCGAGCTGCCCGTCTGTTTAAGAGCGAAGGTATTAAACTTCCCAAGTGGGTAGCCTTAGAAAGTAAGCAGAAGGGTGCAGTAAAACACCCCGAGAAGCTGCGTAGAAATCGTCCAGCCGAACCAGTGGCCGAGGCGCCAGCTGAGGTTCCTGCGGAAGAGGCTCCAGCAGCAGAAGCTCCAGCCGAGACTGTAGTTGCCGAATCCGAACCTGCCGTCACCGAAGAAGCCACAACCGAAGCCGAAACCAGCGAAGAAAAAGTCGAAGAAGAAAAAGCCTAAGACCAGGGCGCCATACTTTATCGGCGTATAGTGGGCGGGCCGATAGTGATATAATAAAGCTACCAGTAATGGAGAGTGGTTGAAATGAGTAGTATTGACCAGCAGTTTGTAGAATTTATTGTTAAATCTCTGGTAAGCAAACCCGACGCGGTACAAGTAGAACGACGTATTGACGAAAAAGGTGTGTTACTGGAGCTGACGGTCGATCCAGAAGACCTGGGTCGGGTAATCGGCAAGCGAGGCGCCACCGCTCAGAGTCTGCGCACGTTACTGCGCGCCCTGGGTACAAAAAATGACGCCCGGTACAATCTTAAAATTGTTGATAACGGCGAGCCAGGTGCCCACGGACCCGGCGCACCACGTCAATCTAGTCAAGACGATGGCGACAGATCCGATAGACCCATGCAGGACGATGACCTGCCAAGCGCCCGTACCAGTGACGACGACAATGACGATGATGATGTTGCCGTAGCCCCCAGTTCGGACCAAGACCAAGATAGTTCTAGCGTGGTGAGCAAAACCCGCAAAGAGCTCGAGGAACTGGACGACCTGGACGTATAGATAGATACGACTTTCAAAAAGACCGGCCTGAGAAGCGGCCGGTTTTTTATTGCGCGCTTACAAGGACATATCTTTTTGCTTATGCAAGTGGTATAATTCGGTGGTGACTAAGAAAATACAGATTATTACGCTCTTTCCCGAGATGTTCCAGGGCGTGCTCGGCAGTAGTATGTTGTGGAAGGCGCAGGACCAAGGCGCGGCCGAATTTTCGTATATCAATTTGCGCGATTTTGGGCTTGGCCCTCGCAAGCAGGTAGACGATACGCCATATGGCGGTGGTGACGGCATGCTGCTTAGGCCCGAGCCTCTGGTTGCTGCCATTGAGCAAGCCAAGCAGCGTAGCCCAGAAGCGCTTGTTATATTGCCAACACCTCGCGGACAGCTATATAAACAATCCGATGCCAAAGCGTTAGCCGCCGGCGATCAGGACCTCATCATCGTTTGTCCTCGCTACGAAGGCTACGACGAGCGCGTCACTGACTGGGTTGACCGCCAGTTTTGTATTGGCAACTATGTGCTGACCGGTGGCGAATTGCCGGCTATGGTCATTATTGACAGCGTAGTGCGCCTGCTGCCTGGTGTCTTAGGTGGGCAGGCTAGTGCCGAGATTGAATCTTTCCAGGACGACGACCAGTCAATTGAGTTCCCACAGTATACGCGGCCCGAAGAATTCCGCGGCCAAAAAGTTCCCGAAGTCTTGCTGAGCGGCCACCATGCCGAAATCGCCAAATGGCGCAAAGCCCAGACTGATAAATAAAAGAGGAAAAGAGCAGCTTGGGCAAAATGTATTCCATTTTGCCGGCACGCCCCAGAAAAACCTTAGGTTTGTCTCAAAAGGCAACTAAGCAGGAATAGGTGGTTCGATATACCGCTCGACAGTTTCTGCAAGCAACCAGGCCGAAAAACTGCGCAGATCGAACGAAGCATGGACGGTATTCGGCTGGACACGCACATTCACTGGCTCCCGCGGGCCTTCAACCTTTGTTGCACCCCGGACACGTCTAAGCATTGGTTCTAGGCCCTGAACATCGTCATCATCGATAACCATGCTGTACTCGGCAAAACGGATGTCTAAGCCTATGCCTGGATGGTCTGCGGCGATAGCAATTGCGCTCATAAGTGCCAATGGCCGCGCCCAGACTCTCGCATTGTTCCATCTATCAACCGGCCCGTTATAGGCATTTTGCACTGCTCGCCATCGACCTTTTAACCCAACTTGATCAGTCGGTTTTGGCCTGACAAGGCCAAGCTCCGGAGTTTCTAACATAGTCCGCTGTGAGTGGCGATATTCGTCTACCATAGCTTTTCCGTCATGAATTGACACAGAGCGCCAGCCGACAGGTTCTTGGGCGTGTACAGCAGCGACGGGCAGTTGTTCGGTTGTGGCCATGACCAGGGCGGCCAGTCCGCCCGCCGATCGACCGGCTACGACTATACTCGATAATTTTAGCTTCTCTACCTCGGGCATGATCTGTTTTTCGGCCAGTCTTCCCATCGCACCTATATAGCCGGTCGCCAGGCGCCGGCCTTGCCCGGGCCAGGTTGCTGTCCCGGGCCGGTCAGCGGCAATAACGTGCACGCCAAGCTGGTCGGCGTAATAGTCGGCATCTCTTCCAGTATCGCTGTCTACTATTGAACCACCATGGTTCAATAAAACTACACCGACTTTCTCTGAGCGTAGTGGCGTCTTGGGCGAATTCTTGGGTGAATATGGGCGAACAGCCATAGCAGCTACCATACCATCGTTGAGACGACTCGTCCACAGGAGAGATTAAGGAAATAAAAAAGAAGCTCATTGAGCTCCTCTCTTAAAAATTTCTCCCCCAGCCGAAACCGGGGGCGTCCCGAAGGAATTTGTGCTTTTAATTATAACATACTTTGGAACGTATGGTTGGGCAATGTGGTGTGGTCTATAATAGAAAGACAATAGGAGGGCGAGGTATGAAACTGTCATTTATTAAGCCGGTATATGCACACTGCGATCTGCCATGTGGTGTGTACGATCCATCGCAGGCCCGCGTTGAGGCCCAGAGTGTGCTCGAAATCATGAAAAAATATCCTGCGCTGGACCACCCGGAAGACAAGTGGCGAGCGGTCTTTATAAAAGAGCAACGAGCCGAATTGGTAAAGCATCATTTGTGGGTCTTATGGACTGACTACTTTAAGCCCGAGCACCTAGAGAAATATCCAGACCTACACGATAAGTTTTGGAAAACCACCAAGCAGGCTGGCAACTGCAAGAAAACTGTCGATCCAGCCGAGGGCCAGAAGTTACTGGATATGATCGATGAAATTGCGACTATCTTTGCCGAGACCAAAAAATAAGCTGCTACTAGTTCGTCGGGTGGTGGGCGATAGTATGGTCCCCACGCTAGCACCAGGTGGGATAATCATTGGCGTTTGGCATCGGCGCGCTAAAGTTGGCGATGTCGTGATTATTAAGCACCAAGGCCTGGAGAAAACAAAGCGCATCACCCAGATGGCCGGTCGCCGTATATTCGTAGAAGGCGATAATGCTATGCAAAGTACCGATAGCCGGCAGTTTGGTTGGATTGACCAAAATTCTGTTTTGGCTCGTGTGATTTGGCCGCGCACCGGCAACTGGCCGAAGGGTCGAAGTTCTGGTATGCTATAACAGATATGAACGCTCAAGAAATTCGCCAGGCGTATCTGGAATCTTTCCAAAAACAGGGACATGCCATTGTCCCCCGGGCACTTTTGGTGCCGCTAAACGATCCTACGACTTTATTTACCGGTTCTGGCATGCAGCCGATGATCCCGTATCTTTTGGGAGAGACCCACCCCAAAGGCACGCGGATTGCCGACAGCCAAACCTGTCTGCGCGCTCAGGACATCGAAGAAGTCGGCGACAACCGTCACGATACGCTGTTTGAAATGCTTGGCAACTGGAGCCTTGGCGATTATTTTAAAAAGGAACAATTGCCCTGGATTTATGAGTTTTTGATCGACGTTGTCGGACTCGACCCTAGCAAGCTGTACGCTACCTGTTTTATTGGCGATAAGGCCAACAACATCCCACGCGACGACCAAAGCGCCGAAATCATCAAGAAAATTTTTGCCGACAAGGGTATCGAAGCCCACACCGCCGACATCGGTTCCGAGGCCGATGGCTATGCGCGCGGTATGAAGCCGGGTGAGCGTATTTTCTTTTATGACGACAAAAAGAACTGGTGGTGGCGCGGTAGCGGCCTGGCCAACATGACCGTTGGTGAGCCAGGTGGCGGTACGAGCGAGATATTTTATGAGTTTGACTTTGTATCACATAACCCAGAATATGGCGCTAACTGCCACCCCAATTGCGACTGCGGTCGTTTTGTAGAAATCGGCAACAGCGTGTTTATGGAATACGTTAAAACCGAAGGTGGCCTAGAGAAACTACCCAAGCAAAATGTGGACTTTGGCGGCGGCCTGGAGCGGATTGCACAAGCGGCCATCGAT
>Ga0111539_10001452_pt1 | contig 31649 bp, 24 predicted proteins | sample RhiMethybrSRZTD1_FD_79667 | JGI IMG/M metagenome (GOLD analysis project Ga0111539, IMG submission 79667) | Populus rhizosphere microbial communities from Tennessee, USA - Rhizosphere MetaG P. TD hybrid SRZTD1 (version 2) (version 2) | ecosystem: Host-associated > Plants > Roots > Rhizosphere >...
ATAGGAGTAGTACGACGCTCATCCACCGAATCCAACCTGCACGCTCGCCACGCAGCCACGCGGGGATTGTCAGCACGAAGGCGCCTGCGAGAAAGAATGTATAGGGCCCATCGATGACGCGTATGGCGGCGTCCGCACCGTACTTCTCGGCGGGCACCCCAAGATCGATCCCGGCGAAGATCGCAAGCCAGCGTAGGCAGACGAGGATCATCATGGGGATCGTCATAGCGAGCCAGATTCGGCCGATCCGGTCGTAAAGTCTGTCGGAGGGAGGGAAGGTTGCGAAGTACATGGCGACCCCCGCGAAAAACAGGTACTGCCTGAAATCGCTAATGCTTGGCTGCGGGCCGAAGGATGCTACACCTCGGATCAGCGATATGGACAACACGACTGCCAGGAGCACAAGCCAGCGGTGGAACCGGTCTAAGCGGTGCAGGCGTAGGAGCCGGGCCACGCCAGCCGCAAGAACGAGCGCGGATACCAAGTCAGTGACGTATACACGGGTTTGTCCCGGAAGCATCAGCGACGGCACACTGTCCACATAGATGGCCTCAATTACCACGGACCCGAGCACGAGCCCAGCGACGACGTCTGGCCGTGTGATCAGTAAGTCCACGAGGAGGACGCCCAGCCCGCCGACGACCAGCAGGGCCAGTCCCAGGAGCAACATACTGGTCATAGTCGCCCCTCCCCCGCGATTGCTTGGGGCGGCGGTCCGAGGACGAGTGACAGCAGCCGATATCGCAACCCGCTCAGCTTTCCCGCTACTCCGGCAGCCGTGAGACGCATCCAAAGCTCCTGGCGAATGGCCGGAAACGGACCGAAGCGAATGCAGAGGGCCAGAACGAGGATGCCGGCGAGGGCTTCAGCCGCGAACACGACCAGCGTCGGCGCATTGCCTCGCAGCATCCATTTCGTGGCCGATATAGCCAACGCCACAGTGACGGCGGCGAACGCTGCGGGCATATGTGCGCGCCATATCTGGGCCGGCCGGATCACCAAGACGCGTCGAGCGAGCGAAAGGTAGGCGAGGTAACGCAGCACCTCCGCTGCCGCGACTGCAACAGCGATCACCCACACGCCTCTCGACTGGAATCTCAGCGCGAGCAGGATGAGCAGACCCAGCCCGAGGATGTAGGCAGTCTGGACGGCTAAGGACCGGGTCAGTTCTGCGCGCGCGTCTGCCAGCAACTGCGTGAGCTGTGACGCGACGTGACAGCCACCCGCGAGGGCAAACCACGGAACCAGGCCGATGGCCGGCTGCCACTGTGGGCCGAGTATGACCAGTACGAGCTCCTGCGCGGCCACCGCGATGCCGGCACATACGGGAAACAGCATCAGGTTCCCCAGCGAAATGACGCTGAGATAAGCGCGGCGAAGCCGGGCCAAGTCTTCCTGGATGCGGCTGAGAGGCGGGAACAGGACATTCGTCAGGGCCTGCGCCACATAGTTGCTGAGCGGCTGAAAGACGAGGTAGTACGCCCGGGTGTACTGACCAAGGGTCGCGGTGCTCGCGACACGGCTAACTGTGAACGTGTCCAGGTTGCCACCGATGTAATCCAGCAAATATGCGCCCGACAGACGCGCCCCATAGCCACACACGTCGCGGTACGGCTCCCAGCGGAGGACGGGCAGAAGTGGATGCCGAACGATCGCGTACTGCCACACCGCTTGGGCCGCAGTGGACGATATTGACGCTCCGACAAGGCTCCACACACCGGCCCCTAAAAAAGCCAGACCGACGCCGACGACCAGATACCCGAACATATACGTGCCCGCTGCGATCACGGACAGCGTGCGGAAGCGGTGCGCACGCCGCAACAAGCCCAGGCCCGTCATTGACCAGCCCATGAACACAAACGACACGCTAAGAGCGCGCAGGACCGGCGGAAGCGCTGGTGCTCGGAACAGAGTGGCGACGGCCGGGGCGAGAATCCAAACCACTCCGAAGCACGCCAGGCCGATAATGATGCCGGCAGTGGAGGCGGCCCGGACCTCGTCTCGAGACAGGTCCGGCTTCTGCACAAGTGCTGAAGCCAGTCCCATTCGGGCGAAGAAGTTGATGAACAGGACGACAAGGTTGGCCATGGCCATCAGCCCGAAGGCGACGGGCACCAAGAGTCGCGAGACGGTCGCAGTGTAGGCAAGGTTGGCGGCCATGAGCGTCACAGTGGATAGGTAAAACCAGCTCAGGCCTGACGCGGTTTGAGCTGTCAAGCTCTTTTCCTCTTTGCCACCGGCCTCTACCGGGTCGTTGCCTTCGCCTTGGCTGCTCATGCTGGAACTCTTAGGCAGTAGCTTGGAGAGGTCTGGCGCAGTGGTATAACCAGACCTGCACGCTGGCCGCGTAGAACCTCAGTAAATGGTCTTCCGGCGGCACGCCGTCCGCCGTCCCCGACTGACCTCTGAACCGCAATTCAGTCAGTTGATCGGTCACCAAGCTCTCCCGTCGGAGTGCTGGTCGGAGCAGGGACAAGCGTGCCCCGATTGCACTCCGCTGCAGGTTCCGGCATGACGGATATCGTAAGCCTGAGCCGCGAGGGGAGTTAGTTCGCGCCTTGTACACACCGTACGCATCAAATCGCAGCCCCTGCCAGTTCAGCATCGAGCAAAACAGGACGGCCGAGGCTCCGATCGCGCGCCACGACCTGATGCCTACCGCAAACGCCAGGCGATAAGGTTCCGCATGCCACCAGAGAGGGTCCGGCGGGAGCGACCGCGGCCGAGCCTGCTCAGCGTGGTTATCCCTGCCTACAACGCAGCTGCGACGCTCGCTGACCAGCTCGAGGCGCTCGCCGCCCAGCGTTACGAGGGCGACTGGGAGCTGGTTATTGTTGACAATGGATCCACCGACGGCACGGCGGACGTGGCCCGGCGCTACCGCCAGCGCTTCAAGGCGTTCTCTGTGGTGGACGGCGGGTCTCGGCGTGGGCACTCCGCCCCGCGCAACGCCGGTGCGATCGCGGCGCGAGGTGAGCTGCTGGCCTACTGCGACGCGGACGACGTCGTTGCCTCCGGCTGGCTGCAGGCGATGGCCGCCGCCGCCCGTCATTATGACCTGATCGGTGGGTGGCTCGACGTACGACCCCTGAACGACGACGCGACCCGCTCCTGGCACCAACCCTGGCCGAGGGACCGGCTGCGGTCGTGGCTGTTGCCCTATGCGGTGAGTGCCAACATCGCCATTTGGGCCGATGTCCTTCGCGATCTCGGCGGCTGGTCGAGCGAGTACGAGGCGGGTGGGGAGGATACCGAGCTCTCATGGCGCGCACAACTGGCCGGATATCAGTTGGGCTTCGCGCCCGACGCCGTCGTCTACTACCGGTATCGGTCCGGGCTCTGGGAGACCGCACGCCAGGCGTACGCGATAGGCGTCCACTGCGAGCAGATCCTCCGCGACTTCACCGTCCTCCGAGATGGCAGCTACAACGGCGATGGCCGCGCGGTCGTCGATCATGTTGACAACGGCGAGGGTAGTGCGCTGGGCCGCGCGGTCGCACGCGCCGCCTGGCTGGTGACCCGGCTTCCCTACCTCGCCGGCTCACGTCGTCACCGTGGACGGTGGATCTCGATCGCTGCCGAGTACCTGGGAAGGCTCGCCGGAGCCGTCCGCTACCGGCTGCTGGATCGCGGAGCCGCCCATTAGTGGGCGGGTCCGGCTCATACGCGTGCAGGCTGCTCGGGTAGGCTACCGAACCCGGGGGCTCGGCACGGTGAGGCGAGGGGCGAGAAGATGGACGCTCGGACCCAGAGACGATCGCGGTGTGAATGGCCCAGTGTGCAAGCCGATAGGACCGTCCTATGCGGCTGAGGCGACGGGGCGTTCAGCGTCGGGAACCACGCGTCCTCTGGCTGGCGATGGACGACACGGCCCCGCACCCGTACCTCGTCTCTTCGTTGCGCCAAGCGGGCATGGCCGTCCGCGACCTCCACTGGGCAATGTCCGAGAATGGCCACCGATCCTTCGGCCGGTACGTGGAATTCGGGGCGCGGACGGGCCAGGAGCATCCGATGAGCGTCAAGCTGATCAGCCCGCGCATGCTACTCGAGCTCGCCCGCGCTCCCGAGGATGTCTTGATCATCTATGAGCTCGGGCTGGTCGGGCTCTATGCGGGCCTGTCCAAGCTGTTCCGGCCGCACAAGGTGGTCTCACTGGTCGAGGGGGATTACCGCTACATCGGCCGCGCTGGCACCGCCCCCCTGAAGGTCATGGCCCGCCGGCTCGCGGCGCGGTTCATCGACGTGTTCGTGGCCAACAACCCGCCAGCCAGGGAATACCTGATCCGCACGCTTGACGTACCTGACGACAAGATCATTGTTGGCTGGTGGCTGGCGGGCATGCCGGCCGACCTCGAGGCACATCCCTTGGCCGCGGTGCCGATTCCCGAGGGGTCGCCGTTGTTCGTCTGCGCTGGCCGCCTCATACCCCAGAAAGGCACCGACCTGGTGATCCGTGCCCTTTCTGTCTACCGCCGGCAGTTCGGCCCATGCGTTCTGTGGGTGATCGGAGAAGGGCCCGAGCGAGAGTCGCTGGTCCAGCTCAGCCGTCGGCTAGGCGTGGAGGATATGGTGACCTTCCTTGGCATGGTTGACCACCACGTCCTCAAGGGCGCCTTTCAGGCATGCCAGGCGTTCGTGTTCCCCACCCTGCAGGACTTCGTCGGCCGCGTCGTGGTAGAGGCATTGAGCGCGGGCGCGCCGGTGGTGGTTTCACCGATGACGGGAGCAGTCGGCACGATCGTGCACGACGGCGTGAACGGGATTGTCGTGGATCCGCGGGACGAGTCGGCGCTGGCCGAGGCGATGCATCGCGCCACCGACCCCGACACGTCGCGCGCCCTGCGCGATGGCGTGCGGCATACCAGTGCCGCCCTCAGCCCGGACGCGGTCACCAAGGTTCTGCTGAGTGCGGTCGGGCAGGCGCAGGGCGGCCACGCCGTACAGGATGTGATGTAGAGGACCGGCCGGACCAACCACGGCCGACCAGACAGGGGATCACAGTGCAGACCGGGAGGATGCCCGTGGGCCAACCGCTCCACCTGCGCATCGGCGAGATGGTCGAGGTGCGCAGCGAGGCCGAGATTCTGGCCACGCTCGACGAGGATGGCGAGCTGGACGGGCTGCCGTTTATGCCCGAGATGCTTGCCTGGTGCGGTCTGCGGCTCAGGGTCGCCAAGCTCGCCTTGAAGCTTTGCGACACCATCGAATGGACGGGCATGTACCGCATCCGGGATACCGTGCACCTGGAGATGTCTCGCTGTGACGGGCAGGCGCACGGTGGCTGCCAGGCGGGATGCAATATCTACTGGAAGGAGGCGTGGCTCAAGCGGGTCCCAGCCGGAGAATCGGCGTTCAACCCGGAGTCGAGCCCGACTCCACGCTGCTCGCTTGTCACGCTTACAGCGGCGACCCGCCGGCCCCAGGACCCCGCGGCCCCAGGCGAGGAGCGGTACGCCTGTCAGGCGACGGAGCTGCTGCGAGCGGCGCCCGAGCGCATTCCGTCCTGGGACGGCAGGCAATACCTGCAGGATGTGCGCTCGGGCAACGCCGGTGCATTCGCCACCACCCGCACCGTATGCATTGGGCTGTTCAACGAGTACCAGGATCTCACCCGGCGGCTCCTCCCCCGGCCGTTGCAGATCAGAGACGGCAGAAGGTACCCGTTCATCGAAGGCACCCTCCACAAGACCCCGACTGAGACGCTCGGGCTGCAGCCCGGTGAGCTGGTCCGCGTCAAGAGCAAGGAGGAAATCGTCAAGACGCTAGATGCGGACAACGCCAACCGCGGCATGAAGTTCGACGGCGAGATGGTGCTGTACTGCGGCCGGGAGGCAAGGGTCTTGCGGCGGGTCGAGCAGATCATCGACGAGAAGACCGGGAGGATGCAGCGGTTCAAGAACCCCTGCATCGTCTTGGAGGACGTGACGTGCACCGGGGCCTACCACCGGCAATGCCCGCGCGGAATCTATCCCTACTGGCGGGAGATCTGGCTGGAGCGGGTGGAGTGAGCCGTCGTCGTCTCAGCTCGCCTTGCGCCGCGCCCCCGCTGTCGCGGCCGTAAAGGCGACCCGTACCGGAAGCCACTTCGGCGACATACCCACGTCGCGGACGTCGGGCTGCTCGAACAGCTGCAACACCTCGCGCGCCTCAGCGCGGTGGCCCAGCCGCAGCCGGCGGTAGGCACCAGCGAGGATGAACTGGTGGTACCAGTCGGCCTGCCAGCGTCGGATGGTGGGCTCGGGCACGACGCCGCCAGCCACCGCCCGATCAAAGATTTCGGCATTGGCCCTGATGGTGCCAGGGTTCCACATGCCGGTCGTCGCCGCGGCCTCGTGGATGGTGTAGGCGCATGTCACCTGCGGCAGGCAGCGGACGCCGTAGCGGGAGAACAACCGCACCCACATATCGGTGTCGGTGGCGCCGCCGACGGAGGTGTCGAACAGGCCTTCCTCGTCCATGGCGGCACGGCGTACCACGGCCGTCGGCTCCCGCACGAATGAGGAGTTACGCAGCAGCCGCCGCAGCGCCTCTTTGGGCTCCAGGTACTGCTCGCGCCGGAACCGTTGCTCTCGCCGTCGTACGCCGTCACCGTCGACGATCTGGACCCCGAAAAGCAACACCGCCTCGTCGGGTCTTGCTCGGCGAATGGCGTCGAGCATCGCCTCGCCCGCGCCTGGCAGTAGGTAGTCGTCGTCGTCCAGCTGCATGACCCACTGACCGATGGAGATCTCAACAGCGCGGTTCATGTTGTCGACCAGGGGCAGCGGCGGTCGGTTCCAGACGTACTGGTAGCCGCCAGCCCAGCCGTTCAGGAGCCGGTGTACGACCGCGCCGCTGGCGTCGCCGTCCGAGCCGTCGGAGACGGCTACCTCGACCTGCCCCGCCACAGGCCCGCCGGCGCCCACCACCGAGTGCAGCGCCCGCTCCAGCAGCTCAGCGCGGTTGCGGGTCGGCATGGTTACAGACAGCAGGGGCTGTGACTCTGGCATGTGTATCACCCTCGGGTGCGGGCGGTGTCTTGTGTGCGTGCCCGCTGAGCACCTACACGGTAATAAACAGCGTTGGATGGCGGTCGCCGGGCCGCTATGGTTCGAAACATAATGCCCGCCGGTCGTGTTGGGGCTAGCCCGGCCGCCTCGCCGCCGCTCGCACCGCCGTGGGCGGCCGCGGTCGCGCTGTCTGCCCTCTTGATCGGAATCCTGTTGGCGGCGTTTGTATGGCACGCGACGCGGCTCGACACGATCGACGCCTGGGTGCTGCGTTGGCAGGAGCTGGCTCTCACCCACGGGGGCGGGCTGGCGGCGATCGTCTCTGCGACCCTGGCACCTGTAGTGATCCTCACCATGCTGGCCGGCTCCAGTCTCGGGTGGCGGGTCCAGAGGTGGGACTTGACGTTGCTCGCCCTGGCAGCGCTTCCCGCCACTTTCGCTGTGGAGGTCTTGCTCAAAAGGCTGGTGCACCGCCAGTGGCAGGACGATCCGGCACTTATCTTTCCTTCGGGTCACGCCGCGATGGCGACGGCAGTGGCCTTGACCGCCGTGCTGGCTGTCCGGATTGCGCCACTCGCTCCGCGCTGCCGGCTGGTTGTCGCCGGCGTGACGGTCGGCTACGCGCTCGCCATCGCCTTGGCGCGCTTGGTGGAGACGGTGCACCCGCTGACCGACGTTCTGGGGGGCGTCGCCACCGGGCTGGTCGTGACCCTGGGCGCGGCGCTGGCGTTTACGGCGATGTTTGGCCGCGAGCGGCCTGATCAGGCGAGCTCTGCTCCAGATCGATGACGTGGTCGCCGCCAGGTATCGGCCACAACCGGTCGTAAGCGGCCAGCAGCGCCGGAGCTGAGTGGTCCCAGGCTAGGACCGCCTGCACCCGCTCCCGGGCCGCCCGGCCCATGCGGTGTCGGCGGGTCGGGTCGTCCAACAGCTCGCTGATGCTCTCCGCCAGAGCCCGCTCGCGGTTGGGCTCTGCAAACAGGGCTGCTTGTCCGGCCGATACACGGTGCTCGGTGAGGTCGTAGGCAACAACGGGCAGCCCGAAGAACATGTACTCCATGATCTTGTTCATCGTGCTCTTGTCTGACCACTCGTTTTTTGGGTCGGGATCGACGCCGACATCGGCCGAGGACAGGATCCGGCAGAGGTCGTCGTCACTCACACGGCCGGTGAACGTACACATCTCGGCCACCCCGAGCTCGTCGGCATAGGCTTTGATGCTCGGTTGGTGAGGGCCGCCCCCGATCAGTACGCAATGGACGTCGTCGCGGCCGAGCTCGTCCCGGAGGAGCTGCATCGCCCGCACCAGGTGTTCCACCCCGTCCTGCTTGCAGATCTCACCCAGATAGGCGACTAGGTAGCGCCTGCCCTTGTGCCAGGCCAGGTCGGGTGGGTACAGCGTGAAGCGCGCCATATCGGGACCGGAGCGCACTACGGAGACGTCGGCCGGTGCCACCCCGCCTCGCTCGATCGCGATCCGCCGGTGGCTTTCGTTGGTCGTGATCACCAGATCGGCCGTTTGGAACGTCATGCGCTCCAGGAACCGCAACCCGGCCAGGGCCAGCCCGCCGGAGGAGCCGAACTTCGCCTGGTACATCTCAGGTGATAGGTCGTGGTGGTCGAACAGAAACCGCCTGCCGAACAGCTGCCAGAACCGGCCTAGGGGCCAGTAGGTCTCTGGTGGGTTGCAGACATGAAGCACGTCGAAGCCACGTCCGGCCACGGCCACCTGGACGGACTTCATGGCCGTGCGCACAAAACACCACAGGAACTCGGCCACGAAGCCCATCGCGCCCTTGGCGTCGATCGGCAGCCTGTAGCGATAGATGTGGACGCCCTCGAGCACCTCGAACGATTGGGTGAAGCCCTTCGCCTTGGGGCAGATAACGCTCACTTGGTAGCCGGCTCTCGCCAAGGTCGTGGCCTCCAGCCATACCCGGCGATCGAAGGGAACGGGCAGGTTCTGGACGACGATCAGAACCCGGCGCGGTCTACCAGCAGATGCCATCGTAACCATCACCACCGCTGCGACGGTCGATAACGCGGACGAGGTCGACAATCCGCTGCCCCGGCCGTGGGTGTTCGGCCACTGCGTGGAACTCCGGATCGTTATTGCCGATCACGAGGGTGCGGGCGCGGTCGAGCACCTCGTCGATGCTGGAGACCATCAGGTCGGCGATGTGGGGGATCTGGTCGAGGATGTAACTCTTATTAGCGCCGACCAGCTTGGCCAAGTTGACGTTAGCGTCGTAGATGCAGACCTCGTACCCCTTGCCGATCAGCCGCTCCACAACCTCGACCATTGGGCTCTCGCGGAGGTCGTCGGTACCGGCCTTAAAGGCGAGCCCCAGCACCCCGACCTGGCGCGCCCCGGCGTCGGCCACCAGCTGGAACGCCCGTTCAAGCTGTTGGGCGTTGCTCGGCAGAATCGCGTTGAGCACCGGAAGATCCAAATCCAGGGCGCGGCCCTGGTACCGAAGCGCCCGAAGGTCCTTGGGGAGGCACGAGCCGCCAAAGGCGAATCCCGGGCGCAGATAAAGCGGGGACAGATTCAGCTTGGTGTCGACGCAAAAGATGTCCATGACGCGCTGGCCATCCAAGCCCTGGGCCTTGGCTAGGCTGCCGATTTCGTTGGCGAAGGTGACCTTGAGGGCGTGCCATGCGTTATCGGCATACTTGACCATCTCGGCCAGCTCAAGATCGGTTTGAACCAGGGCTATCCCCGGGCGCGTCGCCAAAGGAGTGACCAGGGCGCGGACCGCATCATCGACTGCGCCAATAACCACCTTGGGTGGCTCGTAGTAGTCGCGGATGGCCGTGCCCTCGCGCAGGAACTCAGGGTATACGGCGACCGCCACCGGCCGGCGGGCCGTGCGCTCCAGCTCGGGCAGCAGCACTTGGCGGGTAGTGCCGGGCAGCGCGGTGCTGCGGACCACCACCACGATCGGCGACCGCCGGCGCCGGATCGCCTTCCCAATATCTCCGGCCACTCGGCGCAGGTAGGTGAGGTTGAGGCTGCCGTTGCCGTTGCTCGGCGTGCCGACGCAGACGAAGGCGAGATCTGTGTTGCCGACCGCCGCGTCGCAGTCGGTGGTGGCGCGCAGTCTGCCGGCGCGCACGCCCTCCTCGATGAGCTCTACGAGACCTGCCTCGACCACTGGCGAGCGACCCTCGTTCAGCAGATCTACCTTGTCTGGGTTGGTGTCGACGCCGACCACGGTGTGGCCGTCGGCGGCCAGGCACGCTGCCGAGACGGCGCCGACGTAGCCGAGGCCGAACACGCTGATCCTCATGATGTACTCCCCGGGCCGAGCTGTAGGACGGTGACTAGTGCTTGGTCGCGGCCAACCCGGCCGCTTCCGAGCAGCGTGACCGCAGGAAGGCGAACGCCGAAGGAGGGCGAGTACCAGCCCGCCGGCGGGTCAACGCGGCCTTTGAGGCGGCGCCAGGCCAGCCCGTCGGGCAGGGCCAAGGCGGCGCTCCGGCAGCCGCTGTCGGCGGGCCAGGCGAGTTCGGCCCGACTCCCCTCCAGCGTGCAGGCTATGTCTGGGCCCAGGTGGAAGGCCAGACGGCAATCGTGGGTGCCGGCGCTGTCGAGGCGGTCTTCGATGGTCAGCCGCCGCGCCCTACGGTCCAACCGGACGCTGCGGTGGTGGACGGCTGGGGGACGGAGGCGGCAGTACCCGTAATGTGCGGCCCGCCACTCGGCCATTGGGCCGCCATCCAGTCCGGTCGCCCGCTCCAGCTCGCCTCGGGCCTGGTGGGTCCACAAGTGCGGGCCGGCAGCCACGGACTGGTCGACCCCGTCCACCTCCAGGGTGTTGTGGGCCAGCGTCGATCGGAACCAGCCTCGCCACATCGGCTCGGCCCCGTAGCAGTACGTGCCTGGGTCGGCGAGCAGGTCGACCCCGCCCACCCGGAACTCAATCGCGAGGGCGTCGGAGTGGGCGTGGGCGGCGATCGAGAGGTACCCGTGCGGGCCGTGGTCTGCACGGCACCACAGCTCGTCTGGCCGACCGTCCTGGTCGCGGAGAATCGCCATGCCGGCGTCCGGAAACAGCGACGGCCGGCGCGCCGGCCGAGTCCCGGCAGGGAGCCGCCTGTTGACGAGCCGGGTCCACAGCCCGGTTCGCGCGTCCCCTCCTGAATCGGTCGGCCACCAGGCGGCCGCCCCGAACAACTCCGCTCCGGTGGCAAGCAGCGAGGCCCAGCGGTCGTAGCTGGGGCCATCCAGCAGCAGGCCGTGGCCGTTGTCGCCGTCGCCTTGCCGAGGCGGATGCAGACGCACATCGACGACGGCGGCCAAGGCGTCAGTCATGCGCCGCAACGTTTCCCACGCGGGAGCGCCCAGCCGGTGACCAACAAGCTCGCCCTCCAGGGCGGCCGCCAAGGCCAGCTCAAGTACGAAGCCGTGGTACTCGGTGGCCAGCTCGCGGTTCAGGCCGCACCCGAAGGTCTGCCGCGCCAATTCGCGTCGGAGCGTCGCCGCGGCCTTGTCGCGCCAGGCCGGACTTTCGGTAAACCAGGGGAACGCGCAACTTGCGACAAACTGCCCGGCCATCTCGGCAAGGAGATGGTTGTTAGCAGACGACCCACGGCTGGGCAGGCGCGCCAGCCACTCCTGGTGGTGGTGGAGTTGCCGCAGGAACGTGTCGTTGCCCTCGAACAGCTGCACGGCCCCGGACCAGCCGTCCAGCAGCCGGCGGATCCAGACCCAGGACAGCAGTCGCACGCCCAGCTCGATACCGCTGGTCCAATGGATGCCGGATAGGAATGGATTGGCCGCCCACCAGGACCGCAGCTGAGTGGCAACGGCCCGGGCGTACCGCTCGTCGCCATGGAGGTGGTACGCGGCAGCCAGGACCGTCAGGTGCTGGTGCCGAGACGGCTCCCACACCTGTTTGACGTTGCCGACAGCGCCCGGCTCACGGTAATCGATGTCGAAGCAGTAGGCCCGCTCGGGCGCTCGCCGGCCGGTGGCCGGGTCCAGAAACCAGTCCGGCGCCGGCGCCATGTCGTCGCGCTCGTAGCCGAATATCGGCCAACGGCCGCCGAGCAGCCGCTCGGCCGCCTCCTTGAGCCGAACGCAGGCTTCCTCTGGGACGGCGTCGCCGTCACGTGGGAGCCTGGCGGCGAACGCCGGACGGGCGACTGGCGTGCTGGTTGGGTCGGCGTCGGCGTCAGTCACCTGCCGCCTACGCCAACGGCGCCTGATCAGCTCATCGTGGGCCCGGCCAGCTACCTCTGCCGGTGACATGCTCGCCAGCCGAAGGGCGTACCATCCAAGGTTCATGTCCGCGCGCCTCCATCGTCCGCCAAGCCGGCGCCTGCCGCGGCAGACCCCTCGCGAACGACAGCCTCCAGGCGGCGACTAGCCAGGCTGCGGCTCGCGGCGAAGGTGGCGAGAGTGGTGGCCACCAGCGACTCCAGCGGGATCGGCATGGCACGGGCATCGGCGACAGCCCGGACGAAGGCGTCCAGTTCCTGCTTCTGGCCCTTGTCGATGCCAGTGCGGGACCGGCGGACGCGCCGGCGGCCGCGTCGCCAAAGCTCAGTCCACTGGAAGTTGTGCAGCCGGGCTAGCTGCCGCTCCCCGGTGACCTGGAGCAACTCCTTGGGTGCGCGGGAATCGCCGCCGGTCTGGTAGGTGATGGTGGCCACGGACCCGTCGGGATACAGCAACGTGCTCGCGGTGTCGTCGGGATCACCGGTGGCCGCGGCGAACACCTCCAACGGGTCCTTGTCGAGCCACCAGGAGACGGTGTCGATGAAGTGGCACCCTTCTCCCACGAGCCGTGAACCCTCGTCGGCCTGGCCATACCAGCTGCCGGCTTCCAGTCGTCCGGCGTTGATGTCGTAGCGGACCTGCAGGGGCCCATTTCGCGTGCCGAAGTGGCTTTTGAGGTCGACGAGCAGCGGCGCGAAGCGGCGGTTAAAGCCAACCATCAGCCGATCGTTGCCGCTGTCGCCGACTGCCGCCAGGATCGCCTGAAGCTGGTCCGGGTCAACGGCCAGGGGCTTCTCGACGAACACCGCCTTGCCGGCACGCAAGGCGTCGCAGACCATGGCCGCATGCGCGTGGTGGCGCGTGGCGATCACCACCGCGTCGATCGCCCGGTCGGCCAGCAGGTCCGCTTGGTCGGTCGAACAGCGCTCAAAGCCGAACCTGCGGTGGGCGTTGGCGGCCGACAGGCCGGTGGCCGTCGCCACCTCGACCAGCCGGACATCGGTCCGCTCTCGCAGGTGCGGCAGCAGCATGCTGGTGGCGTAGTTGCCGGCGCCGATGACGCCAAGGCGGACCACCGGACGGCGTGCGGGGCGGCTCGATGGGGCGGGGATGACCAGTCGGCGTTGCACCGAGCTGTTGGGGGAATAGCCGAACAGCAGGCCGACGCCGCTCTGCTCGCCGCGGTGGATCCGCTCATAGGCACCGACCGCGTCCTCGAACGGCAGCACCGCCGAGATAAGCGGTTCGAGGTCAAGTCGACCCTGGGCAACTAAATCCAGGAAGCAGGCCATATTCCGCCGCTCGGTCCAGCGCACGTATCCGATCGGGTAGTCGACCCCACCCTCTTCGTACGACGGGTCGTAGCGCCCGGGCCCATACGAGCGGGAAAAGCGTACGTCAAGCTCCTTTGCGTAGTACTCGGTCCACGGCAGGTCAAGGCGGACTTTGCCGATGTCGACGACCCGCGCCCTGTCACGAGCCAGCTGCGCAGCGACCTCCACCGGCTGGTTGGTGTCGCCGCCGGCGGTCAGGAAGACGTGGTCGGCCCCAGCACCATCGGTGAGGGTGGCCAACGTCGCCAGCGCCGGGGCGCGATTGGCCGGGTCGGGTGGGCAGCAGCTTGCCGCGCCCATTCGCTCGGCCAGCCGACACCGTTCAGGAGACGGATCGAGGCCGACGACGTTGACCCCGGCCGCCCGCAGGATCTGCGTCAGCAGCTGCCCTACCAGGCCGAGCCCGATGACGCAGGCAGTCTCCCCCAGCCGCGCCTCCGATTGCCGGTAGCCCTGCATGGCGATGGCCCCGACGGTGGTGAACGCGGCATGCTCAGCGGCGACCCCTTCGGGCACGGCGACGCAGAGGTTACGCGGGACCCAGTTGTATTCGGCGTGGAGGGCGTAGCTGTTGCCAGCGCAGGCGACGCGCTGCCCGACGGCAAGATGCTCCATGCCGGCGCCCACCTCGACGACCTGCCCGCACAGCGAGTAGCCGAGCGGAGTGTAAGAGTCAAGACGGTCGCTGACCTTCCGGTACGTGGCGCGCAGGCCCTGCTGGGAGACCGATTGCACGACCTTCTTGACCTGGTCAGGTCGGGCGCGGGCCTTGCCGATCAGTGACAGCTTGCTCTCGTTGATCTTCATCATTTCGGTGCCAGTCGAGATGAGTGAGAACTCCGTACGTACCACCACGCCACCCGGCCGTGCGGCCGGCACGGGGACGTCGAGCAGCGCCAACTCGCCCGACTTGTAGTTCTGCGCGATCTGCTTCATCAATCGTGACCTTGCTGCCGGTACCAGAGCTCGAGGGTCAGCAGCTGCCAGATCTCCTTGGACCGATCGGCGGCGCCGCGGCGGTCGTCGTCGATCATGGTTCGCACCATCTGTTTGTCAACCAACCCGGATGTCACAAGGGTCCCTCCCGCGACCAGGTCCTCGACCATGTCGGACAGATCGCGGCGAATCCAGGCCCGCAGCGGCGCGCTGAAAAGCCCCTTGGGTCGGTAGACGATCTCCCTGGGAAGCCAGGCCTCGGCCGCCTGCTTGAGGATCGCCTTGCCTTCTCGACCGACGATCTTTGCGCTGCCTGGGATCGCGAAGGCGGCGGCGGCCACCTCCTTGTCGACGTACGGTACGCGGACCTCGGTCGAAGCGGCCATGCTGGCCCGGTCGGTGTAGGCGAGGTTCAGGCCGGTGAGGAACATCCGTGTGTCGGTGTAGCACATCCGGTTCACATGGTCGGCGGCCGGGCCCTCGTTGTAGACGGCAGCGTGCTCGGTGACTAGCTGATCGACTGCTGGCCACAGTTCGGGGTCGAGCAGCTGCTGCAGTTCGCCGACGTCATAGTGGGTGTAGCTGCGCCGGAACGCCGCCTCCTCGGGCAGGTTGGCAAAGGAGACGAAGCGCTTCGCCCAACGTGCCGCGCGGTAGCCCCGGCGCCGGCCGGCAACCGGCAGCCGGTCGACCGCCGGCGTGACAATCCGGTGGCGCAGCACGCCCGGCAGCCGCCGGTAGCGGGCAGCCAGCAGAGCGGCGTAGTGCTTGCGATAGCCGCCGAATAGCTCGTCGGCACCCATGCCTGAGAGCAGGACCTTTACTCCCGCCTCCCTGGCCGCTCGGCAGATGAGGTAGGCGTTGATGGCTGCCGCGTCGCCGATTGGCTCGTCCAGCGCATGCACCATGCGCGGGAGCAGGTCGGCCACGTCGGGGGCGATCTCCACCTCGTGCAGCCTGATGCCGTGTCGAGCGGCCACTTTGCGGGCGTAAGAGAGGTCGTCCGGCATCGCCTCAAAGCGCCGGTCCTCGGGGCGGAATGAAATCGTGTAGCTGTCGATGTCGCGGTTGTGGCGGGCGGCCAGTACGGTGAGCAGGCTAGAGTCGAGCCCGCCGGATAGGAAGGTTGAGACTGGCACGTCGGCCACCAGATGCGCCGCGACCGAGTCCGCTAGCACAGCGCGCAACTTCGCCACGTCCACCTCCCGCCCGGATGACACGCCAAACTCGGTGCGCGGGTCGAAGAACCGCTGCAACCGTCGGCGGCCGTCCGGGCCGACCTGCAGCCAGCTCCCAGCCGGTAGCTTGTGAACGCCCTCGTAGACGCAGTGGTCCTCTGGGATCCAGTAATACATCAGCGAGGCGACGATGGCGGTGCTGTCGATCGGCGGCCGCCCGCCCAGCAGTGGTCGTAGCCCCTTCAGCTCCGAGGCGAACGCGACACCGCCGTCCTGCTCCATCCAGAACAAAGGCTTGATGCCGAACTGGTCGCGGGCGAGTGTGAGCGTGTTCTCGTGTCCATCGAAGATCGCGAACGCGAACATGCCGCGCAGACGACGGAGGCTCGCCGGCCCCCATTGGCGCCACGCCTCTAGTAGCACCTCAGTGTCGGAGCGGGTGCGGAAGCTGCTCCCGGTGGCCTGCAGCTCGGCTCGGAGCTCGCGATAGTTGTAGATCTCGCCGCAGAACACCAGCGCCAGTCCGTCCTTGACAAAAGGCTGATTGGCCGCGGCCGATAGGTCGATGATCGACAGGCGGCGGTGCCCGAGCTGCACCCGGCCAGCGTCGTCGGAGCTTTTCCACGTACCATCGGCGTCCGGCCCGCGGTGCGCGAGAGCAGCCGACATTGCGGCGAGCTGGCCGGCATTGCTCGAAAGGTCGCAGGTACCCACGATCCCGCACATGGCTGCGTCAGCCCGAAACCCAATCGCGGGGCCAGCACATCTCAGTAGGCTCCGTGCACCCGCCCTCGGAACCCGTTGCTCAAGCTGCCGGACTCCTAAGGCCTGTCAGTTGTCTGAGATCTGTTTGTTGGCGAAACCAATCGATAGTTCGTCGCAGACCTTCCTCGACATCAACGACCGGCTCCCAAGACAGTGCCGTGCGCGCGAAAGTGATATCAGGCTGCCGGACTTTGGGGTCATCCTGCGGCCGCGGAACGAACTCAATCGGCGATGATGACGCCGTAAGATCGCGGATCAACTCGGCGAGTTCGAGGACTGTGAATTCCCGCGGATTCCCGATGTTTATGGGTCCGGCAAGGTCCGAGTGAAGGAGCCGAACGATCCCCTCGACGAGGTCGTCGACGTAGCACACCGACCTCGTCTGGGTGCCATTGCCAGCCACGGTGAGAGGCTGGCCAGATAATGCCTGTCTGATGAACGTTGGGATGGCCCGGCCATCTGCAGGACGCATCCGTGGGCCGAACGTGTTAAAGATGCGAACGATTGCCGTATCGATCCCATGCGTGCTCCGGTATGCCATGGTCAAGGCTTCGCCGAACCGTTTCGCCTCGTCGTAGACCCCCCTGGGGCCGACAGGATTCACGTTGCCCCAGTAGCTTTCAGGCTGGGGATGGACAAGCGGGTCACCGTAGCATTCCGATGTGGAGGCGAGCAGGAACCTGGCTTTCTTCTCTCTGGCCAAACCGAGTGCGTGGAATGTGCCGATTGAACCGACCTTGAGTGTGTGGAGGGGCATGTGCAGGTAATCGATCGGCGACGCGGGCGACGCGAAATGGAGGACGGCATCGACGTCCCCAGACACGTGGACGAACTCAGTGACATCTGCACGCACGAGTCGGAAGCCGTCGCGTTCCAGAAGGTGCTCCACGTTACCGGAATTGCCAGTGGTGAAGTCGTCGAGACAGATGAGTTCGTAGCCTTCATCCAGCAGGCGCTCACAAAGGTGTGATCCAAGAAAGCCAGCCCCTCCCGTCACTGCAGCGCGTCGATGCCTCATGTGTCCCACTCCTCCCCGCACCGGGTCCTGACAGCGCCGACAGACCCTGCCTGAGCCTGAGGACACCTCGCCGCACCTGACTGCGGCCTCGGAGCATTATTACTCACCCGGAATTTACGGTTGCATCCGGCTCGGGATTGGCCATCGGAGATGCTGAATTGCACTTGATCGTGATGCCCCACCAAGGTTCCGTGTCAGCCACTCGAGTGACTGCCACCGACGGAGTTGGGTCGCCGCTTCGGCCGTACCCGGACAAGTCGTCGACCTGGCCGGCGCCGGAGATGCCGCGAATCCTACGACAGCGGCTCCTCCCGTTGCGTGCTCGACAGGGGCGACCGGGGAACCCGCTGCTACCTCGGACACCAAGCCGCGAGCATCACCCTCCCGAGATGTCCCGACGTTTGACTCAGCCGCCCTCCAGCACTCCTCGTAGGTAGCTAAGGGCACCTTCGCTGAGTCCCAAGCTCAGTGGCGCCTCAACAGACACTCGCTGTCCGAACCTTCGGCTGCGGATTGAGGCAAAAGGCGGGCAGGGCATCGCCCACTCTCTGGAGGCGCTCAACGCTCTCTATCATTTACCTTGGATACCTCGGACCTGCTCAATTGCATCTCCAGCACTTGGGGGGCGCCAGGATGCGATTCAAGAGCTGGTCGCCGCACGCTATGAAACAGGATCGCATGGGTTATCCCGTAGACGGATGGACTGACGGGCCCAGCTTGCCGCAGTCCATATGGCGCTACAAGTGGCTCATCGCCCTGCTTGTCTTGCTCGGGCTGTTGATGGGCGCGCTACTCTCCGTCACCCAACCTGTACGTTACGAGGGCGTTGTACGCATTTTTGTGGATAGCAGGGAGGTGCCAGCGGGCGATGCAGAACGGACTGTGATGAGCCGCGCCCAGTTCATCCAAACGCCGATTGTGTTGGATCGGGTAGTTGCCCTTACGGAGAACCGGCTCACTCGCACGGAGCTGGAGAAGCGGCTTACGGTCGAGCCTGCGGCCGATGCGGACTTCATTACGGTTCGTGCCCTCGACACAACACCCGAGAACGCCGCGAGCCTAGCTGACGCTGTTAACTTGGCATACCGCCAGATCCTCGGCGAGCAGAGACGAGCGGCCGCCAAGCAAACGATCGCAGAGCTTGGAGGGGTGCAGAAGCGCCTGGCGAGCGAGCTCTCGCAGATCCAGCAGCGGCGGAGAACTGGCGACTCTCCATCCCTCGTGGCGGAGGAACAAGCGAAGAAACGCCAGATGGAAGCCACCGCAAACAAGATCGAGGCAGCCTCCGCGGACACGGGGGGCCCTCCACCGACTCTGCAGGACAAAGCCGCGGTGCCCGATGAGCCTGTTCAGCCTAAACCGCTGCGGGACGGTGCAATCGGGGCCGTTGTCGGCCTGGTCATTGGGGTTGTACTCGCGTGGTGGTTGGCCGCGCGGCGCGTCAGGCCAGCTCAAGTCACCGTCGAATCTCAACCAGCTCAAGTCACCATCGAATCTCAAGCCGACGTTGACGAGGACCTCGAGGCGGCAATCGGGATCCTCCGGGATCTCGTTGAGCACCCGCACAGGGACGGGCAGCCGCCCAACGCGGCGTCAGACGTCCAGGCGTCACCTGAACAGGTGCGACTCGCCGAGGTCGATCACAACGCGGTGACGGCGTCAGTCCGTCAGGCGCTCAACTCGCTGATCAAAGATCATAAGCTGCTGTACAGCCTCGCCGGGTGGTTGGAATCTCAGCACCGAGATTTCCCGCAGATCACAGCGGAACGGCTAAGAGAGCGCCTTCCTTTCGACCAAGTCGCCGTGCTCCTCAAAACCGACGAGGGGCTAGATCTCGCTGGGTATGTCGGCTGGCGCCCCGATGAAATGGGACCGGTCGATCACTATGACCCAAGCATCCTCAACAAACTAGGCGGGAATGGAGCGCGCCTGATCGGGCCTGCCGACCGCCGTGAGTTACTCAACGCCGGATTACTAGGCAACGAAGCTAAGACGATCGTCGCGGCGCCGCTAGAGCATGAAGATGTCGCCTTCGGGGTGTTGCTCGCCGGCCAGGAAAAGCCGAACTCCGAAGCTCGACAGGGAAATGGAGGTTTTAGCGGCATTGGCTCGTTCGCTCGAAGCGTTGCGCCCGATCTTCATGCCTGGCTACTGCTGCGAGGCATTCGTGAGCAACTGGCGTCCCGCCGTGAAGCGGAAGAGCAAGCCACGAGTCATGCCGAGTCGGAGTCGCCGCCTCCGCCTGACCATCAGAGTGCCTCATCAGACCACTCAAGCATCGGTCCCTAGCGAGAGGACAGCCTTCGACGCTTGAAACGCTTCTGCGTAACGGCTCCGACATTCCATACCGCGTATACGCATGAGTGCGAGAAAAGTTTCATCATCCCACCAGTCCCGGAATCGCTGCGAGGGATAGTGCTGATTTAACAGGGAGACCTTTCGCCGCCCCAGTTCAGCTGAGATGGGCACATAGCAATTGGAGCGCCCCAGGTCGCCATCCCACTTTGGAAGCTCGTAGTGGAGTACGAGCGCGTCCCGCCAAACTGTCGGAACCATCGTGCCCAAAAGTCGATGATCCTGATGGGCGTCGTCCATTCTCGGCGCAAGTACCATATCGACGTCTGGTAGGCCCTCGGCAAAGGCGTGAAGGATGTCTTTGACCTCGTTCCAATGCGCTGGGAGCCGCCCGTCTGGAAATTCGTGAAAGGCCGAGACGGAATCCCAAAGGAACGCTCGAGCGGCTGCTTCGGCCTCCGCACGCCGCTCGTGTGAACCGGTCAGGGTTAGCCAATGGCCCTCGACAGCGCCTCGTTCGGCGAGGACTAGCAGCGTCCCACCGGCAGCAATCTCAATGTCATCAGGATGGGCCGCGATGCATACGATCCTCAGTGGGCCTTGAGGAAGGCTCAGATGCCGCATCGAGCGTCAGTCCGCGGCCCGCGCAGGCTGTGATCCGTCGAACACGACCGATCAGGCAACATAGAACGAATCTGTCGGTATCGGCAAGGTCCGCACGGGCGGGCGTACTGCGAACTCGCTGCCCGACGACGGCTCCCACAACGCCCACGGACGATTACCGCTCCGATGCATCTCTTCGAGCGCCGCACGCTCTTTGAGCGTGTCCATCGGCGCCCAAAAGCCATCGAACCGTACGGCTCGGAACTTTCCCGCACGAGCAGCTCGAAGGAAGGCGTCTGTCACGAGATCGTCGCCCGGGTTCAGGTAGTCGAAGATCGTTCTGCGGAGGATGAAATAGCCACCGTTAATCCTCATGTCCATGTCGGCCACAGGGTCGATGCCGGTGAGGCGGCTGTCGCCGTCGATCTGCACCACATGGAAGGAGTCCTGGGGAGGCACGGCCAACAAAGATCCGACAGCGTCGGTCTGCACGAAGTCGGCGATGAGGTCGTTCATCGGGGCATTTGTTAGAACGTCGCCGTAGTTCGCAAGGAATACTTCGTCGTCACCGAGGTAGTCACGAACAAGGCGGAGTCGTTCTCCAATCGGCGTTTCAAAACCGGTATCTGCGAAGGTAATACGCCAGTCGCTAATGTCGCTGGACAGCAATTCCACTTTACGACCAGCATCGGACAGCACAAAATCATTGGAATGAGTTTCGTGGTAGTCCAGGAAATAGTCCTTGACCGAATGCGCGCCGAATCCTAGGCAAAGTATGAACTCGTTGTGCCCAAAATGCGCGTAGTAACGCATGATGTGCCACAGGACTGGTCTGGTGCCAATCGGCATCATTGGTTTAGGCAGTGGTGCGTCGCTTCCGGAACGCATCCGCATTCCGAGGCCACCACAGAATAAGACGACCTTCATAACATCCTTCCCCCTGTCGTCGCGACGGCCTGCCGCAATCGGCGCGGCTGGGCGAACTCTCGCATAGCAGGCGCAACCGGCCTTCCGACAAGCAGGCCGTCGGTACTGCCGGCCTCGACTGCCCGGGCATACACGCTCAGTGCCCCCGCCGTTGCCTCGATGGTTTGCTCAATATCAGCGTCTGTGTGGGCGGCGGAGATCACTAAGGACTGACCGAGCACCCCACGACGTAGCAACTCCTGGATGAAAAGGGTGCGAAAAGCCTGAGACGGTTGGCCGTTGTGATCTTTGGTCGCAAAAACCAGGCATGAGGGGCGGCCGAGGAAAGAGACGTGCTCCGACATGCCAGCCGCCTCGCTGACCTCCTCAAGTCCCGACCGCAACTTCGTGCCTAGACTCTCCAGCTCCGCGACCACGTCCCGTTCTGCGTAAGCGGCAGAGACAGCAAGATAAGCTGCGAGACCAGTCGTTTCGGCGCCATGGGTCGTGGACAACAGGAAGACCCGGGACGCATCGGTATTGAGGCCACCAGCCTCCATGAGATCCCGCTTCCCGGCCAGAGCAGACACAGCGAATCCGTTGCCGATCGCCTTTCCCCAGGTCGAGAGATCAGGTGTGACCCCGTACATTCCCTGCGCGCCATGACGTGACCAGCGCATTCCGGTGATTATTTCGTCGAAGATCAACACGGTGCCATGCTGCTGGGTCGTGGTGCGAACGCCTTCGAGGAAACCAGGTGCGGGCTCGGCAGTGGCCGTGGCAGCCTCGAGGATCACGGCAGCGATCTGATCAGGGTAAGCAGCGTAGAGGGCATCCAGTGAAGCAAGATCGTTGTAGCGGAACTTGACTGTCATCGCTCTGTACGCCGGCGGGATCCCGGCATTCATCTGGGTAGTCGCGATAAACCAGTCGTCGATAGAGAAGAAGGGCTGCGTTCCGCAAATCGCGACAAGATCACGGTCTGTCACTGCACGTGCGAGCTTGATCGCGGCCGTCGTGGTATCCGAACCATTCTTGGCGAACTTCACCATGTCCGCGCCAGGAACCTGTGCCAAGAAGTCCTCCGCGGCACGCAGTTCCCAAACAGATGGCCGCGAAAAGTTGACCCCCTCGGCAGCCGCGTTGCAGACGGCAGCCACCACGGGCCCGTAGCCATGACCAAGGGTGACTGATCGCAGACCCATTCCATATTCGACAAACCAATTGCCGTCCAGGTCTTCGACTCTTGCCCCCCGCCCGCGTACAAGGATCGGAGTCATGTTCTCTGGGTACTGGTCGGATCCGCGAGCGTAAGTGTGCGCTCCCCCAGGTACCAACTCGTGCAGGCGTGCTTGTGCCAACGCAGACTTGTCAAACCTCGTTGTTGCCGTGGACAGCACAGCACGTGTCATGCAGCCCCCCACTTCCTCTCCCCCGCAGACATGCCTGAATTATTACGTACGGGGAATCGTCTTTAGCAGCGGCACTGCCGAGCAGCGTACGACTAGCCGGCTCCCGGCGATTCTTTGGATTTCACTAGGCTGTCCGGCATGGAGATCATCCGGACTCCGATCGAGGATTTGATCATCTTTCGACCAACTCCGATCCGCGATGAGCGCGGCTACTTTTCGCGCACGCTCGACATTCAGATCCTCGCTGATGCAGGTATTGACCCGGCCAGTTTCAAGCAGGAGAACCAATCACGGTCCTACCAGGGCGTACGCCGCGGCTTGCACGGTCGATCCGGTGCGGGAGAGGCGAAGCTGGTTCGCTGCGCCAACGGGGTGGTGCTCGACGTGGTCGTCGATGCCCGGCCAGGCTCGGCGACCTTCGGCCAGGTCATGACCTTGCTGCTCGACGACCAGCTCTGCACCCAGGTCTACATTCCGCGCGGGTTCCTCCACGGTTTCCAGGCGCTGACTGCGGTTACTGATGTCGTTTATCGAATCGATGAATTTCACGCCCCCAACAGTGATGTGACCGTACGACATGACGATCCAGAGCTCGCCGTCCCGTGGCCGGCGCCGCCGACGATCATGAGCGCCCGCGATCGCGAGACGGGAATCAGCTGGGCTGAATACCGTAGTCAGCTTGGGGTTGCTTGAGGCCAACTCGGCTCACTGATCAACGACGACTGGCGCAAATCGTCGCAGGCGCCGGGGTCAAGCACAGGCCATCGCCTGCTCATGTCAAGATGAGACCGCGCATCTTCAGAGGCAGGTGAAGGAGCGTCCATGTCATACCCTCGGTGTCGGTTGTGCTCTGCGGAGCTACGGCACACCTTCGTAGATCTCGGTATGTCTCCACCCTGCGAGAGCTACCTCCCTGCGTCTCAGCTCGACGCGGCTGAAAAGTTCTATCCTCTGCACGTCCGCGTCTGCGAGAGCTGCCTTTTGGTGCAGCTGCCGGCCTACATCTTGCCGGAGGATGTCTTTTCGGACTATGCGTACTTCTCCTCCTACTCCGACTCCTGGGTCGCGCACGCCCGTAGGTTCGTCGACGACGCCGTGGCGCGACTAGGGCTGGGGAGTGAATCCTTCATCATTGAGGTGGCGAGCAACGACGGCTACCTGCTCCAACACAGCGTTGCGCATGGCATCCGATCGCTCGGGATCGACCCAGCGGCCAACATTGCCGCAGTGGCCCAGGCCAGGGGCATCGACACCGAGATCATGTTCCTCGGCGAGCAGACCGGTCGTGATGTGGCGTCTCGACACGGCAGAGCCGACCTCGTCGTCGCAAACAATGTCATTGCACATGTTCCGGACATCGTCGACTTCAGCAAGGGTTTGCGTGCGCTGGTTGCGGACTCCGGCCGCGTCAGCATTGAGATTCCGCACCTGCTCCGGCTGATCGAAGGCAACGAGTACGACACCATCTATCACGAGCACTATTCCTATCTGACCCTGCTTACGGCGATGCGTGTGCTTGCGACCGCGGATCTGCAAGTGGTCGACGTCGAGGAGCTGCCCACCCATGGCGGCTCCATGCGGATCTGGTCAGCGCCGGCTGCTGCCGGCCTCGAGGTGGCCGCCTCTGTCGCTCGCGTGCTGGCGGATGAAGCAGCCGCTGGCCTCGACACCTTAGAGGGCCACGACGGCTTTGCTCGCCAGGTCGCCATGGCGCGCAACGATTTCGTCGAATTCCTCATCGGCTGCCAGCGCACCGGTATGCGAGTCGCCGGCTATGGGGCGCCGGGTAAGGGGAACACGTTGCTCAACCATTGCGGCATCCGCTCGGATCTCATGGAGTTCACGGTGGATCGAAGTCCGCACAAACACGGCTTGTTCCTACCAGGGACGCACATCCCGATCTATCCTGTGGAGCGGCTGGCACAAGAACGACCGAACTTCGTAGTGATCATGCCATGGAACCTACGAGATGAAATCACAGCACAGCTGGCATACGTACGGGACTGGGGCGGTCGGTTCGTCGTCAGCCTGCCCAAGCTGGAGATTTTTTAAGCTGCGTGCTGAGCTTGCCGAAGCGCGCACCGGCGCCCTTACACAGGCTCAGGGCATATCGATCAGCGGAGCCGCAGGTCCCTCAGGTCCAAGCGACCCTGTGTGGCCAGTTGCTGGATTCGCCGCAGTCGCACAAACCGCGGACCGTCAAAGTCCTCTGCCGTAAGGCCGCGCTCGCGGGCATCGTGCCAGATCTCCTCAATCCCTTGGGGGACGGTCCACTGTGGCCGGAAGGCAGGCACGTGGCTTCGGATCTTGGTGAAGTCGACTTGGTAGTTGCGAGTGTCGGGCCCGGCACCTTCGGCGAAGCTGACGGGTGCTCCGGTGATTTCGCTGACTTGCTCAGCGATGGTGCGAATCTGTACCACATCTTCGTCGCGGCCGACATTGAATGCCTCGTTGTGGACGACATCTCGCGGCGCTTCAAGCAAGGCGAGAAAGGCGCGCGAGATGTCCTCGACGTGAACGAGCGGCCGCCACGGGGTGCCATCGGACTGGAGACGCACCCTGCTCTGCGTGAAGGCGGTTCCGGTGAGGTTGTTGACCACGATGTCGGCTCTCAGTCGGGGCGAAGATCCGTAAGCCGTGGCGTTACGCAGATAAGTAGGACTGAAGTCCGCGTCCGCGAGCTCGGCTAACCCCGCCTCCGCCATCGCCTTGCTCACCCCGTACGGAGTGACGGGATTGAGTCGGCCAGTCTCGTCGACCGGCTGGTCGCCAGCCGCGCCATACAACGAGCAGGACGATGAAAAGAGAAAGCGAGGCACCCCCGCCGCCTTGGCCATTTTCGCCATGTGTACGGCGCCGTACGCGTTCACCTGGTAGGTCGCCTCCGGATTAAGATGACCGACCGGGTCGTTGGAGACCGCCGCAAGATGGATGACCGCATCAAATCCTTCGAGATCGTCAGGCGACACATCGCGAACATCCTGAGTCCGCTGCTCGTAGCCCGCTGGTTGGACGCCAAAGTCACATCCGTCATACCAACCGACATCAAGACCGACGACTTCATGCCCACCCGCTTCGACAAAAGGCACGAGTACCGCTCCGATGTAGCCGCGATCGCCGTCAACGAGGACTCTCATCGCGATCTCCTCCGCCGCCGCCGGTGTCCGCCTAGGCGACTTTTGAGTGGCCACCGGGCACCCATCGTGAACTATCCGTGAAACGAAGAAATGAGTCAAGAAAGTACATCGCCCGCAAATCTGACAGTGCCGAATTACGATTCAATAAAGCAACAAGTTGCGCCACTTTTGTGCTAGATTCTTCGCTCCGCAGTCGCTTAGATTCGCACGGAGCGCTACTACCGTCTTCGGGCTCCTGGCATGTGCCAGTTCGGGGGGGGCCGAACTTATGGACCCGACAGGCGTTCGGGCGCCCAGGATCTCCTAACTGGGCATGCGGGGTATTCGTATGGGCGTTGCTGGTGTCATACCGCAACCGGTGGCTACCACACCGAAGGTCGTGCTCAACGGCTCCCGACGCAAGTGGGAGCGAAGCTACATCGCCGCTACCATCGCCATCGACGCAGGCGCTGCACTTGTTGCGGCGGTGACCGCGTACGTAGTGCGCTTCAGCGATCATCTCGAATCCAATCACCTATGGGGTTACATCGCTTTAAGCGCTACCCTCCCAATCCTTTGGCTCGCCGCTATGTGGATCGCGCGGGCCTATGAACCCCGCTTCCTGACCGTGGGCTACGAGGAATTCCGGCGTGTGCTCATAGCCGCCGCAGTCGTCATAGCGACGGTGGGCACGCTTTCGTGGGCGACGAAGGCAGAAGTGGCTCGGGGTTACGTCATCATCGCTCTTCCACTCGCCACCGTGTTGACCTTGCTCGGACGTTACTCAGCGCGAAAGTTCGTACACCGTCGGCGCCGCACGGGTGACTTCATGAGCGATGTTCTCCTTGTCGGCCACGGGCGTCCCGCCGCTGACCTGGTGCGGCAAATGCGCAGGGATGCTCACCATGGCATGCGAATCGTTGGGGCCTGCGTCCCAAGTGGCAGCCAATCGGAGGAGCTGACCGACGTAGGCGTCCCCGTGCTCGGAAGCTTCGAGGATGTGGAAAGGCTGGTTCCCGGGAATGTGGCGGATGCGGTCGCAGTGCTCGCCTGCCCCGAGATGGACGGCGCGGCCCTGCGTCGTCTCTCGTGGAACCTCGCCCGCTCGGGCACCGACCTGCTTGTGGCACCGGCGCTGATGGATGTCACGGGACCTCGGATCGCGATACGGCCAGTCTGCGGCCTGCCACTTCTGCACGTCGACGAGCCCGTCCTGAGCGGTGGGCGCCGTGTCGCTAAGGCCTGCATGGATCGTGTTGTTTCGGCCGTGGGCCTTTTTATTCTGCTTCCGTTGCTGGTGGCGATCGGCCTCGCTGTACGAATCACCAGCCCGGGCCCCGCACTATTCCGGCAGGCGCGTGTCGGGCTTCAGGGCCGGAAGTTCACGGTGCTCAAATTCCGAACAATGACGCGGGATGCCGAGTCGCTGCGAGCCTCCGTCTCGCATCTCAATGTGCACTCCACGGGCCATCTGTTCAAGGTCGAGAACGACCCACGCGTGACGCGACTGGGCCGTTGGCTGCGGCGGACATCTCTCGACGAGTTGCCACAGCTGCTCAACGTGCTGCTTGGGCAGATGTCACTCGTCGGGCCGCGGCCCTTGCCGGCCACAGACACACCGTATGAGGGTGAGGCACGCCGTCGCTTGTTCGTCAAGCCAGGCCTGACGGGACTTTGGCAGATCAGCGGGCGGGCTGACCTTGATTGGGATGAGGCGGTGCGCCTCGACCTGCGCTACGTCGAGAACTGGTCATTGGCACTCGACGCTTTGATAATTTGGAAGACGCTGTTTGTAGTACTCAAGCGGAGTGGCGCCTATTGAACTGGGCGCCATTGAAGGCAGTCCTGAACGCGGCATCGTTACGGCGTTCCAACCCTGAGTCAAGCGACAGCAGATGCGGGCTCTCCCTATGGCCGACATCTGCGTCCCGTTCATCGATGACATCGCCAAGGTGAGTGTGGGCGGTCTCCTTACTCGCACGGGGAGGACTGGATAGTGCTGCGGGTGAAGCTGATGTCGCGCGCGGCCAGGTTGGCGCCGTTGTCGGCAACCACGCCGGTGGGATGGCCGCCCCCGCCAGTAGCGCAGATCATGTTGTCGTATGAATGGAACTTATTGAGCAAGTGTTCCGGCGGAGTAGAGTCCGGTCGATCCTGCTGGACCCCGGTGATGCCGTTGTAATTGCCGGACAAGCGATTGCCGTAAACCTCAACATTGAAGCTCGCATTCACGAGGATTCCGGAATCCCAGTACCAGCCGTTGGCGGCATGGCCGTTTCCGTAGACGTTGTTATATCGGATGACTGCGTCCTGGCTGATCTCATAGAAAATGCCCTCCCTGAAATTGTTCTCGATCAGGTTGTACTCGATGAGGGCGCCGTGGGCGTTGATATCGGCCCACAGTCCTCGGCAGTCGTTGTCGTGGACGTAGGCGTTGCGGACGGTGACCTGGCCGACATCCCACTTCATGCCTCCGGCCTCCCACTCGCAGGCGGCGTGCAGCGTGTGGTTGCGCGCCAGCTCCGGCCCGTCGAGGGTCGCCGGATCGCCGTCCAAACCGTCGAGCAGGATCCCGGTGGCCTCGTTGCCGCCGATCCCCAGCTGGTCATTGTCGTTGTAGTGGCCGCCCAGGATCTTCATCCCATCGGCGACCAGCAGGCCAGCCCAGGAATTGTGCAGGGCCGACACGTTACGCACTACCCAGCCGCTGGCACGGGGCTGCGGCTGGATCGCCGCGCCCTGCCGGGCAGGGTTGTAGTCCCGCACTGTGATCGAGTCAAGGGTCACGTTGGTAGCCCCGCCGGAGAACGCCGACGACAGGCTGCGCCCGCCGTCGAGCACCGCACCCGGCTCCCCGCAGAACCTGTCCCCGGACTTCGGCTGGACGCTGAAGTTCCGTAGATGGATACCGGCCTTGACGACGTAAGCCGTGCCAGCGGCATGCGCATTCACCGCACTCTGAGCGTCATCGCCGGTACCGATCGCTACACCCGCACCGCTCACGCACGACGCAGCGGGAGGCGCGGACGTGCTAGCACTAGGAGTCGGGGTCGCATTCGGCGGCGAAGCTGTGGAAGTCGGTGCTTGCGTGGTCGGTGGCGCCGTTGGTGTTGTGGTTGTCGTTGTTGGAGCCGTAGGCGTGGTTGGCGGCACGGTGGTAGTTGGTGCCGTCGGCGATGCGGTGTTCGTAACTGTCGGAGACGCGGCGGTCGAGGTCGTTGGCGAGGCGGTGGGCGTCGCTGTTGCTCCGCCGTTGGCGACCGTGAAGTTCCCACGACGACTAGACGTGCTGCCGTTTGACCACGTCAGTACGGCGCGGATGGTGTGCGATCCGTTGGCGAGTTTCGTGGTGTCGTACGGAAGTGCTGTACCGTCGGCGGCGGTACCCGCGAAATCAAACGGTGGGTTGGTTTCGGTTCGGACGGGTGTCTTAGTGCGCCACGAGCTGTCGAGGTAGAAGTCGACCTTGTCAAGGGCGTTTGAGTTCCTCACGAAGACATAGATCTTTCCCTTCAACGTCGAGCCGTCGAGTCGCACCGCATTCGACCGGTCCGGATTCAAGCTCGCGATGAGGCTCGACCTTGTCGATGCCGAAGCCGAATCAATGCCCAGGGCGCTGAGGACAAGGGCAGCGCTGAGGCCGAGGGCGAGCATTACCTTCCGCCGGCGAAATTGGGCTAGCCAGGGCCCACCTGAAATCACGTCAATCCTCCCGAGCGATAAAGCTGTTGTGTTGGCCCCAGCGACCCCTGCTCTGGTATGACACGACGCGGAATCCGCTGGTTATGGTGGCGGTGATCGAGACCTTCCTCCGCGCACGAGCTACGCAGCCCACGGAGGACTCCTCTCTGGCCTCGGTCAGAGAGTTCAGATCTGCGGTGGCGTACCTGCTGCCGGTCACCTTTAGTCCCAGGCGCGGCCTAAGCGTTTTCGAGGCAAAGCCCTCGAGTTCCTGCGCCGCGACATCATTTCTGATTGCCGCTCGTGCACCATGGCAACTGGCTTCTGGCTCCCGTACGCGCGCCCCGCTAGCTGTCGACTCTGCTGATGTGGTCGAAGCTGCCGAGTACGCGATCTGATCATGGTCAGCGGGCGCGACTGCGCAAGCCACTGCTGCGCCCAGCGCGGATACCGGTGCCGCCGGAACCCTATCTAGTGCTATCTGCACCCCAAGGTGCGTCCGCATCGCCCGTCGCGGGCGCGGTCGAACCACGTGTAACGAGACTCCCCGAGAAACTGAGATCAAACTGTTATCTGTGGCTGGAGTCTAAACAGATCGGTCACGATTGCGCAGCTGTCGTGGCAGGTTTGGACAGGAATTTTCGGCTCCCAGGCGATATACGGAGTATTGCTGCGATCCGGATGCGGCGTGCAGCGAAGCACCAACGAGAACACTGTGAGTCTGGGGTTGGCCCGCCAGGAGTCGGCCCGGTGCTAGAGGGGACGCTGACTTTGGACCGTCGTCCAGCTGCCGCATCCGCGTGAGTTGAAGAACTCACCCTGCCTCACAGTAATCGGCACGCGAGCACCCGGGTTGACGTTCTCGTTGGCAATGATCGAATCGAACCGGCCGCGATCGTCCCTTCAGTCGCTCCCGATAGCAGTTTCGGAGTCCTGTGGAACCTCGGTCTTGTAACGGCCCGGCATCCCCGATCGCTTCAGGGCTGCATTTCGCGACCACGGCCGTCGCCACCGGCCCCCGGCTGCACTACGCTGAGCAGGGCGACCCCGGCGGCGCGGCGTTGCTCTTCATCCACGGGTGGCCCGACTCGTGGTTCTCGTTCAGCCGCGTGCTGCCGCTTTTGCCGACCGCGTACCACGCCTACGCCATTGACCTGCGCGGCTTCGGCGATTCGGAGCGTCCGGCCGACAGCTACACGATCGACCAGTTCGCCACCGACGTGGTGGCCATGGACGCGGTCGGCATCGCCCGGGCGACCCTGATCGGCCATTCGATGGGCACTTTCATCGCCCGGCGGGTTGCCCAGATCCGGCCGAAACGCGTGGCGCGGCTGGCGTTCATCGGCTCCTCCATCACCGCGCTCAATGACGTGACGCTGGAGGTCCAGGAGGGCATGCGGCCGCTGGCGGACCCGCTGCCGCTGGAGTTCGTGCGCGAGTTCCAGGCAAGCGCGCTCCACATCCCCGTCCCCGAGCAGTTCTTCGCGGGGATCGTAAACGAGAGCCTGAAGGCGCCTGCACGCGTCTGCCAGAGCGCGTTCGACGGCCTGCTCGCGTTTGACGACGCCGGCCAGCTCGAGCGGATCACCGCGCGCCGACATTGATCCTGTGGGGCGCACAGGACGCGCTGTTCGCGGGCGTTGATGGGCAGCAACGCCTCGCGGCCGCGATTCCGGGCGCTCAGTTAACGGTGTACCCGGAGACCGGCCACTCGGCCAACTGGGAGCGCCCGGAGCGTGTCGCCGCCGACCTCGAAGGGTTCGTTGGCTCAGCGCAATGAATCCAGCCGCCGGCGATACGCATCAGCCATGAAAAAAGCGAGCGGCCAGTGAGAAATCCGAGCCACCGGCGCCGGGACCCACGGCGGGGGCGAGCGAGCGCGCGCAGCCGCAGCTGGCCTTCGGTGTGCGGCTCATCGAGCTCGCCGAACCAAAACCGCCACGTCGCCGCCGACGACGACCGGACGCCTGCCAGTCTCGATGACGACCACCTGCATGCCCGCGGAAAGAGGACACTCGGTCCATGCGCCCACATCGATGCCTCTACGTCTAGCTCACCGAGTTCTCGTGGATCGTGGTCGCTGCTGCGCGCGGGCGACCAATGCGGCAATGCGCTCGGCTACGGCGGACCACAGCGGCCGGGGCAGGTCATGACCCATGCCGTCGATCACGAGCAGTTCCGCTCCTGGA